>Ga0182739_1000093_pt1 | contig 180938 bp, 158 predicted proteins | sample eDN5th30CBELigBY_FD_128873 | JGI IMG/M metagenome (GOLD analysis project Ga0182739, IMG submission 128873) | Enriched backyard soil microbial communities from Emeryville, California, USA - eDNA 5th pass 30_C BE-Lig BY (version 2) (version 2) | ecosystem: Environmental > Terrestrial > Soil >...
GAATGACTAAACGGCTTCAGCCATCTTGAATGCCGTTGAAGTCAAACACAAATGAAAAATCATGATAGCTTCATCACCATTAAAACCGCCGAAGGCAGCATGAATGCCTTTAGAAACAAAAAAGCGATGAATAAACAAATTTAGACAGATGAAAAGTAAAGCGCATCAATTGCGCCCGGACGGTGTAGCCACATCGGTAACACAACTTGGCCGAAAGACTGTCCATATCAACATCCCATAACCGCACCATTACTGCTGTCGTTTTCAGAAACAACATTAACCGTATTGATATAGTGCAGGATTCGCTTTGACACCTGCCGGGAAATCCGTAATTTTCGGCGATGGATAACAAGAAAATCGCAAAAATATTCCGGCGATATGCCCAGCTGATGGAGCTGCATGGTGAAAATCCGTTCCGCACCAAGGCAATGGCAGCCGCAGCCTTCAAACTGGATAAACTGTCCTTTATAATTACACCCCAAACAATCAGCAAACTCAGCGAAGTGCCGGGCATCGGCCAACGTACGGCCGATAAGGTCAACACGCTACTGGCGAGCGGATCATTTCCCGAACTGGAAGCGTTAATAAACGCCACCCCCGAAGGTATTCTAGAAATGCTGACCATCAAGGGTCTTGGCCCAAAAAAAATAAAGGTTATTTGGCGTGATTTGGATATCGAATCGATCGGCGAGTTATATTATGCATGTAATGAAAACCGCCTCGTGGGAGCCAACGGCTTCGGATTGAAAACACAGCTTGAAATTAAACAGGCCCTTGAATTTTCCATCGCCAACAAAGGCTGGTTCTTATATGCCAACGCTGAATCGATGGCCGAATCGGTCATGGTGTCGGTACAGGAGCTTTTACCTCGTGGGCGTAAAATTGCGTTCACGGGCGATTTCCGACGAAAGTGCGAAGTGCTCCAGTCAATAGACTTAATCGCAGAAGCCTCCTTTGATGAACTCACTGCGGCAGTTACTAAAATCGACACGCTCTTGGTTGAAATCCCGAATGCTCCGGCTCCGCTGCTGGCCAAAAATGAAACCGGACTTACTTTCCGCTTTATCCCATCAGATGCAGACTCCTTCTCACGCCAGCTTTTGATAACCACCGGGTCTGACGAACATCTACGGCTATTGGACGAATTATTACCGGAACCGCAGCTGCCCGACTTCGAGTCGGAAGAAGCGATATACGCGTCGCTTGGGTTATCGTATATCGAGCCCGAACTGCGTGAGGGCAACAACGAAATCGTGCTGGCAACAACCGGTGCACTACCCATACTTATCAACTATACCGACCTTCGGGGAACACTTCACAACCACAGCACCTACAGCGACGGCGTAAACACACTCGAAGAGATGGCACGGTACTGTCGTGACGAATTGCGACTGGAGTACCTCGGTATCTGCGACCATTCCAGAGCAGCTGTATATGCCAAAGGGCTCGACATTGGGCGTGTTCAGGAACAGTGGGCGGAAATCGATGCGCTGAATGTAAACTTGGCACCGTTTCGTATTTTCAAAGGTATCGAATCCGATATCCTGGGGGACGGATCGTTGGATTACCCCGATGAAATTCTTGCTGGGTTTGATTTCGTCGTAGCTTCCATCCACTCCAACCTCAAAATGGATAAAGAACGGGCGACCAATCGGTTAGTCAAAGCCATAGAAAACCCTTATACGACCCTCATTGGTCACCCGACAGGGCGTTTACTGCTCAGCAGGACAGGTTATCAGCTAGACTATGAACGGATTATTGATACATGTGCCGCACATGGCGTGGCTATCGAGATCAATGCCAATCCACTCCGATTGGACCTCGATTGGCGCTGGCATCGCTATGCGATAGAAAAAGGTGTCATGCTATCCATCAATCCGGATGCTCACCGCAACAACGGCTTCCGAGACATGCAATACGGCGTGCACGTTGCCCGGAAAGGCGGGGTAGCGGCCCAACACTGTCTGAATACCCTTTCGGTTGAAGCGATAGCCGAATATTTCAATCAACAAAAACAACGAAAGGTAACAAGTTTTTAATCGAACTCCAGCTGCTTCTCGACATTGGCCACGACTACACCTTTCCATTTACCTTTTGCCTCAACGATGGTTCCCGTAGGCTGGCCTTCGAACGTGGCGGTGTAGGAGAGCTCGAATTCGTTAAAATAGACATTCATCATAAGTGTGAGCCGGGTATTTGGCGGTACGGCAATTGTATCGCGGAAATTAACTGTTGGGGCGAGCTGCGCGACCTCACTGCGGTACGGCCATTTCGCTTCGCCAACCGTAATCACACCATCATCCAATTGCAATGGCACGGCCACCTCCGGTTCCACACTGCCAAGCAGTGCAAACGCGTTATTATCGCTGCTCGTAAAAACAGAAGACTCCGTTAGGCCCGCCAAGGGATCAACGATCACCCGCTGGACAACACTGGTGCGATTAGCATACGTGACCGAGTGTAACGGACGTACAAACGTCTCCATTCCGTCCTCTTCCCCTACATCGTAAATGATTTGTTTCAACGAATAGGTGTCTGCAGCCGGATCGGGGGAATATTCTGTTTTTTCGCAGGAAAGCAGTGCAAGGGGAAGGAGCCAAAATAAGATTTTCTTCATTGCATAAGTACTTGGACTGACAGCAAACTTCGTGAATATCACCGGCATTTGCAATGTAAATTGGCGGTTTCCGGCAAAACGCACATACGGCTACTTCAACTCTTCAATGCGTCGCCGGGCATAATCCACGTAAATTTGCTGATCTTCCGGCAGCTGTAGTTCGACATATTGCCGGAAATACCGCAGGGCATTGCGCGCATCGCTCAATTTTTTGTCATATACAACAGCTAGGCTGTAATAATGCAAGGGAATGGTTTCAAACTGGAAGCTCCGTAAATAACTCTTCGCCGCCGCCGAGGGCTGATTGGCCAAATCGTGCAAATCAGCCTTACGACCGTAATAAAAAGCGGTATTCGGCGAGATAGCAAGCTCCAGCACCTTTTCCATACTCTCCAGTCCTTCTTCATATCGTTTCATTGCTTTATAGGCCATTGCCAGATAGTAATAATCTACCTCTCCCATCTGTTTGTAAACCGCCAATAGCCGGCTGTAGGTCTCTTCACAGTCCGCGAAATGTTGGGTATGGAAATAGCCTCGGGCCAATAGCACAAGTACCTCTCGACTCTCGTCGCCCAGCTCACCCAACCGTTCACCCAAGGTAACCACCTCTTCGTAGTGCTTCAATTTTTCAGCAACCTTGATCTTTCCCAACAGCAATAGACCGTTTTGCAGATCGTCGTCCAAGGCCAACTGCAGAACCGTATCCGCCCGTCCATACCGCTCTAAATCCATACATAACTGCGCAAAATCATAGGCAATATCACTGTTCGTCGGTTGGAGGCTATTTGCCCGTAACAGGTAATTGAAAGCAGCGGCGAGATCCCCATTCCTTTTTGTCAGTTCCGAAAGGGCGCGATAGGCGGCAACATGGTTACTATCCACGGCAACGATTCGTTGATAATAGCCGGCAGCCGAGGAATATCGCCCCCGCTTCACATGCAGGCCGGCCAAATTCATCAATGTGGAAACATTCAACGTGTCAAGCGCATAGAGCTGCTGATAATACCGCTCGGCTTCCTCATCGTCGCCCGCCATGCGATAACAATAACCCAACCTGTTCAGTATTGCCGGATCGGCTATTCTATCAGTATAGAAAGACCGCAAATAAGTGGCTGCTTCCCGATATTGCTGTGCCTGATATAATTCGAGTAACTTGTTATTATCCGGCTGCCTGTCTTGGGCGTAACCTACCCCATTACCCACACCAAACCAAAGCAATACGGCTATATATAAAACCCTCTTCATCGTATTGATTGTTTACAACTAAAACTTTCGCAATATAACTAATTAAATAGTTATACAAAACCTTTTTCGGTTTTTCTTGTTTTTGAAAAGTAAATGCTGATGTTATGGATAAATTGAAGAAATTTGAATTGATGGAGAAGATTGTCCGTGAATTGGATGATCTTAAGCGAAGCCAACAGGCTGTGTTGGAGAAAATCGGCAAAGTGGAAGTCGATAATATCGAGTTAGGCGACAGTCGCCTCGAAAAAATTCTCCCTGATATCTATCAGCGTACTGCTGAGAATATGGATGCGATTACCGATTTACTGGAAGCGTTTTCCGGCAAAACAGATGAATTTGCCGATAAGAATAACGTAGATGAGCTCCGCCAGCAACAAGAACTAGGCAACAACCCCCCAAATAATCCATAGACTTATCATCGCCAACCGTCGATGCTTATATCATCGCTAGCGATGATTATGGCGGTTAGTCAACCCATTTTTATGGCATGTAGAAATAAAAAGTCCCGGTTGGTTAACAACCGGGACTTTTTATTAAGTTTATAATTAGTTGGTTTTGTGCAATAAAAATATGGAAATTAAGCCGACGTCGTCAAATAATTTGCTTGAAAAATATCATACTAATTCTAGTTATAACCCTAACCCGCTGTTAATCAATATCAATTGCAACTGCTTTCCATCGAAGTAACCGTCAACAAACGTAACAACATCCTGAAGGCTAAACCATCTAGATCAAAAGCGCGGATAAAAATATAAAACAGGTTTGATGCCAAGTACCGCTTCACCCAAAGTAAAATACCCACTGCCATCACGCGCGAAAGTCATCGCCTCACCTTGCGGTTCTGCCTGATAGGGTTGTCGCATGGCCGGGCGACGGAGCATTTCGCCAACGGACTCATCAACCTTTCGGCGCCAATAAAACACTTCAAGTAAACTCTTCATGAGCACCTCGCTCCCATCCGGACTGATGGCTGCCGATGTAATGAAGGTGTGGGGCAATGTTCCAATTCTACGCAAGATCAATGTATCCGCGGTCAATTCAGGCAGCGTCGTGGTATATACCCCCACTTCCAGCTCCCGTTTACTCACTACATATAGCCGTTCGTCGAGCGGATCGAAGAACAGCGATTCCGCATCCCGCGGTCCATCCTCGTAGCGAAGCACGAATGATCGGGTTTGTTCAATCGGCAACATCGTTGCAGCCGTTGATGTTCCAATTGCCGGTTCTTTTATGACGTGCAGTTTGACGTGCTGCCGCTCGCCTCGGTTATCACCGATATCGCCGATGAGCAAGTAATAACATCCCTCACGTTCCATCAACCCGATATCTTCCCAGTCGTGCGCTAATACGCCTTGCAGATAATAGGTCGCTCGGTGATGCGCCGAATCATCGATCAGGAAAATCCGGGCCTCGTCGCCACTATCATTATGGGTCCAGAAATATCCCTCGTGTCTCCCCGACGCCACGAGTCCAGATGCCTCGTTGATTGCTGGATTGACTATGCGGCCACGGGCCTGCCGTTGGCCGAATACCGTAGTATGATCTTGACCGGCTGCCCATTCGGCAATGAACAAAAATACCAGCGATATGGCCAATGTCTTCCCTATCCACATGGTGCCAAAATACGAATTAATTCAACGCAAAAACATTTTCCATATCTTTGCGCATACAATTGTCATACGCAAATGGAGATACACCAGTTTTACGACGAAGGTTTGGCGCACGCGTCTTATGTGATAAGAGATGCAGGTCAAATAGCCTTAATCGATCCAGCACGAAACCCCGAACAATACCTCAACTTTGCCGAGCGACATGGTGCCGTAATCACAGCCGTGATCGAAACGCATCCACACGCCGACTTTGTAAGCTCACATTTAGAACTGCACCAAACGACCGGCGCAACATTGTATACCAGTGTTTTGGTGGATGCAGAATACCCTCACCAGCCTTTTAACGAAGGCGACCGCATTGCGTTGGGCAGCAGCTGGCTGGAAGCCATCAATACCCCAGGGCACTCGCCCGATAGCATCTGTATCTTACTCGTAGACTCGCACAACAAACCGCATGCGATATTCACTGGCGACACCTTATTTGTAGGTGATGTGGGCCGACCGGACTTGCGGGGACGGGTAGGCAATATCACCGGGGAAGCCGCCGCATTGGCACGGCAACTATACCGTTCTACGCGCGAAAAGTTAATGCGGCTTCCCGCAGACGTGGTGGTCTACCCCGCTCATGGTCCGGGTTCGCTGTGCGGAAAGCACATGGGTGATGCACGGCAGAGCACTATTGGAACCGAAATTAGCAGCAACTATGCATTGCAACCGATGGACGAAGATGAGTTTGTGACGTTAATCCTGGAGCAGCAACCCTTTGTACCGCGCTATTTCGAATATAACGTGATGCTCAACAAAAAAGGAGCACCGGCTTTTCAGGCCAGCATCGATGCGATTCCTACCTTCAGCGATTTGGCCATACATAACAACGGTATGCTTGTTGTGGACGGCCGCCCACAAGCACAGTTCCAATCGGGGCACCTACCCGGAGCCATCAACGTGCCCGACGGACTACGGTTTGAAACCTGGTTGGGAAGCATTGTCAATCCCGGTGAAGCGTTCTATCTTGTAGCCGAAGACACCCAGCAATTACAGGTGCTTGTAGAAAAAACAGCGAAGATCGGTTACGAACAGCAAGTAGCCGGCAAGGCATCGGCCACCGGCGGTCCCGTGCAGGGCGCGCTGTTTGACGAAATGCACTTTGCAAAAAACCAACCGGATTACACCATCGTCGATATCCGTAATCGTGAAGAAGTGAATGCCAACCCCATTTTCCCCAGCGCTATCCCGATACCGCTTCCCGAATTGCGGGAGCACGCACCGCATATTCCCACAGACAAGCCCATCGTGGTACATTGTGCGGGGGGCTATCGATCGGCCATCGGAACAAGTGTCATTGCGGCCGCATTACCCCATGCAACGGTAATCGATATGGGTACACGTATCCAGGACTTTAATCATGTAGGTTAATGTGGTCGTTATTCACCGTTTTATGTCTTACCTGCGGTAGCGGCATACAAGATTCAACCAGCAGTCCTGAGTTCAATGAGCGGTTGAATAATATCTACCGGCACAGCGTAAAGACCATTACCGCTGACGAGCTCAAACAGATGGTGAAACAGGGCGTTATTGTGCTCGACACGCGTGAGCGGGATGAATTTGACGTGAGCCATATCCGACATGCGAAACATGTCGGTTACATTTGGTTTGATATGCGTGAGATTTACGATATACCGAAGACCGATACCGTAGTGGTTTATTGCACCATCGGAAATCGTAGCGAACGGATTGGCGAAAAGCTAAAAAAAGCTGGTTATCAATATGTGTTCAACCTATACGGCGGGATTTATGAATGGGTAAACCTACGAAACCCCGTATATAATGCCAACGATGTGCAAACCACCGAAGTGCATGTATACGACAAAAACTGGTCACAGTGGCTCCGCCGCGGCACGCACGTGTACTAACAAATACATGGATTAATACGCTACTGAAAACTCCTTAGCAGCCAAGTACCTTTCAGCTTCTAGCGCAGCCATACAGCCGGTTCCGGCAGCGGTAACGGCCTGCCGGTATACGTGATCTTGCACATCACCACAAGCAAATACGCCCTCGATATTCGTGCGCGTGCTATCAGGCTGGGTAATCAAGTAGCCATTGGCATCCATATCCAGTTTCCCTTGGAACAGTTCGGTATTGGGTTTGTGACCAATGGCGACGAAAAAGCCTGTCACCGGGATGGTCTTCTCCTCCAACGACTGGTTGTTATATACCCGTATACCTGTCACGTTCTGGCCGTCGCCTAAGATTTCCTTGGTTTCCGTATGATAGTGAATTTCGATATTCGACGTATTCAGCACCCGGTGTTGCATGGCTTTCGATGCCCGGAACTCATCCCTACGCACCAGCATATGCACTTTGGCAGCCAGCTTCGCTAAGTACGTCGCTTCTTCAGCAGCGGTATCCCCTGCCCCCACGATAGCGACATCTTGTCCTTTAAAAAAGAAACCATCGCACACCGCACAGGCCGACACACCGAATCCGTTGTATTTTTGTTCGCTTTCAAGACCAAGCCACTTCGCTGTTGCACCTGTAGCAATGATCACCGTCTCAGCGGTGAGCGTCTTCTCGCCATCTACTACTACTTTGTGCACATCACCAGAGAAGTCCACCTCTGTTATGTAGCCAAAGCGCACATCCGTACCGAAACGTTCCGCCTGCTTCCGGAAATCTTCCATCATCTGTGGGCCAAGTATCCCATCGGCATAGCCGGGAAAATTTTCCACGTCGGTGGTCTGTGTAAGTTGCCCGCCTGGCACGATACCGGTATATACCACCGGCTTCAAATCGGCACGGGCAGCATAAATAGCTGCGGTATACCCAGCTGGCCCAGAACCGATAATCAGGCATTTTATATGTTCAGTTTCTTGTGACATCGTAATACGTAAAATGAATATACAAAAATACGGGTTTGCCCCCGTTTATCAATGGCTGTTTGTCAAGAATGCGTAAGGAATGGCCTGCGACTATTTGCTGAACTTCGCCTGTAGATCTTTCAGCATATCGTCCGTAATGGGCCCAGACTTCCGTTTCGGGCGCCCTTCCTGTGGTTGCCTACCGGCAGCCTGACTGTTGCGTTTAGACGGGTCGGTATCACGTGGCACATTGGCCGTTCCTTTCTGCTTCATCCGAAAGCGTTTCCACACCTTTTCCAAGCATTGCTTGGTATATAGCGGAAAATCCCCCTGCATCATCCATGAATAGTAGCTGGGTTCCATTGCGAAAACCGCCTCTACAGACCGCCCTTTATGCTTTCCGAAATTGAACACCTCTTCACCCTGTTCGTTGAATACCATCCGGCCAGCGAAATCTACCGGGCGGCTCAGGTTGGTAAAATGATGCAGGGCTTCTACATCGTTCACCACGGGGACTGACTTATTGCCCGCTTTGTCTTCCCACTCCGTATCTTGGTAGCGATCCAATTGCGACAGCAGCACGTCGTAGGTTGCCCGTACATCTGCTTCAGCACTATGTGCGTTATCAAGGCTCTTGCCGCAATAAAAGCGGTACGCAGCTTTCAACGTGCGTTGTTCCATCTGGTGGAAAATATTTTGCACGTCGACGAAAAAACGATCAGTTAGTGAAAACTCAACACCCGCACGGAGAAATTCCTCCATCAACATCGGGATGTCAAATTTATTCGAATTATAGCCGGCCAAGTCCGCATCGCCGAGGAATTCGGCTACTTCCATAGCCACTTCTTTGAATGTGGGTGCTTGCGCCACGTCTTCGTCGTATATTCCATGAATCAGAGACGACTCGAGCGGTATGGGTATTTCGGGATTAATTTTGAGTGTTTTCACGGCCTCGCTACCATCGGGAGATGCCTTCAAGATGGAAAGCTCCACGATCCGATCGGCCGATATATTTACTCCGGTAGTCTCCAAGTCAAAAAAAGCCAGGGGGCGTTTCAATTTAAGATTCATCTGTTATCTTTTGCTTTTAGTTGTCGGGCGAAGCCTTCGATGATTAACTAAATCACGTCTGGTTCATTCGGAAATCGTTTTCAAAACTATTTTATTGCAGGAAGTTTCAGGTACTATAGTATGTATTCGACATTCAACTAAAAATAATAATTCCCAACAGAATACCCACTACCATAATCAGATAAAGCAGCAGCTCACTTCCGGCAAATCGTTTATACTTCGTCCAAAAACTATAATCTTCCCTTTCCGGCTGTTTAACATCCATTGTGCGGCAAAGGTAAGGATATTTTTCTCATCCCTATGGGTTATCTTCATCCTTCAGTCATCAATCGATGCCCCTACCATCTGTCTGAATTTCCAGCTCGTCTGGTCGTTAGTGGGGCCTTGCGTCTGTTTCATGAGGATCCCGATTACACCTTCACTGGGGTCGGCAAAATACTGCGTATTGAAGTAACCGCCCCACACGAATGTACCCTCGCCGCCTAAGCCGCCTTTGGCCACCCCACGTGCCGTCAGCATCCCGAAAGCCAAGCCATAATCCTCTGCCTCGCCACCAAATAAGTTCCCCGTTTGGTTTGCCATGATAGTAGCTATTGTGGTGCGGCTCAATATACGAACGCCATTAAGTTCCCCGCCGTTGAGGTACATTTGCAAGAAGGTTGCATAGTCCTTCGCTGTACTGCTTAGGCCCGCTCCACCCGCAAAAAACGTCCGCGCGCCTTTAATGGGATAATCAGGGTCGTAAAACGTGTAAGGTAGCTTCTGCCATTGGCCGTCCACCTTTTGTTGTACGGTCACCAACCGGTCCGCTTTTCCGTCCGGCAGGTAAAACCACGTATCGTCCATACCTAGTGGATCGAAGAGCCTTTCGCGCAGAAAACGATCAAACGGCATGCCCGATACGATTTCGATGAGGTATCCCAGTACATCCAATCCCAAGCTGTACGTATAACGCTCGCCCGGATCGTGGTGCAGCGGTAGCTTTGCCAACTTCTTGACGAGGTCTCCGATACGGACCTCTTCGGTGACAAATATATCCGTGGCGTCGGCCTTTTGGTAAATCATTTTCATCCGCTCGTCGCCATCTATCATACTGTACCCCAGCCCGGATGTATGTGTAAGCAGGTGCCGTATGGTAATTTCCTTATTAGCCGGCCTGGTGGTATAACTAGTGTCGTCATACCTGAACGATTGCAGTACCTGCGGGTTCTTAAATTCGGGAATATATTTTGAAATCGGGTCATCCAATTGGAACTTTCCTTCCTCCCAGAGTATCATTACCGCCGTCGCTGTGATTGCCTTTGTTTGTGAGGCGATTCGGAAGATATCGTCGGTTTGCTGTTTGCGGCCGGCTTCGGTGTCGGCGTTACCGTAAGCTTTATGGTACACAATCTTGCCATTGCGAGCCACCAAGGCTACAACACCCGGTATCTGCCCCTCGGCAACCGATTCCTGTAGCATCGCGTCAATCCGCGCCAGCCGTTCTGAGGAAACGCCTACAGTACTTGGCGGCGCGGCGGTAAGCAGGGGTGATTTCTTAACTGATGGTGTCTGGGCCTGGAGCGACAGTGCCGCGGCAACAAACAAAAGGGATAGGGATGACAGGGATTTCATATCACTAGCTTACTATTGGTTATTAAGTTCCTCGCGCACGGAGCACCTTTTAAAGTTCCTTGATCGTTAGGTCTTTCCACCGCACCTTGATACCACCGCCATCGTGTATCTGGAGGGCAATAAATCCTTCTGCAGCGCCTATCTTTTCATCCGAAAGTTGTACCATCTTCTTCCCGTTTAACCAAGTGGTCACTTTATCACCCTTCGCCCGTATTTTCATGGTATTCCAGTCGTCTGCTTTCAGAATCTTTTCTTTTTCGGGGTCGGGCTGGATCAGCCAACCGCGACCATACGATTCATAAATGCCTCCAGTATGGTTGTTTGGCGGAGCCACTTCCACCTGCCAGCCCTCGATTTTCACACCCTCAATATCCGATCGGATAAACACCCCGCTATTTCCATTGGCTTCCAATTTGAAGCTTACCCGTAGTTCAAAATCTTTATAGGAGGTTTCTGTTGATAAATAGCCATATTGCTCATCCGGCCCACTTTCGCAAACCAGTTCGCCATTTTCAACATACCATTTCTCCGTACCGTGGATGGTCCACCCGGATAAGTCTTTGCCATTGAATAATGATTTGAACTGCGCGAAGGATACGATGCTAAGCATCAGCAGTAGTACCGTTAAATAATACTTTCTATTCATGATCGTCATATATATTTCGTTAGCGTTTCTATCTCGCGCTAAAGATAGTCAACAATACGTTCGTTGGTGCGCTGACATCCATATTTTTTTATTTTTACGCACGGGCAGACCACCTCATTATTATAACTCGTACTCCAGCTGCTCACAGGCAATGCCTACCCGCAGCAACAACTGCTCAACCGCTTCCGGCCGGAGACCGGCTGTCGCTTCGATCCGTAAAATCCGATCGCAATCGTCCAAATCGAAACTCCACCGTTTGATTGCGGCAACCGATCTGAATACACTTGCCGCTTGCTGCACATCGGCGTTCGTATGTACGCCAGTTTTGAATATAAATATTTCGGTCACCATCAATCAGTCCCTTTGTTGCGTTTCACCATCATCGGTTTTTCTATCCGGTTCGTCGGCCATACCCCCCCAGCAATGGGATCTTGAGCGCATATACGCACGTACACGCGCCTTGCCCTCCTCGTCCATTTGATCAAACTTGCGGCGCATCGCTTTTCTCCGCCATGGCGGGCCGCCCCTTCTTGGCCCACCACCACCGAAACCAAACAAAATTTTACACAAAAGGAAGAGTGCTAACGACTGCCATAGGTTGATGGCACTGACACCGAACAACACGGGTAGGGTATAATTCCACAAATGCATGACCAGGAAACCCACCAAAAAGAGGAAAGCTACCGCCATAACCGGAATAAGGACAAAGCGTATTTTGCTTCTAAACAACGTTTTCATATTTTATTTCTTTAAATTATTTATCTGTTAATTCATCGTAAAAAACTTTCAACCGTTTTCGTAAATGCAATACAGCATAGCGCTTACGCGACACCAGCTTCCCAATCGGCTCACCAGTAAACGCTGCTATTTCGGCGAAAGGGATTCGCTCCAACTCGTGCCATACAAATACATCCCGCTGTGCCGCTGGTAATTCTTCCAAAGCCCGGTGCATCTCGTCCCATACCACCCGTTCTTGATATTTGGCCTCCGGATTGCTATAGCCAGCCATGGGCATCTTTCCAAGCCATGCGTTTTCCATATCCCCGGGTGTGCCGTCCGCCCATAGCGATTCTTTTCTTTTCCGCCGCTTGTCGACAATCCGGTTTATGGCCACGCGGTAAAGCCAACCGCCCACCTGCTCTACCGGATGGGAATTGATGACAGCGCTCAGCCGGTACCAAACATCTTGCAGAATATCTTCGGCATCGGCATCGCTATTCACCCGTTTTCGGATAAAACCCAGTAAGCCCTTCCCGTAGGCCGTTATGGTAGCCGTGATTCTGCGTTGTTTTTCGTCGGTCATCTTTCCATGCGATTATTCATTCCATCCGCCAACCACCTCTATAGACGAACGAGGTCCAAAAACATTTCAAAAAAAAATTATTTTGTTTTCACCCTCGCATCGTACAATACACTTCAACGAGGCCGGTATGCTATTCGGACACAATATCATCGCTTAATCACCTGAACGATATCTGATAATTTACGTACCTTTGAATATGGTTGTTTGCATAACAATGTATTATGGGCAATGAGCATGCTGTGTCTTGCTGCGACACGTCTCATCCGCATGGCGAAGCCCATGTGCCTAATACCGATCGGTCTGCCTTCAGGCTTTTCCTACCTGCTACACTAAGCTTCATTTTACTACTATTGGGCCTTGCTTTTGACAACACTTGGCTCTCGCGGCCGGCGTTTTTCGAGAACTGGCTACGCTTGGCATGGTATGGCTTGGCCTATCTTCCGGTAGGTGGACCGGTTATCCGTGAAATGTTCCAAGCCATCGCCAAAAAGGAGCTTTTTTCGGAGTTTTCCCTGATGACCATCGCCACACTGGGGGCCTTTTTTATCGGTGAGTACCCCGAAGGGGTGGCCGTGATGCTTTTCTATACGGTAGGCGAAAACTTGCAGGGACTGGCGGTGCGCCGGGCCAAGGGTAACATCAAAGCATTGCTGGACCAGCGGCCCGATGAGGTCACCATCCGAGATGGCGATGGCCTGCGCACCATCAGGGCCGAGCAGGCCACCATCGGCCAGACCGTGCAGCTTAAACCCGGTGAAAAGCTCGCGCTGGACGGTGAGTTGATTTCGGAGCGTGCCTCGTTCAATACCGCCGCACTGACCGGCGAGAGCAAACCAGCTACGAAGGTAAACGGCGATACCGTACTGGCCGGCATGGTGAACCTAAATACAGTGGCCCAAGTACGTATTACCACGGCATATACAGATAGCAAGCTAAGCAAGATCATTACGTTAGTGCAAGAGGCGTCATCCCGCAAAGCGCCCACGGAGCTGTTTATCCGTAAGTTCGCCAAGGTTTATACGCCTATCGTTGTACTACTTGCACTACTCATCACCCTGCTGCCCGCACTGTTTGTGGCCGATTATGTATTTAACGATTGGTTATACCGCGCTTTGGTATTTTTGGTGATTTCTTGCCCCTGTGCGCTGGTCATCTCCATACCCTTAGGCTATTTCGGCGGCATCGGTGCTGCCAGTAGGCATGGCATCCTCTTCAAGGGTGGCAACTTTCTCGATACGTTGGCACATATCCGGCACATCGTGATGGATAAGACGGGTACGCTCACTAAGGGCGTTTTCCGGGTCCAGGAAGCCGTGATCGCGGATTCGCTCGACCGTTCGACCATCCTCCGCTGGGCCAACGCTCTGGAAAGCCATAGCACGCATCCCGTGGCCACGGCTATCCACGAATACGTCGGTGCCGTCGATCGGTCCGTACCATTGGAAGAGGTAGAAGAAATCGCCGGGCTCGGCATGGTGGCTGTGGCCGAGGGGAAGCAGTTGCTGGTGGGCAGCTTCAAGCTGCTCGACCGGTTCGGGATCCGGTACGACGTCGATACGCGAACCCTTACGGATACAGTGGTGGCAATGGGCTACGATGGCCGCTTTGCCGGATACCTGATCATCGCCGATGAAATAAAGGCAGACGCCGGGGAAGCCATCAATCAGTTGAAAGCACTCGGCATTACCCCTACCATGCTCAGCGGCGACCGGTCGGCCGTTGTGCAGTCCGTGGCCGCCGCGCTCGGCATCTCCGAGGCGTATGGCGACCTACTTCCCGCCGACAAGGCCAACAAGATAAAGGAAATGAAAGCCGCGAACCGCGGCATCGCTTTCGTGGGCGATGGGGTAAACGATGCTCCCGTGGTGGCCCTTAGCGACGTGGGGATTGCCATGGGTGGATTGGGTAGCGACGCCACCATTGAAACCGCTGACGTGGTGATCCAAGACGACCGTCCAAGCAAGATTCCAACGGCAATACGCATTGGTCGCGCTACACGCCGCATCGTTTGGCAGAATATAATTCTCGCTTTCACGGTGAAAGCTATCGTACTTACACTCGGCGCGGGCGGACTGGCTAACATGTGGGAGGCTGTTTTTGCCGATGTGGGCGTTGCCTTGTTGGCTATTGGCAACGCTATCCGTATCCAGCGGATGCGATTCTAATTCGTTTTATTAAATTTGTACGAACACCAATGATAACTTATGAACCCAGCATAATTAATCCGCCAGCTAGCGGATTAATCATCAAAGGCTCCATCTGACAACTAAAAAAGCAAAAATAACCAGATGAAACATCCTATTGACAGAAAACAGTTTCTCCAAACCATGTCACTACTGGCCGGCTCGTCCTTAGTCCCCATGGAAACTTGGGCCGCTCTTGGTGCCAAGCCTGCCAGCAAAATGAAACTCGGGCTGGTTACTTACCTGTGGGGCAAAGATTGGGATGTGCCCACCCTCATTGCCAACTGCACGGCCACGGGGTTGACGGGTATCGAACTGCGTGTAGACCATGCGCACGGGGTTTCTCCCGAACTAAGCAAACACGAGCGGCAGCGGGTCAAGGACCAATTCAGCAACAGTGCGGTGCAATGCATCGGTATGGGTACCAACGAACAATACGATTTTCCCGACCAGCAACGACTCCAAGCATCCGTTGCGCGCACCAAGGAATTTATTCAGCTGAGTGCTGATATTGGTGGCACGGGCGTGAAAGTAAAACCCAATGCCTTCCATGATGGCGTACCGCGCGAAAAGACAATGGCGCAGATTGGCGCAGCACTGAATGAACTGGCCGCTTACGCCGCCGACTTCGGGCAGCAACTCCGCCTCGAAGTACATGGCAATGAAACGCAGGACCTCCCCAACATCAAAACCATCATGGACCATGCGGACCACCCCAATGCCACCATCTGCTGGAATTGCAATCCGCAGGACCTCGACGGGCAGGGCTTCCAATACAACTTCGACTTGGTGAAAGACCGCTTTGGCGATACGGTACATGTGCGCGAGCTCGACCGTACAGACTACCCCTACCCCGCGTTGCTGGAAAACCTCACCCGCATGGGATATGCCGGGTGGATATTGCTAGAGTGCCACACTGACCCGGCCGACAAGGTGCAATCCATGCGGGAACAACGTACGATTTTCGACCGCATGACATCCGCATAAGGGCAGCGGGGTTACTCACTCCCCACTGCCAATTCGTTACTTTTCGCCAGGAGCTTCACACTTTCTGCCAGCCGGATAAACTCCGCCCGGTAGCCTTCGTCATCTGCTCCTTTAGCGCCTTTGGCCCGGGCAATCAGCTGGTCATAGTTTGCCTGCTGTTTGTAGTCCGAATCGCGCAGCAGCATGCCCAATTCGGCCACGGCGCTGGCAAACCGGAAATCAATAGAAGCTTTAGCCAGCTCCAGCGGCCGGCCCGCCACGACCACCTGCTGCAAACGGCTCTTTTCACCATCGGGATCTTTATAGCGGAACTTGACCGTAGCCACCTCATTGCTATTCCCCGCTACGTGCCGCTCTTTTGTCTTTTGGTATTTCAGTGGATCCACATCGCCGGGGTAGTTGCTCTTTACCCCTATCGGCACGATTTCATAAAGCGCGGTTACGGTATGGCCTACGCCCATGTCGCCGCCCAATTTCTCATCATTGTTAAAATCTTCTTTTTCCAATAGTCGATTTTCATATCCCAACAGCCTGTACGCTTGCACCTTGCCCGGGTTGAATTCTACCTGTACTTTCACATCTTTAGCCGCCGTAAACAGCGTACCTCCAAACTCGGTTACCATTGCTTTGCGGGCTTCGGTGATGTTGTCGATATAAGCATAATTCCCGTGCCCCTTATTGGCCAACAGCTCCATCTTGCTGTCCTTGAGGTTGCCCATGCCAAAACCCATCACGGATAAGCTTACACCTCGCTGCCGTTCTTTGGTAATGAGCTGCTCCATATCGTCATCGGTGGAAGGTCCTACGTTAAAATCACCGTCTGAAGCAAGAATAATACGGTTGTTTCCCCCTTTTATGAAGTGCTGCTGTGCTGTGCGGTAGGCCAATTGAAGACCAGCACCACCGGCCGTCATTCCACCGGCGGTCAACGCATCAATCGCATCCTTTATTTTGGTTTTCTGATTACCGGGAGTACTCTCCAAGGCTACAGTTGTCGACCCGGCATAGGTTACAATGGCCACATGATCATTATCGCGCAATTGATCGACCAACATTTTCATCGATGCCTGAGCCAACGGTAGCCTGTTTGCACCCATCATCGATCCCGATACATCAATAAGGAATACAAGGTTGGATGGTGGTAGTTTATCGGTAGGCATCGACTTGGCTTTCAACCCGATGCGCAACAAATAATGCTTGGGGTTCCAAGGCGCGGTTGCCAGTTCGGTATGGATGGCCACCGGTTCATTGGTCGACGGTCCTTTGAGGTCATACTGGAAATAATTGACCATTTCTTCAATCCGCACGGCATCAATGGGTGGCAACTGCCCGTTGTTGACGAAACGGCGGAAATTGCTGTATGAGGCGGCATCCACATCGATAGCGAATGTTGACAGGGCTTCATCCAGTGGATCATGGAATTTATTTTCGGCAACGCCGTTGTATGATTCTGTATTGATCGGCTGTCGTATACGACCTACCAGTGCATAAGTCCGCGACACGACGGGCGTTCCAAGGCCCGCGACACTCCCCACCAATTCCGTCTTCGCCTGCGTTCCGTAACCAACCACAACTACCTCATCAAGCTTTTGTTTGGACGGGGCCAGCTTTACATCCATCACATCGTCCTTCCCAACGCGTATACGTTCTGTATCATAGCCGATATAGCTAAATACAAGATATTGCCCCTTTTCTGCGGCAACGGTATAATATCCCTTAACATCCGTTTGGGTGCCTACCCCGGCACCTTCTACAGTCACAGCAACGCTTGCTAATGCCGCGCCCGTCTGTTTATCATAGACTTTACCGCTAACCTGACGTAGCGTATCGGTGCGATGTCCAACCAGAGACAGCGATAGCACCATTGCAACAACGATTGTTTTCATCTGCTTAAATTTTTCTTTAGTGGTGATGAAGCTGTCATGGTTTAATCATTTCCCTGTGTAGTTTTTGAAAACCATGACGGTTTCATAACGTGTTAATTTTGGCGAAGGATGCACAGCCCGTTAGGTTTCCATAAATGGAAAAAATATTTTTATGAGCAGTTATTGCAAAAAATAAAAAATCCACGCAACCTTTTTCTCGCTGTGGTCGTCTGCACTAATAAAGCGGTGTCGGAATATCCTAAATTAAAAAGAACGATGATGACGAACAAAAAGAGCAGTATCAAAATAACCCAGTTACTTTTCACCTATCTGCTGTTAATCCCTGTGTTGCTGTCTGGCGGGTGTGTAGCGAGATTTTCCACAAACGAAGCCGGCAAACGCAACCTGACTATCCGCAATACAGATCCGATGACGTATTACCTTGATCCTTATTTCCGAGATGAGCAAAGGAAGATAGATACATTGCCGGATTATGATTTCGTTTCCAATACCAGGTGGATGCTGGTCAACGAATCGGGAGCGCCCACAATGCTAACATTAATCAATGATAATCGCGAAACAAACGATAGTGTCGTGAAATACGACTTTCCGCTTAACAAAAAGAGAAACAAAATCAATTTTTTCAAAATGGAAACGGGTAGCTATCACGGCGAATTAAAGCGGGGTGACCTGGTGCGGCGATTCCAACTGTCTATAAGCGATTGCCCTGCCCAGTAAACGATAACCCAATGGTGTGAGACCGGTTTAAGAAGCCATTGATATTTCGGGAAGCCGGAAAAAAGATTTACTTTCACCCACCCATGGGCGGATTTGGCACACCAAAAAAAAACATCGATGACGATGTACTCCTCCGGAGTTATCGCGACACTGGCGATTTGGCGGTGCTTGGCGAGTTGTTCCATGCCCATGCCGAAATGGTCTACTACGTGTGCATGCGTTACCTTAAGGATAGTGAGCGCAGCAAGGACGCGGTGATGCAGATTTTTGAGGAACTCATCCATAAGGTCAATAAACAGGAAATCCAGCGCTTCGGCAGTTGGCTATACGTACTTAGCCGAAACCATTGCCTTATGCAGCTGCGTGCTGAGAAAAACAGGCATCACATTTCTATCGATGAATTTGTGGAATTTCCCCTCGCCGTGCATCCCGAGGACGAGGCGGGTGAAAAAGAACAGCAACTCACGGCGCTCGAACGCTGCATGGATCAGCTACCTGAAAAACAAAAACGTAGTGTAGATTTGTTTTTCTTAAATGAGAAGTGCTATAAGGAAATAGCCGAATTGACCGGATATAGTTTAAAAGAGGTAAAAAGCTACATCCAGAATGGCAAACGGAATTTAAAATTGTGCATGGAGGCCAACCATGGAAAAGGGTAAAGTGGATTTGGAATTGATCAGGCGGTATGTCCGCGGGGAGCTAACTCCTCGCGAAATGTACGCGTTGGAACGGCAGGCACAGGATGACCCGATGTTCATGGATATCATCCTCGGTATGGAACAGGAAGCGCCGCAAGTGCACGGTGATAACCTTGCCGATATCCGCAAGCGCATTGCCGAACGTTCCCGTCGGCCACGCGCAGCCTCACGCCGCCTCATGCCTGCACAACGATGGGCAATCGCCGCATCAATATTGGCCGTGCTCACTGTGGGTATGTGGTGGTTCATCCGCGACGACACCCTAGCACAACGTGAAGCCACGGTTGCGGCCACGCCACAGGAAGTGCCACAACAAGCCGCCCCGGAAACAGCACCATCGCCCGAACAAGCATCCCCTACCGAGGAAAGGACAGCTGATGCTGCGCCGCAGCCGGCACGTACAGCCCCTCCGGTGAGTGCGGCTACATCAGCGGAACGTGTAGAAAAGAAAGCGGCACGGCTGGCCGTGACCACGCCGAAATCCGACAACGATACAGCCCCGGTGGATTCAATTGTCGTTGTTAGCTTTGGCACACAAGCAAAATCAGCAATTATCGGATCAGTGGCCCGCACCGCAGCTGCAGAAGTGAACACCCCCGTCAGGGTCAACGAACAGGCCTTTGCGGGCCGCACCGATGGCATCCGCATTCGCGGCACCAGCATTCAGCAGCACGTGCCCCGACCCCGCGTAAGTGGAAAAGTGGTCGACCAGGAAACTCAAGAACCCTTGGCGGGTGTCACTTTACAAACTACCGACGGCCAACGGGTTGCTACCGATGCGCTAGGACGATTTACACTTCCGGACACTTCACGTACGCTGATTTCGCAGTATATCGGCTATGAGCAGCAAACGCTCGATATTACCGGACTGGATACCCTAACCATCGCACTTAAGCCCACTGATGTAGGCCTCGATGAAGTGGTGGTGGTCGGCTATGGTACTGGTAAGCGTCAAACCCCAACGGTGAATGTAAGTCGCCCTGAAAAAAGCGAACCCCAGCCCAAGGGCGGTTGGCCAGCTTATCGGCAATACCTGAAAAACGCCATGAAATTAGCAGACGACCAGGGCTCCGTCGAATTGGCATTTAAGGTCGACGATGAGGGTCGCCCTACCGCGGTAACCGTTACCGAGACCACCAACGAGAAACTCAACGCGTTTGCAACGCTTATCGTTCGTGACGGACCACGTTGGCTACCCGGTGAAAATGATGAACGTAACGTTACGTTGCTGATCACGTTTTGAAAGATAACTTGCTTCCTAAGCTACGGCTTTCTGTCGATTGCAAGCAGAAACACCGTTGCCACAACCAGCATCGCGCCCAGCCAGTCAACCGCCTGAAATGGAACGCCAAGCCACAAAACAGCAATTAATGTAGCCGACAAGGGCTCTGCCGAGGTAAGCAAGCTGGCTTTCTGTCCGCCAATGATTTGCACGGCCCGTAGGTACATATAAAACGGGATCAACGTACCAAACACCACGACGAACAGGACGTTCAACCGCGCGTACACGTCCCATATGCCATCAGCTTGCCATGGAACCTTAACGAATGAAATGACCACACCACCGATAAATAGCCCCCAGCCGATCACACTCACTGCACTGTATTTGCGGAGCAATTTTCCCGGCATGAGGGTATATAATGCTAAACTAACGGCAGAAGCTATACCCAAAACAAGTGCTAAAGGCGATATCGCCAACGTATCCAATCGGCCGTGCGTTACAAGAAGGAATGCACCCAATATTCCAGAAAGAACGGCCAGATAACCGAAAAGGTTGAGCCGTTTGCCATACCGCGCAGCCAGGTAGATGGCAATCATCACGGGTGCCGAAAATTGCAGAATAGTGGCCGTGGCCGCATTGGAATGTTTTATGGCTGCAAAATAGGTATATTGCACAGTCAACATGCCCGCAATACCGAATACGAGTAACCGCAGGCGATCCCCTCTTTCGTGCCAAATACCCCAGACATGGCTATCTTTTTGGAAAATACCCAAAAGCAGCAGCAGTGAACCCGCACTGAGCATCCGCACGGCCATGAGCCACTCCACACCCACGGCGCGCTGCTGGAACAGAAATTGACCGGCCGTACCGGAGACACCCCATAACGTGGCGGCAAACAATGCCATGGCCACCCCTTTTGCGTGCGCATTCATTACGGCAAAAGTAGACTGAAAATTCCACATTCCAGTATGCTGTAGCCCCCCGAATTTTCAGGGTAGCGCAAATGCCACATAGCTGTCTCCCCCGCGCGTACCCAGCTTCGTACCGCCGCATGCAATAACGACATATTGCTTTCCAGCTATCGAATAGGTTGCTGGCGTAGCAAAGCCCGCGGCGGGTAGTTCATAATCCCACAACAGGCGGCCCGTTTTCCGGTCGAACGCCCGGAACATATTATCCCGGGTGGCAGCGATGAATAACAATCCGCCTGCGGTCACTATCGGCCCGCCGTAGTTTTCCGTTCCCGTTATCGGGATACCACGTGCGGTTAGCTCGCTATGCTCACCCAACGGGATCTGCCAGATATGCTGTCCGGCATTCAAGTCAATTGCCGTCAATGTGCCCCACGGCGGTGAAATCGCCGGGTAGCCGGCCCCGTCCAGAAATTTGTTGTAACCGTTGAACGTATAAGGCACCTCGGGCACTTCTTCCTGGTTAGCCGATACGACTTCGGTTTTTTCTTCACCGAAAAGATAGCCGATGATGGCCTGCTGCTCCCGTTTATTGATCTGCGCAAAGCCCGGCATCATCCCTTTGCCGGCAGCGATCAGGGTGGCGATTTCCGTCCGCGACATTTTTTCTTTCAGTCCCCGTAGCCCCGGATACCCACTTGCCGGGCTACCCGAAAAGTCAGCTTGGTGGCAGGTGGCACAGTGAGCAGTGTATAGCTGTTGGCCGGTTATGACACCCCCAGATTTGGCAGGTATCCGCGGACTGAGGCTGAATAGCCAAGCCATCTCGTTGGAATTGACGTACATGATGCCGTCCGTATCGACGGCGGCACCCCCCCACTCCGCACCGCCGTCGGCCCCCGGGAAAAGGATGGTCTGGTTCAGTTCTAACGGGTGGTACAGCCCCTTATTGGCGTTGTCATATATGCGAAGAATGGAATCGCGACCCGCGGCGAAGGTATTGATGTCTTCCCGGTGTAACACTTGCCGCGCAAAAGGCTGTGGCAAACGAGGTATCGGCTGGGTAGGCCACGTCTCCTCACCAGGCAGGGTAGAGGCCGGAACAGGCACTTCGTCGATCGGAAAAATCGGGGTGCCATCTTCGCGGTCGAACACAAAGACATGCCCCGACTTGGTAACTTGGGCAACGGCGTCAACCTTCTTACCGTCTATGGTCAGTGTCACCAAATTGGGTGGTGCGGGCAGGTCGCGATCCCACACATCATGGTGTACCATTTGATAATGCCACACGTACTCGCCCGTCGCCGCCCGTAGCGCCAACAGGGAGTTGGCAAACAGGTTCTGCCCTTTCCGATTGCCCCCATAAAAGTCGAAAGCCGCCGAACCCGTAGGGACATATACGATTCCCCTTTCCTCATCCAGCGCCATCCCGGCCCAGTTGTTCGCCCCACCAATTACGGGGTTTTCATGCGCCCCCGCAGGCCAAGTGTCGAAACCCCACTCACCCGGTCCCGGTATGGTCCGGAACACCCATTCCAACGCACCTGTGATGACGTTGAATGCCTGTATAAACCCGGGTGCGGCATCCACACCTTCACTCACCCGGATGGGCATGATGATTAAATCATTGAATATGGTACCGGGCGTCGTGGAAGCCACAAACTTGTCAGCGGCAGCTTCCCCCAACCCCGACCGTAGGCTTACACGGCCGTTATCGCCAAAGGTAGGTATGGGCAGGCCCGACTCGGGATCAACCGCATAGAGCCACGACTGGAACGCATACATAAGCTGCTGCCGGTCGCCCTTTCGCCAATACGCTACGCCACGGTTCACATTACTTGGCCCTGTCCGCTCCGGTACAAATTGCCACAGTTCCTCACCCGTGGCGGCATCCAGGGCAAAGAGGTAATTGGAAGCCGTGACGCCATATAACCGTCCGTCGATAATCAATGGATTACATTGCACCTGCCCGGTATCGCCCGAGTGGTAGGTCCAGGCAACACGAAGGGATTGCACGTTAGTGGTGTCAATTTGCGACAATGCCGAGAAATGGTTACGCCCGTGATTGCCCAGGTACGTAGGCCAGCCTTCATCGCGAATGTGCTTGGGGTCACATCCCGTTAGTCCACACAGCATAAATCCGATGGCGAGAGCCACGATTGTACATTGTATGTGGACTGGACGCTCCACTTCTTAGCGACTTGACTTCATTGCCTTTACTTTTTTTATTGTTGGGTCGGTTGAGAATTTTTGATACGCCGCTGTTTCCATCCCGTAAAGTGCTATTTTCCCTTCGTCATCGCTATGGATCCCGAACCCGTAGGTCTTACCGAGCGGCGACACACGCAAACAGGGTTGCCCTTTTGAGAAAAACTGCGCCCTGGCTAGCCCGTATTCCTTTTCTACCAAACCGTTCCGATCGGCATACACTTGAAACAAAACATCATCCGATGTATATTGGTAAGGATGATTTGCTATGAGGTCGTATTGTAGCTCGGCGACGGATTTCTTAGCCTTACTCGGCGGTTTCATTCCCGCGGTCGCCTTCGTATCTTCCGCGACTTCGATAAACGTATTAAAGTAATTCGTGGTATGCGTTTTCATGCAAACTAAATAGATTGTCCAAATGTGAGCAGATTGCTATCCGGGTCGAGCAATGCAAATTCCCTTTGCCCCCACGGTTTTATCGCCAACGGACCGTTTGGATGGATCAAGCCGATTGTTGAATATAGGTTATACAAACGGTCAATATCATCTGTCCGGATATAAACCTGGCCATAATTTGCTTTTGGTTCGAGGTCTTTAAACTCAAAAAAATGAATCTGTACCTGGTCTTTTTCTACCATTAAGTAGCCGTCAAAATCAGTCGTTCCAAACTCATGGAAGCCTAATTTATTGATATAGAAATCCCTTGTCGTGGCTTTATCGCGCATCGGTAGCTTCGGATGTATTGCTGTCAGCATATTTTTTTATAAAGATGGTTATTTTTTGACAATTCCTGCTGATTAAAGCCGGAGATTCATCAATGTATTGCGGCTTCGACATCATTTTTCAATGTCAATGTCGTATTTACCGAGAAGCCCCGCGATATTTGAAATTGAAAACCGTGCCTTTTTAATACGATTGGCTTCCGGGTCAATGGCGTAATTGTAAGAAGTCCTAAAGTCAACTTTCTCAAGGGTTGTATGGTCGAAAACCGAATGCATAAGGTTGCAGTTATCAAACACGGCGCTGGTCAAATCAGCTTCCACAAAGTCGGTTTCCTGTAACTGCGAATCTTTGAACACGGTCTTTTTAATTTTCATTCTATAAAACGATGAATGATTCAGTTGGCAACCCTCGAAGGAAAAAGCAAGACCAAAGGCATTGCAGGTATCAAACCGAAGCCCGAGCATTTTGCAATCCTTGAATTGGACATCCCGAAACGCCGTTCCACTGAGCTTAGCCAAACTGAAATTGCACCCATTGAAGTTGCAATCCACGAATTTAAACTCCGAAAGGCTATGCCCGGCAAAGTCGCAGCCATTGAAAACGCAATTTTCGTACTCGCCTTTTGCCAGCGAGGCGTTCCGGTCAAACGTCCGGTTCTGAATGTATGTATCTTCCATTCGTTAAGTTTTATTTCAGCTAAGCTATTTCAGCCGCAAAATAGCGCCGTAGTCGTCCGTTTCTTCTTTTCTGATGTTCATATCAGCCGCTTATTAAACAGGTTACTAATTGCCAAACTCATTATTTATATTGCAGGTTTATATCTTCCCAACCCAATCAGTGATTACCGCCCATGCCTTTTTAGACGGCTTGTTGTTTTCGGATGCATCGTAGCGGGGCCGTTTCACCATCCCATCCGATTCCTGAAACGAATGTCCCAAATCGTCCAATACGACGATTTCGTAGTTTCGCTTTCCGATATCCTTGAAGATTTTTTTAATCCCCTCTAAATTGGACTGACAATCCAGCTGGTCGTCCATCTTACCACACATTACCAACGCAGGGCACTTTATTTTGGAATAGTAACGCGCAGGTTCAAATCGCACGTAAGCAATTAGCCGAGGTTTCAACCACATCGCGCGATTGGTGACAACTGCCTCTTCGACAGTTTGATTACCGTACAATTTTGGGTCGAGTTCATACCTCGCCCGCACGTAATTGTCCATGCGGTATTTCAACGAATCTGGATCGTCATAATCGTAAATAAGACTGAGGCTCGTACGAAGACCATCAAACACCGCGGCGCTGTCGGCTTTGGGCAATATATGAAACGTATCTTCTATTTTCCGCTTAGCCTGTTCGAACGCCAAGTCTTTTCCTTTGATGCCCGTGGTAGACAGTAGTACAACAAAAGAAATATCCTGCCGCTCCGAAACGGCAATAGCAGCGGCACTCCCCCCTTCACTGTGCCCTACAAGACCCACAGCGCTAAGGGCGAAGCGATGATCCGACTTAACCGCATCGAATGCACGTAATGCATCATCTTTTTGGATGAACATCGTACTCTTTTCATATCGTAATGTGGTATCTACAAAAGCCCTGTTGTCAAAACGCAATACCGCCACACCGCTTATAGTGAGTGCATCGGCAAGACTTTTATAGACTTCCCCATAGTCGCGGGAAAATGCCTGCGGCGGGGACACCAGAATGGCCACCTTATCGGTTGGCCGAAAAGACGCCGGTATGGTTAATGTGCCGGACAAGACGAGGCTATCGCCTTTGACCGGAAAAGAAAAATCCTCAACCGTATAGGGTTTACCCCCACTTCCCCCGTAGCCGACACCCACAGCAATCAGCAATATTAAATTAAACAATGTTTTCACCATGTCCAGATTTATTTGTAAACGTTCCCCAATGACCCGCTTCCGCGGCGTTATACTATCGTTCCGTTATCAGGTTAATTTGTAAATAAATTCTTCTATTTCCGTTCGCCTAAGTTTTATGTCAAGTTTATTATTCGTCATTTTACGCTGTGTCGGATGGTCGCTTAGCATGTTATAATAATGGTCAACTCATGTGGGTTTCATTCAGCTGATTTATTTTTCAGCAGCAACGACGCTTGTTGATGCACGTTTCCCACGTATACGTTTGTGCCAAAGGTCGAAAAAAAGCCTGATCCATCAGTAATACGAAACCACTAATTCCGAAATTTGGCCAAAAATAAAAGGCTGCCATTAGACAGCCCCTTACACCATAACCGTATCAATGCGTAATACGCTTTAAAGACTGAGAATAGTATCCATCTGACTAGATACCTTCTGCAGGTATTCGCGGTCGCCATCACCCAGCTCAACGGTGAGCCATCCACCTTGGTAATCGATATCGCGGAGTGCCTGCATCACCACCGGCCAGTTGTTGTCGCCCGCGAGTAAATCCACCCCAAACCCTTTCCACAGTCCCTCGTCGTTCATCTTCCCGCGACTGAATTCCTTGGCGTGGAGCTTCACAATACGCCGGTTGAGCTCTGCGATCCAGTGTTCAGGCCAACCGTACCGCAATATGTTGCCGATATCGAAGTACCAGCCTACCAGCGGGTGGTTGATTTCATCAACAAATTGCCGCGCTTCTACCGGACTCAGGATGAAGTTGCTCCATACATTCTCCAAGCCGATTTTCATGCCGGTCTTTTCGGCATGGGGAATCAACTTCCGCACGGAATCCAGTGCATTCCGGTAGGCCACGCCATAGGGAACCTTCTCGTTGACTACACCGGGCACCACCAATACCGTGTCGCCACCGAGTGCTTTCACATCCGCTAACGACTTGGCAACCGAATCGATGATGAACTGCCGCACTTCCGGATCGGGATCGGACAACGGCTTGCTCCAATGATCTTTGTTGACCACGCTGGGTATTTCGATGCCCGATTTCTCCTTCGCCGCTAGCAATTCATCCAGACTGAAATCCACCGGACTATTGAACTCAACACCGTCGAAGCCCAGATCCTTCGCCAGCTTACACTTGTCGACCAACGAAAGCTCCTCCTTGATCATGTAGAAGCTAACGCCCTTTTTCAGCTTCAACGTGTTGCTCGTTTGGCTTGCCATCAGCGGGCTGTTGCCGCCAAGTGCCGGGGCAATCACGGCCCCACCCGTCAATAGCGATGCTGATTTTATAAATTTCTTCCTGTCCATAGCGTTAAATCGTTGTGTTTTCGCCAGGGATGGCAATGGGAAAATCGTATTTCATATCCCACGATACATTTCCGGGGAACAACACCTCGTTGGATGCCAGCGCCGCCTCAAGTGAAACGGCTTGGCCTGTGTAGCCTGCCATCCTACCTGCCAAGGCCACGAGATTCGATTTCACCATCCAGTCGCCGTCGTTCATTGGTTTGTTTGCCCTGATAGACGCAAAGAGCTCATCGTGTTCTTGCTGGTACATGCCCCTTGAGTTGCTTTCCTTATAGGCATTTTCATCGGTGAACTTCGTGCTATCATCATACTTCCACGGGTTCCTTCCTGTGATATCATGCCCGCCCGTGCGGCAGTCCACGATACACTTGCCCTGATCCCCCACGAGTTCCACGGCATAAGCGGGCTCGGTATTGTTCTGCTGCCGGCATGAGAAATAGGCCTTCGTGCCATCATCGTATTGGTACACCATCGCAAAATGGTCATATACATTACCAAACTTAGGGTCCACCCGCTTTTGGCGGCCACCGCTGCCTGTTACGCTCACGGGCAATTTATCTCCCAGTGCCCATTGCATCATATCTAAGCTGTGAATAGCCTGTTCGATGATGTGATCGCCTGAAAGCCAATTATAGTACAACCAATTCCGCAGCTGGTATTCGAAATCCGTCCAACCGGGTTGCCGCTCTTTATACCACAGCTCTCCCGTGTTATAACTGCTTTCGGCCGTGAGTACCCGGCCAATCTGCCCATCAAGCACACGACTGAATGTCTCACGCTTCGGAAGGTGGTAGCGCCAGCAAAATCCGGAGACGAGTGATAGGTTCTTCGCCTTCGCCTGCTTTGATGATTCGATAACCCGACGTAGGCCCGGCCCGTCCACAGCGAATGGCTTCTCACAGAAAACGTGCTTACCCGCGTTCACGGCAGCTTCCAGGTGGTCAGCCCGGAATGCGGGCGGTGCGGCGAGCAGTACCACATCCACGTCGAGGTCGACCAATTGCTGATAGGCATCGAGTCCGACCAGTTTGCGGCGCTTGTTCACCTGTATTTTCTTACCAAACTTTTCCTTCAGGGTGGTAAAGGACTGTTCGAGTTGGTCATCGAAAGCATCGGCCATGGCATACAGTACAACGTTGGGATCAGCGTTAAGCGCCTCCATGGCTGCGGCGGTACCCCTGCCCCCACAACCAACGAGGCCTACCTTCAGGGTCTTTGAATTGAGTGTCCAAATGGAATTGGATCCAAATGCGTAATCAGCGGCAACCGCTCCGGCGATGGTGGTCAACCCCGCTGTTCTTAAAAACCGTCTTCTCGAATAGTTCATATGAATCATTAAAATGGATAATTGATTATTGGCTAATTCATAGCCGCTTAAGCTCACAAATATTGAAAAAATAAAGTTGGACACCAAGCACAAAACCGCCTACAGCTATTTTTACGTTCAATCAATCGATTGTTCTATTTTTACCGATCGTTATATCGGCACGTATTTACGATTAATGTGCCGCCAAATGTATCCCATGAACGCCACTACGACCAGCACGCCGGCCACGCCTTGCAGCAAGAGTGTGTAATGAATACCCCACGCACTGGCCATTGCCCCCACCAAAAGGCTCCCAAGCGGGAATATCCCCTGGAAGGCCATGATGTAATAGCTGATGGCGCGCGCGCGGTACACGGGCATGGCGTGGGTTTGGATGTAGGTATTGATGCTCGAATTTTGCACCATCATCCCCATGGCAGCGAGCAGCGTGCTAACCAATGCCAACGGCAACCATGAGGCAAACGAAAGGGCGAGGATACCTACCGCCAATAAGCCGGAAGCTTTCATCACGCGGAAGCGTAGGTTGGTACCCATCCGCGTTTTGGCCATGTAAATGGCACCCGCCATTGCCCCTAGCCCTGCGGCGCTCTCAAACCAGCTGAAGGTGGTGGCATCGCCATCAAACATCTCGCGGGCAATAACCGGCAGCAACGTGGTGTAGGGAATCACCAGCAGACTGGATGCCGCAAGTAGCATAATCAACGATGAGATATGCGGTGAATGCCGCAGGTAGCTAAATCCTTCCTTGAGCCCTTGCCACGTGCTTTCCTTTCGCGCAACGGAACGCTGCGGTTTCAACCGCATAAGGAGCAATGATGCGATGACTGCAAAGAAGCTGATGAAATTGATCCCGAAACACACTGCTTCGCCATACGTACTCAGCAATATCCCACCCAGTGCTGGCCCTACCATCCGGGCGGCGTTGAAAGCCGACGAATTGAGCGCGATGGCATTGGGCAGGTCTGCTTTATTATCCACCAGCTCCACCATGAGCGATTGCCGTGCAGTCACATCGAACGTGTTGATTATCCCCTGCGCCAGACTGAGCACCCCAATCCACCATACGTTGTAATAGCCGAAAAAAACCATTGACGCGAGTGCTCCGGCTTGGAGCATCAAACCGATTTGGGTAAGCAGTACAATACGGTATTTCTGGTGCCTATCTACAAAACTCCCGATAAAGGGCGATAAAACCAACGAGGGGATCAGCGAAACAAATGAGACCACGCCGAGCACCAACGCCGATTCGGTAAGCCGGTAAACGAGCCAGCTCACTGCGATACGTTGCATCCATGTACCCATCAGGGAAATGGCTTGGCCTGTGAAATGCAGTCGGTAGTTGCGATGCGTTAATGCACGGAAGATATTCACTCGATGATAAGTACAAAAGTCATACCACGCAAGCATATATTTAAAACGCCAAAACAACTACAATTTTTCGTTATTCGGGTTATTATCGCTAATTTTACGGGCTGTATAGCAACGTTTACAGCTAGTTAACACGTACATTATTTTATATCATTCAAAAACATGAAGTTTTTTATAGACACCGCTAATCTGCAACAAATTAAAGAAGCCCAAGACCTGGGCGTGTTGGATGGCGTAACGACCAACCCAAGTTTGATGGCCAAAGAAGGCATCACCGGCGAACAGAATATCATCAACCACTACAAAGCCATCTGCGAAATTGTTGACGGCGACGTCAGCGCGGAGGTCATATCTACGGATTTCGACAACATCATCAAAGAAGGCGAAGCATTGGCCAAACTCCACGACCGCATCGTGGTAAAAGTACCGATGATCAAGGAAGGCGTTAAAGCGATCAAGTACTTTAGCGATAAAGGCATCAGAACCAACTGTACGCTGGTATTTTCTGCCGGACAGGCCCTATTGGCTGCAAAAGCCGGAGCCACCTATGTGTCGCCGTTCCTGGGCCGCTTGGACGATATTTCGACCGATGGTCTTGCCTTGATCGAGGATATCCGTTTGATCTATGACAATTACGGTTATGAGACACAAATATTGGCAGCTTCCATCCGCCACGTGATGCACATCGTAGAGTGTGCTAAAATCGGTGCCGATGTGATGACCGGACCGCTATCGGCTATATTAGGCTTGCTCAAACACCCGCTTACCGACAATGGACTGGCGCAATTTTTGGCAGACCACGCTAAAGCCGCAGGTAAGTAAACACTTTTCAAAAGGAGTGTGTCTCAAAATAGCTTATCTTTTGAGGCACGCCCCTTATTAATTTAATAAAATGATGTTGACCGCAATAGCAAATACACGGAAAGAGAACGCCAACGAGCGGTTCGCACCCCTATTGCGCCGCAACAAACTCAAGGTAACGCAGCCCCGTCTGCAGGTACTGCAAATCATCTCCGAAAAAGATACGGCTATTTCCCAGCCCGAACTGGAGAAACTTCTGGGCGACTCCGTGGACCGCGTAACGCTTTACCGAGTATTGGCCACCTTCGAAGAGAAAGGCATCCTCCATAAGATATTCGACCTGCACGGCACGGCTACCTATGCGCTCTGCTCTACCGATTGCGACGAACACCAACACCAGGACGAACACGTGCACTTTATCTGCTCGGCTTGCAACAGCATCTACTGCTTGGAGGACTTCAAGATACCGAAAATCAACCTGCCCGAAGGATACCTGCTTCACGCTGTGGGCGTCAATGCCGTAGGGCTCTGTGCACAGTGTAACGCCTCAGGGTAGTAGCTATCCTATACCGGTTGAATGGGGTTCCATCCTCTTCCAATTCAGGGGAGCATCGAATCGAGCCGGGGCAATTGCATTTAAATAATATGACTTATATCCCGAAGGCGTCCGATTGACGCGGTAGGCATTGCGAACATGCCACTGTATTACCGGATAGCCGTGTCCTATCCCGGATATATACGCTATAGACACCCTACATCCGATTCTCCTTAGCCATGCTTACCATATATGGGAACGGCAGGGATGATGCCCATGGGTCGTAGGCCCCTATAGGGGCAGCGGAGGGACATCAAAGGGACATGGGATGGACTAGGCATATTTCAACTGTCAAATTCCGCCCAATCTCCAAAATGGACCGACGAAACCATCAACATTCCCGCAACGAAGCTCAATGTTTTAAAAAAAATTTCGTTCATCGTTTCCCAAGCTGTCCTCAGCCAAATGAGCGTGATGGAGATCTTTAGTATGAAACGACATCGGAATTTATGCCACGTTATTTTGTAGACGAGGGAACCCGTACTGCAAAAATAGCCATGGAAACTAGCACGCAACGTCAAGGAAGATCTGATGCGATACAACATCATCGCAAGAAGCTAAAACAGTCTATTATTCATTGCTAATAGAACTATCTTAATATTCTTATAAATTTAATATACAATATATTAGATATAATAAAAAACAAAATTAGTTTATATAAATAATTTAGCCAACGGTAGTACTGACGATAAAATCAACCGTCACACAGCCTAAAACCGTTAAAACGCCCCTTGGCTAAAAAAAACAAACCAATATTTTGCTAAAATTTAATCTATATGAATCTCAATAAGCTTTACATCAAATCTATTACAAATATAATCTGAACTAATTGATTATATTACATTTTTAGCATCAAGTAGATTCGGCCTTCACGCCTGCGGGCATCGATATTTTCGTATTTTAGCGGAGTGATCAGGTGGGTATCCAAACAAGTGCAACGATTCGTTAGCCGCTACAAAACCAGAAGTGGCATCATCGCTCTCGCAGTCGCCGCAACGCTGCTGCTGTTGTTCTACCTGGCACTTCCAAAACCGTTGTTCCGCTCCCCTACTTCATTCGTCATCGAAGACGCCTCGGGCAAACTGCTTGCTGCATCTATTGCGGCCGATGGCCAATGGCGCTTCCCGGCTACAGGAGAAGTGCCGAAAAAATTTGCCAAGTGCATCACAACCTTCGAAGATAAACGTTTCTATTATCATCCCGGTGTAGACCCCATCGCACTGGCGCGCGCCATCCGGCAGAATATCGTTGGCGGCCGGGTCGTCAGCGGTGGCAGCACCATCAGTATGCAGGTAATCCGCATGAGCCGTAGCCAAGACCGTACACTATGGCAAAAATTGATCGAAGCGTTCCTAGCCGTGCGGCTGGAAGCAGGTTACAGCAAAGCCGATATCTTGGCACTCTATGCGGCAAATGCCCCGTTTGGAAGCAACGTGGTGGGACTCGATGCAGCGGCCTGGCGCTACTTCGGTCGTGCACCCGAGCAACTATCGTGGGCGGAGAATGCTGTACTGGCCGTACTGCCTAATGCCCCCGCACTTATCCATCCGGGGCGCAACCGTGGCCAGCTGCTCACCAAACGCAACAATTTGCTGGATAAGCTCGCATCAACCGGCACGATAGATCAGCAGACGGCCGACCTAGCCAAGCTGGAACCCCTGCCCGATAAACCACACCCACTGCCACGACTTGCCCCCCACCTGCTGGAGCGCTTTAAACAGGAATACACCACGCTCAAACTGCACACCACCCGTGCCGCCACGACGATTAATGCGTCCTTGCAGCAACAGGTGGCCGACATCGTAGACCGCTACCATCGCAACCTCAGCGCCAACGGCATCCAAAATGCTGCTGCACTGGTACTGGAGGTGGAGACGGGTAAAACCCTCGCATACATAGGCAATGTACACACGCCGCAAAACAGTAGCGCGGAAAGCCAGGTAGACATGATTACGTCGCGTCGAAGTCCGGGGAGCACGCTAAAACCCATACTCTACGCGGCCATGCTTACCGATGGATTGATCCTGCCGAACACGCTCATCGCTGATGTGCCCACCCAGATCGGCGGTTATACCCCGCAGAATTATGATCTGGGGTACGACGGTGCCATACCCGCTTCGCGGGCACTGAGCCGATCACTCAACATCCCCGCGGTGAAGATGCTGCAGCAATATAAGTACCAACGCTTCCACCCCTTCCTCAGGTCCGTGGGCATCCAAACACTCAATCGCCCAGCCGATTTCTACGGGCTATCGATGATCCTGGGCGGATGCGAAGTTACACCATGGCAACTAGCTGGTACCTATGCCAGTATGGCCCGAGTCCTAAACCATTACGAACGGTACGAAACCAACTATAACCGCGCCGACTACCACGACCCGCTTTACCTCGAAAGCGCACATGAGCCACCCGGGGAATCTATCGAACGTGCGTCCATTATCGACCATGCCTCGCTCTACTTTACCTTCCAAGCCATGAATGAGGTGATGCGTCCAGGTGAAGAGGCTTTATGGGAACAGTTTGCCTCCTCCAAGAAAATCGCTTGGAAAACAGGTACGAGCTTCGGTTTCCGCGATGGGTGGGCGGTGGGCCTCACGCCCGCACACGTGGTGTGCGTATGGGTGGGCAACGCCGATGGTGAAGGACGGCCGGGCCTGACTGGAATTAACACAGCTGCGCCGATATTGTTCGATATTTTTGACCTCCTGCCGTCGCCGGGATGGTTTAGCCCGCCTGTGGATCGCATGGTGCAAACGGCGGTATGCACCCAAAGTGGCCACCTCGCCAGCCCGGATTGCCCCAATCCCGATACGCTATACATCCCCGTACCGGGCCATCGCTCTACCGTGTGCCCCTACCACCGGACCATACACACCAACCGTGAGGGTACGCTCCGCGTAACGGCCGATTGCACTGCTCCTGGCGACATCGTGGCTGCCAAGTGGTTTATACTGCCGCCGGCCATGGAATATTATTATAAACCACGGCACAGCAATTACCACGAGCTGCCACCTTATGCGCCGGGATGCACGGACAATTCGCCGGGCTTGGTAATGGAAATGATATATCCGAAAAATAATGCGAGAATTTACATACCTTTAGAAATTGATGGGAAGCGCGGGCAGGTGATTTTCAATGCGGCCCACCGCAGACGCGGCAGCAAAATATTCTGGCACCTTGACGATACGTTTGTCGGTGAAACGGAAACGTCCCACCAACTGGCGCTCGAAATATCTCCAGGAGAACACCGCATTACATTAGTGGACGATGATGGGACACGCATTAGCCAGCGATTTGCAATCTTAGCAAAATAGTGAAATAATATGCTCGAAACGGTAGACCTGCAACAAGTAATGGTATTGGATATCGAAACGGTCAGCCAACAAGCTACTTTCGATGAGTTGTCCGACCTTTTCAAGGAGCTGTGGGCTCATAAGGTACGCAACACGCTGGAGGCAGAGCAAACAGCCGCTGATGTATACCCCAACGCAGGGTTGCATGCCGAGTTCGGTAAAATCATTTGCATATCCGTGGGTGTGTTCAACCAGCGTCAGGGTCAGCTAGGCTTCCGCCTGAAATCATTTGCCCACGCTGATGAACGGGAGCTGCTGATAGCCTTCTCCAACTTGATGCAGGCACAACCAGCCAGCCTGATGCTTTGCGGCCACAACGGCAAAGCCTTCGATTTTCCCTACCTATGCCGACGGATGATCATCAACGGACTTCCACTCCCGGCCCAACTGGATGTATGGGGCAAAAAGCCCTGGGAAATCAACCATCTGGACACGATGGATCTTTGGCGATTCGGCGATTTCAGGAGTTACGTCTCCCTTAACCTCATGGCGGCAGCCTTGGGCATCCCCTCGCCCAAAGACGATATCAGCGGCGGAGATGTATACCGGGTGTACTACGAAGAAAACGATTTGGAGCGTATCCGCGTTTACTGCGAAAAGGATGTGCTCACCACGGCACAAATCTTGCGGCGGTTGCGCAACGAATCGCCAATCGCTCAAGAGGCCGTTAGTTATGCAGGTTAAGACAATAAACATGAGACGTGAGACATTAGACCGGGCAGTCTGATGTTTCAAATCACAAATCTCAAATCAAAATATGGCAAATAAAAAAAACAACGCATTCAAACACGTACTTACCCAACTGATTTCCGATCTAATAGAGAAATCGGGCAATAAGGCGATGAATTATAAGCAGGTGGCAGCCAAACTTAACTTGGCCGACAGCGAGTCGCGCGAGGCCATCCGCGACATCCTGCAGGAGGAGGCACAAACTGGTGGGCTCTTCAAGGAAGTAGAAAAAGGTAAATACACCCTTAAGGAACTTAAAGCATTCGTCATCGGCAAAGTAGACATGACCGCCGACGGGTCGGCTTTCATCGTATCGGAAGATGAGTTTGAGGACGACATTTACATTGCACCACGGAAACTTCGCCAAGCCCTACATGGCGACCGTGTGAAAGTGCATACGTACGAAAAACGGCGCGGCAAGCGCAAGGAAGGCGAAGTAGTGGAAATACTCGAACGGGCGCGCACCGAATTCACAGGAACCATCGCCATCTCCCCCCGCTTTGCGTTCCTCAATGCAGACGACCGCAAGATGCTGCATGACATCTTTGTGCCGTTGGCCGACCTCAACGGTGCCCAAGACGGCGAAAAAGTCGTGGTGGCTATCACCGAGTGGCCGCGCGACGGTAAGAACCCTGTGGGTAAGGTGACTTTTGTGCTGGGCAAAAAAGGGGAGAACGACACCGAAATGAATGCCATCTTGGCCGATTTCGGCTTCCCGCTCGAGTTTCCCAAAGCTGTGGAAAATGCGGCGGCGGGGTTCAGCGCCGAAATACCGGCCGAAGAAATCGCCAAACGCCGCGACTTCCGGCCGGTCACCACGTTCACCATCGACCCGGAGGATGCCAAGGATTTCGACGATGCCATTTCTTTCGAGCAGCTGCCCAACGGCCACTACGAAATCGGCATACACATTGCCGACGTAAGCCATTTTGTGCGGCCCGACTCACCACTCGACAAGGAAGCCTACGAAAGGGGCACCTCCGTTTACCTGGTAGACCGTGTAATCCCCATGCTTCCTGAACGCTTGTCGAACGACCTGTGCTCCCTCCGGCCAAACGAAGACCGCCTCGTATTCTCAGCGGTGTTCGAAATGGACAGCAACGCCAACGTGATACGCGATTGGTTCGGAAAAGGCATCATCCATTCCAATCGACGGTTCAGCTATGAAGAGGCTCAGGAAATCATCGAACAGCAATCTGGTGAGTTCAGCACCGAACTACACACCCTCAACAACCTAGCCTATATCTTGCGCGACCGCAAATTCAAACATGGGGCCATCAGCTTCGAAACTACCGAAGTGAAGTTCCATCTCGACGCAGCCGGCAAACCTTTAGGTGTATACGTAAAGGAGCGTAAAGACGCCCACAGGCTCATTGAAGACTTCATGTTGCTGGCTAACCGCCGGGTAGCCGAATTCATTGGTAAACAGGGCAAAAGCGGAAACAGAAAAACATTCGTGTACCGTGTGCACGATGTACCCAAGGAAGAGAGCATCACTGCTTTCGCCCAATTTGCAGCCCGCTTCGGTTATAAAATCAATACCAAATCCGACCGCGAAACCGCCAAGTCGCTCAATACACTGATGGAGCGCGTGGAAGGCACCAAAGAACAGAACGTGTTGACCACCCTCGCCATACGGTCCATGGCAAAAGCCATCTATACGACCAAAAAGACCAGTCACTACGGTCTGGCGTTCGATTACTACACGCACTTCACCTCACCCATCCGCCGCTATCCCGACGTGATGGTGCATCGCCTGCTTGAACATTACCTGGCCAGTGGCAAATCTGTCAATGCCGAAGCGTATGAAAAGCAATGCGAGCATGCCTCACAAATGGAGAAACGGGCCGCCGACGCCGAACGGGCATCGGTGAAATACAAACAGGCGGAGTTCTTGCAAGACCAGGTGGGCGAAACGTTCACCGGCATTATTTCCGGTGTAACCGAATGGGGTATGTACGTGGAAATTGAGGAAAACAAATGTGAAGGTATGGTGCGCTTACGCGACATTACTGACGACTTCTACGCGCTGGATGAAAAAAACTACGCCATCATCGGCCAACGGCGCAAAAAACGGTATCAATTGGGCGATGAAGTGCAGATACGCGTAAAGAAAGTGGATCTCGCCAAACGGCAGATCGACTTCACGCTTGTTTCGTGACCGCCATGGCGATTGACCTTTTGACGGCTATTGTCAAATTTCCGTTATTAATGGGTTAAACCTCGTCATTTTCGCAAATAATGTTTTCCTTTGCCACCCGAATGAACGTTCAATTAAGCACGGAAACAACAGCGAAAAAGCGATCTATATTTGAAAGCACCCTACGTCTGATCAAGGAATTTGGCTTCCACGGCACGCCGATGAGCCAAATTGCACAGGAGGCGGGCGTCGCAACGGGTACTATTTACCATTATTTCACCTCAAAAGACCAACTAATCGTCGAGCTCTACCACTATACAAGGGAGCGGATGCAACAGGTCATCTTCAAGGATAACGATCGTGCCCTGCCCTACCCAGAGCGGTTTACCGCCGTGTGGATGAACCTGGTGAAATATTATATACAGCATCCGGAAGTATTGAGTTTTCTCGAACAGTTTTTTTCCTCTCCTTATGTAAAGGATGTTTACCCGGAAGACCGCGTATGCTTCCAAGATGAAGTATCGGTATTCCTGAAACAGGGCGTCCAAGAAGGTTATGTCAAGCCTTTGGATATCAATATCATCAGTGCAGCGTACATCGGCACCGTATCGGCAACGGCCAAACGAAATATCCACGGGCGGTTTGCGTTAAAAGAAGAAGACCTCAAAAAGATGATCGCCATCATCTGGGATGGCATCAAGAATTGATTAGTAATATGACGACAACGGCAAATATGTATTTAAAGAGACTTGTTTACAGCACCCTATTCGTTATCAGCGGAAGCATGTTTTCGCCGTCGCTGGCACAGGAAAGCGCCCCTGATCTGCCCGAACGTGCGCGGCTGCAAGACCTGATCGATTTCGCGCTCGATAACCGGGCGACGATACAACAGGCAATATTGGATGAGGAGATCGGTGAACGTGAAATAGCGTCGGCACTCTCGGGATGGTACCCCCAGATTAATGCCACCGGCACTTATAATTACAACGTTAAAATCCCTACCACGGTAATTGGCGACCAGGTTATCGCGATGGGGCAAAAACATTCCAGTGCGGTGGTACTACAGGCCGACCAGCAACTGCTTAATCCCGGACTGATGCAGGCCTCGAAAGCGGCCCGCTACATCCGGCAACAAAATGCACTGAATACGGAAAACAGCACCATCAATACCGTAGTAGAAGTGAGCAAAGGCTATTATGACATCCTTACCAGCGAAGAGCAGCTGAACATCATCGGGGAAAACCTCCAACGCATAGAAAGGCAGCTGGCTGATGCACGGGCTCGGTATGAAACCGGTATCGTAGACAACATCGACTACAAGCGGGCGGAAATTACACGGGCCAATACAAAAGCCGAACAAAAGCGTGTGGCCGAAATGCTCAACTACAAATATGCTTACCTGAAGGAGTTGATCGGTTTGGAAGCGGAGCAGTCATTATCCTTGTCGTTTGAAGATACGGCTATGGAACAGGAAATCCTGCTGGACACCGCGCAGACCGTCAACCTAGAAAACCGCGTGGAATTCCGGCAACTGCAAACGCTCAAACAACTCCAACAGGTAAACACCCAGTATAACAAATGGACGTTCCTGCCAAATTTATCGGCATTCTACAATTATGCGTGGGATTTTCGCGATAACCATTTCTCAGACCTATACAATCCGGCGTTTCCTCGGTCTGTTTTTGGTCTCACGCTCAACGTGCCCATCTTCCAGGGCACCAAACGCATCCAGGAAATCCGGAAGTCCAAGCTACAAGAGGAGCGTATCGACTGGGATATTTTCAACCTGAAAAACCAAATCAATACGCAATATCAAATGGCCATGGCTACATACAAGGCAAACCTCAATGATTGGACCACGGCGCAGTACAATATGGTATTAGCCGAAGAAGTATATAATACGCTAAAATTACAATACGACGAGGGTATCAAGACGTATCTCGATCTGATGACAGCCGAGACGGATTTACGTACTGCCCAAATCAACTACCTCAACGCGCTGTTTGCAGTGCTTTCCGGAAAGCTGGAGGTACAACGCGCATTAGGATCGATATTGGATTAGTGGGGAGACTTTGGACATTAAACATTAGACACGAGACATCAGATACGACTATTGACATACGACTATTGACTTATAAACATATGAACAATTACAAGATAGCCCCCATCCTTCTCATTGCTGCCAGCCTCGCAGGCGCTTGTGGCAATAAGCAACAAAAACAGGCGGCCGGACCGCAAGCCCAGGCCATTCCGGTTACTACGGATGTGGTAACGGAAGAAATTGTGGCAGGTGTAGATGCCTACCCCGGAAGTGTGGTACCCCTCAATGAAACCGACCTCCGCGCGGAGGTAAGCGGCTACATTACCGGTATCTTCGTGACCGATGGTGCTTCGGTTTCCAAAGGTCAGAAACTGTACGAAATCGACCGTACCCGCTATGAGGCGGCGGCGCAGCAGGCCAAAGCGAGTCTAGCCATTGCAGAAGCCAATCTAGATCGCATAACACGCGATGTGGAGCGGTACCGAAAGTTGGCCGATCAGGATGCAATTGCACGGCAGACGCTTGACTACGCCGAAACCGACCTCAACAATGCCGACGCCCAGGTAGCATCGGCCAAGGCCGCTTTGGTTACGGCCACCACAAACCTCGATAGGTCTACAATTGTGGCTCCTTTCAGCGGCACGATTGGCATTTCCCAGGTACGCACGGGTGCATTGGTAACGGCAGGAAGCACGCTGCTCAACACCATCTCATCAACCAGCCCCATTGCTGTTGACTTTGCCGTGAACCAACGGAACATCCAACAATTCGTAGCCTTGCAGAAGCAACCAGCTATCGAAAAAGATTCCGTGATCACCCTTACTTTCGCAGGTGGGACTGTGTATCCCCATGCTGGCAAAATCACGGTCATCGACCGCGCTGTCGACGCCAACACCGGTACCATCACCGTGCGTGCAACGTTCGCCAATCCCGACGACTTGTTGCGGGCGGGGATGAACACCAACGTTCGCGTTCGGACAACATCAGAAACCGAACAGCTCGTTATCCCCTACCAGGCGGTTACCGAACAATTGGGGCAGTCGGCGGTATATGTGGTTACCGATAGCAGTACGGTAGAGGAACGCCTGGTCGAGCTCGGCGCGAAAGTAGCCGACCGTGTGGTGGTACGCAAAGGGCTATCCCGCGGCGAAATGGTGGTAACGCAGGGACTGATCAATTTAAGATCTGGAGCCAAAGTGGCCGTTCAGCAGCCTGCCAAATCAGAACAGTAGATAGATTACAGTGTAGCTCAAGTGTAACATGATTTCAGAAGTATTCATAAGAAGGCCGGTCACATCCATTGTTATCTCCATACTGATCACGTTGATCGGTGCCATATCCATTACTACGCTGCCGGTAAGCCAGTACCCGAACATCACACCACCTACGGTCAATGTTTCGGCCAATTACACGGGAGCAGATGCTGAGACGGTAGAGCAAACCGTTACCACCTTGATCGAGAGCCAAATCAACGGCACCCCGGGAATGACTTATATGTCATCGAACAGCACATCGGATGGGCGTGCAAATATCACCGTTACGTTTGACGTAGGCACCGACATCGACATCGCCACGCTCGACGTACAGAACCGCGTAGGCATTGCCGAACCCGCACTGCCCGAGGCGGTACGCCGGCTGGGGGTAACCACGCGCAAAGCCAACACGGATGTGCTGATGATGATCAACCTGTTTTCGCCCAATGGTACGCGCGACCAGCAGTTTATGAACAACTACGCTAACCTCTACGTGCGCGATGCATTGATGCGTGTGGATGGCGTGGGCGACGTTATGGCGTTTGGACAGCCTTTCAGTATGCGGGTGTGGCTTGACGCCGACAAACTCGCCAACCTCAACCTCACACCAGCCGACATCAATACGGCAATCCAGGAACAGAACATCCGGATGCCCGGCGGCAGCGTAGGTGCGCGGCCGCAGCAATCCGATCAAGTGTTCGAGTTCCCCGTCATCCTCGATGGCGACCTTGATACGGAGGAACAGTTCAAGCAAATCGTTGTCAAAACGAACATTGACGGCTCCTTGGTATATCTCGATGACGTAGCCCGTGTAGAACTGGGCCAGTTTGCCTATACCATCACCAGTACCGTTAACGGTCGGACTGCATCGGGGATGATGATCAACCAGATGCCCGGCGGCAATGCGGTACAAACCGCCGAAGGCATATACCAAGCATTGGAAGCCCTCAAGGAGACCTTTCCCAGTGACCTGGACTATGTCGTGAGTTACGAAACTGTATCGGTAGTCGAAGCATCCATCAATGCCGTATTGGCCACCCTCATCGAGGCGCTCATCCTCGTTACACTGGTGGTGTTCATCTTCTTGCAAAGCTGGCGGGCTACATTAATACCCGTATTGGCCATTCCCGTATCGATCGTAGGCACGTTTATTTTTTTCAATCTGTTTGGCTTCTCCATCAACAACCTTACAATGTTGGCATTTGTATTGGCCATTGGCATTGTGGTGGATGACGCCATTGTGGTGGTGGAAGCGGTACAGCACCACATCGACAAAAACAGGCTAAGTGCCCGGGAGGCAACCCTCCGCGCTATGAAGGAAATTACCGCACCGGTTATTGCCATCGCCCTTATCCTCGCTGCGGTATTCATTCCTGTTGGTTTTATACCCGGTATGGTGGGATTACTGTATCAGCAGTTTGCCATCACCATCGCGGTTTCCGTGCTTTTATCCGCATTTGTTGCCCTCACACTCACCCCGGCATTGTGCTCCATTATGCTTAAACCCTCACAGCTCAATGAAAAGTCAACCGGTATGAATAAAGTGTTCTATCGGTTCAACAACTGGTTTGACCGGGTCACCAAGCGCTACTCGTTCGGCGTGAGAGCCGCCATCAAACGGGCACCAATCGTTATCATCATCTTGGTGTGCCTCTATGTGGGTACGTACGGGTTGTTTTCTGCCAAACCGGCTGGGTTTATCCCAACGGAAGACAACGGTATATTTATGACGGGGATCACCCTCCCCGAAGGATCGTCTGCTTCCCGAACAACGGAAGTATTGGAAGAGATGGAAGCCACATTCATGGAGGCCTTCCCCGAAATCAACAACATTACGGCCATCAATGGCATCAACCTCCTCAACCGCTCGTTCAAATCGAATGGTGCGACTTTCTTCGTACAATTGAAGCCTTGGAAAGATCGTACACGTACGGCAACGGAGATCCTGGGCCAAATCCAAGGGATGTATGCAGGCTATCCCAAAGCAACCGTTTTGGCGGTTGCCCCACCGGCTATTCCAGGATTGGGGGCTAGCGGTGGCTTCAGTATGCAAATACTGGATCAGCAGGGCGGCGATATCAAGGATTTCGAGGCTGCGGTCAGCAAGCTCGTGATGGCCGCCAACCAGCGACCGGAAATCGGCATGGCTTATACCTTGTTCAACTCGAAAACGCCAAATTATGAGGTAACCGTCGATCGGGACCAGGCAAAAAAGATGGGTATACCCCTCAGCAGTATTTACCGCACGATTTCCGGCTACCTGGGTAGCAGCTACGTGAACGACTTTACGCGTTTTGGTCGGAATTTCCGCGTGGTTACCCAAGCGGACACCTCCTACCGGATGGCGATCGAAGACATCAATAAACTGTACGTGACCAACCAACAGGGCGTATCTGTGCCCTTGAGTACCGTAGTCTCCTACGCTATCGTACAAAATCCGTCGATTATCAGCCACTACAATATTTTCCGGTCTATCGATGTAGGCGGTAGCGCCGCTCCGGGATACAGTAGCGGTGATGCACTGAATGCGCTTGAAGAGGTTGCTGCCGAGACGCTCGGGGCTGGGTATAGTTATGAGTTTTCGGGCTTAAGCCTGCAGGAAAAGGAATCAGGCAACGCGACCTTACAGATTTTCGCACTGTGTATTATTTTCGTGTTCCTCTTACTGGCCGCCTTGTATGAAAGCTGGTCCGTTCCGTTCTCCATCCTGCTTTCCGTGCCGCTGGGTATATTCGGCGCCATTCTGGCACTAACGTTCCTTCCGCATCTCGATAATAACGTTTATGCTCAGATCGGACTGGTGGCGATTATCGGATTAGCCGCCAAGAACGCAATCCTCATCGTAGAATTCGCTAAAGAGCGGGTGGATATGGGCATGGGACTACTTAAAGCAACCATTGAGGCCGTCAAATTACGGCTCCGCCCAATCATCATGACCTCGCTCGCATTTATCATCGGCATCATGCCGCTCATGTTTTCCGTGGGGGCAGGTGCCGTATCGCGCCAAACCATTGGCTGGACAGTATTCGGCGGTATGCTCATCGCTACCATTATCGGTATTTTCATCATTCCGGTGCTGTTTGTACTGATAACTAAAATGGCATACGGCAAGAAGAAACTCGCCGAACTTAAGGCAGCTTACAAACCCGAAGAACACCGGGATATGCTGCATAGCGACGAAGAAGAATAGTTGATAGTTGATAATTAGTGATTGACAATCATTAATAAATTTCTCTTATCAGCAACTTCCGAAAGCAACTGAAAATAGATAAAAATTATCTTTTATGCAGCATATTTATATTGCATATAAAAATGAATTTATCTAAGTTTGCAACCCCGAAAGGGGTGTGCCGCCCGGATGGCGAAATTGGTAAACGTTGCGGTCTCAGAAGCCGTTGGGAGCAGTCCCTTGAGAGTTCGAGTCTCTCTCCGGGCACAAAAAAGCGAATCTTGTTGGATTCGCTTTTTTATTTGGCTATTTTCTTGCCTGGTAAGCGTCCCCGCCATATTCCAGTTTATAGTCGCCGATGTGTTGTTGGCTGCGGGTAATCTTTTTCCGATGTATCGCGAAGTTGAATACGCCTACAACCAAAACGACGGCGGCAATCACGAAAAGAACATATTCGTAAATACGCCCGCCGGGTATATCCAGCAATCGGTCGACAGAAATTCCAGCTACCGCAAAATACATGGATGTCCGTAGGAACGACAGAAACGTAGACTGGTTGGCCAATATCGTCCGCTGGAGGGCTAGCCGTTCGCGAAGGATCAAATCTTTATTCATAACCCAAAGGTACGAAACGTTCACGTCCCTTACCACCACCATTTCTGTATATTACCAGACTTCACTAACTTGCAACCGTTACACACGAATATAACAACCATGAAACACAAAGCACTGATGATTGCAGCAGCGTTAGCCACCGCAGGCGTTAGCCAAGCACAACAACCACTCACCCCCGAAATGCTCTGGCAACTGGGCCGGATATCGGCAGAGTCCCTCTCTCCCGATGGCAAAGATGTGGTTTACGGGGTCACCTATTACGACCTAGCTGAAAACAAATCCGAGAAGAACCTTTTCCGCATTCCCGTATCGGGGGGCACAGCCCAGAAGCTCACCACCAGTGAGGGGGGCGAAAGTGTGGTACACATCGATAGCCAAAGCGGCGCTATTATTTACCTGCACAAGGGGCAGCTTTGGCAACTGGCTACCAACAATACCGAACCGAAGCAATTGACCGACCACGCTACTCCCCTACAGAACGTCCGCTTCTCGCCAGACGGTAAACACATCCTATTCACAACGGCCGTTCCGCTCGAGAAAATGCATAGTACCGACCGCCATGCCGATTTACCCAAATCGGATGCCTATGTGTATGACGCATTGGATTACCGGCATTGGGATACGTGGTCCAATGGGACATACAACCACGTGTTTTATGCCACATACCACAATGGTGAACTCGGCACGCCTGTCGATATCATGGCCGACGAGCCTTACCATACCCCGCAACAGCCTTTCGGCGGCAAGGAAGACGTGATATGGAGTGCCGACGGTCAAAGCATCCTCTACGTCAGCAAAAAAAGCGTTGGCACGGCTTACGCACAAACCACCAACACCGACATTTACCGCTACGAACTGGCTACCGCTAAAACCACCAACCTTACCGAAGGGATGATGGGTTATGACCAAGCACCCGCCTACAGCCCCGATGGGCAACGCCTGGCGTGGCTGAGCATGGCCGAAGACGGCTACGAAGCTGACAAAAATGATATTGTCGTTTTTGACAAAAAGACGACCCGGCGACACAACCTCACGGCTGCTTGGGACGGCACCGTAAACGCGTACCTCTGGAGCAATGATGGCCGCACCATCTGGTTTACGGCAGCCGTGAAAGGTACGGTGCAACTGTTCGAGATCCGGCTACCCAATAACCTGGCGGATGCAACCGCTGAACACATTCAGCAAATCAGCGATGGACAGCATGACATTGCGGGCATCGTAGGTCAGGCAGGCGGCCAATTAGTGGTATCGCTCACCGATATGAACCACGCCGCAGAATTGTACCGCTTTGACCTGACCAGCCATCGGCTCGCCAAAATCACATCGGTAAACGACAACCGCTATGCTGGGATCGCCAAAAGCAAGGTGGAAGCCCGTATCACCAAAGCGACAGACGGCAAGGACCTGCTGTCGTGGATCATCTATCCGCCCGATTTCGACCCCAACAAAAAGTACCCCACCCTATTGTATTGCCAAGGCGGACCACAAGGCGCGCTTTCGCAATCTTACTCTTACCGGTGGAATTTCCAGCTCATTGCAGCGCAAGGCTATATCGTTGTTGCGCCAAACCGTCGGGGAATGCCCGGCTATGGCGTCGCGTGGAACGAACAGATCAGCGGCGACTGGGGTGGCCAGGCCATCAACGATTACCTCTCGGCCATAGACGACATGGCTATAGAGCCATATGTGGATACCAATAGGCTCGGAGCCGTAGGTGCCAGCTACGGCGGATACTCCGTATTCATGCTGGCCGGAATGCATAAGAACCGGTTTAAAACATTCATCGCCCACGATGGTTTATTTGATATGCGCAGCTGGTACGGTACCACGGAGGAACTTTTCTTTGCCAATAAAGATTTGGGTGGGCCGTATTGGGATGAACGCAACCAAAAGACATATACCGACTTCAATCCCATCACCCACGTAACCCAATGGAATACACCCATTATGATCGTCCAGGGCGGGAAGGATTTCCGCGTCGGCATCGAGCAGGGCCTTGAAGCTTTCCAGGCAGCCCAGTTGCGGGGAATCAAAAGTCGGTTGCTGTACCTGCCCGATGAAAACCATTGGGTACTGAGTGCGCAAAACGCCCTCGTTTGGCAACGGGAGTTTTTCCGCTGGCTTGACGAAACACTCTGAGCGAATTAGCTATGCATGATGACTACACCCTGGTATCGCGAGAATAGCGATGACATACTGAAACGGTTAGACTCGTCTACCGACGGGTTAGCTAAAAACGCCATCGGTGCATTGCAAGAACGGTATGGGCCGAACAAACTGGAAGAAGGTAAACGAAAATCTAGACTCTCGATATTCGGCAGCCAGTTCAAAGACAACATGATCGGCATTTTGGCGATTGCCGCCGCTGTATCGTTTTTCGTGGGCGAACATACGGACGCATACGTTATACTTGGCATTATCCTCGGCAACGCATTAATTGGCTACATTCAGGAAAACAAGGCAGAAGAATCTATCCGTAAGCTACAGGAGATGGCAGCCCAGCACACCACCGTCATTCGCAGCGGTGCCGCCGTAGAAATCAGCACGACAGAGCTCGTACCAGGCGATGTGGTTGTACTCGAAGCGGGCGATATCGTTCCAGCTGACGGGCGACTGTTCCAGATCAACGGTCTCAAAACCGATGAAGCTATTTTAACCGGCGAAAGCCATTCGACGGAAAAACACACCGACCCGCTGGATGGATCGGATTTACTACCCGGCGACCAAGTCAACATGGCCTTCAAAGGAACAGTGGTAAGCAGCGGGTCGGGCCGCATGGTAGTCACCGGTACGGGCATGGATACCGAGATGGGCAAGATCGCGGCCATGCTGGAACGGGAAACCCAAGAACCGCCGCTGCAACGGCGGTTGAAAAAATTCAGCAAACAACTCGTTGTCATCATATTAGCCGTTTGTGCACTGATATTCGGGTATGGGCTCTATCGTGGCGAAAAAATATTGACCATTTTCCTCACCGCGCTCTCTTTGGCCGTGGCAGCACTGCCAGAGGCACTTCCGGCGGTCATCACCATCGCGCTGGCCAACGGCGCTGCCCGCATGGTGAAGCAAAAAGCCCTTATCAGGCGGCTCCCTGCCGTAGAAACGTTGGGTTCGGTTACCTATATCTGCAGCGACAAAACGGGCACACTGACCAAGAATGAGATGACCGTAGAGAACGTATGGAACACCGAAGGAAAAGAGCAATTGTTGCTGCATGCTTTTCTGCAGAACAATGAGGTACAGTTTGACGAAGATGACAACCCATTGGGCGACTCAACGGAGACCGCGCTCGTTAGCTACGCATTAACCAAGGGGCTATCTGCTGAGAAGTCAAAAAAAACATACCCATTGGTATCCAAAATCCCATTCGATTCGGAACGGATGCGTATGGGTACACTCCACAAAGATGGCAATGGCTACCTGCTGCTCGTAAAAGGGGCTCCGGCTAAAATCGCAGAAGCGCTGTCAGGTGATTACGACGACAAAAAAGAGGAGTGGCTCAAGACTAACCGTGAGTGGGCAAGCGAAGGATTACGCGTACTCTTCGTGGCATATAAATCCATGGCAACAAAGCCGGATACCGTGGATGAATCGTTGGAAAGCGACCTTGATTTCCTCGGCATGGTCGGCATGATCGATCCGCCGCGTGAAGAGGTGGTGGATGCCATCGCCCAATGTAAAACAGCAGGTATCCAACCAGTGATGATAACGGGCGACCAGCCTACTACGGCTGTTGCCATTGCGGAAAGGTTGAAACTCATTGACCGGGAAAAGGACGACGTGCTGACCGGAAAAGACCTCAACGAACTGGATGATGGCGAATTGAACGAAAAGGTAAAACATGCTACCATCTATGCGCGCGTATCGCCAGAACAGAAGTTGAACATCGTGAAAGCCCTACAGCACAACGGTGAGTTTGTGGCGATGACGGGCGACGGGGTGAACGACGCCCCTTCGCTGAAGCAGGCAGACATCGGCGTAGCCATGGGAATAACTGGTTCTGATGTGACTAAGGAAACCGCCCATATGATCCTGTTGGACGACAATTTCGCCACCATCGTGAAAGCCATCAAAGAAGGGCGCCGCATTTACGACAACATCCGCAAGTTTGTGCTGTATGTATTGTCATGCAATTTGGGCGAAATACTGGTCATCTTTTTCGCCCCGATTTTGGGGCTTGCCATCCCGTTACTGCCTATACACATCCTGTGGATTAACCTCGTAACCGATGGGCTGCCCGGTCTTGCTTTGGCGGCCGAACCGGCAGAAAAAAACACCATGGAACGGCCACCCCGCGATCCGAAGGAAAACCTATTCGCCGGGGGGCTTATCCCACGGATGGTCGTAACGGGATGCATTATGGCCATTGGTGCATTTACCTTACAGTTTATGGCTGTAAACCGCGAATACGGAATAGCCCTACAGCAAACGATGGTTTTCTCGATGCTTGCTTTTGTACAACTTGGAAATGCCTTGATTGTACGAAGTTTGGATAGGTCGATCGTGCAAATGCCACTGTTTAGCAACCCGCTGCTGATGGGCACCGTGGTCGGCTCCATTGGCCTTCAGCTGCTGCTTATATATACGCCGTTGCTGCAACCTATATTTAAAACCGAAGCACTGCCGTGGGATGCCCTGGGACTAATGGCCACGGTTTCTATAGCCTGTGTAGCGCTTATTGAACTAACGAAGTTATCGATTACCAAAATATCCAAAGCTTGATGGTTTTGGTATATTTTATGCTTATTAATCTTACTAAAATATAAGTGCCATGAATACAACGAAATTACTAAAGGCGGCCGCAGGTGCAATGATCGTTACATTAGCCATTGCTGCATGCCAAACAAAAAAAACAGTGGGTAATGACGGTGCAGACCCTGCCCACAACAGCCGGAATTCGGTCGATTGGGCTGGTACGTACCAGGGCACATTACCCTGCGCTGACTGCCCGGGAATTCGATACACAATCACGTTAAACGACGACGACACCTATGTGGTGAAAACGCGTTACCTTGAACGAGGTGATTCCGTGTTTACCGAGTCTGGTACCTTCGCCTGGGATGAAAATGGCGGAAAAATCACCCTGGCTGACCGGGGAGAAAAATTCCAGGTGGGTGAAAACAAGCTGTTCCACCTGGACATGGAAGGCAACCGCATTACGGGCACGTTGGCCGAACATTACGTACTCGCCAAGATGTCTGACCAAATTACCGACCGGTATTGGAAACTCATTGAAGTCAGCGGCCAAGCCGTAGCGGATAAATCGACCCAAAAGGAACCGTACATCCAGCTGAACAGTGAAGATAACCGAGTCCAGGCCACCGGGGGGTGCAACGGCATGGGCGGCACCTACGAGTTGAATGAACCCAACCGCATCAAATTTTCACAACTGATAGGTACACTGATGGCGTGTGAAAACATGGAAGTTGAAAACGGACTGAAACGGGCATTGGAGTCGGCCGATAGCTACCATGTGCACGGCGACACCCTCCAACTTTTCCGTGCCCGGATGGCACCGTTGGCTAAGTTTGTAGCCAAAGCACAATAAAAATAAGGTATCATAAAAAAAGAGGCGTCTCAAGGCGCCTCTTTTTTATGCATCAATCTATGAACGATACTATTTCAATTCGAGGAATTTGTTGTACTCGATTTCCTTCTCTTCCAACTTCACCAGCCCCTTCAGGTAGTCAAATACTTTCAACGCTTTCACTTCATCGAATAATCGGTTGGCCTGTTCCTTATCGCCCAGCAACTGCACGGCATATTGCGCGAGCTGCTGGTCATCGATTTCCTGACCAGGGTTGTACATTTTCAACTGTGCGGAAATCCGTTCCTTTGCCAATGCAAGCACCTCTTCATACTTCACTTCCAATCCGTTCTGAGTGATGATACGATTTTCAATCAACGTCCATTTCAGGTTTTTCACAAAGTCTGCAAAGCCTTCTTCCAACTCATCTTCTTTGATTTCCGGATTGGTTGCCTTCAGCCACCGTTTGAGAAACGCTTCTGGGAAATCGGCCTTCACCGTGTCAAGGCCTTTCAAGTAAAGATCATTCTGCAACCTCTGGGTGGCGTTCTGCACCAACATGTCTTCGACCTCTGCCCTTACTTTCTCCTTAAATTCGGCTTCGGAGGAAACCACCCCTTCACCGAATACCTTGGTGTAGAATTCTTCATTCAATTCCGCCTCTTCAAGGCGATTCACATTCTTTACAGTTAGCTGGAACTGTGTATTCTCCAGTGCCTCAACATCCTCTTCAGGGATGCCCGTAATACGGGCAATATCTGCTGCCGATTTGAATGCTTTCTTGATATCGATGGTGACCGTATCGTCTTTCTTCAGACCGATAAGGGCTTTCTTTATTTTCTTATCGTCAACCAAGTCCGTACGGACCGACGCCATATTAATAATACCGTTTTCCGGTTCGCTGCCATCGGCATCCAGCTGTTTCAGTTCGCTGTACAGTACGTCGCCCTCATCAGACACTTCGGGGTTCGTCATTTTGCCATAACTGCGGCGCAGATTTTTCATGCGTGAGGCCAACGTCTCTTCATCAGCTTTGATGACGTACTGGGTAAATTTGGATTTTTCGGTAAACGGTATATCGAACTGTGGCGCAAGTCCCACTTCATAGGAAAAAGAAAAATTATCGGCAAAGTCCCAGTTGTAATCGGCATCATCTTCCTTCGGCAACGGTTGCCCTAGGATCTCGAGTTTATTATCACCGATGTAAGCATTGATTTTATCACTCACCATCCGGTTCACCTCATCAATCAGAATCGCCTTACCGTAGGTACGTCTGATGTGAGACACCGGTACCATACCGGGCCGGAACCCCGGTAACTTGGCTTTTTTTGCTTGTTCTTTAATCGCTTTATCTACTTGGGGATTGTAATCATCAGGGGCAAGGTCCACCGTGATGACAGCATTGGTTTCGTCGATGTTTTCGTGTGAAATATTCATACTCAATTTTAAGCGTTTATCGCATTTACATAAAAAATCCTTCCGATTTTCCGGGAGGATCCCGATGTTTCGGAAGGATTCAAGTGCGGAAGAAGGGACTCGAACCCCCACGCCTTTCGGCGCCAGATCCTAAGTCTGGTGCGGCTACCAATTACGCCACTTCCGCATAGGATTTTTCTTTGGACTGCAAAGATAAGGGTTATTCCATAAAACGGCAATAACTTTTTGCTTTTTTGCTATTTGCTATTTGATTCTTGGCTCAAATCAATACATCGATCTACAAATCAGCACTCACTTATCCTTACGCCCGAACACAGAAAAATGCACATATCGGCCGGGCCGGGCTTTCATGTCGGCGATCAATTCTTCCAGGTTTTTGGACGCCTGGTTAAGGTTATCGTACAGCTGTTCGTCGTTCAGAAGCATACCGATGGAGCCTTGACCTTGGTTGATACGGTCGGTAATCGATTGGAAATCGGCCATCGCCTTATTCGCACTGGTAATGGTCTGTGCGAAATCGGCCTTTGCCACTTGGTCCGTGATGCTATTCAGATTGACCAATACATTGCCGATGCGCTCGTTGTTTTCTTTGAGGTTGTTGGTAATCGATTCAACATTGGCCACAATATGGCTGATACGGTTTCGCTCGGATACCACTAGGCCGTCCAACTGCCGGGTGATTCCCTCAAGGTTTTGAAGTGAATTGGCAATACTGTTGATGCTGCGATTGAAATCACGCTGGAAATCTTTATTGATCGTGTTGTTGATGGAATTCAGTACCGAGTCAAGAACCGCCGCAATATCCTGGGCTTTTTTCTGTATCGGTTCTACCTGCTCCATGATGTTTTTCTGTATACCAGCCGGCAGCTCGTCGCCATCTTTTGCGTAGACGGCGCTATCGCCGAGTTCAAAGACGATGGCTTTTCCGCCCAGCAAATCCGTACTAGAAAGGAACGCTACGGTATTTGCCGGAACCGCATAGTCGCGATTGACCTTAAACTCCGTACGGATGCGGCCATCCTGCTGCAACTCCATCTTCGATACACGGCCGATCTGGTAGCCGTTTACCAGAATCGGCTTCGACTCCGTGAGCCCATCCACACGTTCGTAAATCGAATAAAGAGTAACTTCGCGGCTAAACACGTCATTGCCCCGCAAGAAGCTATATCCCAGAATCAATATTGCAATGGCGACTACCGCCAATATTCCTACTTTGGTTTCGTTTGCTATTTTCAAGAGTACCTTTCGTTTTCGTCTGTTAAGCTATAATCTGTTAAGCCATAATTCGCTAAGCTAAGAAAAGCTTGTCAATAGTGCAAAACAACTTTAATGCCGATATTGTTTAGCAACCGGGGTTTTAACGCTCCACGTGCCTTTTATACGACTTAATCGCGTTGACCATATTTTTAACAATCTCCGCCTGCCCGCTTTCTGACACCATGTAGGTTTCTTCGTTGGGATTGCTCAGAAAACCGATCTCAGTTAATACAGCCGGCATCCCGGCCCGTGCAAGCACGGCCAAGCTCTGTTCTTGTACCCCCCGGTCGACCCTGCCCGATTTAACATATTCATCCTGCATAAAGGACGCCAGATTGATGCTCTGTTCACGATATTGGTTTTTCATCAGCGAAAAAACAATGTAACTGGCCGGGTCGTTCGGGTCAAACCCCTGGTAATTTTCTTCGTAGTTGTCTTCTAGGAGGATATCGGCATTTTCCCTTATTGCGGCATCTTGTTCGCCCAAGCGACCAAACCCAGATACGAACGTTTCGGTACCTCTAACGGTTTTGTCTTGGGCGTAATAATACTTGCCCTTGCTGTTGCGACGTTTGCGCAAGGGAGTCGCATTGCAATGAACAGAAATAAATAGGTCCGCACGGTTTCGATTGGCAAATTCGATGCGTTTGTACAAATCAACGTCTATATCGGTTGTCCGAGTGTACAGTACCTTTACACCAGGTATCTCTTTCTCGATAGCCTTGCCCAATTTCAAAACCACTTGCAGCACCACGTCTTTTTCGAGCGATTTTGCACCGTTGGTTCCCGGCTTATCCCCACCATGCCCTGCATCCAGCACCACAGTACGAACGGTATATACCGTATCTTGATGTTGGTTTGCAAATAATATGGCTGGGAGTGTAACTAACGAAAGGAAAAAAAGAAAAGGCGCAATGAAACGTTTTGTCATATCTGAAAACACCGAAGTCCTAACTATTTTAATTAATTTTGTACGCAATTCTGATATTGCAAAAATACTATTCGTTGTCAAATTTGAGGTCAGTTGTTGTTTTTTTTTCTTACGTCTCACTATTCTTAACGATATTCTCGGCCATTTCAGTATTTGGCCAGGAAATATCGGAGCCGGATAGCACCCGAATCGACACACTCAAAAACGGAACTGACACACTAGCGTTGGACTCGCTGGGAGCGGCGAAAGACAGCACACAGCGGAGGCGGACCGATGGTTTGGAAGCTGTAGTGACTATTGTTGCCCAAGACTCGCAAGTCACCGATATCCGCAATAACATCATCCATCTTTATAAAGAAGCAAAAATCAAATATGAGGGATTTGAACTAGCGGCTGACTACATACGAATAAACAACAACACAAATGAGATTTTTGCGAGTGGCATATTCGACCATAACAACAAATATGTAGGCAGGCCCGTTGTCATCTTTCCGAATGAAACCCCCAAGGTGGTCGATTCCCTACGTTACAATTTCAAATCAGAAAAGGGGGACACGTGGGGCATTTTCACAGAAGTCGAGGGCGGTTTCATCCAGGCGAATAGGGTGCGTAAAAACCAATACAACGAGATGTCGCTCTACCATGGCATATACAGCACCTGTAACCTCCCTGAGCCCCACACCCATTTCGGCATCCATATCAGCAAAGGTATCGTTACCGAAAATCAGATCATTTCGGGCCCTGCCTACCTCGTGATGGAGGGGGTGCCGCTGAAATTCATCACCATCCCGTTCGGATTTTTCCCTAAGCCGAATAAACGCGCATCAGGGTTTCTTTTCCCTACATTCGGCGAAGAATTCAACCGGGGTTTTTTCATGCGCGATATGGGTTGGTACCTCGCGTTCAACGATTATTGGGACAGTGAAATCCGGGGTACCTTGTACTCAAAAGGCTCGTATGAAGCATCCCTAAGTACCCGTTATCGGGTCAACTACAAATTCAATGGTGGCTTCAATTTCCGCTATGCCAACACCAAAAACGGCGTGGAAGGGACCGACCAATACCGGTCGACAAAAGACTTCAACGTAACGTGGAACCACACCCAATTGCAGGAAGCCAATCCCGGCACCACCTTTAGTGCGAATGTGAATTTCGGTACGAGCTCATACACCCAAAACACCGCCGCAGGTGCCTCTTACAACTATGACGAGATTACTCGCAATTCAATGAATTCGAGCATCAGTTATGGGAGGACGTTTCTTGATGGCAAGGTTAACTTCACGAGCAGCTTACGGCACTCCCAAGATATGGCGGCCAAAACCGTCTCACTCGACCTGCCTACCTTTTCACTCAGTGTGAGCTCATTCAACCCATTTGATTCGAAAGATCGCATCGGTGAACAGAAATGGTACCAACGGATTAATGTGAGCTACTCGCTGCGGGGCGACAACATCCTCAATGCGAAAGAAACCGGATTATTCAGTAAAGAAACCCTAAGCCAATTCCAGCATGGCTTCCAGCACAGTATCCCGGTGAGCCTATCGCTCAACGCCTTAAAATACTTCCAGTTCAACACCAGTGTAAGCTATAGTGAGGGCTGGCACTTCCAGACCTACCGCCGGCGATTGGAGAACACGCCTAGTGGATTTGAAGAGCTACGCGATACGGTGAATGGATTTCGGCGTTCTTACAACTATTCCGTATCGTCTGGCCTATCCACCAAAATTTACGGGATGTATCCCAAAATCGGGAAGATACAAGCCATGCGCCATGTCATCACGCCCTCGGTAAACCTCAACTACCGGCCCGACTTCTCCGACCCCCAATATGGGTTTTACCGCAGATTCATCGACGCCCGCGGCGAAGAAACCCTGTATTCCATTTTCCAAGGCAGCCGCTACGGATCGCCGGGGAGCGGCCGCTCTATGGGCATTGGATTCTCAATCGACAATAACCTGGAAGCCAAAATATTGAGCAAAAAGGACACCACCGATGGCGGTGTCAAAAAAGTACCGATACTACAGGGGTTGACGTTCAGCGGCAACTACAACTTCGTGGCCGATTCATTCCAACTTTCCAACATCAATTTCTCAGGTCGCACCGCCTTGTTTAACCAAAAAATAAACCTCAATTTCAACGGCACGTTTGATCCGTATGCCTTCGACAGTCAGGCCAATCGGCGCGTAAACCGATACATGATCAAGGATGGCAAGCTGGCGCGGCTGACCAACTTCGGGCTGTCGTTCGACTACAGCTTTAACCCCGCTGCCAACAAAAGCCGACAAGAGGGTCTTGATTCGCTGGACAACCAAAAGGCCAATATGACGCCCGAACAGCAACAGCAACTGGCACGTATTAGCTCAGACCCAAATGCATTTGTCGATTTCAACATCCCTTGGAACCTCGCGGGGTCTTTCAGCTTTCAATATTCGAACCCGGGTTACCGGAAAAACATTACCGCCACGCTCAATATCCATGGCGATTTCAGCTTGACACCCAAGTGGAAAGTACAGTTCAATTCGGGGTATGACTTCCGGCAAAAAGAGGTATCACTTACCCGATTCAGCATCTATCGGGATCTGCATTGCTGGGACATGTCCTTTGGCTGGGTGCCTTTCGGACGGTTCCAAAGTTATAACGTCACTATTCGAGCGAAGGCATCCATATTACAGGATTTGAAATTGACAAAACGAAACGACTCTTTCGGGGGTTTCTAATGATATGCAAGCAGAAATCATCACCATCGGCGACGAAATACTTATTGGCCAAATCATTGATACCAACTCGGCGTGGATGGCACAACAGCTGAATGCCATCGGCATCCACGTGAAGCAAGTAAGCTCGGTAGCTGACCATCCGGCAGACATCATCGTTGCCCTCACACTCGCTTCCGGGAGGGCTGATCTGATTTTTATTACCGGCGGATTGGGTCCTACGAAAGACGATGTGACGAAGCAGACGCTTTCGGTATATTTCGGATGCGGCCTCCGCCGCGACCCCGATGTGCTTGCCCATGTCGAATCCATCTTTAGCCGCAATGGCCGGCCGATGCTCGAAATGAACCGGAAACAAGCCGACGTATTGGATAAAAGCGATGTTCTTTTCAATGCCATGGGTACCGCACCGGGCATGTGGGTCACCCACAAGGGGAAACCGTATGCCATCATGCCGGGCGTACCGTTCGAGATGAAACACCTCATGCAGGAACGTGTGTTGCCACGGCTCCGCCAAATGGAAGGCCGTCAACCGCTGTGGCACCATACCGTACTGACTGCTGGCATCGGCGAGTCGTTTCTAGCCGAGAAGATTGCCGATATTGAAAGCGCACTACCATCCCATATCCACTTGGCCTACCTACCCAAACCCGGATTTGTACGGCTTCGGCTTACCGCTACGGGAGCAAACCTGGAAATACTCAAACAGGAAACCGCGGCTGTTGCGGACCAATTGAAGGAACGTTTGGGCGACTACTTCATCGCCAACGAAGATACCCTATTGGAAATGCTGATCCGGGACTTCATGCAACAACGAAGCCTATCGCTGGCTACGGCTGAGAGCTGCACAGGCGGAAATATTGCACGGCTGATTACCGCACTGCCGGGTAGCAGCTCCATGTTTGAAGGCGGTGCCGTAACCTATTCAAATGCCGTGAAGCAAGCGATACTCGGCGTAAAAGCGGAAACACTCGAAACACACGGCGCGGTGAGTGAACAAACCGTACGTGAAATGGCCTCGGGTGCACAAAATCGTTTCCAGGTAGACTACGCTATTGCCGTGAGTGGTATCGCCGGGCCGGAAGGTGGCACGGCAGAAAAGCCTGTCGGACTGGTTTGGATCGCTGTAGCCGGCAAGACGGGCGTTGTTGCACACAAGTTCCTATTCGGCCATGACCGGGCAATCAATATCGAACGGTCATCGGTGGCAGCACTGTTTATGCTTTGGCGGTTGCTACACGCAGAACGTGGTGAATAAAAAAAATAGTGTGCGTCTCACGAAGTCAATCGTTATTTTATTCGGACCAACCGAATATATTCAGAATAAAATTTCGTTGTTTTATTTTTAGTCAATTATTTATGTAACTTAGGCGCGTTTCAAACAGTAAAACGGAGAATCGTTATGGCGACATACAACTTACAGCTACCCCGAATGGGAGAAAGCGTATCGGAAGCAACGATAGTCAAATGGCTGAAACAACCCGGTGATTACATTGAGGAAGACGAACCGGTATTGGAGGTCGCCACCGACAAAGTGGATTCCGATGTGCCTTCCCCGGTTTCGGGCAGACTCAAGGAGCAGCTTTTCACCGAAAACTCAGTTGCGCAAGTGGGCGACGTCATCGCCATCCTCGAGGTCGATGGAGCAGCCAGCGACGAATCTATCAAAGCCGAAGAGATCCCCGTTGAAGCAGCGGAGATTCCGGGCGTGGACCAATTGGAGGATGATAAGACATCGTCGCCGTCAGCTTCCAAAGACGCCTCTGCCCGCTTTTATTCCCCATTGGTTAAAAACATAGCGACAGAAGAAGGGATTACCCCACAGGAACTCGACAGCATTCCAGGAACGGGTAATGAAGGGAGAGTAACCAAGCAGGACGTGCTTGATTACCTGGCTTGGAAAAATAATCCAGGCGGACCGGATGCTTACGGAAATATAAAGCGAGCTACAACCGTTGTCTTCTCGCAACCACCGCCCGAATCCCAACACACGGCCAACGAAACCTCGCTGGAGCCCCCCGTCAATGGCTCGTCACCGGAAACATCCGTTACCCTTCCAATTGCTCCCCAAGATGAAATCATCGAGATGGACCGTATGCGCCGGCTAATCGCAGACCACATGGTTAAAAGCGTGCAAACTTCTCCCCACGTGTGTTCTTTTGTGGAAGCCGACGTCACCAATCTCGTCAACTGGCGCAATAAGATAAAAGGGGCTTACGAAAAAAGAGAAGGCGAAAAAATTACGTTCACCCCGATATTCATCGAAGCTGTGAGCAAAGCGCTCCGTGATTTCCCGATGGTCAACGTCTCCGTTAATGGGACGCAAATTATCAAAAAGCGCCATATCAATATCGGTATGGCCGCAGCCCTTCCATCAGGAAACCTAATTGTGCCGGTAATCAAAAATGCCGACCAATTAAGCCTGGTGGGCCTAAGCAAAGCTGTCAACAATCTGGCAAACCGTGCCCGCACCAACAAATTGCGTCCCGACGACACGCAAGATGGCACATTTACGCTCACCAATATCGGTGCATTCGGCAACATTATGGGTACGCCCATCATCAATCAACCACAAGTGGCGATATTGGCCGTGGGCACCATTACCAAAAAACCCGCGGTAATTGAGACGGAGCATGGCGACATGATTGGTATCCGGCACATGATGTTCCTGTCCCTCTCCTACGATCATCGGGTTGTGGACGGTGCTCTTGGTGGCCGCTTTGTGAAACGTGTAGCCGATTACCTGGAAAACTGGGATTCAAACCGGGAAGTTTGAAGTGCAGAAAGCACCTTGCGGTACCTTATATACAGCAACACCGAAGAAGTGAGCAAGCCAAGGGTGAGACCATACCATATGCCAATTACCCCCAATTCCAACACGATGCCCAGTGAATATGCCGTGGGAAGCCCGATGACCCAATAAGCAATAAAAGTAATCAATGTGGGGATATTGACGTCACCGACACCCCGCAATATCCCTAATCCTACCACCTGAGTACCATCAAATAGCTGGAATAATCCGGCAATGATGAGGAGTTGGGCGGCGATGCCGATAACTGCCATATCCTTCGTGAAAATCCAAGGTAAGTATTGGTTCAGCAGGGCAAACAACAGGGCACTTACACCCATGAAGAGCAACACGATGTGGTAACTGGAAACTGCGAATCGACGTAAGCGAAAAAAATTCTGCTGACCGAAATTATTACCGGTTTTGATCGTCGCCGCCGCTGCAATACCACTTGCCATCATATATGTCAGTGCAGCGAGCGTGATCGCAACTTGGTGAGCCGCCTGCTCATTGGCACCGATCGTGCCGGCAATTACCGCAGCCGCAGCAAATGCCCCTACTTCAAACACGTACTGCATGGCTACGGGCGCACCGATTTTCAATATCGAGCAGCTTCGCGATACATCCATATAAAACAACCTAAACCGCTCCAAATACGCCTTGAAATTGACCGAACGGAATAGGTAAGCACCCATTACCACGGCCATCAAGCAACGGTCTATCAACGTGGCATACCCCACGCCGCTAACGCCCATCGGCTCTATACCAAACATTCCACGAACGAAAACGATGGCCAGCACCACATTAAGCGCATTTCCCCAAATCGTGATGCGCATAGCCTGTTTCGTAAACCCCAATCCTTCAGCGAACTGCTTGAAGGCACTGAAAACCATTAACGGCACAATGGATAAGCTCAAGATAAAGAGGTAAGGCTTGGCTTCCCGAACCACTGCGGGGTCTTGGTCGAGGTGATCGATGGCCGCCATTGAACCGAAATACACCAAGCAGAACAGCCCGGCACCGGCACATAGGTTGATCCATATGCTATTGGACAGCAAGGCACCACATTCTATGTAGTTCTTACGGCCGTTTTCTTGCGCTATCAATGGCGTTAGACCATAGGCGATACCGAGACCGATGACCATCACAATCATGAATATGCTATGCACCAACGATACTGCTGCCAGCGGAATCGTACCGGCAAAATGGCCCACGACTATGCTATCGGCCACTTGGACCAACATATGGCCAAGCTGCGAAATCATCACTGGACCGGCCAGCACTAATGTATTGATATAATAGGGTTTGTATCGTTTCAGTTGCCAGCCCATGCCTGTAAATCATTGCATTTTTGAAGCCGCAAAGGTACAATATTGCGCCGAATCACTCGTATCGATTTGGATCAGCGAATCAAATGCAATCGAAGAGTAACTCCGATCAGGAACCGCCGACCAGCGTTTACCAACGCTGATTAGCGATGAAAAGCCGCTAATAGCCTTTTACGCGCTGCAGGCAATTGTTTGCCATATTGTCCGGGCCGGAATAATGGGGCCAAGCACAATTATACGGTATATTAAATGGCTTTTTAATCAATTATAGGTGGAAAAATAGGGCGAGCCATGGATATAAAAAAATTTACCCCTACCTTAGCAGGTGGAAAATTGAGCTATTGTTATGTTGAGTACTGTAATTGCATTCTTAAACATTGGAACGAGTGAGATGATGCTCATTGTGTTCGTTGCATTATTGCTTTTCGGGGGCAAAAAACTTCCGGAATTAGCACGGGGGCTGGGGCGTGGCATACGTGAATTCAAGGATGCATCGGAAACCATTAAACGCGATATCAGTGACCAGATCAATAATTTCGAAAAGGACCTGGATGTGAAAGATGCCATCGTGGAGGACCACGAGCCTAAAAAACTGAATGAACATAATCCAGCGGCACCGGCAGGCACATACCAACACAACCCCGAGCCTAGCCGTGAGCCCGACTACTACGGCACTCAGGGCCCCTATTATCACAACGACCACGACGCTGGCGATAATACCAAAGCAGGCACTGAAAGTAACGACACATCCGATACCGAAAGCCCACAGCAACCGGTCAGTGACGAAAAGAACCCCTAAGGGAATATGAATCACCACATCCGTATTGGCGAAGAACTTGCGTTGTCTGCAAAGCAGGTAAGCACGGCTATTTCCCTTCTCGATGAGGGAGCCACAGTTCCATTCATAGCGCGCTACCGCAAGGAAATGACGGGTAGTCTCGACGAAGTACAACTTACCCAAATCCGCGACCGGTTCTACCAGCTGCGCGAGTTGGACAAACGCCGCGACGCCATCCTCAAATCACTCCTTGACCTCGGGAAGCTTACGCCCGAATTGGAGGAAAAAGTACGTGCTGCGGAGACAATGACCACACTGGAAGATACGTACCTCCCTTATCGGCCCAAACGTAAAACCCGTGCAAGTGTCGCGCGCGACCGGGGGTTGGAACCCCTCGCACAATTGGTGCTGCTGCAAAATGGCACGGACATCCTTGCCGCTGCACAAACCTATGTGGATACGGCGAATGGCGTAAACGATGTAGAATACGCATTAGCGGGCGCACGTGACATCATTGCTGAAATCATCGCCGAAGACGCAGCAATCCGAGCCAAAACGCGGCAGGTTTTCCTCGAAAAGGGAATGTTCGCGGCACGGGTGGTGCCCGGGAAAGAGGACGCCGCATTGAAGTACAAGGACTACCACGAGTGGACGGAGCCGCTGAAGACTGCTCCCTCCCATCGCATTTTGGCCATGCGACGAGGCGAAAAAGAGGAACTGCTCTACCTGGATATCGAAGTACCCGAAGGTGACATACTCCCCCTTTTAGACAATGCTTATGTGAAGGGAGCAGGCGAAGCAAGCACACAAGTGCGCATGGCCATGCTCGACGGATATAAGCGGCTGCTCAAGCCTGCCATGGAAACCGAAGTACGAATGCTTACCCGGCAACGCGCCGATGACGAGGCTATACGGGTATTCACGGGCAACGTACGGCAATTATTGCTGGCCGCCCCCATGGGGCAAAAACGCATCATGGCCATCGATCCAGGATTCCGTACCGGCTGTAAGACCGTATGTTTGGATGAGCAGGGTGCACTGCTTGAAAATACGACCCTATTTCTCCATACCGGCACCGGCGGCGCAGAACAGGCTGCCCACACGATCCGTGCCCTCATCGAAAAACATCAGTTGCAAGCCATCGCTATCGGCAATGGGACGGCTGGACGCGAAACAGAAGCATTTGTACGCAAATTGGATATCCCCGGCATAGCCGTCGTGATGGTGAATGAAAGTGGTGCTTCCATATATTCCGCCTCCGAAACCGCCCGTGCAGAATTTCCAGACCACGACGTGACTGTACGCGGCGCCGTTTCCATCGGTCGGCGACTCATGGACCCGTTGGCCGAATTGGTCAAAATTGATCCAAAATCAATCGGCGTGGGCCAATATCAGCACGATGTGGACCAATCCAAGCTACAAATAGCGCTTGACGACACCGTGGTTAGTTGCGTTAACGCCGTGGGTGTCGAACTCAATACCGCGTCTAAGGAAATCCTGTCTTACATCTCTGGTTTAGGACCTTCCTTAGCCCAGCAAATCATTAATTTCCGCCAAACACATGGCGCCTTCCGTAACCGCGAGTCGCTGAAACAAGTACCGCGATTGGGCGAAAAGGCCTTTGAGCAAGCTGCTGGCTTCTTGCGGATACGGAATGCTCAAAATCCGCTGGACACCAGTGCGGTTCATCCCGAACGTTATCCCCTGGTAGCCCAAATGGCGGCCGATCTGGGATGCTCGGTAGCGGACCTGCTTCGCGATGAACAACTGCGTAAACAAATCGAGCTTAAAAAATACGTCAGTGAAAATGTCGGGATGCCTACCCTGCGCGATATCTTGGCCGAGCTGGCCAAGCCCGGCAGGGATCCACGTGAACAGTTCGAGCCTTTTTCATTCACGGAAGGTGTAAACAGTATCGCTGATCTTCGTATTGGCATGCGCTTACCGGGCATCATCACAAATATCACTAATTTCGGTGCTTTTGTAGACATCGGTGTACACCAGGATGGATTGGTGCACCTCAGCCAACTGGCTAACCGTTATGTGAAAGATCCCAACGAATTAGTTAAGGTTCAGCAAAAGGTAATGGTCACTGTAACGGAAGTCGATGAAAAACGTAGCCGGATCAGCCTATCGATGAAAACGGAAGAACGCCCCGTACCCAAAAAACAGGGCGGACGGCCCCATAAACAGCGAAAGCCTACCAAGTCGCGTACTGGAGAAAATGACATGGCCAGCAAATTAGCTGCTTTGAAAAGTAAATTCGGGTCTTAGTTTAACACGCTGTGCTACCTTAACCGAACAAGTCGCTGGAAAGGTAGCGATCCCCGCGGTCGCATGCGATGACTACAATAACGCCTGTATCCACTTCTGCCGCTAAGCGGGCAGCGCACGCCATGGCCCCACCGCTGCTCATCCCAACAAATATCCCCTCCTTGCGGGCTAGTTCGCGCGCCATCGCCGTCGCGTCTGCCTGTGAAACATCCATCATGCGGTCTATCCGTTGGGGGTCGTAGATTTTGGGCAGGTATTCTTCAGGCCAGCGGCGGATGCCTGGGATAGACGAATCTTCCGTCGGTTGGCAACCTACGATTTGCACTGCCGGGTTTTGTTCTTTTAAGAACATGGAATTGCCCATGATGCTACCTGTAGTCCCCATTGCACTCACAAAATGGGTAACCTTACCCGTCGTATCGCGCCATATTTCGGGCCCTGTTGTTTGGTAATGGGCCAAGTAATTGTCGGGATTGGCAAATTGATTGAACATGTAGTAATCCGGTTGTGCCCCCTTCTCTTCGGCATAATCCCGGCACGCCTCGATGGAATCGAGCAAGGTTACCTTCGCACCGAACGCCTCCATGGTCAGCGTACGCTCCCGCGTAGAGCTGGATGGCATCACGAGTTCGATCGACAGCCCGAAAACACTGGCCATCATGGCCAGTGCGATACCCGTGTTGCCGCTAGTGGCCTCGATGAGCCGTGTATCCGGAGTGATGTCGCCGCGGTCTATCGCGCTTCGGATCATGTTGAGCGCGGCGCGGTCCTTTACACTTCCACCCGGATTAGTCCCTTCCAATTTGGCATATAATGTCACATTGGGATTGGGGTTCAATTTCTCGATTTTCACCATCGGGGTGTTTCCCACGCAATCAATCAACGTCTTCATAGCCTATTAATGTGTTGCTTTCGAGTCTACAATCTTTACAGTAGGTTGGTGGTACACCGTGGAGTAAGGCGGGATGCTGGACGTCAACCAAACGTTTCCACCGATAACGCTGTCGTGACCAATAACGGTATCGCCGCCTAAGATCGTAGCACCTGCATAAATCACCACGCGGTCTTCGATGGTGGGATGGCGCCTGGTGTTTGCTAAAAATTTCTCTACGCTCATCGCCCCCAAGGTAACCCCCTGATAGACTTTCACCTGATTGCCAATAACGGCCGTTTCGCCGATAACGACACCCGTACCGTGGTCTATACAGAAATATTCGCCGATGGTAGCCGCTGGGTGAATATCGATGCCGGTTTGCGAATGGGCGTGCTCGGTAAGGATTCGCGGCAAGAGCGGCACATCCAATGCCATCAATGCGTGCGCCACGCGGTACAAAGCAATCGCAAAAAACCCGGGATAGGTACGGATTACTTCGAAGGTGCTGGTCGCCGCCGGGTCGCCTTCAAAAATAGCGGTAGCATCGGTGTGCATAATCCGATGCATTTCGGGTAACGCCTCGTAAAAACGCTTAGTAACCGCCCCATGGTTGCAGGTTTCACAGGCTTTCGTCCGATCGAGTATGCTGAGCAAATCTGCTTCCGATTGTATAAAGTGTGCTTTAAGTTGTGCCACATCCCTGTCGGGATGAGTCTGGCGTTCAGGGAAAAGCAAATCCAATAGCCGCAATGCCCAAGCAGCGATTACACCGTTTGGCGGCACGTCCGCTATTTCCCGTTGTTTATCGTAAAGTTGTTGAAGAAACGCTTCGTTCATGGTATCCGTTGTTATAAGTGGCAACTAAGGACGTAAATTATTCGCAAGCTGGCAACAATATGAGTTATTTATTACAATAATCTTAATAATCTATCATATGCCTATACATCCAGTACCAACTTGCCCATAAAATCACCGGATTCCATCCGTTCGTGCGCACGAGATGCCTGGGCCAATGGAAATGCCTCATGGATAACCGGGGCAAATTGCCCCGCCCGTACCAATGGCCACACATGATGTTCCACCGATTCCCGGAGGGTGCTCTTGAACACACGGCTACGGCTGCGCAATGTACTACCGGTAATGGTGAGGCGGCGCTGCATTACCCCCAACGCATCCAGCGCCACTTGCCGGCCGCCCACGGCGTTAATAAACACCAGCCGACCGCCATCGGCCAATAAAGCCATGTTTCTTTCAAAATAGGGGCCACCGATGCTATCGAGGATCACATCGATAGATCGATTGGCTAACTGCTCACCAAAGTCTTCCAAGTTGTAATTGACGCATTTGGCAGCACCTAACTGTTCGCAGAAGATGCACTTATCGCGCGAACCAGCAGTGACATACACGTTGGCCCCTAAGCGGCTGGCAAGCTGGATGGCAGTGGTCCCTATCCCCCCACTCCCACCGTGTATCAGCACGTTTTCACCGGAGCGCAACTTCCCAAGTTGAAATAGGTTATACCAGACGGTAAAGACGGTTTCGGGCAGGCAAGCCGCTGCGCGGAAATCCAAGTTATCCGGTACCGGTAGACAGTGCGACGCATCAACGGCAACGTACTCGGCATATCCCCCTCCCGGGACTAAGGCACATACCCGGTCGCCGACCGACCACCTATCCACGCCGTCTCCACATGCTGCGACCTCACCGGCTACCTCCAGCCCCGGAATATCCTGCACCGTGTCCGGCGGCGCCGGGTACTTCCCTTTACGCTGCAAGATATCGGGACGATTAATGCCCGCAGCACGTACTTCGATAAGGACCTCGCCCTGTTCTGGCGTTGGTATGGGCCGTTGCTGCAATGTGAGGTTGCTAGCGGGTCCGGGGGCAGTAATTACGACGGCGCGCATCATGATTTCTTTGATGGGTATTTTTGCAAACGGATGTTAAGCGAAACCATAAAGTAGCGGGCAAGGCGGTTATTGCGCATAAAAAGCGCATCAGAGCCCATAATTTCATGGGTTACGCCGGTATTCTGATTGAAGAGGTCAAAACCCTGGAACCGCAACAAGGCCATATTATTGGCAAGGAATGTGCATTCGAGGTAGGCGTTGAGCAACGTCGGGTTCACATTCACAAAACTATTGTAGCCATTGTTGAGTCTGTGGGATAAATCAAAGCCAAATGCCCAATTGTCCGAGAGATAGCCCTTCCCAGCCAACCCCACTAGAAATGAATTGGCATTGATGCCCTCGCTATTGCGCAGCGAATATTGGGTATGGTTGAATGTATAGCTTGTATTCAATTCCGTTTCAACGATATCTTCGAGCATGAACCGCATCTGAACAGCCTGTGAATAAATAAAGTTACGGCCATAGTTTTTCTCCTCGTTGATGTACGATATGTTGTTTACGTAATCGGTGGTACCATTAAAATTCAGCTGGAAGTCTTCATTGATAACCGGTGTGCTGAACATATAATACCCTCGTGCGTCAAAATAGCCGCTCGAGTTGCGGAAACTGGTTTCCTGCACCGTACTGGTGGGGTTAGACCGGCTGGTGACGATTTTATTCTGGATTTTATTAAATGCCAGCTGGGCTTCGAAAAACTGGTTCTTCCCGATTTTGGTTTGGCGAAACCGGGTCGTTATCCGGTTGATAAACTCCGCTTTCAAATCCGCATTACCGATGATGATATTCTGGGAGTTGGAGAGATCACGGATAGGTTGTATCTGCGAAAAGTTCGGTTGGTTGTTCGTGCCCAAATATTCGACAGACAGTTCGCTTTCGTCACTGATGCGAAACCTGAGACCGGCACTTGGAATCAAATTGACATTGCGGTGCTGGATCAACGTATCGGCATTGAGCATATGGCCCCGGAGAAGCAACGGCTGTACTGCAAACCCCAAGGTATATTTAAAACGCTTATTCTGTTCCATCTGGTAATTCAGGCCCACCCGATTGCTTTCAAAGAAATACGAATAATCCACACTGAGCGAGTCGACAAATAACCCTTCGTCGGTATCCCAAACACTCCGCCGACTGTCTATTGCCGTATAATTGTATTCATAACCGATTTCTAATATGCTCGACTTATCAATCGGTTCCACAAAAGAAGCCTTAAGTCTGCCAATACGGTTTTGGTTCTGACTTTTGATCTGCTGGGCCAACGTGTACGCATCATCTTGGATCGGTTGGCCGGAATTCGCATTCACGCTCTCGAAATAGTCGTTGATATCTTCCAGTTTGTCTCGCTTCGAATACTTACCCTGCATGTTGAGTACAAACTTCCTTCCGGGTTTACTAAACATCCGGGAATATAAGATATCCATATCGAAATTAGGTATCGATAACTCATCTGTAGCATTGTACACCCGTTCGCTCACGATGTTTCTATTCTTAATGGTATCGTTGCTTTGGTTGTTGGTATTGACCGTACTATAAGAGAGGTTTGGGCTTATTTTCAAATAATTTCGGTCGTCCAATTGGGCTTCAATATCCCAGGCCATCAAATGGTTGATATTGTCGGTCACGAGTTCCCGTTCTTCTTGATTGATGATCTCGTAAAAATCGAAGTGGCTGGTCAATACAGATTGGCCAATAGTGTGATTCTTTCTATTGGTAAATGTATACTTCCCATACACGCTCACTTTATCCGACAGGTCGTCCGAATAACTTATCCCTGCCGAGTTCGTCGTATTCACACCATCTACCGGGTCCGTCATACCGGTTAAGTCCGTGTTTCCGCGCTCCCGGTTGCCCGCTCCGCTCGGTGCACCGTAACTGAAGAGGCTCGTGTTGGTATTGTTGAATGAGCCCAATATAGAAAACTCTTGCCCATCGTTAAAGTTATTCAGCCCCATACTCCCGATATAGCGATTTTCCGTACCACCCCCACCAGTTACCTGGCCGAATAAAATCCGCTTACTTTCTTCTTTCAGCACGATGTTGAGTATCTTTTCCGGTTCGGTATCTTTTACACCGGTGATGTTGGCCATGGCACCATAATCATCAATTACTTGGATTGATTGGATAAATCCAGCGGGTAGGTTACGTGTGGCAGTTAAGACATCGCCACCGAAAAAGTTCTTGCTATCCACCTGCACCCGGCTGACAAGCTTTCCATGTGCGATCACCTTACCATCCCGTCTCACCTGCATGTCAGGAAGTAGTTTCAATGCTTCTTCCAGCAAGGAATTCGGGCGGACGTTGTACGCATCCATGTTATATTGTATGGTGTCTTCCTTGATGATAATGGGTTGCACCCTGTTGATGATAATCTCTGCGAGCAATGTTTGCTGCGGTGGCAATACGATAGGCAACAGTCGCATAGTAGCGCCGGGAAAATTATTAGCATAGCTACGGTCCAATATCTTGTAGCCGATCATACTAAAGCTCAATCTGAATTCGGGGCCAATGACATCGGCGAACCTAAACTGACCAAGATCATCGGTCACGACAAGCATGGTGTCCAATATGGTTGTTAACCGAACATTGACGCCCACCAACGGCACACCCGCTGTATCGATAACAAGGCCGCTTATTTCCTTTCGTTGATGCTGTGCGAAGGCCTGCAACGATACAAAAAGGAATGCGAAAACGAGGAGCTTATGTGGCGCTATCGATGGCAACTTTTCGTGACAATATATGAACCAAAGGCGGATAACCTTTATAAAGAACGAAAGATAGCACATAATCCGTATGTGTGCAAAAAAATTCGGGTTGTCTTATTAAAAAGACAACCCGATAAATCCTAACGTTAACCGCCTATAATTACCCGTTGTATTGTACTTTCGGTATGTGTTTGTCTATCTCCCAGCGGCCTACCCCCTCTTCACCGATTACATCAAACATATCCAATATGCGGCGCGCTACGTATTCTTCTTCGATCTGCTCCTCAAGGAACCACTGGATAAACTGGAAGGTTACAAAGTCTTTCAACTTGATGCATTTGTCGGCGATGTTATTAAACTGCTGGGTAACATACATCTCCTGCTCAAGCATTTCCTCAAATACCGAACGGAAAGATTCGAAATCGGCCGGAATGTTGGTAATCTCCGGTGAGATTGCCTTTCCGCCCCGGTCGTTCACATAATTGAAAAGTTTCATCATGTGCTTCCGCTCCTCCTCCGATTGCTCAGCAAAAAAAGTAGCACTGAAGTCATACCCTTGGTCATCGCACCAAGCGGACATGGCCAGGTAAACGGACGACGAGTGTGCTTCTACTTTAATCTGTGCATTCAATATAGTTTCGATTTCTTCGTTCAACGAAGTCTTCAATCTTAATAAATCTTTCATAATATCACGTATTTTCTTATTTCAACAAACAAGCAACGGCTTATCCGGCTTGTGGTACAAAAATACGCAAACTAAGCGGTAAACACCACAAAATAAAAGCAATACGAATTCAGTCTAAATTATACGCGAGCGCCGCTCGATATTCTTTGAAGGCACGCGTTGACCACGCTGTTGAGCTCAATCATAAACTTGGCGCCATCGAGCAATTCACGGAGGTTCAGCACGTCGTTCACATCCAACACGAAGCAACGTGGTGTGCGGAATGGCATCACAATCGTAAAATCTGCCGTCCGTGATGAATCGATAATCATGGCCGATAGGTCGATACCATCAATCCGTTTTTTGAAGTTGAGAAAATCACTCACCTTAAATGCCGTAGTGTCGCCCGCAAATTCCAACCAGTAGCAATTTTGCCTGCTGCACTGATATACAGCACCATGCTGGGTTTTATATACTTCTTCGAAATTAGCTAACGGGCAAACCATTGTTTAAACCAAGTCATTAATCGGGGGCGAATATACATATTATTTATAATCAGTCCAACTAAATTCGGTAATCAATTCCCGGGTAGCGGTTTACCCAGCAGGGCAAATTCTGGCGGGAATTGCTGCTGCCACATATTGTAGTAATAGCCTTTAATATTCATTAGGCTTGAGTGGTGGCCTTCTTCTACGAGCCTACCTTTATGGAGCACCACGATGCGATCGGCGTTCATCACGGTACTCAGCCGGTGTGCAATGAGGATCACGGTCTTACCTTGTTTGTTAAAATCAGCGATGGCTTGTCGTACGTGGCTCTCCGATATCGAATCGAGCGACGAGGTTGCCTCATCGAGGATAAGCACCTCAGGACGACGGTAAAGTGATCGTGCGATGGCAATCCGTTGCCGTTGCCCCCCAGAAAGCTGGGCACCATTTTCGCCAATATACGTGTTGAACCCTGCAGGGAGCTGCTCGATGAACGATAACATGTCCAATTCCTTACATAATTTCATGATCTCGTTCATATCGGGCGATAAATCGCCTATGGCGATATTCTGCACAATATTGCCCGCAAAAAGGTGGACTTCCTGCGGTACAACGCCCACCAACCGCCGAAGGCTGTCGTGTGTGAGGTACCTCACATCGAAATCACCCATCACGATCTTACCCCCCTGTATGGGATACATATTATGCAGCAGTGAAAGCAGCGTGGTTTTCCCTGAGCCGCTCTCACCTACAATCGCAGTGATCTTTCCTTTGGCAATCCGTAGGTTAAGCTTTTCAAAAACTGTCGTACGCGTCCCGTATTGGAATTTTACGTCCACAAACGCCATGTCTCCGATCATCTCAGGGGTCAGGTCGCTCTGATTTTCGGTTTCCTCGCGTTCCAGATCCATCACCTCAAAGAGTCGATCGGCGGCAATCACGGCATCCTGGATGGTTTTATTCATCCCAATCAGGCTGCCTACCGGACCGATAAAGTATCCTAAAATGGCGTAGAACGACAGCAACTCGCCGGGTGTAATGGTTTTATTGAGCACAAACAAGGTACCCAGCCACAATAGAATCACCGTAAACAAGCCCGCCACGAGTCCATTGGCATTACCGATCCAAAGGGAATTGGTGGCCGACGTGTAGACGCTCTTGAGCAACTGGATAAAACGGGTTTCCGTTTTCAGGTTTGCAAATTCCTCCAACCCGAAACGTTTAATCGTACGCGCGGCATTAACCGATTCGACCAATTGGGCTTCCAAGTCTGCCGAATCTTCCATAAGCTTACGTTGTGTCTTCCGGTGCAGCCGGTTTGCAAAATAATAAATGATGGAAAATAAAGGCACCACCAACACCAAAACAAGCGCCAGTTTCCAGTAATAGCTAAACATCAGCGCAAACGAAAACAGCACAATGAAAACATTGACGGCCAATCCGACCAACACATCGTTTACGAATGCCCTGATTTTGACGGCATCATTCATTCTGGAAATGATTTCGCCTACGCGCATGTTATCAAAAAACGCCTGTGGCAACCGCAGCAGGTGCTTGTAATAACCTAAAATAAGCCGGGCATCAATCTGCTGCCCCGTATTGATGGTAAGGATAGTTCGGGCATGGTTGATGATCAACTTCACAACCAAGATTGCCACCATCGCGAGTCCCATTAGGTTAAGGAGGTTGCGGTTTCCGTCGGGAATCACGTGGTCCACGATTTTCTGCAAGAAAATGGATGTAGACAGCCCTAGCACGGTAAACAGCAATGCACCCGTGAGCACTTGCCAAAGGATGGCCTTGTGAGGCTTTAACAGATACAGAAAGCGACTAGCCACACTTGCTTTCTCGCTTCCGGGACGAAATCCATCGTCGGGGCTAAGGAGAATCAATACACCTGTCCAACTTTCCATAAACGTTGGAAGCGGTATTTTATCCATTGTTCCCGTGGCCGGGTCCATGAGCTGCACGTGACTCTTCGACACGCCATAGACCACTACGTAATGCTGTAATCGCTGGCGTACAACCACGTGGGCTATTGCCGGTAATGGAATATCGGGTAGCGCCACGAGATCACCACGTACCCCCTTAGCTGAAAGGTTTAGCTTCTTGGCCGCTTGGATGATACCCCAAGCGGTGGTCCCTTTCTGGTCTGTGGAGGCATACTGGCGAATACGGGCTATAGGCACATCGCGCCGATACCAAGCCAGTACAGACGCTAAGCATGCCGCAGCACAATCCGCAATGTCGTGCTGCTTGATTTTAACGCGGCGTATCCGGGATCCCCGGGCAAAGCGTGCCTTCCAGTTTGCCATCTTTCTTATGTTTTTTCATACGGTCTCGCACATCGCTAGCGCGCCACCTGCTGAGCCGCTATGATATTAGGGTTCAGCCAATCGTCAGCCTTGTCATATATCAGTTGGAAAAGCGTCCGTCGGGTGACGAAAAAACGGGCTTGCAATGTCATGCCTTTATGCAGCTTCCCTTCATATCCATTCTTAAGCGCAAGCCGGTCTTCGTTGAGTACGCAGCGAACTTTAAAATAAGGTTGCCCGCGATCCGTGAAGATATCGGCCGAAATCGATGCAATTTCGCCGGTGGCCATTCCCCATTGGTTATAGTCGTACGCCTCAATCTGTAGATTCACAGGTGTGCCCGCGCGTAGGTATCCAATATCCTTCGGCAAGATATACGCCTCAGCAATCAGTCCCGAATCGGGCGACACCTCGGCTAGTACCTCGTTTGCGCTGATCATACTCCCCTGCCGAAGCCCTTTTACCGACTGGAGCGTGCCCGATGCCGGTGCTTGCAACACATAAAGTTCCTGTTCCTTATTCACTTGGCTGATCCTTGCCCCCAACTCACCGGTCTTCAGGCGAAGGTTGGTCAAGTCCTGCTGCCACACCGACGCCTGCTCATCGTACGCCAATTCCAATTCGGTTTTGGCCTGTTGATAGGTGTAGTTCGCTTCATCATATTCTGCTGCAGAAATCACACGATTATCGTACAACTGGCTATAACGTTCGAAGTTTTTCTCAGCAAGTTCAAGTTGGTTTTGCAGCTTCGACACCCGCTGCCAAAACAAGGTGAATTGCTGGCTATACATCGCCGAAGACAATAATGGGCGCTTTTTCACTTCGCGCAGCTGGAGCAAACGGGTCAGTTTATGCAAGTCGTCCAGTTGGCTGCCTAAATCGGACCGTTGCGACAGCAACAGATCTTTTTCTTGATCAAGGATATCCGTCCGTATCCTAGCCAATACCTGGCCGGCTTCCACACGTTGGTTTTCGCCTACGAACACCTCTTCCACGCGGCCCGAAACAATGGCTTTAATTGCATGGTTCTCCTGCACGGCGCGCAACAACCCGGTCCCTTTAACACTTACATCTATTTTCACCACGAAGAGGGATGCGATCGCCCCTATCACGAGCAGCAACAAAAGCTGGTAAACGATGAGGGTTCGGGGATTATGCTTATTGAAGTGGTATTCTGCCGTAAATTCGACGATTTCAGTCGGAAACAGCTTTTTACCCATCTTGTCTTCCTTGGTATAGTGAATATCTACAAATGCTGCTTGACAAAAAAAGAGGGATGTTTGTATCCCTCCTTTTAGTGAACCTCCGGCGTGTGGGGTTGCCCCACACCAAGCAGATGAGCACCGGTCTTATAATTTGATACCGCCCAACAAGCCGCCCAAAAGACCACCCAGAAGGTTACCACCGCCCAATCCACCTGTCAATCCATTTAAATTGACATCTAAATCAGCGTCGATTTTGTCATCCGTGCCTACCACCGTCAGTGATAACAAATCACCTAACGCTACGCCGCTGATCAATGGGCCATTAAACAGTCCCAACAACCCACCGTTGGTGGCTTTCAACTCCTGCTCATTCAATTCTTGAAGTTTCATAGATAATGTAAGTTTCAATTAGCGCCTACTCGATTGAAAGGTTTTCGGCATCCCCTTTTTTGGCAACAGCTTGCCGCGTTGACCATGACAAAGGACGCCATTTTATAACGGAAATCATACACTAATAGCTGTGAATCAAACAACTATAAGGAATAAATTATAACGTAAGGGAATATGCGCAAACAAGCCAATCACCTGTTATGAATGAAATAAACACGATAAACCAACCGGATACCAATTTGGCTTATTACTTTGCATCACTACTTATGGACCCTCATGTTTAGATTACGCTATATATGAAACCTATCGCCAAAGCGAAAAGTGTTGCCGGTAATATCCGGCGCGTGCGGGAGTACCGCAACTACACACAAGACTACGTAGCAAGGAAAATAGGGATATCCCAAAATGCCTACAGCAAGCTCGAACTGGGGCTTCACAAACTATCTTTAGAACGCTTATTCCAAATCGCAGACGTATTGGATGTAGAGTGCATCGCATTGCTCGAAAATGAAAACGATGGGATCGTCCAACTCCGTATCGATCCCATCGGTCGTCCCACTACCCGTTAATTCAGCGGCACACGATAAATCGGATATCAGAAAAGGCTATTTTTATCTACCTTTTCTACCTTGCTGCCGTCTTTTAGGGTTTGGGTAATCGCATTGAATGGTCGAGACACAACCTCGTCACCCTCGCTGAGTCCCGATAGGATACGGATATACGTGTCGTCCTGGATGCCTGTCGTCACCGCTACTTGCTTCACCGTGCTGGTTCCGCTGTCGTAAACAAACACATACTCATTCGTCTTTTTACCAGCGGCGTTACCCACCGGACCAGACGCTGTCGTATCCGCTGCGGCGGTACTATCAGCCCCACTGGTGCTATCAGTTCCGCTGTTGCTAGCCACATCACGCGTTGTCACGGCTTGGATAGGAACCGCCAAACCGGTGTCCTTTTGGGTGTGGATATCCACTGTGGCTGACAACCCCGGACGGAAAGGCGACGGATTTTCACGATCTTTTTTGAGCAGGTCTTCGTACGACTCGGGCAAGATGCGCACCTTCACGTTGAAGTTCGTTACTTGGTCGGTACCTGCCGTGGCGCTCGAAGAAGTGGCGGCCGTGGTAGACGAGCTGGCAATCTCGGTAATAACGCCAAGAAACTTGCGGCCCTGGAAGGCATCTACCTCAATCGTCGCCTCATTGTTGAGTGCCACACGGTTGATGTCGTTTTCATTGACTTCCACAACGACCTCCATAGCGTCCATGTTGGCGATGCGCATGATTTCGGTACCTGCCATCTGAGCTGTTCCCACCACACGCTCACCGAGTTCAACCTGCAACAGCGATATCACCCCATCCACCGGTGCATAAATCGTTGTACGGGCTAGGTTGTCTCCGGCTTCCTTCACCGAGGCTTCCGATTGGTCAATACCGTATTTGGTAACCAATACATTCTGCCGCTGGGCCTCCAATGTAGCGCGGGAACTTTCATAGTCGGCCCGTATCTGGTCAAACTCGGCAGCCGAAATCACCTTTTTGTCAAACAATTCTTTGTTTCGCTTGAAAGTTGCTTCCAAATTGGCGAAGTTGACTTCCTGTTGCTTCAGCTGCTGCTCGGCCATAGCCAAGCTCGCCCGCTGGGCATTTAGCGACGCCACCGCGCGCTCGTATCCCGATTGCAGTATGTCCGGACGTATGCGGCATAGGATCTGCCCTTTCGTCACCACGTCACCCTCCTTTACCGTAAGCTCCACAATCTCACCTGACACTTCCGAGCTCAACTTGACTTCCACTTCCGGATGAATTTTTCCACTGGCTGAAACCTGTTCGTTTACGGTCTTTTTCTCTACCTTGTCCGTTGCTATCTTGATTACGTCTCCTTGGCCGATCCATCCCATTTTATTGGCGATGATAACGAATACCAATAGGACTGCTGCACCGATTAACACATACTTAAGCGTATTCTTTTTCTTTGCCATCGTTGTATTTGGTTGTTTATATGTCAGTTGTCAAAATTTATTTCGTTACCTAAGTAAAAGTCAATAACCTTGCTCCGGAACAATAACTCGTACCGCGCTTGGATATGGTCGAATTCCGCCCGATTCATCGTCGTCTGGGCCGTAAATAGCTCCACCGAATTGGCCAAGCCGACCTCATACCGCTGATTGATTACCTCAAATGCATCTTTTGCCGAGGTAAAGGCCGTTTCCGTGGAATAATAGCGTGTTTTTGCAGCCCGGAGATCAAGCACCGCTTGGGCGATAATCTTATTCAGGTTATTTTTTGCCAGTTGCTCATTCGTCAAGGCATACTGGTAATTTATCTTGGCTTTGTTTACACTTGTCCGTGTTTGGAACCTGTTGAAAATGGGTATCCTTAAGCTCAACCCGATGTAGGGACTCTCGTTTTCCTTCAGTTGCTCCCCAAAATTCACGCGCTCATAAATCGGTTCATTGTTCGCATCCATCCCGACAAGCCTGGATGCCACTGAAGAAACACTGGTACTGTAGCCGGCACCGAATCCCAACGTAGGATAATATGCTCCCTTGGCAATCGCAATGTTTGTCTTAGCAACCTCGGTGGATAGCTCCGCCGCCTGGATATCAGGTTGGGCATCCAGTGCCGTGGCGAAAATTTCAGCCGCATTATAAACCACCGGAGTTTGCTCGACCAATTCTATATCGGGCTTTTCCAATAGGATGTCTTCAGCAGGGTCCATCTCCATCAATTGCTTCAGGTTCAGCATCGACAAATCATACGCATTCTGGGCAGAAGTGACGCTCAGCTCATCGGTCGCCACTTGGCTTTTGGCTTGCGAAAGGTCTGCTAGGGTGTTATTACCAACTTCGTAGTTGGCATTTGCCACCTCCAGTTGCCGCTGCGATAATTTCAGTTGTTGCTCAGCTGCAATCAGTAAATCCTGATTTGTCAATGCTTCCAGATACGTCGTAGCCACCGATAATACGAGGTCGTTTTTCGCCTTCTCCACATTGCTCTGATCCGCCGCAAGCTGGGTTTTATTGGCCAATATCTGATTGATCCGCTGAAAGCCCTGGAAAATCGGAATGTCTGTAGAAATACCGCCGCTAGCCGTATTTACGGAAGGCACAAGCTGGGCGGTATATTGATCGAAATACCGTCCAAACCGCATACTTCCGTTTACGTCCGCATTTAGCGTCGGATAAAATTGGCTCTTTGCTAATTTCAGGTCTTCTTCAGACATCGCGGCCTGGAATCGGGCTTGTTTTATTTGCAAGTTATTATCCAACGCATGGTATATTGCCACTTTAATGGGCACCAATTTCTGCGCGGTACCGCGCGATGGCGCCAATAGCACCAAGCAACAACTGGCTATAAAATAGATGGTGTATAAGAAACTTTTCTTCATGTAGCTATAAGTAGGTTATCATATCCGCGTGGCAAACGCTCCGTTTACTTTTCTATATGTAATCTTTATTTGTTTCTTTTGTAAGCATTCTATGTATACTGTGCGCCCACCCATATTCCTAACGTGGCTTTATCCCACACTTACCTGGCATCGAGATCGGACAGAGAAAATCATTTTTCTCACCTTTGACGATGGGCCGATACCGGATGTTACACCTTTCGTGATAAATACCTTAAAACATTACGGCATCAAGGCCACATTCTTCTGTGTTGGCGAAAATATAAAAAAACATCCTGATTTGTTTGATTGCTTAGTGGAAAATGGCCACCGCATAGGCAATCACACCTACAACCACCTCAACGGCTGGCAAACACCGGACGACGTGTACCTACAAAACGTAGATCAGTGCCAGCAGTTGGCCCCCACCAATCTATTCCGACCGCCTTACGGACGGGGGCGGCGCTCGCAGTATAAGCAGCTACAGCAAACCTACGATATCATCATGTGGGATGTGCTTAGTGGCGATTTCGACCCCAATCTCAGCCCAGATGGGTGTTTGCGTAACGTCATCAGACATACGCAGAACGGGTCTATCGTTGTTTTTCACGATAACGTCAAAGCTACCCCACGCATCACATATACCCTGCCCCGCGCCATCGAATATTGGCTGGACCAAGGCTATGCGTTTGGGTTGTTATAACCTTTTTTCAGCTAGCATTACTGTACAACTGTAGACATCTCCGTCTCTGCATACGCACTGAAGTAGCCCAGCGCACCATCGCCGAAAACTGAGGGCGGATTTGCCGGCGCGGCCGTTCCGGGATTGATGGATTGAACGGCATTCCAGAAATCATAGCTCGCGCGATCAATACTCTGCATCCATACCACCACCGAATCGCCCGTAGCGAGTTCGACATCGAAATCCATCAGGTCTTCACTCACATATTTCCCGTCGTTAAACTTATCTTGCGATACGTGCAGCATCTCCAACGGCCCACCGTTTACGCGCCACAGGTAGCGGTAGTAATTGGGTGCCCCGGGCGGATCCGCATACCGGAGACTGATGAATTTCTGTTCCTCGCCGAATATCGTCCTTACCCCCGTACCTATGGAATCGGCCGTAACCAACGGTGGCATGGTCGATCTCGCCACAAAAGTCTGCCCCTCAACCCGTACCGAGAGGTTGTACAACTCGCCTTCATGTCCCCTGAAATTGCACACGTAAACCCCCGGCGATTGCTCCGCATATTGAAACACGCGCCCCGCACCGTCAACCACCGCAACCTCCGCACCAGATACCGGGTCATGCGTTCGAGCTACATCAAAAGCCACGGTACGGCTGATAGTCACCTGCTGTTCATAAGACCGGTTATTCACTGTACCAATGATGACGAGTTGCGGATCCGCATCGTTCAAATTTATATCGATAACATCTTCACATGAAAGCAAAAACAAACTGATTAACAGCCAAATGAAATAATATCTGTTCATCATCTAAAATTTAAAATTCCACGTAATCGACGGAATAATCCCAAACAACGCTATCCGGTACGCTTCGGTAACGTTGGGGTTGGATTCACTCGTTCTGAAGTCGATGATATACGCATTTTTGCGGTTGTATACATTATAAATGCCAAATGTCCAGCTCGATTGGAACCGTTTGGTTGCTTTCGATTCCCAGGTCGCGCCGAGGTCCAGCCGGTGGTAATCGGGCATGCGATAACCATTCCGCTCGGTATAATACCACAAGGTGCGTCCGTCTACGGTATACTTCCCGCTGGGGAAGGTCACTGCATTGCCAGTGCTATACACAAACGTGGCCGAAAGGTTCCATCGCGGCGAGAGCTGGTACATGCCCACCGCAGACATGTCGTGGGTACGGTCCTGGCGTGCTGCAAACCAAGCACCGCCATTGATGTCGTCAAACCGGCGCTCACTTTTCGATAGCGCATAACTCAACCACCCATTTAATCTGCCCTGCTGTTTTTTCAGGTATAGCTCTACGCCATAGGCACGCCCTATCCCATACAACAGCTCCGCTTCGATATGTTCGTTGGCCTGCAAATCGGCGGCATTACGGTAGTCAATCTGGTGTTGCATGTATTTGTAGTAGGATTCAGCGGAAAATGTGTACCGATTGCCGCCAAAGTTCTGGTAATAACCCAATGCCACTTGATCCGCCAATTGCGGTCTGATATTGTTGCTACTCATTACCCATGCGTCGGTAGGCAAGCTCGCCGTAGCGTTGGTTAACTGGTGCAAGTGCTGCACATTGCGATTATATGATAATTTCAGGCTATTGTCCGTATTCAGCTCGTAGCTAAGCGACAAACGGGGCTCCAAATTGAAGTAGTGCTGTGCCACATCGCCGCGCCCAAAAACCTCGCTACCTATCACGTCACCCTCACCGTCGTATTCATAAAACGTGCCGGGGCCAAACAGCATGAAATTTGTCAGCCGAAGACCGTAAATTACATTTAACCGCTGTGTCGGTTTCCACTCGTGCGAGAGGTATGCGGCTAGCTCCAGCCCATTGCGGCTTTCCAGTCGCAGGCTGTTCACGGCCGTCTGTTCATCGGCATCGATGTTGGCGGGTGAGATACCCTGATGGAGTACATTGAAGCCAAAGCGCCAAGTACTCTTGTTCGTAGCAAAAAACTGGAAATCCTGTTTAAGGTCATAATTCTGTATACGTGACGCGATTACGAAATTAAACTCGTCACTCTCAATGTTAACGTTGTAATTGAAATTGCTATAAATGGCCGTAGTGTTCGAAAACCAGCGGCTGTCCCACACCCGGTTCCAACGCAGCGTTCCCGTGGCATTGCCCCAGTCGAACCCGAACAGGCCGGAGTACCCCATCACATCCCGGCCGAAATAACCTGAAAGATAGAGCGTATTCCGCTCATCGAGCCGGTAATTTGCCTTTGCGTTGAGATCATAGAAATATAGGCGACTGTTTTTAACAGCGTCATCGTCGGACAATTTGAGGAACATGTCTGCATAGGTCCTTCTTCCGCTCACCACAAACGAGCCCCTATCTTTAACGATAGGCCCATCTACCTTCAGCCGCGAGGCAATCAAGCCCACACCTCCCTCGGTGCCAAACGACTTTTTATTTCCATCCACCATGGTGATATCAAGCACCGACGAAAGGCGCCCCCCGTATTGGGCAGGCATGCCGCCTTTGTACAATTTTACATCTTTAATCGCATCCGAGTTGAACGTGGAGAAAAAACCGAAAAGGTGCGACGCGTTGTATACCATTGCTTCATCCAACAAGATGAGGTTCTGATCGCCGGCACCGCCCCGTACAAAGAAATTACTGCTGCCTTCGCCTCCCGATAGCACACCCGGAAGCAATTGGATGGTTTTCAGCACATCCTTCTCTCCCATCAGCACGGGTACATGCTTGATTTCCTTTACGTCTACCCGGGTGAGCCCCATCTGTGGGCTACGCACCTGCTCGTCTGCAGCCGATTGGCTGATTACCACCTCTTGCAACAGCTCTCCGCTATGCAAATCGATGTCCACCACCGTATCTCCCGCCAGTTCAATGGATAGTTCCTGCGATTGATAGCCTACGTGCGAAATCACCAAGGTATGGTGGTTACCCCCTTGCAACGTAAGCGAATAAAACCCATAATTGTTAGCACGTACCCCAACCGACGCATCCGCATGGAGTCGAATACTGGCGCCGATGAGGGTTTCGCCCGACTGTGCATCACGGATGTGGCCGCTGACGGTATACCGGATCTGCGAAAAAACCGGCAGTACCGATCCGAGGAGTACCGTAAAGATGATAAAAAAGCACCTGCTACCTAGCATATGAGACATCTCGTTATTTCAAGTTCTTGTGGGGATATGTCAATCGATTTCCATCACGTGTTTCTGTTTCTTCGATCTGAATTTCTTTGGAACAGAGGCGATGATTTCCTTTTCAAGCGCATCGATAGCGACTTTTTTCAGAAAGTTTTGGGTAGTTACCAAACTGATTTCCCTTACGGGCTCCGGCGCTTTGAAATAACGCACGCGGGCTAAATGGTCTTCGTCGAAATCTGCCACGCTCAGCTCGGGCAAAATGGTAGCCCCCGAGTTACTATCCACCATGCGTTTAAGGGTCTCCACGCTGCCGGTATTGTATTCAAAGGTGCCGTGCGGCTCCATGCTTCGCTTCCGCTGGCAAATGTTCAGTACCTGTCCGCGCATGCAATGACCTTCGGTGAGCAACCACAGCTTATCGCTCAGCACATCATCCGCGGTTACCTCCCGTTTATCCACAAGCGCGCTTTTGGCAGAAAGGTAAGCCACAAAAGGCTCGTAAAACATCGGGCGTTCTGTTAGGGGTTGGCCATATACCGGAGTAGACAGTACGCCGCAGTCCAGCAGGCCCAGTTTCAGTTGTTCGACGATTTTATCGGTGGTATATTCCCATATTTGCAATTGCAATTTCGGAAATTTCTGCATGAAACCACCCAACACCCGCGGTAACAGGTACGGTGCGATGGTGGGGATTACGCCGATACGCAGTTCACCTTCCAACTCCCCGTTTTCCAATTGTACCAGTTCATTGATCTTACGGCTTTCATTGAGTACAATTCGGGCCTGTTTGATGATTTCCACACCCAATTCCGTAGGCACAACGGGCTGTCTGCTTCTGTTGAAGATACGAGCTCCGATCGATTCTTCCAGTTTTTGTATCTGCATACTCAGCGTCGGTTGGGTTACACAGCATTTTTCTGCCGCGGCCACAAAACTCCGATAGGTATCTACGGCAACAATATATTCCAGTTGTACGAGTGTCATCTTCTTACTAAATTGAAGCAAAGGTAAGAAAAGTCGCACTTACCCCCTTCATTTGTCATTAATACCCCCGGCGTTCTTTTATCTTATTCGATAATTTTATCCAGAAAGAAAGTTAGCATTTTAATCAAAATCCGATGAAAACATTACAATTCTCCATCGACATCCAAGCACCCGCCCAGAAAGTCTGGGACTTACTTTGGAACCCAAGCACCTATTCAAAATGGACCAGCAGTTTTAACCCAGAAGATCCCACCGGCGGGTCCATCCAGAGCGATTGGCAGGTTGGCGGCAAGACGTTATTCCTAGACAACGCCGGCAATGGTATGGTCAGCACTATAAAATCCCTGCATGAGCCCTATGATGTCGTATTCGAGCACCGGGGCACCGTGGAGAATGGCGAAGAGGACACCACTAGCGAAAAAGTGAAAGACTGGGCCGGTGCGCTTGAAGAATATCATCTATCGGAAAGTGGTGGCGTCACCACGCTCCACGCTTCGGTACAAACCGAAGAAGAATGGGTGAGCATGATGACCAACGGCTTCAATGATGGTCTGGAAACGGTAAAGAAGCTCGCTGAAGAAAATATTGATTAACTTTTTAAATACCGAAACATGGACAGGCCCATAGCACAAACACTGGAAATCGTCATCCCTGCTTACCGCATGCATAGCCAGCTCTTCAACAATATGCTTGCCGATCTCCGCGAAAGCGATGCGCAAAAACGGATTGAAGACAGAACTAACCACTTTACATGGATGGTGGGCAATTTGGTCAATTGCAGATACTGGTTGGCCGATGTATTCGACATACCCGAGCGAGACCCGTATGATGCGCTTTTCAAGGATGCAAAAGCACTGGATTCGACATTGACATACCCTTCGCTGGCTGAGCTAAAAGAACAATGGCACAAGATTTCCCCGTTACTGTACCAAAAGTTACTAACGGTTGACGAACCCGAACTCAACCAAGCATATGCCTTCGGGATGGACACGCCCTATGTGGAGGAAAACAAACGCAACATGGTAGGCATGTGCCTGGACAGGGAAAGCTATCTTTTCGGGCAATTGGGCCTGATGCGCAAGGTGTTGGGCTATGAAGGAGTACGGTACGATCTGGACGATCGATTGGCCTATTAGACAAACCGTTTCCAGCGAAAAAGTGGAAGATGAGATTAATGGAAAAACGTATATAAATAATCATCTTGTCGATTTTAGGAATAGAGACGAAATCAAGTTAGTCCCCGGATGGGGGCATTATCTCCCCATGGGCGACGGCTTGTATGCAGGATTCGATTATCACCGACCTATTTCTGATTCTTCTAAGGTGCTTTTCGTTTTCAAGTATAAATTTTCTGAGCCAGAATGATCTCCTTGTTTTGCGGGCCTGTAATGTTTCAAATTACAGCTATCCGCTCAGATCAGTTTCTGCTCAACAGCTATCCTGACCAGTGCAGCGGTATTTTTGGCGTCCAGTTTCAGCAGCAGGTTTTTGCGGTAGCTTTTGATTGTTTCAGGGCTCAAAAAGATACGGTCGGCTATTTCACCGTTGGTCAATCCTTCGGCCACTAGCTTCAACATTTCCCGCTCGCGCTGACTCAGCCATAGTTGCGTTTCTTTGGGCCGTTTCATCAACACATCGACCTCATGGCAGAGAAACGTCTCTCCATTGGCAACAACCTGTATACCAGCCAGTACCTCCTCGGTCATGGCATTTTTGATCAAGTAGCCTGAAGCACCGTTTTCCATCATCTGCCTTACAACACTGTACTCATTGTGCGTGGTCAGCGCCAACACATTGAGCTCAGGAAAACGGTCTTTGAGTTCCTTACAGAAATCTACCCCGCTGATATCCGGCAAGCCTACATCAAGAAGCAGTACATCCGGCTTCCAAAAGCCGATAGAATTTCGGCATTCGGTAGCACTGTGTGCTACGCCAACTACTTTCGCTATACCGGCGTCTTCAATAAGGTTTTGCAATCCGTCCGTCAGAATCTTATGGTCGTCTACGATGGCTACCTTAATCATGCGATTCGTTTTTTGTCAGTTCTAATTCTACATGCACCTCCGTCCCGTCCGTTGAAGAGTAAATATCCAATTTACCCTGAAATACGTCAACCCGCTGTTGGATATTCTGCAATCCCATTCCTTCGGACACCGTTTGCCGGTCGAATCCCTTGCCATTGTCCTGAACCGTGAAGGATATCCGGTCAGGTTCTTGAACCAATTGCACGTTTATATGGTCTGCTTCTGCGTGTTTCAGCGCATTGTTGACCAGCTCGTGGATACAGCGATACACCATGATCTCCATTTTTCCAGGTAGCCGGGCTTCGTTCCCGAAATAATGAAAATCAGCCGTTGGGATAGCGTTGCAAAAATCGGATAGCGAGACTTTCAGCCCATAACGCAGCAGCGATTCGGGCATCATGTGGTGTGCCACGCGGCGGAGCTCCTGAATGGAATCGTCGAGCATACCAAGGGCTGTCTGGAAACGGGAAACGTCCATCGCGTCCAGCACGGCTTCGCCCTTTACCTGTGGTAAGTTCAGTTTCACGGCAGAGAGCATGCCACCCAGGCCATCGTGCAGATCCTTAGCCAGGCGCGCGCGTTCTGCGGCTTCGCCATCCAAGGTAGCCTGGACCGCTACCAGTTGTTTTTCCTGCTCCAGTCTCTGGGCTTCCTCTTCGGCAAGTTTTCGTCGGCTAACGGCTAATCGGTAACGTATAAAAATAAAGGCCAGGACGATAAGTAGAATAATACCACCTGCAATGCCCAACCAGGTATGAAGTTGTCGTTGTTTTTCCAAACCTGCTATTTTGAGTTCTTTTTTCTCAGCTTCATATTTTACTTCCATCTCCGAAATGGAGTTCTGGTAAGATTCGTTGCTGTGGCTATTCACAACAGCACGGTACTGTTGTAAATATTCCTCCATCAAATCGAAACGCCCCATGCGCGCATAACTTTGTGATAGGTTGGCGTATGCATTTCCATAGAGATCCGCATTTGTCGAGTCTGCCTGTATCGCTTTTTGTGTGGTCTCCACGCATCGATGGTAATCTCCCGTATAGTAATAGATATTGGCTAACGTGATCAGGCTGCTGGCAATCAGGGTGGGAAACCCTGAGTCCTCAGCCTCTTGTACCGCTTGCCGGATGATGGGCAGTGCCAAGTGGTAATCCTCATAATGGTAATAGACTTTCCCCAGGGTTTCCCGTGCTTTGATTTCACTAAACCTGTTGCCGGCTTCGTGATAGATTTTAATCGCTTGCTCGGCGTAGTGGATGGATTCTTCCTTGTCTTTCTCCAGGTATAAGTAGATGTCACTTCGCGAGGTGTAGACCTGTGCCACGGTTTGCCGGTCGCCTACCTTCAATGCCATCTCTTCCGCTTTTGCGAAATAGTGCAAAGCCTGGTCGTAATTACGTAGGAACTGATAAATTCCACCCATATTCCCGTAGACCATGGCCATTCCTTGTATGTCGTTACTTTGTTCAAGAATAGTGGCCGATTTATGGTACGCCTCCAAAGCAAGGTCATACCAGCTTTGGACGCGATACAGATTACCGTAGGCATTATGTATAGATGCTTTCAGCCGGGTATCGCCCAACTTTAACAGCGTGGGGCTTGCCTTGTCCAAATACAGACGGGCGGAGTCGTAAACTCCTCCCATATAATAGGCGATTCCCATATTGCGATAAAAGATAGCTTCCATTTTATTATCACCGGCTCCCAAAGCCAGTTTCACCCCGTTCTTACTCGCATCTAATGAACGGCGTGTATCGATGTCCATGTAACCCCATGCCAGATCATCGTAGATTTTTATTTTCTCTACCATGGGCAGGTCGGCTTTTTTCAGCAGTAGCTCCAAGGAATCCACAGATTGTCCCCAAGAAAAAAAAGGAATACCCACTGCTATCAGAAGCGTAAGGAGTTGCCGCAGTGCTGCGTTTTTATATGGCATATATCGTTTCATCGTGTTTTCTATAACGGCTCATCAATCCCAGTAGCTTTCAACATGACAAAGGTAGCGGTACCACCCCCTGCCAAAAACCCCATTTAGGGGGTATTGGGTGAAATGCTGCCACTATACCTTTGCCTTTATCAAATGGACAAGATAGTGGCGATGCGCTCAGTAAGTCTGCGTCCGGGTGAAATTACAAACGATAAAAATAAAAAAATGAAACCAAGATGTAAATAATATTGACACACAGGGCAATTATTGATTACATCGAGTTCTCATCAGCCAAAAAAAATGAGATGAAAACAATATTTCAAAAAACAGTCTGGCTATTGTGTATAGCGTTCGCAGTTACATCTTGCTCTAAGGAAGATAACCACTGCGATCCCAACGATGAAGAAAGCCCCTGCTATGCCGGCCCTTCGGGCGGTGTAACCGACGATCAGCTCTTGCTCATCGAGTTTAAGGTTAATGGAAAAACATACTTAACCTATCAGTATAACGCTCAAAACCTGCTGACTGCTGTACGTTTTTCTGAAGCAGGCGGTGGATATGATTTAACCCGTGACAATTCAGGTAGACTGACCACACTTGACTTGATAAATGCTGAGGGTCTAGTTATACGTGAAGACTATACCTATGATGGTACAGGCGACAAACCGGTATCAGGTAAGATGCACCATCCAAACAGTGACGATTGGTGGATAACTATTCAATACAGCTATTCCCAAAACACTACTACGGAAACCTTTATTAATAAGGAAGGAGAGAAACTTGCAACAAGCACTTATACCTTTAATGCCAAAGGAAATATCTTAATACAGGATATTACTGATTATGCTACTGGCCAACGCAATGTCATCGAACAAAGTGATTATGACGACAAGAACGGGAATTTTGCCAGTTTTGTCTCGCCTTGGAAAATCAGTGCAGTCAATAATGCACAGGCAATAAAATCAAGTTTAACAGACCAGATATACAAATACACCTACAATGACGCTGGCTACCCAGCGAAAGCCGAAGTCTATAACAGAGGCTCTGATGTTGTTGTACAAATACACGAATACGTCTACAAAAAGGCCAACTAAAAAAAAGTTATGACAACAATTTTAAAAAACACCGTCTGGCTATTATTTATGGCTTTTGCGGTGGTATCCTGTTCCAAAGAAAAAGAACAAGGTAAGGAAATCAACGGCCAATGCTGGTACAAAATCACCATTGAGGAACAAACCACACATCCCAATCAGTTTGGTCAGGATCACCTGATTTTTTCATCCGTGACTGGCCCTGATGGGAAATCAGGGCTTAGCCTGGACCTGATACAAACGAAATCCAACGGACAACAATACAACGCGCTCAAGTTGGGTAGCGAACCTTCCGGATTATTTAACGACAAAACTTCTATGGGAACCACCTATCTCGTGAATTTTTTCAATGCGATAGCAGCCCATCTTCCCGATTTAGGCGAGTACACCTATCGTATGGAGAACAACGCGACACCGGAAGACGGCGTGCTTACCGTTACCGTATTGGAAAACTCCGAACGGCGCATGCGGTTCAAGGTATCGGGAACGATCATGAAAAAGGAAGGCGGTGTGGAAAACTGGTCTGATGTGGTGCTTGTTCCTTTAGACGCCGAATTCTCTTTTGACCGCACCTATTATAACGAAATGACATCCAATGGGGTGGATATGGCCGGTGCAGATTGCGATTGCAAACCATAGCACTGGAACGAGCAATGTAAATTTGTGCCTAGCGCATTATCTTCGTCCATACACTTTATTTTTTCAAAGCCGTTTCCGAATACCGCTGCCAGGGTGTTTTCTCGTCACCATTTTCGCATTATTTCAGGAGGTTCGCAGATCCTTGTACATGATGATATTACTGGCTTTACGAGGACAAAAGCTTTAACCCAGATTATTCATTAGTTTTCGTGATGAGGGCTGTAACTAGTCTCCAATTGCGTTTTTCTTGATACGAATAAGTAGGGTATCCATGATATAAAATATTAAATTTTTTGTAATATATAATCGTTTGCTTAACGGTACAGGCAAACACAAAAATCGTAGTGAAAAAAGGGCGCACCCGACAGATGCGGCAAAACGGGATATAAAGAAAAAACCCGCCTTACGGTATCGTAAAGCGGGTAAGTACCTGGAGCGGGACTCTATATGCCTCGGCAATAAATTAACAATCAATCAATTACAAAATACTTAGATAATAAGTTAGATAAATCATCGCTTAATCGCCATCCCCGACGCACTCCATCCGTATACTTTAGCATTCCCGTCTTTGTCTATATAAACTTCTGCCGAATATTTAAAATTGATGATGCCATCTCCCCCCATCTTCATTGCTTCCTCTACCAGTAAATCGGTTACCCCATCCGGCGTGCCTCTCACGTAGACTTGCTTCATTTTTGGGCCTTCAGTATTGTACACGTCATCTTTGTGCCTCTTTAATTTCTTCGGCTTATTCTCGTCGACCACTTCCTTTTCAATCCAACCATTTGTGAATAGTGCCGAAACGGAACTTATAGGAGTATACTCAAAATTGACAGAATTAGATTCCGTAATAAAGAAACCTTGATCGTTAAAGCGCTTATAGTCGATAGCGGTGGCCGAGTACATTCCGGGGCCGACAACCGAGCAGCTTGAAATGGCTGCGCCAACGATAATTAATACAAGAATTTGTCTCATAGCTTTTCATTTAAATTTATGTTGATTAATTATCACCCGCCACCCATCACGAGCCGTGGCCCGAAAACGTGGTCTTGCCGTTGTCACCGTTTCCGCGACTTAACAGCAATGCATTATACTTTTCTAAAATGTCGATGTATTTATCCTTCCAGTAGTCTGCTGCATCTTTTAATTCATCGTAGCTTTTGGCTGATCCGTACTCTGCCGGTGGTTCCCGCAAAACATAGAGCATTTCAGGGAAATCCTTGGAAAAATCGTAATCGAGCGCCTTTCCGTACTGGGTAATATAATCAAGAGAAAGCTCGGGATCATCCATATGCCGATAAACCGTTCCCCTATCAATCCCCATCTTCTTTGCGAGCGGAGCAATCTTCGCATTCTTCTCGCGAATGACCCGCGATAAAATTTCTCCTCTGTGTTTCAACATGTTGCAAAATTGCGACTTAAAATGTTGCATTTTATAATCACTAAGTGTTGCATTTCTCATTATAGTGTTGCATATTTGTTGCATAGTTGCTGCACTACAGAAAAATGATGCCAAAATGCTGACACAAGACGAATTAAATGCGCTAAAGGCTAAAATGCCAGACAAATACGTCCCGAAAGTGATGGAAGCCTATGCAGATCTCACGGGTAAATCCATAAGCCGACGGACGGTTTACAACTTTTTTTCTGGTGAAACCTACACAATCGCTTTGCACAATGCAACACTTTATGTTGCAGAGAAAAACAGACAAACGGTCACCACGCTCAAAAAGCGAACTTCTGATATTATAAACAACTAACCATGTTCGACACCCATTTAAACACCGCTACCCGCACGCTCCACATCGAGCTGCCCAACGGACTCCGCACCCGCACCATAACGATGCCTGTAACGAGCACCCAGCAAGCCATCAATTTGTATAACACCAATGTGGCTAAGTACATCATCGCCACGCTAACCCGCTGGGTCAAACACCGCGAGTGGACGCTCAGGTATATCGGTCAGCTCAACGCGACAGAACAATACGCAATCGACGCACTCAAAGAAATGCTGGCCGATCACTCGGAAAGCAAACTCCACGTCATCATCCTGCAAGTAAGCAAGCACGATCAAAATATTGCCAGGATAGCCCCTGGCGAAAAGAGCCGTTACCATCGCAAGTATCTCCATGAGGTCGTGCCCATCCGGTACTGGTGCCAGCAGGAATACGCCAAGCGCTACCATCCCGACTTAAAGAACCGTGTGTAAAAGGTAGGCCAGCTCCGCCACGCCGTTCTTTATGGCCTTGTAGCTTCGGAGCATCTGTCATATCGGCCCTGTACGTGGCAACAGGGCTTTTTAAACCACCCCTTAATCCGGGCAAAATGAAACCACTAATCTTAATATTTATCGCGGCATCGCTCATATCATGCAGCAAGAAGTCCGCACCACAGCCCGAGCCCCAGCAGCTCACCTACCACATCACCGCCGGCCACGCATCCGAGGTCGTTATATACCTACACCGCACAAATATGGTCGTTCGTGACACCATATACGGCCAAGTACTTTATTACGATAAAGCCCGTCCTGGCGATATCCTGCGTTTTCAATTGAAATCACTTGCCGGCACTAACGTTTCCGTAAACATCGAATACAGCGGAAGCTACCTTTTGCACCAATCTGCCGACGAATACGGCTTCATAAAAATAGAAGGGAGGTTGCCGCAATGAGACGTTCAGACCTCAAAGAAGGCATCATCTTCCGCTCAACCATTAACGATAATACCTGGTACAAAATCCGGGGTGGTGGAAGCATCACCATGCAAGTATGGTCATACAGATCGCCCGAGTGTTTAGATGCTTGGAACTTCGAAGGCTACATCCACGAAACCGAAAGCAACAAAGGCTTCACCCTCGAAAATTACATCATAAACAAGCGGGTCGCCGCCTTCTTCCCCTTCAAAGATTTCGAAGTATTAACCCCCATAACTCAATCATAATGGCAAAATCAGAACCCATCAACGTCATCATCCAAGACGTTCAACCCACGGAAACCCTACGCGACGGCCTACGCCGTCAGGTCATCATCATGATGGAACCCGGCTACACAGACGACTTCGGAGATAAGAAAGGCCGCGACAATCACTGGCGCGTCAGCATCTACGGTGACCGCATCGAAAAGTTCGGCATCACCGCCGGCCACATCGGCACAAAAGCCAAAGCCAGGTTCGCATTCACCAGTACCGAAAGCGTCATCAATGGCGGCATACGCAAGTACGAAGTATCCGCAAGGCTCAATGATATCACCTTTATCAAATGAAACGCCCCATAACACCACCGCCACCCGCTCCGCCGGTCCGCAAAGAAAGCGACCTCGCACTCTTCGCGACGGACCCCGAAACCGGTGAGCAATATTACAGGCTCAGGGCGTTGGAAGCGATCACCATCATCACCCTGATGGTCGCATTATACATCGCCCACGCCCTTATCATCGCCGCGGTGGCCATCACCATTTACAAGCAAAAAACCGAGAATATGGAAACCACACAAAAAACCGTCTACATCGCCGGTCCAATCACCAACATTCCCCACGGCAACGTCGTTGCCTTCCGCGAAGCCACCAAGGCCGTCCGCAACATGGGACACATCGCTAAGAACCCCCACGAGTTCAGCGCTGACATTCCAAAAACATCCCGATGGGAAACCTTCATGCGCCGCGCATTACAGCAGCTTATGGACTGTACCGACATCGTTTTGCTTCCCGGATGGGAAAATTCGGATGACGCCACATTGGAACAGATGAACGCGAGCCTCGTAGGCATCACCGTGCACGAAAGCCTCGAAGCATTCCAACAGGCCCAGACAAAACAAATGGAGGCTACAGTCGATGCGTGATCTATTTCAAGACCCCACCGTTCGAGACTGGCTCCTTGGCAATGCCGTCGGCATAGCCCTCATCGCAGCATTCATTTTTTATAAACCCCGAAAAATCAAAAACAAATAATCATGGAAGAATTAAAGGTAACCAAACAAAACGCATTGGCCGCACACAATGAAGCCAACCAAAAAGGCAAAGCATTGCTCGAAAACCTTTTCGGCAAGAAAGTATTCACCGGTAACGTCCGAGATCGAATCTTTGATTTCGACGATGTACTCGACGAGCTGGGCATCAAGCCTATCCAATTCATCAACGAATCGAAGCTTCTCCCCCCAAGATTCGTAACAGAGCTGAAACTCGAATACATTGCCCGCGCGTATAACGAAGGCCAAACACCCGATTGGGATGACAATGAGCAGCGCAAATACTGGGGATGGTTTTGGATGGATTCGGCCCGCGGTGTTTCGTTCGACGCTTACTACTACGATTACTCGGATTCGTATGTCGCGTCCCGCCTCGCGTTTCTCGACCTCGACAACTTCAAAGATGCCGTCAAGAAGTTCCTCCCGGTTTTCGAAGAGTATTACACCGCACCCCTCACACTTCCAAACAGCGATAACACCAGCATCAAGCCAAACAAATCACTGCATTGGAAGGATATCGTGTCGGTCGAAAAAGCCCTCGAGTACCGCGGCGAAACCATCGAGCAGTTCAACTACCGCACCCAGTTCGACACCGACCAACAGCGTGCCGGCAAAGAGCTCGAAGTCATCGCAGAAGCCATCCGTCAAGGGCAGAAAGGCGACTACGACTACTATCCGTGGTTTAATTCGGCGCGTTCGGCCCGCGGTTTTTCGTTCGGCGATTACCGCTGCGCTTACTCGGTTTCGTGTGTCGCGTCCCGCCTCACCGTTGATTCGAGCGAAAAAGCAACATTCATGGGCAAAACTCACATAGGCATTTACGACCGCTACATAAACGGATAAGAAAAAAGGTGGTGCGCCGTCCGGCGCGTTCGGCCCGCGGTTTTTCGTTCAACGATTACAACTACGATAACTCGAATTCGAATGTCGCGTCCCACATCTGATACACTTGGATGGCGCACACCCTACCCGCACGGTAAAAAATCACAGGTTTCAAAGGGCATTGGTACCCGCCACGGCGAGGGAAGATGACCGACTAAAACAGAGGCAATGAAAAGGCATTCCAACCTATACGAGCAAGTATACAACATCCATAATCTGGAAGCGGCCGACCGCCAAGCGTCGCTGGGAAAAAGCAAACAGCCCGGCGTGATCAAGCACCGGCAAAATCCCGACATGAACCTTATGGCATTGCAAAACATACTGATGGACAAAACGTATCGCACATCGCCATACGTTACCGCCACCATCCACGATCCAAAGGAGCGCACCATCTATTGCTTGCCATACTTCCCGGACCGTATCGTACACCACGCCATCGTCAACGTCATGAAGCCCATTTGGGTGTCCACGTTCACCGCAGACACCTACAGCTGCATCGAAGGCCGCGGCGTTCATAAAGCATCGTACAGGCTGCGTAAAGCCCTCAAAAACCAAAGCGAAACAACCTACTGCCTCAAACTGGATATCGTCAAGTATTATCCGTCGGTAGATCACGGCATCCTTAAAACCATCATCCGGAAGAAAATCAAAGACCAGGACATGCTCAACATTCTCGATGAAATCATCGATAGCGCTCCCGGCCTACCCATCGGCAATTACCTCAGTCAGTACCTCGCCAATCTGTACCTCACATACTTCGACCACTGGGTAAAAGAAAATCTCGGCGTCAAGCACTACTTCCGCTACGCCGATGATATGGTGTTCCTGTCATCAAGCAAAACCGAGCTTCATACCATACTGGCCAAAGTGCGCACATACCTACGCGAAAAACTCAACCTTCAGGTAAAAGGCAACTACCAGGTGTTCCCAGTCGCTAAGCGCGGCATCGACGTTTTCGGATACATACACTACCACCACCACACATTACTACGCAAATCAATTAAACAACGCTTCGCTCGCATGCTCGCAAAACGACCGAACCGCGCATCGATAGCAGCTTACAACGGTTGGGCAAAGCATTGCAACAGCAAGCACCTAATCAAAAAACTCAATGATCAGTTTCAAGGACTTAAACATCAAGGCCGAAATGAAAGGCTTTGTAGGCAAGAAGATGGCAATAACCGATATCCTGAACATCGAAATCACAGTACTCGATTGGAAGGTAGAAAAGAGCATCATCAAACCCGAACTGGGCCGAAACTGCCTTCACCTATCGTTCGAACATGAAGGCAAGCAACGGGTACTTTTCTGTTCGGGCACATACCTGATAAAGCAACTGCAGATGGTGCCCAAAGACAAGTTCCCCTTCAAAGCAACGATCAAAAAATTAAACGACTGGCACGAATTCACATAACCCAATAGCCGAAACGACAACATGCAGTACATAGACGCAGACGAACTACTCCAAGCCACCAATGGCGGACTCGACATCATCAAAGAATTATACCCCGATGCCGCCGAAAGCGAGCACAAAAAGAACCGTAAGTTCAAAATCCGGCAAGAAAAAACCGCGTCTGCATCCCTATTCAAGAAAACAGACACCGGCAAAGGTTACGACGTATGGCTCGTCACCGACTTCGGCTCCGACTCCCAGCCACGCAACGGCATCCTATGCTATGCCCACGAAAACGGACTGAGCTATGTAGACGCCATCCAGCACCTCGCCCAGCAATACGGCCTCACCGGCCAGGAACCGCAAGACGCCCCACGGCCCGACTACAGCGAGCGCCCGGCCACCAGCGAAGAACAAGAAGGGCACAAGTTCTACGAACTGCGCGATAGCTTCACCGATCAGGAAATCGAAACCCTGTTCGCGCCCAACGTACTGCGGTACGTCGGATGGTTCAGTGGCGAAGAAAAGCGCAAAAAAGCATATACCAAAATCAAAACCGTCACCGCCCGCTACAACCTATACCCGGCAGTCAGCCACAGTCTGGTCAAGAACCGAAAGGTGATGACCTTCGCCAGCAACGAACGGTACCCCATCTTCATCTTCACCGAAGATGGCTTTGCCAAAATCTACCAGCCAAAAAACAAAGACCACCGGTTCAGCTACATCGGCGAGCGCACCAAAGACTACATGCACGGCCTCAAAGCCGCCCAGTCAGAATACAAGAAACGCGAAGCCGCGGCCGTCGAAGAAGATTCAGAATACAACGACGACGACCCGGAAACCCAGCGTCAAAAACGCAAGGTCGAAAAGCTACCCGAAATCATTCTCGCATCCGGCGGCTCCGATGCGCTCAACCTCGCATTGCTAGACTATTGGCCCGTATGGCTCAACTCCGAAACGGCCGACTTCACCGACAACCATTGGTTCGCCTTGCTCAAAATAGCAGATAAGGTTTACCAACTGCAGGATATCGACGCCACCGGCCGCGCCGAGGCCCACAAAAAAGCCATGACCTATCTCGATCTCTACACCATCGAGCTGCCTCAGGTGCTGGCCACATACCGCGACCGCGGAAAGCCCTGCAAAGACGTGCGAGATTACTTCCGGTACTGGAAAGCCAAAGCCTTCCGCACACTCGTAGAAACCGCCCTACCCTATCGGTTCTGGGACCGCAAGCCCCAATACACCGGCCGCGGTTCCGAGCGCATGCTCACCGGCTACACCTACGAGTTCAACAACGTCCAGGCCTACAACTTCCTTGCAAAAAACGGCTTCTACCGCCTCGCCACCGAAGCCCGCAAAGTAGGCTACATGTTCATCAAGATCGAAGGCAATATCGTGCGCGAAACCGAAGGCAACGAGGTGAAAAACTTCGTGCATGAGTTCCTCAAAGAACGCATGCTCGATAACGACCTGCGAAACGCCATGTACCGCACCACCCAGCTCAGCGAGTCAAGCCTTAGCAACCTGCCATTTATCGACATCGAATTCAACGATACCGATAAACACGAACAATACTACATCTTCCAAAACACCACCCTGCAAATCACCAGCGAAGACATCATCCAGCACAAGCCCGGCGCCGTCAACAGGTACGTCTGGCAGCAAGACGTCATCGAGCACTTCTACAAACCCACTACCCCAGCGTTTACCATCACCTACAGCGAAGAGCACGACACATACGATATCACCGTCAATCACTACGAAGATCTATTCTTCAACTACCTCATACAAACCAGTCGCATCCATTGGCGCAAAGAGCTGGAGCAAGAAATCATGAAGCTCAAGCCCGAAGAGCGCGAAGACTACCGTGTTGAAAATAAATTCAACATCGCCGGTCCATTACTCACCGACGACGAACAAAACGAGCAGAAAAAGCACCTTATCAACAAACTGTTTGCCATGGGCTACCTGCTCCATCGTTTCAAAGACCCCCGCCGGCCGTGGTGTGTGTTCGCGATGGATAACCACATCAACGACGATGGCGGAAGCCACGGACGTTCCGGCAAATCCATTCTCTTCCACAAGGCGCTGCCTTTCGTACTGCGTAGGTATTTTTATCTAGGTGGCCGCAACCCTAAGATTACAGACAATCCGCACATCTACGATGGCCTCACCGAGCATCACCGATACATATATATCGACGATGCCGACGAATACATCAACTTCAAGTTCTTTTTCGATGCCATCACGGGCGAATTGAAAGTCAACCCAAAAAACATGGCACCATACACCATTCCCTACGAAAAAGTAGGCAAGTACGCCATCACATCCAATTTCACACTTCGTAATATCGACCCATCCACTGAAGCCCGGCTGCTATACACCGTCTTTTCAGACTTCTATCATATCGCTGGCGAAACCACAGACTACCTCGAGAGCCGTTCGCCCGGCGACGATTTCGGTAAGAACTTATTCATGGATTTCACCGATGCCGAATGGAACCATTTCTACGTCAACATGATGCAGTCGTTACGCTTCTATCTGAGTGTAGCCAATAAGATAGACCCGCCAATGAACAACGTATCGCGCCGCAATCTGCTCGCAGATATGGGGCCAGATTTCGAAGAATGGGCCGCTGGATATTTCAGTCTCATAGGCGATAAAGTAGACCGGCCAGTCCCGCGCGATGAAGCTCGAGACGACTTCAACTTCCGCTATCGCGGCGGATGGAAAACCCAGCGGTTTAGCCGCGCTCTACGCGCATTCTGCAAGTACAACAACTACATACTCAACCCCAAAGAACTGATCAACACCAGCGGCGCCACCCCCCGCATCATGATGCGTGTCACCGTCCGCAAGCTCGATAAGAGCACCGGCCATTGGCACGACACCCCCGAAAAAGTCAGTAAGGATATGATATATATACAAACCAAGTTTGACGTACCGCCGTCGCTCCAAATCGAAGAGCCCGAGCAAACAAGCAACGACGGTATGCCGAAAGCTAAAAAATCAGACGATTTACCATTCTAAAAAACGATTATGGAACCCAACACCACTTACAGACCCCCCTTCGGCCTCGGCGAACGCTTCGTCGACGGCAAAGAACGCGAGTTCGAAATCATCGAAACCCACTGGGGCATCCCCGGCCAGTCCGAGCCACCATCCGGTATCGGCTACACCCTAGAACTTACCAACGGCCACCGCATCAACATGTATGGCGCGCCCGACAAATCCGTGCTACAAAAAGTCGGCTTCAAGCAAATCGGCAACCCCACGGCTGTCACCAACACACACCCGGTCGAAGTGATGCAGCAACTGATTGATGAACGCAAAATAGTGATGCGATGAATACTAACGAAAGGCTACAGCGATACAACGAATTCCTGAAATCCAAAATAAGGCTCGCACAACCCGACGGGTTCGACTGTGAAATCTCCGAAGTTAATCCTGCGCTCAAACCCCACAATAAGCTCATGGTAAAATGGATGGTAGAAGGTGGCCGCCGTGCCTGTTTTGCCTCATTCGGCCTGCACAAAACCGTCACACAGTTAGAAACCGTCCGCATCGTACTCACCAAAACCGGTGGCCGTGGGTTGATCATCGCGCCGTTGGGCGTCCGTCAGGAATTCAGTAATGATGCAGTCAGAATACTCGGATGGCCATCCGGCCCCAAATTTATTCGGAACATAAACGAAGCGGCCGAAACAGGCGTTTACATCACCAATTACGAAACGGTGCGCGACGGAAAACTGGACCCACGCCTTTTCAACGTAGCCAGTCTAGACGAAGCATCGATACTCAGGGGATTGGGAGGTTCCAAAACCTTCCGTGAATTCATGCGGCTATTCACCGGCGATGCAGGCGTCCATGGCAATCGCCGCGGTACCGAAACCGTACCCTACCGGTTCGTCGCCACGGCCACGCCATCACCCAATGACTACATCGAACTGCTGGCATATGCAGACTTTCTCGGCATTATGGATGTCTCGCAAGCAAAGACGCGCTTTTTCAAACGGGATAGTACCAAAGCCGATAAGCTTACGATATATCCGCACAAGACAGAAGAATTCTGGCTATGGGTAGCATCTTGGGCGTTATTCGTTTCGGTCCCGTCAGACCTTACCGGCAACCCGGCAGACGATTCCGGGTACGTATTGCCGCCCATGGAAGTTCGTTGGCATGAAATACCGACAGACCACAACGATGCCGGTGTTGAACGAAATGGCCAATACAAAGCCTTCGCAGAGGCCGCTATCGGGCTGGATGGTTCTGCTAAAGAAAAACGGAAGAGCCTCAAACGGCGGGTAGACAAAATGCTTTCCATACATCAGGAATCACCGGAAAGCCACGTCATCCTATGGCATGACTTGGAAGACGAACGTCGTCACATCCAAAAAACCTTTCCGAAAAGCAAAGCTGTTTTCGGCACGCAAAAACTGGAATTACGCGAAGAGATCGTTTCAGAATTCTCCGACGGCTCACTTGCCCAGATCGCGGCTAAACCTTCCATGTTAGGGTCCGGCACCAATTTACAGAAGCATTGCAACTGGGCCATCTATTCCGGCATAGGTTTCAAATTCAACGACTTCATTCAATCCATCCACCGCATCGTTCGATTCGGCCAGAAAAACCCCACACGAATCGATTTGATCTATACCGAAGCCGAACGTCAGATTCGCAAACAGCTTGAACACAAATGGCAGCAACATGATAAAATGGTAAACAAAATGATAGAAATTGTAAGAAAGTACGGATTGTCACAAGCGTCCATGGCAAGCCTGTTGGCTAGAAAAATGGGCGTAGAACGAGTTGAAATTAAAGGCCAGAACTTTTCGTTTGTCAACAACGACAACGTGTTGGAACTACCGAGAATCGAAAGCAACAGCGTAGGACTGATACTTACGTCTATTCCATTCGCCACGCAGTATGAGTACTCGCCTAATTACGCGGATTATGGCCATTCGGAAAACACGGTGGAATTTTTCCAGCAAATGGATTTCTCCACGCCGGAAGCCCTACGCGTTCTCATGCCCGGCCGTATATGTGCCGTCCATGTAAAAGATCGCATCGTGCCGGGCGGAATCAACGGGCTAGGTTACCAAACAGCCTATCCCTTCCATTGCGACGTTATCAACCACTTCATCAAACACGGCTTCGGATATCTCGGTATGAAAACAATAGTCACCGACGTGGTAAGGGAAAACAGTCAAACGTATCGTCTCGGATGGTCAGAGCAATGCAAAGACGGCAGTAAAATGGGTGTCGGCATGCCCGAGTACCTTTTACTGTTTCGGAAAACACCAACCGATACGTCCAATGCATATGCCGATGTTCCCGTGCTCAAAGAAAAACGGATGTACGATAAATCTTCAAAAAATTGGAGCAAAGGATATAGCCGTGCCCGTTGGCAAATGGATGCACATGGGTTCACCCGGTCATCGGGCGACCGTTTGCTAAACCCCGAAGAAGTAGCCAAGCTGGAGCCCGATGCAATTTTCAAGCTATTCAAAACCCATTCGCTTGAAGATGTCTGGGATTTCGAACAAATCGTATCCATTGCCGAAACGCTGGAAGCGCAGGGCAAGTTGCCGCCGGGCTTCATGATCCTTCAGCCGCAAAGCTGGTCAGATGAAGTATGGACCGACATCACGCGGATGCGCACGCTCAACGGCTCCCAGTGGAGTCTGGGTAAAGAAATGCACGTATGCCCGTTCCAGATTGATATTGTGGAGCGCGTCATCGAGCAAATGAGTAACCCCGGCGATGTTGTGTTAGACTATTTTGCCGGCATCGGTACCGTGCCAATGATCGCAGTAGAGAAAGGCCGCTACGGAAAAGGCATCGAGCTCAATCCAACGTACTTCTTAGACGGCTCAAATTATTGCAAAGCCACCGAGCTTAAGCAATCCGTACCTACGTTGTTTGACTTAATTGAGGAGGCTGTATGAGAATTAACACAAAACAGTACAGCTTGAATTTTGTAGAAAGCTCGACTACTGAAGACCCTTCAATAATTACGTTTGGTGAATTCTTCGCTGGTGGTGGCGGCTGGACGTCTGGTGTCGAAGACTTACCAGGCGTAAAAACGAAGTGGATACTCAACCATGATAAGGTTGCAATAAAAACAAATGCCCACTGGCACAAAGGGGTAAAAGTTTATTGGGCGGATGTATGTACGCAGGATGAACACGAAATGGATTACGTAGACTGGGTACATGCTTCCGTCGACTGTAAATATCATAGTCGGGCCAATGCCGGCAAAGAAAAGAAAGTAGGATCTTATACTTTAGGTTGGGAATTGTACCGTTACCTAAAGTTCCTTAAGCCAATTGTTATCAGTATTGAAAATGTACCCGAATTCAAAAAGTGGGCGCCGCTCGACGCGAAAAACAAACCTATTAAATCCAGACAAGGCGAAGAGTTCGAACGCTGGAAAAAAGCGATAATGGATCTTGGTTACGAATACAAAGAGTCTATACGAAATGCCGCCGACGACGGTCTACCCACACGACGTGTACGCTACTTTGCTTTTTTTCATCGCCCGGGCGTGAACGTTTCTTTCCCCAATTTCACCCACTCCAAGTGCGGCACAAACGGCAAGCAAAAATGGAAGTCATGTCGACCGCACATCGACACTTCCAACGAGGGGAACAGCATATTCGGAAGGCAGTTTAACACAGGTCTTCGTAAAGGCCAACGTAAACCATTATGCTACAAATCGCTCCGCAGGATCGCTGGCGGCATCAAAAGACTGTACCCACAACTCCATCAGTTTTTAGCACACTATTACGGCGGGGAAAACGCAAATAGGTTTCAGAGCCTAGACACACCAATCAACACCATTCCATGTGAGAACAGGCATCAGTTGATTACTGTAGAAAAGTTAAAGTTCATCATGGATCATATCCGGACGGACAATTACCATGAGCTTGACGAACCCATGAAACCTCAGTTATGTTGGCAGACCAAACAAATGACCACGGTTAACAATATACTTTGCCAATACTATGGCACCATTCAATCGCAAACATTGGATGCCCCAATCAACACAATACCTGCCCGAGATGTACATCAATTACTTACTATCCGGTTCGAAAAAATCCAATTTATTGCAACGTTTTTTAACTCAAATGGAAACCCAGGATTAAACACCCATTCCCTCGATGATCCATTACCGCCGGTGATGACGGATTTTAAGCATCAACTTGTCACACTATTGGATGACTTCGATATCAAAGCCCGCTTTCTGAATCCCGAAGAATTAGGCGCATGCAGCACATTCAAGAGAGGGTATTTCACCAGTCCAAATCTTAAGTTGTCGGCCAAGAATGCCGTTCGGCTTATCGGTAATGCTGTTCCGCCAAAATGGGCCGAAAAACTTGTATCACCTAATGTATCCGCGGTATTGAAGTACAAACAAAATATCAAGGCAGCATGAAAGGATACGACAAATACATAGTAGCATTTTCAGGCGGCAAGGATTCGATATCCTGCTTCCTTCATTTGCTTGATATCGGAATCCCGAAAGATAAAATTGAATTGTGGCACCATGACATCGACGGTCGGGAAGAGACTTTCATGGATTGGGAGGTCACACCAGACTACTGCAGGAAGTTTGCTGCTGCGTTTGGCGTCCCGTTGTATTTCTCGTGGAAAAAAGGAGGTTTTAAGCGGGAAATGCTTCGGGAAAACGCCTACACACAACCAAACTATTTTGAGCTACCAGACGGTAGTATTGGCGTCTCAAAACGAGGCACAAGGGCAACTAAAGCTACCAGACAAAAATTCCCGCAGATATCGGTAGACCTATCCGTCAGATGGTGTTCGTCGTACCTAAAGATTGATGTCATGACGACCGCCATCCGTAATCAGGGCAGATTTTTACAAAGGAAGGTTCTGGTCATATCCGGTGAACGCGGTGAGGAAAGTAAGGCAAGGGCGGCATACGAAATACATGAGCCTGACCGTGCAGATTTAAGGGAGGGCAAAAAGAATTGGCGAATAGTTGACCGCTGGCGTCCTATACGCGACTGGAAAGAAGGAAGGGTCTGGGATATCATCGAGCGGTACCGCGTCCGCGTCCACCCCTGCTATTACCTTGGATGGAGCCGCTGCAGCTGCAAGTTCTGCATCTTCGGTAATGCCGACCAGTTCGCCAGCGCATACACCATCAGTCCGAACCAGGGCGATGAGATTATGATGTATGAGGATTCTTTCGGCGTCACCATCAAACGGAACATGACGCTCAGGGACCTTATTGCCCTGGGCAGGCCATACAATGACATTACCCCGGAACTGGCGAGGATGGCCACTTCCCAAGTATACGACCAACAAATCATTTTCAACGATAACGAAGAATGGATTCTTCCAGCTGGCGCCTACGGCGAAAGCTGCGGACCAATGTAATCAACTATGAAACTCACCCTACACTTCACCGACGAAGAAATCTTAAAATCCCTTGCATCTCACGGCTACGAGGTAAAGCGGCTGTACCGCGAAGAGCCCGAGCACATCCACGGCAGCGCGTTCATTACGCGCACCTGGTACGACTACGTCGCTACCAAAGACGGGCACACCGAACAATACGAACGAGCATTCGAAAAATTAATCAAACAAAAACTATTATCATGAGCAACAATTCATCATCTAGCAGTACAGGTATCGGATTTACCGGTTTGCTAACAATTGTATTTATCGTTCTTAAACTCATCGGCACCATAAACTGGACATGGTGGTGGGTATTGTCTCCGTTATGGATCAGCGCGGGCATCACAATCGTAATCTTAGCCGCAATGTTCATCGTAGCATTAATCAGAAAAGATATTTAGGAGGAACCAAAAAATGACACTCACAAAACAACAAACAGAAACCATTGAGAAGGCTTCGGCCAATTACGCTAGCGTTTACTATACCGCCGGAAGCACCGAAGAATCCGTGGCAATTAAAGCCCACGACTACGGCATGCGCCGTGTAATGATGTCGCCAGAAAAGCACGGCCTTATGCCAGCGCCACCAGAAGATTATCCGCCACATCCCCATAGCCTGAACGTTTACAACATCCTTTTCGGCGGCGAGAACTATTGGATTTGCGCCCGCACCGAAATCGAAGCGATACAGACCATGATCACCGAACTCAGCGTCAACATTTTCGACTTCGGCACCGACGACAACATCGAACTCATTCACCCGGACAAATGGAGTTCACTGGATATCGTCGACCCCGAAACAGACCTCGAAGTTCACGAAAAGCTTCAGGTCGTCGAAACAGTAGCCGAATTCATGGCCGGTGCCGAAAAACCAAGTTTCATCGCATCAACAGATTACTGACCATGAAATGTATAACTGTCAAACAACCATGGGCTTCCCTCATTGTGGAGGGCTACAAGTCTATCGAAAACCGCATGTGGGCAACGAAATTCCGTGGGCCAACCTTAATCCACACCAGCGCTAAATACGCGCATCCGCATCCATGGGAGCTACTTACGGATGAGCAGTTCGCAACACTGCCAGGTAGTGTGCAAACCGATATGCTGTTGCGGGATTATCCTGTATCAGCCATCATAGGCCAAGTCGAAATAGTTGATTGTGTTATAAATCACCCAAGTATATGGGCGGAGATAACAGAAATTCCCGCAGGTGTGTATATGGGAGAAAAACCAATCTACAATTGGGTGCTTGACAACCCCGTCAAATTCGATAAACCGATACAAAACGTAAAAGGTAAGTTGTCATTTTGGGAGTTTGAATTATGACCACATATATCTATCACGGCGACAAGCTGACCGACCCCGCGCTAAAGAAAGCCATATGCCATCCAGTTCGCAGGTATGACGGCAAGTGCGTACGCGGCAAGAACGGATCCATGCTGGTCCATTTCGCCGGTCATGGTGACGTGGTGGTTATAGGGAGGTTATTGAGGAAAGTGAAGTCATGATTACGACACCCGAACTCGAACAAGCAGTAGTCAGGCTACTTAACCCACGCCTGAACGCCATAGTCCCGAACGTAAGCTGGGGCTTGGGTCTAAGCGCTTACCGTTGAATGAGGTTTAAAGCCCCCACCGTTCCCTCTCGATATCAAACGCAGCGAACAGCACTGCCATGAAATCGGCGGGCCACTTCAGTGTATAATTCCCGCTTAGCTGCCAACTGCCTTGATGGAAGAAAGTATGGTAACTGCCGTTTTTGTCCCGTATATAGATATGCGGACTCCCGCCTAGATTGGTCATTGCGTAATCAATGGTTATCCGTCTGCCGAAGTAATCGAAATCCATCGTGCCTGTGTGTCGCTCCATGCTAACAAAGTTAGCTAATCGTCCAGCACAAATCCAAACAATTGTTCTTCCGGAATTGTAAGTGCTTCGCTGATAACAAGGAAATGAGGGTTGTCGCCGAGCTGGCCGTGCAGGTCTCCCCACATGAGGTATTCATTTACATTGTCAACTTTTATCGGTGTGTACGTCGGGGATTCGTCACCCCAATGCGATGTTGATTTGAGACAGTTGTAGCCCTTTCCCTCTAATTCGCGTAGTAATTCGTGTGTAAGCTTTGAAAACATATATCCCAAACATAGTACCCGTTACTTTGTTTTTCCCTAAATTCGTATTTATGTGTTACCATACCAGTCATCCCGACGAGCGGGCTATCCGCAAGCATTTTAAGTCGCTTGGCAGCGAATACCAAGGCGAGCGTATCTATCACGTCAGCGGCTTCGTTAGGCCTACACTGCCCGCAATTCTAAACAACAGACCTGATACGGTTGTTCCGGCAAGGTGGAAGCTGATACCGTTCTGGGTGAAGGATGAAGAAGGTGCTAATAAGTACGCCAACACGCTCAATGCTGAATCGGAATCGATATTCGAAAAAGCCAGCTATAAGAACTTCATCACCAAGAACCGGGGCTTGCTGATAGTCGACGGATTCTTCGAACCACACAAGGTAGCTGGGGTGAAAGACACGGAGAATTATTACTTGCACCTGGAGCATCACGAGCCGTTTACGCTCGGCATTGTCTGGGCCGAGTTCAACGGATACCCCACCTTCAGCGTCATCACAACCAAAGCAAATCCCCAACTGGAAGAAATACACAACGAAAAGAAACGAATGCCGTTCGTCGTTGACCCGGTCGATCGTGACGATTGGCTTAATGCGACCGATCCCATTGAGATAAAGCAGTTGATGCGGCCATGGGATGGCGAATTTTTTGCCCATCGAGTGAGACGGGTTACGGCCATCCGCGGAGAAGATACGAACGTTCCCGAAATTCAGGATCCAATATGAGCAGTTACAAAGTATTCACCAATCCGGAAGACTTCCGGATGATCGCCATCGACGAGAACGGTGACGGCTACCTATTCACACCAGACGACGAGTACAAGCGCCAGTTTAGCCCAGACCGGTTGATATATAATGATCTCGGCGACCTTTATGTCGGTGAAGAATTGTTTGGCGCAGAGTTCGATAGGAATAAGCTCGAAGCTGCGTTTAATGCCGTTAACCAATACTGGCGCGACCAAAGCAGCTCCGATGGATTCGATGTCGAGTTCTAGCCGCCCACAACCCCATATACAACCCAACAGGCCAGCGCCGCATCAAATACGCCATTCTCAGCGCGTCTAATCGCGCGCGCCACCCTTCACTGGTCCTACTCCATTCTTCATCGTACTGTTACAACACGTGGCCCATCGGGCCACACCGCCGATTCCGGCCGCGCCTTACGCGTGCCCGGCCGATTTCGCCCCAAACCCCTCTACCTAATTTTGCACGAAAAAAATGTAATAATGTAATAGCTTCGCTAAAAAGACTTGAAAAGGGCTGGGAGCGAACAATATAAGTGTGTTACAGTATTACAATTTTTATTGTAATAGAAATAGTAGTATTACAAATAAAATGTAATGCAAAACCGTGTTACAAAATGCAGTACAAGCCGTTACAACTCTAAATTTAAAAATGTATCGACCCAACATGCTGTAAAACAATACGTTGTTACATTATTACAACATTACAAAAATTTCGTGCACTTAAACCACCTCACATTTGGGAGAGGAATAAACGGGAAAATAACCCGGCGATCCGCACCGGAAAAGTCCCCCAAAAAACTATCGGAAAATAAATACCATATTTTCAACTTTTCAACTTGAAAATCAGCCACAAAACCCCTATATTAGAGTCATCATTTGATTACTTAACTACTCAAACGATGATCGTTCTTATAGATATCAAAAAGCCCATGCTTCGAGAATACCTGCATTCGCAGTTCGCGTACGAAAGCGATGCATTCAGCGTATTCCGGCACAACACATTCGGCAAGGCCCTATGTGCATTGGTCAGCAAATCGGATTTACCAGTCAAACACGAACCTTCCGAAAAGACAATCCGTATCCGGCTCCCCAACACCAAATCCATTCGAAGCCACCGAAACCATTTCCTCTATTACACTACCGAAGATCAGCTCAAGCTGAACGACCTGCTCGACTCCCTATTCGATATCGACTTCGAATCGTATTACCAGGCGGGCATCCGTCTGGGCATGATGCAGAAAGATGTCATCCACAATTTCATCATCAACCGTAAATTGGTATCGATGATCGGCGATGTGGAAACGCTCAAGAAAAGGCAGTACCGGAAGCAAAGAAACGACCTCGAAAAGCTGTCAAACCACCTGCTACAGAAGATTCACTACCGCGATAGACTCATCAAATCAACGCTCGCAACAGCTTATCGGCTCAATGCCAGTCCGTTGTAGAAAAAATACCCGGTTTTCAACTTTTTAACTTGAAAAACAACCATGGAACAACGCATCAATATCATCTGTAGCATCAAGTTCACCAAGCTATCAGACGTCATTCGCTACGTAGACAACCACGACGGTACCGCCACCCTCGAGACCAGCCAGCTCACCACCATTCCAATGCATGCCGCCAGCGGCCGGATGACGGTTACAGGCAACCGTACGAACGGTGTCGAGCTATTCAATACCCAGATCACCGCCCGAATCAAAGAAATCATCCCCATCCGGTGCGTAGGCATCGTATTGGTTGAAGTCTGCAACGATGCCACCTATATAATAGGCACCGACGATCTACCCGTCACCATCGAGCCCAATTACACAACCACCCAAAAAGCCATCCAAATAGTCCACCAAAACACTCATATACCACTGAAAACGGCCTAAAACCGTCCTTTCCACCGCCAGCGCATCAGGGTAATCTTGCTGAAACAAGATGCCCATGCAACGCATTCTACATTCCAACTGGCAATTCCACCTCATAAGTACATTACTCCGTGGGCAATTTTTTATTGCTCCAGATCATGCCGTCGCCCTCGCCGGTTCCGTGCAGTCCATCATCAACCGCGACTGGGACGGGTTCAACGGAACGACCGACCTAAATGACGAAAAAATACGGTCGAAATTCCCCATCTCCGCCGGTACCGTTGTCGATGGATTCTTTGGCGACCTCGATCAGGCACCAAAAGGCTCTACAGCCATCATCCCATTAAAAGGCACCATGCTCAAGTACGGCACCTGGTGCAGCTACGGTACCGAAGAGGTAGCCCACGCCATGCGGTCCGCCGCCGTCCATGCAAACATCAACTCCATCGTATTGGATACCGATTCCGGCGGCGGAAGTGTCGATTCCGTAGCGCCCGTCGTGCAGGCCATCGAGTTTGCTCGAGGTCTGGGCATCCCAGTCGTAGCATCCGTAGATATGGCATGCTCCGCCGCTTATTGGGCGGCATCCGCCACCGATCGCATCATTGCCGATAATGGCATATCAGCCACGGTAGGTTCCATCGGCGTCATGATGTCGTTCTGGGATGTAAAAGGCTATTACGAAAAACTGGGCTACAAGCTGCATACCGTATACGCGCCCGAATCCGACCATAAAAACCTCGCATTCGAGAATGCATTGAAAGAAGACTACGAGCTCCTCAAGTCCGAAGAGCTATCACCATTGGCCGTCGATTTCCAGAACAATGTAAAAACAAACCGCCGCGGCAAGCTCAACCTCGAAGAGCCCGGCCTATTGAACGGCAAAACTTTCTACGCACAAAAATCACTGGCCGTTGGCCTGATCGATGAGATAGGCACGCGCGACCGCGCCATCCAGTACGCCCAGGAGCTAGCCATCCGCAACGAATTTCTCAAATCATAATCATTAACCCCCAATCCCAAAAGCCATGTTTAAAAAGCTGATGACCATCTTCATGACCACGCTAAAAATCCAAGCATTCTCCAAAGATGCCTCCGGTAAAAGCGTGCTTACTGAAGACCAACGAACGAAACTCGAAGGTTTGTTCGGAAAAGAAGCCGTAACCAAATTCGAAACGCAGCTCGCGGATTTCAAAGAAGAAACCGCAGACAATGACGCCGAAGACCTAGTAGCGGCTATACGCGACCACAACGCTCAGACGGTTGCCAACAACCTGACGGAACTGCAACAACAGTTGGCCCAAGCCAATGCCGACAAAGAAACGCTGCAAGCCACCGTCGCCCGGTTAAGCGAAGAGCCAGAGCAGGCTCCCAAACCCGAAGGCGAAAGCAAACTGCCCCGCAAAGCCGGAGTAGCCAAGGTAATGAACGTCAACATGGCGTTGCCGCACTACCAAGCGGCATCCGATTTTCTGCGCAACGGCGTATTCACCGGTGCGTCTACCGCCACCATCGATGTCATTGACATCAAAAACGAATTTGGCACGTTCTTGAGCCAAGACCAAAACAACTTGGAAATCATCCGCCAGCTGTTCCAAGACTTCACGTCGGCCAAGTATTTCCGCACCGTGCCTGCCACGACGAAATACAAGGCCATGCAAGCACTCATCAACAGCGTGGTGCAACAGTTCAGCCCCAAGTGGACACCCGCCGGAAACACCAAGTTCACCCCCTTGGTCATCGAGAACCGGCGCCACAAAATCAACTTCCCCATCATCCCGGCCCAGGTGCTCGATTCGTACCTTTTCTACCTGTACGACGAAGGTCTTGCACCCGATCAGATGCCCATCACCAAGTACATCTGGGATACGCTAGTATATCCCCAAATCTTGGAAGATATTGAGCTGCGAATGCTCGGCAAGGGTAAATATGTCGAACACGAATGGAGCTCCATCAGCGAAGGCGACGCCGGTACTCCGCCAGAAGATGGCATGGACGGTGTAGAAACCATTCTGGTGCAGCAAAAGTCACTCGGAGCCAACAGCCGGGTCAATTTCTTCACACCCACCGCGCCATTCGACTTCACCAACGCAACGGACCAAGAAGTGCTCGATTTCGTAGAAGAATTCGTCGACTGGATCAGTCCGTTCTACCGAAACAAAGCAATGAACATCCACTGTTCTCACGAGTTTTGGAAACGGTACCGTCGTGCTTACAAAAAAGTTTGGGGAACCAATTCCGGGCAATCAGGCGATTTCGGAAACGACAAGATCGATTTCTCGCAGCAAACATTGGTTCCGTTAGATTGCCTCTACGGCTCACCCATCTTGTGGAGCACACCAGCGCAAAACCAGGTGAAACTTCGCCACAAAAACGAAGTGCCCATGGTCATCAACGACGTACAAAAAATCAACTACGAGGTGCGCCTGTTCGGTGAATTCTGGTTCGCCGCTGGTTTCGCTATTGCCGAAGCCGTGTTTGCCTACGTGCCGTCCGGTTACGATCCGCAAGCCAAGCTCACCGCCACTTACGGCACTTCAACCAAGTTCCGTGATGGTACCGATCCACGCAGCGAGTCGGATATCTACGAAGACATGCCGGGCGATGCCGACAGCTATCCAGCCGATAGCTCATCATCAACCGGTTCGTCATCATCATCCGGTAGCGGCAGCGGCGTGTAGCCACGGCCAAGTAACAGATAACAGCCAGCGCCAATACGGCGCTGGCCTTTCAAAAACCATCGAAAAAATTTCACCATGTACGTAAATGCATCAGTACCAAAAAAACGCGGACCCGTAGGCGCTCCGCGTCCTAAGAACCCCACCATCCTGCTGTTCAACACACGCGATGTGGTGGCCGACCCAACTCGCGACGATAAAGGCGTCCTGGTAACGGGCGACCTAGAACTCAAGCCCGGAGCCGTTGGCATCGGTATCTACGCCACGCCGTCATCCATCACTCGGGGTAAAACCATTGAAGGCGACGAAGATGCCGAAGGTATCGTCGACAACCTCGGTTTCGCACACCCAGGCAATTCGCTTGAAATCGACGAGTTCATCCAGAACAATCTGGGCGAAGGGTTTTTGGCCATTTCCCGCGAATGCGGCGACGGACTTGGTAACCGGTTACACGGCACCATCTGCAACCCGATGAAGTTCACACTCGAAGGCCAGGACGACAATGAAGCCGTCCGCAATACCTTCACGTTTACACAGCCGCTGCCTTCCAACCTGATGCCAGCCCACTACCGTGGCGCCATCCCGGCAGTGGCACCCGATCCCGATGAAGGATCATCATCTGGAAGTTCCGGCGTTTAGCCATTTCCTCCATAACAATGCCCCGCGGTTCCGAACGGTCCGCGGGGTTTTTAACCAATCGTCCATCAAAATCTCAACACCATGGCAACAACCAAAAAAGCACCAGCGAAAAGTAAATCGCAAAAAGCAAGTAAGCAGACCACCCATAAGCGACCAGAAAATGACACCAAGCAACAAAAAGCTGCCGATATCGATGTCACAGATATTGCAGCAACAGCAACCGTCACAGCGACTGATAGCGCACCTGCCGGACCCGCTGATGAAGCATCTGGCGAACCCGCCGTCGTTCAAGAGACAGTACATGAACAATCCAGCACCGGACAATCCGGAACAATCGAAGAGCAAGTCATCACGGTATTGATTCCCTACCTGGCCAGTGCCGCCGCCGGTGGCGAACTCAAACACGCCCTCCGTACCTGGGAGCAAAACTACCAAGGCGATTTCCGCGTAGTTGTCGTAGGCGAGCGCGAAGACTGGTTCAGCGACGAAATCACGCATCTACCCATAGATGTCCATATGGTCGACGAAGATTGTGGATGCGACAACCCGAAGAAGATCCGCAACCCGCAGGCCGACGTGGCCCACAAACTACTGTACGCCATCACCAGCGGAACCGTCAACGGGCAATTCATCCTCACCAACGACGACATCTTCCTACTGGGGCCAACCACGTTGAGCGAACTGCAGCAGCCCAAAATATTGGGCAACCTGACCGACATCAACAAAAAAGGCATGTACGGCGATAATGCCCGACGCACCTCCAGCATGCTGAAATCTGCCGGAAAAGCAACGCTCAACTACGGAACCCACACACCCATGGTGCTGGATTCCGAAAAACTGGCCGACACCATCCGCGGCTACAAAGCGCTCGATAAAGGCGTGCTGCTCACATCGGCATACTTCAACCACCACCAGCCCGAACCCCGTGGCCTAATCAAACTGAACGGCGCGCTCAACGGCACCATTCTCATTTCGGTATATTCCGAAAACCCGCCGCTCGACGTCGTGCAAACCGCCCTCAAACGGCGCAAGTACCTCAATTGCAATACCCGTGGATGGAAGAAAATCAGCCACATATTCGAGGAAGCATATCCCGAAAAATCCCGGTTCGAAGTTTAATTTGGTTTGCCAGCCCGATGGTGCCGGACCCGTGCCGGTGCCATCATTATTTACCACACCATGAAGAAACTCACCCTTTGCCGTACCTACCACATCAACGGCACCAACGGACTGCTATACAACGAGCAGGGCGACTTGCTTTGTTATACCATCGAATTGCCTTGGCGCAACAATCGCATCCAAGAATCATGCATTCCCGAAGGCACCTACCAGCTCACCAAGCGGTACAGCCAGAAATTCAAGCACCACATCCACTTGGAAGAAGTGCCCGATCGCAGCCTGATACTTATCCATCCAGCCAACAACGCAGCCACCGAGCTGCTCGGATGCATCGCACCCGTCACCAGACTCACCGGCCCCGGTACCGGCAATAGTTCCCGCATCCAGTTCAACAAAATCAAAGACATGGTCTATGGCTGGATCGACCAAGGCGAAGAAGTATACCTCGAAATCAAAGAAAACAAATAATGGAAAATCAAACATTCGAACAGGCCTACGAGGCAATGGAAAAAGGAAACACCGCCCGTCGCAAAGCGTGGCCGAAAAACGTATTCGCATTCATGCGCCCAGAAGATGACCTTCCAATCGGCGTACTGCTAGGTGCCAAATCACTTCCCAGGAAAGTGAAAGACTACTTCGAGCGAAAACATCAACCAATAGTAGACCCCAACCAAGCACAAATTAAGTGCACAAAGTATTTGTGCATAAAGAATGAAGCCGACGAAATCCAAAACGGATGGGCTCCTGGCGATGCAGACATCAAATCGACGGATTGGGAATATGACGAATATTAAGGATTCCGTAACCCAATGGCTGCAAGCCGGTGCCGACTACGACGCCGGGCTGCAGCTCTATGTCAAAGCCGTGGGCAAAGGCCATCCAACCATTTACATCCTACGCATAAAAACCGAAGCTAACTACAAGCTGCTCGTCAAATCCCTATGCCACCGTGCTGGTATCACCCCGCCCAGCCCCCAAAAAAACCACCTCAAAAAAGAAAATTCGCTATCATCCGCTCAATCAGCGTCATCCGCGTCTAATAACAGGAAGCTCCGCGCCGATTACACCTTCCTATCCGAACCCGGCACCCCGCCCGAACTCAAAGTTCTAGTCAGCAATAAAATCACAGCCTACCACGAATACAAAGCCGCCCACGCCAAACTATTCGATTGCACCACGCTAGACGAAGAATTGAATACGGTCCGCACCCTCGCCGAAAACTACATCGAAAACCACGCGATCCATCAGGAGCTATCGTACTACCAAACGAACCGAACCATTCTCGGAAAACACCCCATCTTCGAAGAAATGCAGCGCCTAAAGCATTTTAGAAACATGTCCACCGTCGACCTATACAAACGCAAACGCAACATCGAACACAACATCTGGCGCATCGAAAAACTAATTACTGAAGGAAAAAAGCCACACCTGGACTTTGACCGCCGCCGTAAAATTCAATCATACCAGCAGGAATTACTAGAAATCAGTAAGTTTATCAAAGAATGAATACCTTTGCTTAAAAGAAACCATTATGGAAGGTAATTATCAATACACAATTGATATTTTGTCAATAGTCTTATCGGCATTAGCATTGATATGCACGGCAATCATAGGTTATTCACAGTTTGTAACACAAAAAAAGGTAGATCGAATTCAAACTGAAAATGGAGAAGCGATACTTATCAATTTGGTGGTTAAATACTTTATCACATTTTACAATTCAATCGACAAAAAAAATGCGAAGCAAGCAACAATAAAAACTGATCAACATTCACAATTATTGTTTTTGACAGCGTGTGAGGATTTTAGAGACGGACTTAAGCGGTTACAATCTAGTCCATATTTTGTGAAATTATTGAATATTTATCCAGACATTCCTATGCTTGAATACTCGTTAGTTGCTCGGATTGGGTATTTGAAAAATACACATCCTATACCAACAATTGATGGTGCCTTATATAAGTACATGTTTCTTCTGTTTGAAAAAGTTAAAACCAATAGCAGCTCATCCTTAAGTAAACTTGAAGTTATAAACAAATTGTATGAGGGCTTGCTACAATTAAATACGCAAAACCCCCAATTGATGAAATAATTAAGTCCTTTCCCCATCACCCGCCTCCCCATACCTTAGCCACTATCCGCCCAAACGCGGATTTTGGCAATGTCAGACGTTACCCTACATCAAAACTTCGGCCTCGACGAAGAGCAGCTCGAAAAGCTAGAAAAGCTGGCCGCGCTCGGCTATGAGCCCGCCGATATCGCCCGGTACTTCAACCTGCCGGTCAAACCTTTCGAGCACATCGCCAACGACCCTACATCCCACATAAACTACCGGATTGAGGCCGGGAAATTCAAAGCCCTGGCCAACGAATCGCTCACCATCCTGTCAAAGGCCGAGCGTGGCGATATCGACGCATCAAAACGCCTGCAAGACATCCGGAAAAACCGTGGCTTCAAAATCAGCAAAACAGACATCTTCGGCACCACCGACCGGAAGTCACTCCAAGCCCTCGAAGACTGGATTCAGGGCGGCAGCAAATCAAACCTCCATACCGACGAAAAAATATACCTCGACGCGCTCACCCTCATAAACTCGATGGACCGCAAATACGGTCGCCGCAACACTGTCGATTTCTTTGTCAAAACATACGGCCTCAAACATGCCCGAGCCTCCGAGATGTACGACGAATCCGTCAACCTGTTCTACTCCGACCGAAACGTCGAAAAGAAAGCCCTGCGCATCAAGAAAGCCGAATTTCTCGAAGACCTGGCCCGAGCAGCATTCGACAATGCCGAATCCGCTAAGGATATCGAAGTAGCGGCCAACATTGAAATGAAAGCCGCCAAACTCCGCGGACTTGACCAGCCTGATCCTGAAAAATTACCTGCTGAAGCATTCCGAAAACCCGTCCGCGTATTCTCGCTGGATGCCCCCGATATCGGTTTGCCCGCTCCAAATAGAAACGTGATCGCCAAGCAGATCGACGCGCTCGAAATTCCTGAATCCGATAAAGCCCGGATACGAAAGGATGCCCGTTTAGAACCCATCATTTTAGATCAATACCTCGATGAGCTGGAGACCGAAAGTAAAGAAAAGTAGCCCTAACGTTACCGTCGCATTTGCCAACTGGTTGGCCCAGCTGGCAAATATGGTCATGACCAAAACACTTCTGCTGATCGCGGGCCGCGGCTCATCCAAAACCACTGAATTTCTGGTCGAACGGCTCATCGAAATGATTTACGACATGCCCGGCGCTCCGATATGCTGGGTGTCCGATACGTATTCCAACCTCCAGAAAAACGTCCTACCGATGGTCATGGAAGGCCTCGAACGAAAAGGGTTTAAAGAAGGGTTGCACTACGTCTTAGGTAAGCAACCGCCGGAATACACCGATGCCGAAAAGGAGGATCTTCCCGCCGATATCAAAACCCACTTCTGGAAGCCATACAACCGGCTGGCCTCATATAAACATACCATGATTTTCTTTAGTGGCTTAAACATCACCTTTGGCTCGCTAGATCGCCCTGCATCCCTCGCCGGTCGATCATACGTCCACGTTTTTGGCGATGAAGTGAAGTACTTCGCCGAGCACAAAATAGCCAACCTGTTAAAAGCAGTCAGAGGTTACTTCGTAAAATATGGCAATACCGTCTTTTACCGCGGCCAGACGTTCACAACTGACATGCCCAACACGAGCAACATCGGCGAATACGACTGGATCGTGCGCCAAGGGAAACGGATGAATAAAGACGCCATCATGCTCGTTGCCAATACAGCATTGATCCTCAATAATGCCCTGCAGGAATACATCGTCGCTGCCGAAAAGCCCAACAACACCGAAGAAACAATTAAGAAGCGCCGTACATACGAGCGTTGGCTAGAACGTTGGGAAATTGTGCGCCGTCAAAAGAACGCTGAAACACTATTCTTCATCGCATCATCTTATGTCAACTCCGATATCCTCACACCCGATTGGTTCAGCGACGCCTACGAAACCGACCTTGGAGATGCCAATACGGCTATCCTATCCATGAGACCATCCCTCGAATCGGGCGACCGCTTCTACGCTAACATCGGCGAACGGCATTTCTACACCGACGGGACCGACGCCAAATGGGATGAACGCTTCGGCATCCGGGATAAAGAAGATTGCCGAATCCTTAAATACCTCAATCCGGATCGTGCCCTCGATGCCGGCATGGACTTCGGCAACATGATGTCCATGACCATTGCCCAGCAAGGCCCCAAACACTACCGGTGCTTAAAATTCATCTACACCCTTTCGCCCGACTTCATACGCGAGCTGGCCGACGAATTCATCCGCTATTTCAAACCGCACCGGGAAAAAACCATCAACATCTACTACGACCGCGCTGGCAATAATTTTTCCGACGCAAAGCAAGACTACGCCAGCCAGCTAAAGGAAGCCATCGAAAAAGACCGCGAAGGCAAGCGCACTGGATGGAAAGCCCTACTCATTTCGAAAGGTCAAGGGAACATCGGCCAAAACGAAGAATACATCTTCATGCAAGAACTACTGTCAGGCCACAACAAGCGATTGCCCAAAGTGCTCATCGACTTCTACAACTGCAAACCACTCAAGGCATCCCTCGAGAACGCCCGGACCGAAAAGAACCGTAAAGGCCAGATAGTCAAAAACAAGAAATCCGAAAAGCTACCAATCCACCGGTTACCCCTGGAATCAACCAACCCGTCCGATTCCTTCAAATACCTCATGATGCGCAAAGAATGGCGCAAACTCATCCGGTCCACCGGCGACACCTACGTCGGCGACGTATCGGTTAGGACAATTGGTTAGCGTCCATATCAAGGCATAGGTCCAAGCATACAGTGTTAACTATACTGATTCCTTTTTGAAACGGTTTGTCCCAATTGAATTCACGAAGTGGCCGGAACATAGATCGGGGATAAACCTCTCCCACTTTCAATGAAATCTTATCGGTTTCCGATAAAAGGTGAATAATACGCACTTCAGACCCGGTCCAATCTGGGTGATGGCTTTCTAGAATGCCCTTTGCCTTTTGAAACCCGTTGTCTATCCACACCTCAGTGATACGAATTACATCACCTTCGAACCCCAGAGCTACCTGGTCAGCAGAAAGTTCTCCCTTGGAAAAGTTTACTGCGTTATTGCTTAATTTTTTCATACCTCAAATATCGGCATTTGCCGGCATCGTATTTTTGCAGGTTCATCAGCACCCGCTTGCCGGAAACAACCCATCACGCTTCGATGCTTGGGTTATAAATTTTAGCTAGTTTTACATACCTTAGTCGGGTAAACATTGATTATGAAGAGCGACCTAATTAATAAAGTCCATAAACTGAACTTCTCTAGGGTAGATAATAACGACGTTACCATAGTTGAGGGAATCGCCAATGAACACGATAGGGTAATCGTTGGATACTTTATTAACGGTGATTTCTACGAAAAATACGATGGGGTATTGGATAACGAATTAATCAGGCGAAGAATAAGTGAATTTAGACACGAACGAGATCGTGAAATTAGCGTAAAGAAACTTACAAGGTTTCTGTCTAATGGGGTATCATTTTTCGTATCTATATTAGTTTTAATGTTGTTGTGTCCAATTTTGCTGTTATCCATGGTGTTGTCATTAGTGGCTCCGAAACTGCATGAGCGGATTTCAAATTCAGATTTCATAAAAAGATTTACTTTTTAACTGATTGAAGCTGGCCCAGCATCCAAGTTTCACCTAAACCTGTCCTTTCCTAGAGAGGTGTCATCAGATACCTTCGTTGTATGGAACTCTACGCAGCCATACGCGAAATGCGCCAGTTGACAAAAATTGGCAAACCATTCAGTTTCTCATTCATGAGCTACGACCGTACCCGTCAACGGACTGACGGCATCGTAACCGTCAATAGCGCCCGGCTCCGCGCCCGTGGCCACGACCAATACAACCAACACGCCCAGCTGCAGGAAGAATACCTCGATTTGAACACCAACGAACCGCGCCGGTTCTGGCATTGCTGCCTCATGACCTTCAACGGCCAGCGCGTACACATACCATAGCCCATGAGCAACGTCAAAAAAATATCAAACAACTCCGCCGCCATCCACTTGGGTGGCGAAGTCTACACCGTGGCCGCCAATTACCAGGGCAACGACTGGCAGCGCACCGTCCTGTTCGACAACAAGCACAACTGGGAGCGCGACCCCACCTACGTCATGGGCAAAAAAATCGTACCCTACGGCACCAACAACGACCTGCCCGTCATCATCCGCAAGGTGATGGATGAAAACGCCCTGGCACCCGGCATAATCGAGCGCGAAATCGGCCTGCTATTCGGCAACGGCCCCGCATTGTACCGCCTCGAATTCTCCGAAGACGGCACCATCCAGCGCAAATACCTGCGCGACCTCGAAATAGAAAAGTGGCTCAAAAGCTGGAAATTCCACCGATTCCTCGACATGGCCATGGTCGAATACAAGCACCTCAAAGGATTCTTTGTCCGCCGGTTCCAGCGCCGTGGATGGCGCATCGGCGAAAAGCGATTCATAAAACAACTGGATGTCATCCCCGCTACCGATGCCCGCTTCGAATGGCCCGACACGCAGGACCAGCGCCTCGAAGACGTCCGAAACATCTTTGTCGGCGACTTCGAAAACAACTGCCTGCGCACCGGCATTACCACATACCCCGTCTACGATCACGACGAGCCATGGCGCCACACGGTAGCCCTAAGCTACCACAACAGCTACAGCTTCGCCCGCAATTTCTACAGCATCCCCGGGTATTACGGCGCACTCAAATGGATCATGCGGTCCAGCGAAATTCCCGAAATCATCCAGTACCTCACGGAAAACGGCATAGCCGCCGCCTTCCACATCCACAGCCCCGCGCTGTACTGGGAACGGAAACGCAAGCGACTGGAAGATATCTACGAAGACAAGCCCGCGACTTTCATCGACGAAAAACTCGACGAACTCAAAACAAAAATCTTCGACGATATCTCCGCCGCCCTGGCCGGTAAAAAGAACGCCGGCAAATTCATCGAAACCGTCGATTTCTACGACGACGAGCAAAACCTTTGCGAGTGGAAAATCGAACCGATCGACCAGAAGATAAAAGACTTCATCGAAGCCCAGATCAAGATTGGCGAAAAGGCAGACAGCGCCACCACATCCAGCATGGGTCTCCATCCGTCGTTATCCAACATCATTCTGCAAGGTCAGTTTTCCAGCGGCTCGCAGCTGCTCTATGCACTCAAAGCATACCTCGCTTCGGACGTCAACATCCCCGAAGAAGTCATCTTCGAGCCCATCAATCAAGCCATCGAAGTCAACTTCCCGGGTAAGGATTATAAACTCGGGTTCTACCGCGACATTGTCAAAACAGAAGCCGACACAAAGCCCGAAGATCGCATGCGTAACACCGTTTAAAAGCAATCACCATGATCATATCATCATCCATCGAATTACGTAATCTCACAGGCAGCTACTACACCAACAACGACTTTACCAAGGTCGCAACCGATGTCGAACTCGAAACCGAAGCGATCGTCCGTCTTGTTGGCCAAGCAATCTACGACCGTGCGAAGGCAATCTACACGCCCTCCACTGATGGTAAAGTACCAGGTACCATCGCTAACGATGCAACCGACACAAACAAAGCATTGCTCAAACACCTGCAACTACCGATCGCACTGGGCGCCGCTTTCAAATATTACCAAGCTAATCTCGTCAGCCACGACGACACCAGTCGCAAGGTCAAGATCGATAAAGGTAGCGAGTCAATGGCGTGGCAATGGATGATCGACAAAGATGACGAAGCGCATCTTCGTAAAACCCAGCGAGCCACCGACCGGCTAATCGCGTGGCTCGACAAAACAGACCTCGAAGAATGGGCCAACAGCGATGAAAAGAAAGCCGCCAAAAAGCTGTTCATCCCCAACACGGCCGCTTTTCAAGAACATTACCCGATCGACTTTTCCGGGCTGTTCTACCACACCGTACGGCCGTTCATTGCCGACGTACAGCGCAACGCCATCCGTCAGGCCCTCGGCGATGACTACCAGCCATTGCTCAACGACTTCATCGCCCAAAGTGTGCCGGAAGCCAAAGAACCCCTGCTCAGTCTCACCCAACAGGCCCTTGCTTTGCTCACAATGGCCAAGGCACTCAAACGCCTATCCATCCAAGTGTTGCCCCGCGGTGTTGTCCAGCAGTTCGAAGCCGAACGCCACACACAGAAAGGCGCTCAAATCCCACCATCAGAAGACCTGCGCAAGTACGCCCTCTACCTCGAACGCGACGCCGAAGACGCCCTCGACGATATCCGCAAATACCGATATGAAAACCAACCGGAATACAACCCGCAGGACTTAGCTCCACATAACGATCCTTGCAAAAAATACGCACGTACATAATGCACACCCTCGAAATCCCCGAAAAGAATAAAACCATCGCCCTTCCATCGTGCTGGGAAGAATGCACCCGAGAGCAAAGCGATTACATCTTGCAACGCGCCTTTGAAGTCGTGTCCGGAACGATTGATTTTGCAGCATTCCGCATTTACGTCTTCGCGCACCTCACAGGCTTCGAAATCACGCCCCAGTACCACGTCACCCGGCGACTAGCCCACGCCCAGCACGAAGAAATCACCGCTACCATCTACCGGCTCGCCGAGCAGCTATGCGCATGGCCATTCACCACCGCACCGGCCATAGACGACGAACCGCCACGAATGGAGCTCAACATCGACACCGTGAAAAATATGCTCACCAAAATATCAGCGGGCGGAAACAGCTTTTACGGTCCCGCCGATCTGTTGGGCGATCTCACCTTCGGAGAATTCCGAGCGGCCGTCCGCGAAATGGACGCCCACATTGCGGCCGCCAAAGATCCCGACACCGCATCCGAAGCCCTCGACGCGCTCAACCGATTCATGGCCGTGCTATACCGTCCCGGCCAGAACCACCGCCGTTCGGCCTTCGATGCAACTGAAACCGGCAAATACGCACTGCTCACCCGAGCGATTCCCCTATGGCAAAAACAAACGACACTGTTATGGTTTTCCTACTGCATCAAATACATCCAGTCCGAAGACATCATCATCGACGGCCAGACCATCAACCTAGCCGTATTATTCCCAAAATCCACCGCCGCTTCCGGCACCGCAAAGAAAGGAATCGGATGGGCCGGACTGCTCTTTGACGTAGCCAAAGAAGGCATATTCGGCGATGCAGAAAAAACCGACAAAGCCGGGCTCTTCGATATCCTGATCTACTTGTACAAAAACCACCTCGACAATAAAGAGATGGAACGTAAATTTAAAAACCGCAAAAAATGACGATCACCGAACTAAACGACAGCTTCACCGACATCGTGACCCACTTGAAAACCGAGGGCCACGACGTACAAGGCCATCTCGTTGTCGCCCACGATGGCCATGCCACCATCCAGCTCAAAGACAAGCAAGGCATCTGGCTGGTCGTCGTGATGCCCAGCACCACTTACAGCGGCCAACCCGATTCCTACCAGCCCCACGACACCATGATGTTATTCGTGCTCGAAAAAGACATCGACGACCAGGCCCGCGCCAGTGAGCTGCAACAATACCAGCGTCTGCAGGACGTACTTGCCGCCATCATCGACTACATTGGTGAACAGCAAGCCGAGGGATGCTCACCCTGGAACGACTTCGACCCGTCATCCATAGAAATAGACCCCGAATACCGCGAGTTTGGCGGCTTCAACGGCTGGTCTATGACATTGAGCTACTAATGCTTATATTTGTAGTATGAAGAATATATCAACCTTACTAACCACTTTATTTATCTCAAGTGTTTCGCTTGTTATTTGTATCAACTTTTGGTGGGTTAATTATCCAGAAATATTGGAGTATGGGCATAAAATTGGACAAATATCGACCGACTTCTTACTTGCATATTGTTCGGCTTACATTTTCTACTATTTAATAACAATTCGGCATAACAATTCGTGGAAAAATAATGTGGGGGGATCATTAAGGCAGATGACTGATAGTATGCTTGCGAATGGAATAATGATCCGACACTACTTCACTGAGGCTATGAATATTAAGGATATATCGGATTTCGAAGGGTGGTGCGCAGAACTTGGAAAAAACAGAAAAAAAATAAATTTTTCGAAGTTATCCGATTCGTATGATACAGAGGAAAAACGAATATTACATTATTCTGATTTAATGCTCCAGTGTGGTGAACGGCTTGATAAGTTAACAGAAAGCATCATTTATTTTCACAATTATTTGGACCCTGTGTTTTTAGGTAACTTGCTGAAAATAAGAAATAGTGATTTTAGACATATTATTAAGAATCGAGCACCAATTACAATACAGAATATCGAAATGCCATATTCTGACATGTTAACTGAGAACGAAGTCAAGAAGGTAGTCCAATATTTGACTTTAATAAAAATAGTAGGTGAACATGGAAAACGAACATTCAAAAAAAGTAAGCAATAATGAAACTACTCCGCAAATCCCGCTCACCAAAGGCAAAACCATCAACAGTGGGCAACTGGACCAAGCTGATGCTATTGGTCGACGACATGAAAAAGAAGGGCATGCTCCGCACCACTGACCAAGGCGCGTTCTATCTATTCCGCGAGTTAATCATCGGGCCTACCCCCGAAAACATCATCAAAAACCTATATACATACGCCCGAACCACCGCTCTTGTGAAAAAGGGACAACCGCTCTATATCCGTGATATAGAAGACAATTCCCTTATCGGCCAGTACGACGTTAAAAACGGTTACGTAGCAGTGTCCTGAATTTCACGTCCAACCCATAGAATAAGCCCGACATCCGGGCTTTTTTTGTGGCCATCCCCGTAAAAACACCTCAAAAAAGGCCGAAAACCGCCACAAAAACCTCGAAATAGGGCCTTATTTGTCCTGTTGTTTTTCGCTAAATTTTTGATTTTCAAATCTTAACAGGAGCTGACCAGAAATCACTTTCGCGCTCACAAACTCGATAGCCCGGCCCGCCCTGCCTTTTAGTTGCAATTGCAATCCGGTCGCATTTGGTGATATATGACTAAAAAAAATAGCATCTATACCACCCCCCATGCGCCGGTAGGCGTGTCCTTTCCACCCCCAGCACCCCACAATACCTTAGCTTGAAACATTCAGGCTATGTCCATAATCGAAAGGAAGTTCATCCAACACGTGCTCAAAGAAGAGGGTGCGCGCTTCTTGCGTAACCAGGGCCGTGAAATACGCAAGCAACTGGTCTTCCACACAAAACGACTGATCAACGAGAGAACATTCCAAGTCAACGAGAATGGCGGGATGTCGGCCACATTGGAAATCACTCACCCCAGTTATCAACGGTTTCTGGATATCCGTCGTGATACGGTTCGTAAACGCAAGGGTGCGGGCCGACGGAAAAGCCGGAAGGGTTACCGCATCCACAACCGATTCGTAATGGGTCATTATTATGCCATCGCTTTCCGTGTGCAAAATGATTTGACAGACGAAGTGCGGCTGAACATCAAACGGCAATGGCTGAAAGGAGGGGCTGGTAATGGCTAAGACGAAACTAAAACAGGAAGACCTTGTCCTTAACATCATCGTCAATGGGAATAAGGCACAGTCGGATATCGGCAAGGTGTCCCGCGCCTTGCGAGATGCAAAGAGTGCTGCCGCCGCTGCTGAAGATGAAATGAAGCTGCTAGAGAAACGTGGACTGACAAACACCAAACGATACAGGGAGCTAACCGCGGAGCTGGATAAACACAATAAAGAAATCGCCGAAAACAGAAAACAGCTCGATAGGCTCAATCAAAGCCTAAAGCTGGAAGACCAATCGATTGATACGTTAGAACGGTCGTTACGCAATCTGATCAAGCTACGGAAACAATCCGTACCCGATAGCGACGCATACAAGGCATACAGCCGAGAAATAGATGCGGTGACGGCTCGGCTTAATGATTTGCGCGCCCAAGGTCAGCGCACTGCCAGCGTGCTTACCCGGATGGGCAACGGTATCAAAAACTTTTTTAGTTCCGCATTGGGTGGACTTGCCACCATGACAGCTGTTATCACCGGTGTACGGAAAGCCACCGATGAGTTTTCACGATTCGATGACAAGATTGCGGACGTGATGAAGACGACGAATGCCGAGAAAGAAGCGGTTATGGGGCTCAACGCCGAGTTGGAGAAACTCGATACCCGTACATCGCAGGAAGATCTTCTTGGTTTAGGTCGGATTGGTGGCAAGCTCGGCATCACCGATATGGATGAGTTGCGCGGGTTCATTGATTCCACTAACCAGCTCGTGGTAGCCCTGAATGAAGATTTGGGTGGAAATGTGGAACAAACCGTCGCCGCCGTCGGCAAGTTGGTCGATATCTTCGGCGTTAGTGATACCTTCGGCATGGAGCAAGGCTTGCTAAAGGTCGGTTCCGCCATCAACGAGCTCGGTATGGCTTCAACGGCCAACGAAGGCTATATGGTCGAATTTGCCCGGCGCATGGCAGGCGTTGCACCGCTGGCGGGCATTACGGTTCAGCAGATACTTGGATTGGGAGCTACACTCGATCAGCTGGGCCAGACGTCAGAAGTGAGCTCCACCGCCCTGAGCAAATTATTCCTCAAGCTATCCAGCGATGCCGCGTCGTTTGCCAAGTACGCAGGCATGGAGGTAAACGCCTTTAAAGATTTATTGGAAAAAGATTTCATGGCCGCATTCACGGCCGTGCTCCACGGGGTGAAGGACAATGCCAATGGTATCAACGAACTGGCCGCGACACTGGGTGATCTAGGTTTGGACGGTGGGCGCGTCATCGGCGTACTCGGCTCTTTGGCCAATAACACCGGTATTCTGACCAATCAGATCAATTTGGCCAACGATGCGTTTGCCCGTGGCACATCGCTTACCGAAGAATACAACATCAAGAATGCTACCGCCGCGGCGGAACTGGATAAGGCACGGAAAGAAGTCACCAAGTTCTGGCGCGAGCTCGGCGAAAAGTTATGGCCGGTCATCACTTCCGGAAACAACCTATTGGTCATTTTCCTACAAACGCTTATTACACTCATATCTTTCACAACAAAATATTGGAAGGTCATCGCTCCGTTGACCGTTGCCCTCGTTAGCTATTATGCAACAGTCCAATTGGTAGCCAAATGGGAGGCGATTACCACTGCTTTGATGGCAGCTAAACGTACGGTACTAATTACGCTCAACGGATTGTATGCATTGCTTACGGGTAACCTAGCCCGTGCTGCTGCCGCCCAGCGCTTGCTAAATATACAAGTAGCCCTCAACCCTTATGCGGCCGCAGCCGCCTTGGTACTGGGGCTCGCCACAGCGTTGGTTACGTTCAGTAAGCGGCTCAACGAAGCCGAATTCGCCCAGAAGGCATTGAACGAAGCCGAGAAAGAGGCAGAACGGATTAGCCATTCCCAAAAGTCTGAAATAGAGCGTCTGACCAAGTTACTGCGTGACGAGACCCGAACGCGAGACGAAAAGCTGATCGCTGTTAAGAACCTGCGGGACATTATGCCCGGCGTGCTAGATCAGTACACAGACGAACAGATATTGGCAGGTAAAGCCACGAAAGCAATTGAAGCGCAAACGAAGGCAATCATCCTTCAAGCAAAGATTCGAGCCCGGCAGGATAAAATACAGGAGCTGGAAAAGCAACGAATGGATGCCGGTGATCTTGGCTTCTTCGACATGATGCGCGTAGGTGCTGCAGGATTGTTCGGCACAAGGAATGCGGCGACAACCGCTGCGAAAATAACCGTGACAGCCATTCATAACATTGACAACGCGATAAACGAACTAACAGAAGGCATTCTAGATGCACAAGGCGAACTAAACAAGCTGTATTCATCCAATCCAGAAATAAAGGAATTTGAAGGTGGCACTGTGACACCTGGCTTAAACGACGCGGATGCAGCCAAAGCCCGTGCCGCCGCCAACCGCGCGCGTTTAGCCGAGCTGGAAGAGGCAAAAAAGGCATATCAGTCTCAATTAGAAGTCGAAGGCCTGTTCCGGAAAGATCGTCGTGAGATGACAACGGCGGAACTGGAAAAACTGTTAACCATTGAGAACACCTATCAGGAGAAAACTGACGAAATAAACCGAAAATACCAGCATTCAGCCAGTAATACCACGAAGGTAGCCGAAACCGAATTGCTCAAGCGTGAATTAGCTGAAAAGAAGTATAGAGACAAGCTGCTAGACCCACGTGATCCTAAGTATGTACAGGAACAGGAGCAACACGAAGAGCGCCTCAAGTTGGCAGGCGTTTACGGTAAAAAACGTGAAGAACTGACTGCAGAGCAGTTGAAGGCATTGGAGCGTCTCGAGGCGATACATGCAGCCAACATCGGCAAGATAGATGCCGAAGCCATAAAAAAAGGCGTCGAAGATCGACAGAAGGCCTATCAAGACGAGCTTACGGACCTACGAATCCGCAACAACGAAGAGCTGTCCAGCGTTCGCACACTGGAACAGGCGAAACAAAAACTTTCTTCCGCGCTCAGTCAAGAAGCACTCCGCCAAATCAAAACGCTCAACCAGGCAAAACGAATTCTTCAAAGCCAATATCAGCAGGAAGAGGCGAACCTTACCCGGAAGCACCTCGAAGAGCTTAGAGCGTTGATGCAATCCGTATTGGATTCCGGCGAATGGGATGGCATCGACCTTGCCGATAAAATCCTTTCCCCGGAAGAGAAAGCCATACTCGAAGAATACCTTCGCAAGGTCCGTGAGCAGCTGGCAAAGCTCCGCAACCCAGATCAGACCGACATCGCTGAAGATAAGGCCACCAAAGTAGACGTGCTCGGCATGAGCGTATCTGATTGGGAAATGTTATTTGCCAACCTCGAGGCCGGGAAGCTCGGCGTTCAGGATATGGCGAATGCCCTTTTGGCCATGAACCAGATATGGGCGCAATACAACGCGTTTGTTGCTGCCGGGGAAAAGCGAAAACTACAGGAGTTCGAAGACGCCAACAACCGTAAAAAAGAATCGCTCAAAAAGCGACTGGAAGCCGAAACGATTAGTCAAGAAGCATACAACCGGGAAATCGAAAAACTGGACAAGAATCTAGCGAAGAAACGGGCGCGAATGGAATACGATCAAGCCAAACGCGAACGGAACATCGCCATATCCAACGCTATTGCCAATACGGCGGTTGCTGTGACAAAAGTACTTGCTCAAGGCGGCATTGCAGGGATCGTATTGGCCGGCATTGTTAGTTTTATGGGTGCGCTACAACTGGCGACTATTCTCAAACAGCCCCTGCCTTCGTTGTCCGGATACGCCGATGGCGGCTTCTTAGTAGAAAGGGAGCAGGACCGCAGAAAGTTCAACGCGACCTATGATCCAACGCGGCGCGGCTACGTTCATGGCCCCACGGTCATTACAGGCGAAGATGGCTCCGAATTCGTCGCTAGCAAGCAAGCTGTAGATAATCCATCCGTAAAGCCTGTTCTTGACGTGATAGACACGGCCCAACGCAACGGCACCATTTCTACATTGAACTTGGAAAATATTATGGGGCAGACTATTTCCAGACGATTGGATGGCTTCGCCAGGGGCGGCTATATGGACCGTATTAGTCGCCGGGTTGCTCCACCAAAAAAGGCTACTAACGAGTCGAAGTTAGAAGACTTACTCACCGAAAACGTGGATGCCGTTCGGAAATTAAACAAGAATCTCGAAAAGCCAATCACAGCAAACGTTTCGCTTTTGGGCAAAAGTGGCTTCTACGAGAAAGATGCGGAATATAGAGAGATTCAAAACAGTGCAAATCTATAACCATGCTCGAAATATTTATATCCAACCAAAAGGTAGACTTGTCTATCGATATCCAAATAGCACTCACTATCGAGAACCCGTTCATGCTGCAAGACCGGGTGCCCACGCCGTATAGCCTCACCTTCGAGTTGCCGGCCACGGCGCGAAATCTCAAAACATTCAACTTCCCCAACCGTATAGCGTCTCACAAGAGCAACGCCACCGTTACTCGGTCGTGCCGCATCCTTTTCCAGTCCGTCACCATCGCCACCGGCATCGTCACCATCACTAACTTCGAGCAAACCATCAAAGCAGCTTTCAAAGGCGCCGATCTGACTGAAACCATGCGATCCTACATCTACGAAATGCCGATGGAGTTCTATGAATTTGACACGCCAGACTGGACCGATATCGACTTCGACGACCCGCACAACTACGCCGGCCGGTACCGGCAGATGGCCATCGATGCCGCTAACGGTCTCGACCCGCGCATGGTCGTAGCACCGGTAAAGGTAGAGACAGACAACATGCCACTGCAGTTCAGCTACCAACGCCAGGTGCGCGGTGAGTTTGTAACCTCACTACGATATCCCCAACGGATGATGGACACCGAATACATCAACTATTACAATCCGGAAGAAGAAGAATTTGCCCTACGATCAGACACGCCAGCCGTGCGCGGCGAACCTTATGCTATTGTTCATGCTCCGATATTTCCCTTCACGCGCGTCCACTACATCTTATCATCCATATTCGGTTCGGCATTAGCCTCCAACATATTCGACGCCCCTGAGCTGGAAGACCTCGTCGTGCCATCCACCTACTTCCAAAACTGGAAAAACAACGCCAGCGCCCGCGTACAATTTAACGGCCCGGGCGGGATGATGTTCCTAAACAAACCGCCGTTCGGTTCCAGCCCAATATTTCCACCTGGTTACCCGACTGATCCTTTCTTCCGGCTCAACGATTTCCTGCCTGCCTATCCCGGCCCCGATCTACTCAAAGAGCTGCTCAAACTCTTTTGCGCATCCATGGTCATCAAAAACGGTCGTTTCGATATCAGGTTGAACAAAGACATCATCGCGGAACCCGTCGCCACGAAGTGGGATGAAAAACTTATCGGCAAGCCAACGATATCGACCGAAAAAAAACACATATACAAGTACGGCTACGAAGGTGAAGACCCGTACATACCCGAAAACGACGCGGTTTCCGTCACTTCTCTCCGGGCGATGTTTACCGACGCCGACGCACAGGTACTTGATCCGGGCGACCAAGTAACGCGCGTATATAATGTAACATCGCTTGGCGCCTACTACGAATGCATCATCGAACAGTTGGAGCCAGCGCCGTCGCCCAAGCCGAACAAATACATGACGTTTAAACTACTGGATGGTGGCTATGGCAAGGCGCCCGACACCACACAAGACACATTCGATGCCGTAGCATCTTTAAAGCCTTTGCCACTCGTTCCTAAACAATACTGGGTAACCGCCGAGAACGCCGTAGATATCCCGCCCGAGCTATATTGGTGGGCCGTGCCGTATTACCAGGGCGATAGGGGCGCGAGGCCCGAAGGGGCCAACATCATGTTCCATCGGGGTATGACAGACGTATTGAGCGATTTTGTTAGTCACCAGTATCCACTACTATCGCCGTATCGGGTCACACCATCAAATTACCCCGTCGGGGATTTATCGTTGAAATGGACGGGTGACGATGGATTGCTTGCCAACTTCCACGCAGGGTTCAAGAACTGGATTGAGCGCGACCGCGCCCGTGTATCCGGCAGCTTTCTGCTCACGCCGCTCGACCTGCACAATCTCGACATCACTTCAAAGGTACATCTGCAAGGCCGCAATTTTTACATCGAGCGCATCCAGGTAAACATCCGGGCCAATCGCATCGATCCCGCTCATATAGACCTTGTGGAGGCGTAAACCCCCTTGTCCTTTCGTTCGCGCCCACCCACTCGGATATTAGCGGCAGACTAAAAGGCCCATGAAAGAATTTGTATTGCAGAATTTAGACAAGTTCAAAAAATACCCGATACCCTTCATCGCGCTGGTATTTATCGGCATGTATATCCATGAGGCGTCAGAGAACCGCGAAGATTACCGCAACTGCCAGTCGGAGCTGAAACGTAAGGATGTCGAATTGTCCGCGGCGCACGAACAGGTAAGGCAGACCAATGAGCAGCTGCTCGATTACGCGTTCCAGATACGCATGTATCGCGAAGGTCGCGGCGAGTCCGATTCAACCATCAAAAAAGAAACGCAATCGAACGTCAAGAAAATATTGAAACAATGAAAACATTCATCATTGCCGCCGTCATGGTAGCCATGACTGTAGCACTATTCATCGTCAGCAGGGCCTACTTAACGGAGCTTCGCGAAAACGAAACGCTATCCGATGCATTTACCGCCCAGGTAGAGAAAAACGCGAACCAGCCGCTCGAAATCATCAAAACGATTACCGATACCGTTTATAAGCAGTCGGCCGCTACGGTAGCACCCATAGAAACCACCGACCTATCGTTGTATGTGTCGCGTGGATATGCGGATACGTTACGCCAAGCGCTGAATATCGCCGTCAATAAGATCACGCGTCTCGAACGGTTCACCATTACATTGCAAGATTCCATCGCCGGCATACTATCAACTGATGCAAACGGTACCCAGTGGGCTACGATGGCCGACAACACATTCAACATCCGGTACAACCGTACGTCCAACATGTTCTATCCGCAAGTATCGCTTAATCTTGATGTCATTGCGCACGAACAAAAGCCAGGGCTATTCAAGCGGCGGCAAGTACTCTCCACCATCGTGGCTAACGACCCGCGCATACAGATTAGCAACGTCCGACAGGTAAATAAAATCACGCTACCTAGCCGTTTCGGCATCGACCTCTTCGGCGGTGCCGTGATGACACCCTACGGCCTTACCTACGGCGTAGGTGCCGGATTTGGATACCGCATTAAAGAATTTTAATCGACCGAGACGATGACCATCTCCCAACAGCCACATGCGTTGAACCTATCCGGCAATGTGCCCGACTTCATCCTCGAAGATGTGGCTGTTTCCGTTACGTTCAAGCTATACCAGGGAAGCACGTTGATGTTGGATGAACTCTATTACCCCGATGTTGACGGCGGAGTTCGTGTAAAAGTTGCCGACCTCATACATCAATTGCTATACGCCAAGGTGCCCGACTATTCGCAGACCATCTTCCACCAGCAGCATGCTTATGGCGAGTTCACCGTCAACATAGACGACGAAGACCCTATCGTGTTCACCGTCGTTAAGGGATTTCTCCAACGTGCCGATTTTGATGTCGAGCAATTTTTTCGGTTCAACTGGCTCACCACGCAGCCCACCAGTAAGGCCGTCAAGTTCCACGACCCCGAGTGGCTTACCTGCTATCCAATCGAAGCCATAGACGTTCGCATCCGTGCCACGTTTTCAGACGCAACTACCCAGACCATTACCTACGCCACGCTCGAGGCTGGTAAAGTTCAATCCATCAACCTCAATCCCGGCATGATCATCGGCCAGTTCAGTGCCGAGCCTATTAAGTGGGAAGTGTATACCGAAGCCAATGGCCAGTCCCGGCAATACGTACAGACCTACCGCTACGGTGAGGTTTGCGACCAATACGACGATCTCTTTGTTTTTGAGAACCGTCTCGGCGGGATTGATACCATCCGTTTTACCGGCACCATGCGATCAGTTGCCGGCACTTCAACGGCAAACGCCCGATTCGACGAATACACGACTGACTATTTCTCGGAACCGATCGGAACGCTACAAAAAAACACCGGCGCACTGGCCACTCGTTCGCAGCTTAACCACGCCCTCGATTTCTTCCGGGCAATCCGCAAACACCATTTGTACCTCGGATACATCACCGGCATATACTTCAGCGAATCACCCGCACCAGAATATATCCAACGCGAATTGAACAGTTATACATTTTCATTCGGATACAGTGACTTTAAAGTAGCCTATCCCGAAATCGCTATACCCCCGCAATTATTAGAATTACCCGAATAATTATATCGCCATGTTACAACCACAATTCAATAAATACCCGAAACCGACTGATTGGAATAGCTTGATTCTTTTGACCCAGCAAGCATTTGAAAATGGGTTTCGAGGCACCACGGTCAAAGAACTGATAAACTTTATCGTCGAGTTTCTGCCAGAAAGACTTGCACAGTTTCAGATCGTAGACATTGCGCCTGGTGATTCACCTGTGGCGGCGGATGATGTGACAAGAACTTACCAGCCGACGGACAGTGGTACATATACCAATTTTTTGGATAATAACAGCGATCCATTGGAAGTAGATTTGACCGATGGTTTTGTGACGATTACGGGTAACACGCAGAGTGGTTTTAAAACGGTGATAAGTCCTATTGACTTGGCTGGGTATGCTACGAAGGAAGACGTGGTCGGAATTCAAGATCAACTAATCCCGTTGGTTCAGACCATAGGCGCCGATTCGCCGGATGGCGGCACTCCTTTGTCGCCAAACTACACGAGGATAATGCTTACACCGGTCGATAACGACGGCACAATAAAGAAGGTATCTTTCAATTATTCATCCGGCAGCACCAACACCTTATCGATTAAGATTTTCAACAAAACGTCTGTCGGTACCCCCGGCCCTGGAGCAACATTCGAGCAGGATGGAGATGATACCCATATCACGCCTGTTTCTGGATTGAACAGCCATGAAGTCAGCATCGCTGTGCAAGAAGGCCAGTATATTGGCTTCTTCTGCTATAGTGGAATCACCTCCACGGAAGCAAGTGGATTGTTTGGCAGCCCGCAGGCCACCGGTAGTCTCGACGAAGTGACGCTTCAATTCGTATATAGTGATCGGGATATTCAGATCCGGTTTGACCTTTTTGACGAAACCACAACCAGATTGGACGTTATCGAGCAGGAGCTGGCAGATATTGTTCCCGGATCGATAGCGGTGGTGCCGGACGTACCACAATTACCAGCACCTGTATACGGAAGAAGCGCGATTATCCCTGTATTCAACAAAGGAGCGGCGTGGAGCGATGGAAAAGTGTGGCGGTGGTACCGTGATAACCAGCCAGTAGAATTCAGCTGGAACCACGTGCTTGGCCTTGCACAGCAGGACGGTTGGAAGGCGGTCTTCGGGGTTGACAACCCATACAGGGTGATAGCGGCGGATTCTGATGTGCAGACGATAGAAGACGGGCTAGACACATTTCCTGATGCGGCGTATGAAACGGCAGCTCCTGGGTTGGTTACATTCATCAATGACGGGCCATTGTCTGCCGAATTCACGGGAACGGAAAAGCTGCTATCGGCATCAGTTTCATCGAGGAACGCGCCTTTATATATTGTGGCGGTTTACAGCTACGATGAGGCATTGACCGGTTCGGAGGCATCGTTCCTATTTGACGGCAGGACAGCCAACGAACGCGCTGCCATTCATGCGACAAATGGAAATCTACGTGTATTCAGCGCGTCGGATACAATAGTGGCGCCACTTGATAATCTACCGCACATAACGGGATTTGAAATGAACGGATCCGTGTCGGGACGGATATACCATGATTCGGTCTTTGCCGATACGCACCTTTCAAAGACCGAATTCACGTTCGGTAGGTTCGGAGCGGACTATCAGGGTTCGCGGGGATGGAAAGGAAAGCTGGCGGTGCTCCTTGTTTATGAAGGCGCTATCACCGCCGATAAAATACACAGGATGAACCGCGTGCTGTCGGATTATTATGGCGTTGCGCGTGGCGCTCGGACGATATCGGCGGACGCCTATTCCACAATGAGGCTCTCCGATAAATCGGTTTCAGGCCACAACGGCAGCACGGTCTACAACATCGCGTCGATTACCAAACTGATGACTCTCACTGTGGCATCGGGATACATCGCGGATTACGCTGGTCAAGTAACGGTTCAGGAATCCGATGTGACCAGCCCGGGAATCGATGACTTTGTGCAGGAGGGTGACGTGGTCACCTTCGGGGATCTATTTGCCTCTGCACTGATCGTCAGCGATAATAACGCGCCGATAGCCATCGCGCGTGAGATAGGTTACATTATCAACCCGTCGGCTACGGACGACGATGTAGCCAAAGAAGCTTTCATCTCAGCGATGAATGATAAGGCCACCGCCCTAGGCATGGATAATACTGCGTACACTCTCCCATGGACAAATGGAATGTCGACGGCAAATGACCAACTGCATTTGCTCGCACATATCCAGGCAATCATCCCTTCAATAACTTCTAGGTGGGGACTTATAGATTACGAAATGGTGGTGACGGGCGCCAATGCAAGGACATACATGATTAATAATGCCGTTGGGCCTAATACCCGTGGCCTGCTGCCGGAATTTCTTGGCGGTAAGACAGGAACTGTTGACAATAGGGGGTCTTTTGCGTTCGTATGGTCATCTGAATCGGGTATGAACGCGACGGTGGTTTTAAGATCCAACCCATCTACCGAAAGATATATTGATTCTCGCCTGATTACAGACTCATATCTCGGATAAAGCTTACCCTATTTTCCTTACTCTCCCCCTACCGGACACATCCTCAAATCCTTCCTCCAACTTCATCACCTGGGTGAGATTATAATCATCATCCAGGTGAGCATAACGTTCCGTGGTCGTCAACTTCGAATGACCCATTATCCGCTTCAACCCCTCAATATTGCCGACCGTCGTCATATACAGAAACCCGAACGTATGCCGACCGACGTGGCTCGTTAGATTCTTACGTATTTCCGCCTTCGCCGCCAGTTCTTTCAACGTCCGGTTATACTCCTGTTCAGTAGGCAACTCAAAAAAAGTTTGCCTAGCCTCTTTAATCAAAGATTTTGCAATTGAGTTCAACGGTATCTTCACGGCCTTGGGCTTCCGTTCCCGATTCTTATGTTGGGTAAACACCAGCATGTTATCAGTAACCAACCATTCCGCGTTAGCCCGGTACAGATCGCTTACCCGCAAGCTCGTAAAGCAAGTAAACAAAAACGCACGAAGAACCTGTGTTTGGGTGCCTGTCAGATTGCCCGCTCGAAGCAATATCATCAACCGCTTTATTTCGTCACGATTGCAATAAACAGTTAACGAATCTACCTTTTGGTTTGAGAAATTGATGGCTTTAGGATTCACGGATATCGTTGCTTCTTGGTCTGCAAGCCGTAGGTATGCTTTCAAGTCCTTTATCCGCGTCCATATCGAGCTCATCCGTAAGCCGGTCTTTTTTAAATGCTGCCGAAACCGTTTCATCCACGCCTCGTCAATCTCATCAAACCGTATCAATTCCTGAAACTCGATCAATGCCTTTATCGTACATTTGGTGTTCTTCCACGTTTGCTTTTGGATTTCGCCTTGCGCATACCGTTCATTATTCCGTTCCTGCATAAACTTCGCCAGCGATACCCTACTGTCGTTGTATTTGAGTTCACGCCGGAACGATTTCAAGTCGAGCACACGATTGGCCAGCCGGAACATTTTGGCAACTTCATTGTATTGCCCCCTCCTATCCATGATGATCATGTTATAATCATTTGCGTCCGGGTCGCTTCGATGTCGGGGCAACAGCAACCCGGCATCGCGGTCCACCCTATCGGCCGGCCACCGTAGAGACAAGGGGAACCGGCCCTGCTCATAGCGCCTGTCCACCGCGATATACACCTCGATGTACAGCGAAACGTAGCCATCCTTTTTTGAGATTGCATGCTTGTTAAAAAACAAGCGCGTCGAGAAATTGAACATTTGGGAATCAACAACGTCAAACATGCCAGCAAAAAGTTAGATAAAAGTTAGATTAACTTATTGCCGAGACAGTTACTCCGACGTGTGTAGAAAGGTGCTGTACGGTATGTTACAGCTGTTTTTGAAAAATCCCCGGAGACGCTAAATCTCCGGGAATCAATTTTCGTACCTGGAGCGGGAATCGAACCCGCACTCCCTTAACGGGAACAGGATTTTAAGTCCTGCGTGTCTACCAGTTCCACCATCCAGGCAACATGGCTTCGTTTTTTCAGACCGCAAACTTAGATAAATTCGCTTTTATATGCAATTATAATTTATAACTAACTCAACTCCGCTCCTACTCGCTCCAGCAACCGTTTGGTCGCCTTGATACCTTCTTCCTCGCTCAACTCGCTTCCCTCATATTCGATACCGATATACCCACGATAACCCGCATCCTTAACGAGCTGGAGCATTTTCCGGTAGTCGATATTCACTTCGTTACCTTGCTCATCAAATACATTCGCTTTTGCGCTTACACCCTTGGCAAATGGCATTAGGTCCTTCACCCCTTGGTAGCGGTCGTACTCGTAGAAGTTCCCGAAATCCGGCAAGCTACCGCAGTTACGCTTACCCACACCCTTCAATACAGCGCTCAGCCAGTCACCATGTGATGATATGCCACCATGGTTTTCCACGATTACGTTGATGTCGTGTTGCGCAGCAAATTCGCTCAATCGTCCCAGACCATCGATGGCCGCAGCTTTCACCTCTTCTGGTGTTCCTTTTCCGGCGGCATTCACCCGTATGGCGTGACACCCTAAAAACTTCGATGCCTCCACCCATTTGTAGTGGTTCTCCACCGCTTGGATGCGTTCTTTGTCGTCGGTCGATCCCAATGGTCCTTCACCGTCGATCATAATGAGCACATTGGTAACACCATAGTCCTTGGCCCGTTGGTTCAGGTCGCCCAAATAAGCTTTATCCTTCGCCTTATCCTTAAAAAATTGGTTGACATATTCCACCGCATGGATACCGAACGTTTCTGCGGCGGTTTTCGGAAAATCGAGGTTGTCCAGCTTCCCATCAAACAGTGTTTTGTGCAAGGACCACTCCGCCAATGAAATATCGAAGAATAACTTCTTGTTCGTTACGTTTGCCAACGATGTGCCCAATGCAGGCAGTACAGATAGGCCCAAAGCTCCTACCCCCAGATGTTTCAAAAATGATCTTCTATCAGTCATATCGTTAAAGTTAGTGATACACGCTTTTAAATGTTTGCCCACCCGCTAGCTAACACATCTACCAAGTGCACAGTCTTAATGGCCAAATTGTGCTTATCGATATATGCTTGCAGGTGCAACAGACAAGAGGAGTCCGTGGAAATGATGAAGTCTGCTTCCATTTCTAGTGCATGGTACACCTTCTGCTCGGCCATGGCACTCGATATCGCATCGAATTTAACGGCGAATGTGCCACCGAACCCACAGCAGGTGTCGGTATGTCGCATTTCAACCAAATCCAGTCCCGCAACGTTACTGAGTAGCTGCCTGGGCTCATCCTTTATGCGGCATTCACGCAATCCCGAACAGGAATCGTGATAAACCGCACGCCCTTCTAATTCAGCTCCAAAGTAGTCCTTTTTCAATACATTCACAAGGAAATCGGATAGCTCGTGGATATTCCCCTGGATAGACCGGCATCGATTGTGCACCATGGTATTCGTAAACAGATCATTATATGCATTTTTCACCATGCCTGTACACGAAGCCGATGGCGACACGATTACGCGGTCATCCGAAAAATCATGTAAAAATTTGGTGCCGATCTGCTTGGCTTCATCCCAAAAGCCCGCGTTATACGCTGGCTGCCCGCAACACGTCTGCTGTGGATTATAAACGACCTTACAGCCCGCTTTCTCCAGCACCTTTACGGTGTGGAATGCCGTTTCGGGAAATAGCTGATCGATGAAACAGGGAATGAACAACTCAACGGTCATGCTGCGGCGGCTTTTTTTAACATCAACATCCTAGATAATAACACCAACCCCAACACAAAAAACAGGCCTAAACTCAATGCCGAATAGCGAATATTACGGGTAATTTGTTCGATAAGTGCAAAGGAAAATAGCCCAATGACGATGGCGACCTTCTCAGTAACATCATAAAAACTGAAAAAGGAGGCCGTATCGGTCTCGTTAGCAGGCAGCAGCTTCGAATAGGTGGAGCGCGAAAGCGACTGTATGCCCCCCATCACGAGCCCCACCAGCGCCGCCAACACGTAAAACTGGACTTCATGTTGGATGTAATATGCTGAAATGCATATCCCGATCCATACACAGACCACCAACATGAGCACGCGCACGTTGCCGATAAAGCGGGCCAGCAACGACATGAGGTAGGCACCGCCTATTGCCACCAGTTGAATCAGCAATATCGTTGCAATCAACTTGGGGGCACCCAGATGCAAAACTTTCTCACCAAAGGCCGCCGCCACGATCATGACGGTTTGCACCCCCATGGCATAGCAGAAAAAAGCCGGCAGAAAACGCTTGATTTCCGGTATTTCCCGTAGCCGTACCCACACATCCCGGAGCTCGGCAAATCCTTTCCGCAACACGTGTCCCGTTACACGCCCGTTATTCCGAGCGTCTTTCGGCAGCTTCAAGAAAGGTATCTGCGCAAAGCCGATCCACCACAGGCCAACCAGCAAAAACGATAGCCGTGGCGGAAAACTGGGGTCAGTAATGCCAAACCATTCCGGTTTGAGGATAAACACGAAGCAGATGATCTGAATGGTAACACACCCTACATAGCCATAGGCAAATCCTTGTGCGCTTACGCGGTCCTGTTGGTCTACCGTGGCAATCTGTGGAAGGTACGAGTTGTTGAACAACACTCCCCCTACATACCCCATAGCTGCCAAGGTAAAGCAGATGATTCCCCATTCGAGCGTTTCCAGCGTGAAGAAAAACAACCCCATGCAGGCTATCCCCCCAAGGTAAGTGAATGCCATCATAAACGTCTTTTTGTTGCCTTTGAAGTCGGCCACCGACGACAATATCGGCAGCAACAGGGCCATGATGAGGTAAGCAACCGACAGCGCAAAGCTGGAGAGTGCGGTATTGACCACCTCTATACCGAAAAAAGTAACACGATCGCCATGAGCTTCGGTAAAGGTAATGGCAGTATAATATGCCGGGAATATGGTCGATGTGATGACCAGGTTATATGCCGAGTTGGCCCAATCAAACATAGCCCACGCGCGTATCGTGGGTTTATCGTTTTTAAGTATTGTCATTCTTACGTTGAGCAGGCTAAGATAGGAAATAGTTGATAAATTATGGTGCCAAACAAACCTATCCGGCATTTGGACGGTTTGAATCCAAATTTTATTCGCAGAGGGGAAACATGACGGCATAAAAAGGGTGCCTAAGAGCGAAACTCCCAGACACCCTGCCATCGCATCTATGGCATTGTTCTAATAGGTAGTTGACATTGTTCTAATAAGGCTATACCAACCCATTACCGATGCGCTCAAGCATCGCCTTGGTTTTCGTTATCCCTTCATTAGCCGTAAGGCTGTGTCCCTCGTACTCGATACCCACGTAACCGGTAAACCCTGTATCTTTCACCATGCGCAGAATACGCCCATAATCGATACTGGTCTCATCACCGTCGGCATCAAAATCATACGTCTTGGCACTTACCCCTTTAGCGAAGGGCAATAGTTCTGCCGTACCTTGGTAGCGGTCATATTCCTCCAAGCATTCCGTTGCCAGATAGGCTTCAATGGTCTGTTCCAGTGGTTCGGTGCGCTTGATGCAGAAATTGCCGGTATCCGGCAGTGTGCCGCAGTTGGAAAGCCCTACGGTTTCCATCACCCCCTTCAGCCACTTGCCGTCAGACGAGTAGCCGCCATGGTTTTCTACAATGACGGAAATGCCGTAGTCGCTGGCAAACGTGGCGAGCGCGGTAAGGCTTTCGGCAGCACACCGGGCCACCTCACCGGCCGTGCCCTCCCCTGCTGCATTTACACGGATGGCATGGCATCCCAAAAACTCAGCCGCTTCCACCCACTTGTAATGGTTTTCCACCGCTGCCTTCCGCTGAGCCGCCACGGTATCACCAAGGTCTCCTTCACGATCACACATGATAAGCACGCTGGTGATGCCATAGTCGTTGCACCGGGTTTTAAGTTCACCAAGGTATGCCTGATCGGTAGCCTTGTCCATAAAAAACTGGTTGACGTACTCAACGGCGTCGATGCCGAAATTTTCCTTGGCATACAGCGGAAAGTCGAGGTGGTCGAGCTGTCCGCTGAAAAGCACGCGGTTCAACGACCATTCGGCAAGTGATATCTTAAAAAACAGCGCATCGGCGCCCGTCGTCTCCTCCCGCGTTCCCGTGGCGCTGCCATTACACGAAAGTAAGGGCGACAGGAGCGGATACGCCGTTGCCGCAGCAACGCCCATACCCAATTTCCTAACGAATCTCCTTCTCGAATTCATGGTATTATTCGTTTAATTCCGCACCTAGTTTTGCTTCAACGCGCCCGCGCTCCGATCAATCTGATCTTGCGGAATGGGGAAATGGTGATTCTTCTCGGTAAAATCGAGTCCACCGTACGAGCCAATCAGACTCCCTTCAAAGTCGGAGTAACTTTCCAGCACCTGCTCAGCAATACCCCAACGCACCAAATCGAAGAAGCGGTGCCCTTCAAGCGCGAGTTCTAGGCGGCGTTCGAAACGGATGGCATCCATTGCGTACTCCTTACTGGCGAATGCCGGATAAGGCTTTACATCGTAAGCAGCCACAGGATCACCGCCAACCGACTTGCCAGGAAGTTTGGCCGCCCGCGCCCGCACATTGTTTACCCGAGCCAATGCATAAGCCAAATCACCTGTTTCAGCCGCACATTCGGCTGCCATCAAGTAAACATCGGCTAGTCGGATGATATTTACATTTAGCGAAGTGACGTAGTTAACACCACCGGACTGCGTATTACCGGGAAAATCAGCTTGGTCAATCATGTGTTTATAACCAACAAAGGGTCCCGAAAACGCGGGGTCGCGCAACCACGCATCACCGGGCATAACACCCCAATCGTGGTAAGGCACACCCCTGCGCCCTACCGTATAATCAAGCCGCGGATCTACAGCAAGCGCATTATCTACCATATAATTGGTCTTAGCATCGCCCGCAAGGCCAAAATCTGATGTATATGCATTTGTGCGGAAAGAACCATCAAGCATGGGTAAACCCTGCGAAGTGACCCGGAAAGCATTGACCAGGTCAAAACTAGGATTGAAAAAACCGCAGCAGTTTGCCGGGGCCGACCCATACAAGCCACCTAACATATCGCCCACGTTGGCATTGTCGCCACCGCCATCGGGATTGATGGCGTGTTGAACGGCTAAAATGGATTCCGGTCCGTTTTCTGTGTTCACATCGAAATTATTCAGGAATGGTATGCCTTCCAAGTCGGGCCGCGCAGCGATAACTTCTTTAAACAACACCAATGCTTCGGCGTATTGCTGTTGGTACAGGTACACCTTACCGAGATACGCTTTTGCGGCAACTTGGTCTACGCGGCCAACATCGCCCAACGGCTTGCCATCCAACGGTAGGTTTTCCACAGCAAACTGGAAATCGGCCTCGATCATTGGTAAAACGTCTACATCGTTAGCAACGTGCGCCGCATCCGCAGTAGAGACGGTCTCGTCTATGTAGGGGATATTTTTGAACACACGCCAAAGGAAAAAGTAATAGTGCCCCCTGAGCATCTTGGCCTCTGCTTCAACTTCTTTGGCCCGTTGGTCCGTAAATTTATCCGTGGCGGTTTCCTGCACCGCCTGGAGCTGCCGGAGCGTCGTGTTGCAACGGGTTATCCCTTCATAGTAATTGTTCCACATGGCAGATAAATGCTCATTCACGCTGATTGCTGTATGCATTTCAATATCGAACAGCACGGCTTGGTCTGCCAATTCGCTGCCTTTATGTGCATTATCGGCGGCCACCTCGCCAAAAAGCCATTGGCTGGGCGCCGAAGCGTAGTTGCCCCATGTTCCGTTCCGGTTGCCGTTCATCAGGCCGTACGCTCCCGTAAGCAGCCATTCAACCGCCTTGGTATTTTGAACCTGCTCATCCGCCAATTGGCCTTGTGGACTTCGCTCCAAAAAGCCTTCGTTACAGCCGCCGATACCTAACACCACGATTAATGCGGATATCTTATAATATATGCTCATCGTTGAAAAATTTTATGGTTTGAAATATGCTAATACCGTTCGCTAAAAAGTAACACTTAACCCCAGGAGATACTGCCGTGGCACAGGGTATACCCCCATATCCACCCCCGGAGCAGTGAAATCAGATGTATATTGGCTCACTTCGGGATCCATACCACTGTAGCCGGTGATAGTAAATAAGTTGGTCACGCTGGCGTACAGGCGTAGGTTGGATACCTTTCCGCTGAACATCCGCTCGGTAGGGAGTGTATAGCCAACCTGCAGGTTCCTCATCCGGAAAAAACTGCCGTCTTGCACGTAGTAACTGGACGATTGGTATTCGATCGTTGGTGCGTCGGCATTCGGCGATGGCATCATGCTAGTTGGGTTACTCGGGCTCCACGCATCAAGCACACGCGTACTCACGGCACCGGGAAATGCATAAAAGTCTGTATATTGGCGGGTAAGATCAAACAGATCATTGCCCTGCGAGCCATTGAAAAACATACTGATGTCAAACCGCTTATAAGCTGCGTTTAAATTAAGCGAATAGATGAAATCAGGATGCGGATTACCGATGACCGTCCGGTCGGCCCCATCGATGACACCATCGGGCGTGCCATCCGGGCCCGATACATCGGCAAATTTAAAGCCCCCCACCCTAGCACCGTCATACGACGCACTATTAGCAATGTCGTCGTCGTTCTGGTAAATACCCGCTACCCGGTAGCCGTAAAATGCACCGAATGGGGCGCCCGCCTTCAATACCGAGGTGGTCACCCCGCGGAGCGTCAAGTAGGGCTGCTCGGTAACGGATGGTGCCAGTTGGATGATATCGTTGGAATATTTGGAAAAGAAAGCCCCCACATCAAACTGGAATGCTTCTTCGTCCGTACCCGCTGTATAATGGTAATTCAAAGAAATCTCGAAACCGGAATTCTGGATATCGCCGGAATTGATAAACGGCGAAGCACCAGTACCTACGGCCGCCGAAGGCTGCGGAACGGGGTAAAGCACCCCTTCTGTCTGCCGATCGAACCAGTCGATCGCGCCGTCTATCCGATTATTGAACAGCGTGAAATCAATGCCAACATTCACGGACCTGGCCTCTTCCCATTTGACGCCCGGATTGTCGTAATTGCTTGTCCACAATCCGCTTGACAGTTCATTACCTCCACCGATGGGGTAAAAAGAGTCGTTAATTCCCGATGCGTATCTTCTCAGGTATTGAAAGGTTGGGATGCGCTGGTTACCGGTAACACCATAGCCTGCCCTGAATTTCAAATCATCCAACCAAGTAACAGTATTCATAAAATTTTCGTTGGAGACCCGCCACGCCACACTGGCCGCGGGGAAAGTGCCATAGCGGTTTTCCGGTCCGAAATTGGAAGATCCATCGCGACGTACCGTTGCTGATATTAAGTATCGATCGGCAAACGAATAGTCAACCCGGCCGAAAATAGAGAATAGCGACCCTTCGGACCCCGTGCTTCCTGCACTAGTGGTCGCCGCCGTATTCAAATAATAATAATTCAGGTCGCCCGCAATGAAAAATTCATTTCCATCACCATTCAACTGGTGCCATGTCGATTCCACTGCTTCCGTGCCCAGCAGTACGGTGAGATCGTGTAAATCATTGAACTTATTTTTATAGGTGGCCGTATTAGACCACGTCCATTCGGAGTTATATCCTTGGTACTCACCGAGCGTGTTATTGGTGAAGCTACCCTCAGAGCGCTCCGGATTGGGGTAGCCGATCGAAACGCCGTTATAGTTTTCATAACGCAAACCGAATGTGCTTCGGAAATTGAGCCCTTTTACCAACTCGATGTCGGCAAAAGCACTTCCAAAAAACTGGCCGCTTTTGTTTACGTTGTCTTTGGCACGGTATAATACCGCCAACGGGTTATCGGCGTTACCCATTTTATTGCCACGGGTACCGGCAAAATTGCCCATGATATCGTACACCGGGATAATGGTTTGTATCCGGTAGGCCCACCCGATGGGCGATCCTTCTCCTTGGTAGTCGCCCGATCTATTTTCATTTACGCCAAACCCATGGCCGCTGGTAAATGAATATTGCATGTTTTCACCCAACGTAACCCGGTCGTCAAAAAAGGAAAACTGAGTGTTGCTACGGATGGTAAACCGCTCAAAGCCGGTGTGCTTGAATGTCCCATCCTGTTTAAATGCGCCCCCACTTATCGCATACGTCGCGTTCTCACTACCGCCCAATATGCTCAGCTGGTAATTTTGCATCGGTGCATTTCGGGTGATGGCATCGAACCAGTTCGTACCGGCATGGTTGGCCTTGGTAATCTGGTAAAATTGAGCGGCATCCATAGCATAGTTGTACTTGGTAGGATCGGCATCGGCGGCAGTAACCTCATGCCCGGTGGCAGAGCCCGCTAAGAGGTACTCCGGCAACGTGGGACGGTCCGGGTCAGACCCATAATTCGTACCGGTGGTTTCACTGGTACCAGGCGCTTTAGCCGGATCTCCGGTATTCTTAAAACGTTCATAAACATACTCACCAAACTGCTGTGGATTCAAAAACTCGGGAAAACGGCTGCGGTTGGGTTGCTGCGTGCCGTAATAGATATCGAAGGTAATCTTTGGTGCGCCTTGGACGCCTTTCCGGGTACTGATGATCACCACACCATTATTGGCACGGGCGCCATAAATAGAAGCTGCCGAAGCGTCTTTCAACACCTGCATACTTTCAATATCGTTGGCGTTCAGCCAGCCCAACTTACCCTCATAGGGCATCCCATCGATGATATACAATGGATCGTTATTGTTAATGGTACTGAACCCCCTAATGCGTATCTGTGGCGTGGCACCAGGCGCGCCATTATTGATGATTTGTACCCCGGTTGCTTTCCCCTGCAGGGCCTCAATGGGGCTGGCTGCTGGCTGCTGTTTAAGGTCTTTTACATCCACCACAGCAACCGAACCCGTCACATCTTTTCGAAGTTGAGTGCCATACCCCACTACCACGACCTCGTCCAGCGTACTAAGCGATGCCTGCAGGGCGAGCTCATAAACACGGCGGTTACTATCTACCACAAACTCTTGGGCCGCAAACCCAATGTAGCTAACTTCTACCGTCTCATTTGGCATCACCGCCATCGAAAACTGGCCATTGTCATCCGTGCTGGTACCTCGGGTGGTGCCTTTTACCTTTACTGCTGCACCTAATATCGGTCTGCCATTGCTTGCGTCTGTAACCTTACCGGTAATGGTGAGCTCCTGAAAAACACTGAAAAGGAGTATCTTATCATGTTTCATTTTATAATCGATGCCTATCGGCTTGAAAACCTCATTGAGCACCATCGACAGGTCACCGTACAGCGGCGTCACCTTGATTTTGCGGCTGGTCTTGATGGCCGAAGAGCTGTAGATGAAATGCGCGCCGGACTGTTTCTCTAGTATTGTTATCAGCTCTTTAATGGTGGTACGTTTGCCAGATAATTCAATTTTGTTATCAAGCGCACCTTGCGCATCCACCTCAGTAGCATGGCTCGTAAATACAATAATCGAAGTAATAACGGCATATAAAAAGGTAAGTCTCATCGCAGTTTTGGTTAACGCAATAATTCGATCTTTTTTCATACTTTTGAAAAATTTATAGTTCGTTAAACGTTTTTTTGGACTGTAAATAACTCCGGACCACATGTGATCCGGGCTACTGCCGGCAATACCCCCATATTGCCGGTTTTTTTTGTTAAGTGTTTAATTTTTTCATCGCTTTTAATTTTTTTCTCCTGTAACGACGAGGCTATGCAGAGTTAATCGTTTCGCCGTGTGATTTTCATGGTCGTTTATTGGGTTCAACTTATTGGTAGCTGTGGGCAACACGTAGGGTTGCTTGCAAAAAAGTCACGTTGGGGCTTTATGCATAAATGTGTGTTTAATGTGTTTGGTTATCAATCGGGTTCAATCATAGTCAGTGTGTTTATGTTTCAGAAAAATGGTGGTTCCAACTACCTCGTAACGCGTGTCGGTAACCGTGCAGATGATATCCAGTTGTTTAAAAAGTCCAATCCCACTGATGTCGCCGGTAAATGTGATATGCGCCAACCCATTGTCTGCCACCACATCCAGCGCATACAGCTCGCTCAATGTCTCTGCCAATGAGGTCATTGGAATATCCCGAAATGTTTCATTCCGTATCGCATCCACACGGTCCCGTACCGGCAACGGATTTTCGGAAACCGTCTCTTCCAAATCCTTGGCCAATAATACCGCCCGTTGGTTCGTCGTGAGGGATGCCTTTTGGGGGGCGGATAGTATTCGCCTCACCATATTGCGCCGACCGACATTATAAAACACATCTACCTTTCCGGAATACACGATTACCTCGCCTTTGGCATTTCCCTTGGGGGCCTTAATCTTGAATTTAGTACCCAACACTTTGGTAATCATCCCTTCGTGGAACACCCAGAACGGGTTTTCGCTGTTGGCCGCTACCGCGAAAAATGCATCCCCGATCAGCCGGACTTCACGGCCATGTTCGCTGAAGCGTTTCGGGTATTGAAGCTGCCCTCCCGGATATAGCTCTACCAGCGATTCGTCGGCTAGAATAATGTTCATACGGCGATCGGTATCGTTTTTTACCACCACAATATTGCCATCCGCTGCAACATCGGCAGTAAACGAAGGCGCTATCGGATAGCAAACTACACGGAAATAGGCGATTGTACCCACAGTGATTAACAGCGCAACGGATGCTGCTACCATTAGGTACCGAACATACCGCGACTTCAAGAACCGCTGACCATTCAAGGTCGCCTCTGCGCTATTGTTGACCTGTCCATGGATCTTTTGCCACATCGCATCTTCCAGTGCATCTAAATTCGAGGTGCTGATTTCATACTTATCATCCCTTTCCAATAGGTGATACCAATGGTCTACCAACCGTTCTTCGGCGGGAGTACACCGGCCGTCAATGTAACGTTGCAACAATTGATGAAAACTTTCCCTCCCCATATTACGCAGGCGTTTATAGTCCGTTCAATAAGGTAGTCTGTCGAACTGGTACAATCCCTAAAAATTCACTTAAAAAAGTTCCTGGAAAAGAAAAAGGAGGGCAAGAAAGTCTTTTAAGGCAATTCGTAATGTCTTCAGTGACTGTGTAATATGATATTCAACAGCTTTTTCAGATAAATTTAGCTTATTGGCGATTTCTTTGACCGAATAATACTCAGCGCGGCTCAATGTATAAATGGTTTTGGTTTTGGGCGGCATCATTGCAACGCCTTTTTCAATAGCCTCGTTGAGCTCCTTTATTCGCATAGATGCGTCGACCGGATTTGGCGACTCCTGTTCGTCTTGGAGTAGATGGAGCGCATACGTCTGCGCGTGAAGCTGCGACTTCAGATAGGTAATAAACCGGAAACGTACTGCGGAAAACAAGTATGCACCTACATGTTGCACATCGAGTGATTTCCGCTTCTCCCATAGCGACACGAATACATTTTGCGTAATGTCTTCGGCCAACGTCTCATCTCCCGAACGACGCACAACCTGCACATAACAACGTCGCCAATACCGCCGGTACAATTCCTCAAAAGCGATCTGGTCGTCGTTGCGCATCCGACTAAGCAACTCCGTGTCTGTATCCATCGTGGCTTTGTTCAACAGGGTCCCTTCGTTAATTGGTTAATACAAACGTAATGATTCGGTTACACTAATACAAGCATTTTTCGAATATTTGCCTGTAATTGCTGCCGTGAAACTACTTTTCGGCGAAAGCTCGGACATTTCCTATCTTTGAGGCGCAAAGGCATTACAACGAAATGAAAGGCAAGAAAACACTCCTGCTATGTAGCACACTCGCCATCGGCACCATATTTTTACGCTGTACAGGCAATGACCAGGATGGCAGAAATGCCGCATCCCAAACTGGGCAGTCTGTGTCTTCAGAAAAGGGTACCTTTTACATCGACACCCTGCATTCGGGTCTCGACAATCCATGGGGCATGGCTTGGCTTTCGGATGGTACAATGTTGGTTACCGAACGGAAAGGGGAAATATTGGTATTCAAAAACGACCGGTACACAGGCGAGAAACTGGAAGGGTTGCCCGCGATCTATGAACACGGTCAAGGCGGGCTGCTCGACATCCAAGCTCATCCGGACTACGCAACAAACGGGTGGATTTATGCAACTTATGCTAAACCGGGGCCAAGTGGCGGCAGCACGGCCTTGATCCGGTTCCGCTTGGCGGACGCAAAAATCGCCGAATTGGAAACCTTATACCAGACCACGCCGCTATCTGACGCACGCGTACATTTCGGCAGCCGAATTGTTTTCGATAACGCGGGTTACCTCTATTTTAGCACCGGCGAACGCGGTATAAAGGAAAACGCTCAGAATCTGGCAAATGATATGGGCAAAATTCACCGGCTGCACGACGATGGGCGCATACCTGCCGACAATCCGTTTATAGACACTCCCGATGCCAAGGCGAGTATTTGGTCATATGGGCACCGCAATGTACAGGGCCTAGCATACGACAGCGCAGATAACATGATCTACGCCACCGAGCATGGGCCGCGCGGAGGCGACGAACTTAACCTCATCGAAAAGGGGAAAAACTATGGCTGGCCAGTCATTACCTATGGAATCGATTACAGCGGCGCCATTATCTCTGAGCTCACTGAAAAGCAAGGCATGGAACAGCCTATCCATTATTGGACGCCGTCTATCGCCACCTGTGGATTGCTGTTCTATACAGGCGACCAATTCCCCGATTGGCGGGGCAATCTGTTTACGGGTGCGTTGGCTCTGATGCATGTAGCCCGAGTGGAGCTCAAAAACGGTAATTATACCCACGAGGAAAAACTGCTCCAAAACATCGGTCGGGTAAGGCATATCGCGCAAAGCAACAACGGATACATTTATGTGCTCACGGAAGGCCCTGGCATGCTCCTCAAACTGATTCCGACGGAATAAAACCCAGCGCATTTCCGATACCTGCTGCAGTTATCAAAAACGGCGTATATTCCTTCTATTTAAGTCGCTCCGCTATGGCAGAAGAGAGATCGCCAAAGTCGCTTTTTTATTCAGCACGATTATAATTGCATATAAAAGCAACTTTGTCTAAGTTTGCTATCATGAACGTGGACAAATTGCTTAGCCGGGCCTTAGATTTTGAGTTTCTCTCAATCGACGAAGGCGTATACCTATACCACCACGCCCCTATCGCTGATCTATCATACGTGGCCAACACGCTGCGGAAAATACAAGTGCCCCACGGTAAGGTGACCTGGCAGATCGATCGGAATGTCAATACCACCAATGTGTGCATAGCCAACTGTAAGTTCTGCAATTTTTTCCGCAGGCCTGGCCATGAAGAGAGTTATATCACCGATATCGATACCTACAAGCGTAAAATCGAGGAGACGTTCCGCTATGGCGGCGACCAACTGTTGCTACAAGGCGGGCATCACCCCGAGCTGGGCCTGGCATTCTATGCCGACCTATTCCGGGAGCTGAAAACATTGTACCCGCAGCTAAAGCTCCACGCTCTCGGGCCACCCGAAATTGCGCATGTTGCGAAACTAGAAGGCATACCTCACCTTGAGGTGCTGCGCACGCTTAAGGAGGCTGGCCTCGACTCGCTACCCGGCGCCGGGGCGGAAATACTGAATGATCGCGTACGGCGCCTCATCTCAAAAGGGAAATGCGGTGGGAAGGAATGGCTAGACGTGATGCGGGCTGCCCACCAGGTGAATCTCCCGACCTCGGCAACCATGATGTTCGGGCACATTGAGACGATCGAAGAACGATTCGAACATCTCGTATGGATACGCGAAGTTCAGTCTGAACGGCCGGATGGCGCGTACGGCTTCATTGCTTTTATCCCCTGGCCGTTCCAAGACGATGGCACATTGCTCAAGCGCCTCCGGGGCATAACCAACAACGTAACCGGTGAGGAATACATCCGCATGATTGCGCTGAGCCGGATTATGCTGCCGAATGTTAAAAACATACAGGCTTCATGGCTTACCGTGGGGAAAAGTGTTGCACAGCTATGCCTACATGCGGGTGCCAACGACTTCGGGTCGATCATGATCGAGGAGAACGTGGTATCAGCCGCCGGGGCGCCGCATCGGTTTACATCAAAATCCATACAGGATGCCATCCGGGCCGCCGGGTTTGAACCGCAATTGCGTACACAGAAGTATGAATTTAGGGAAATACCCCAAGCGATGGAAGAACAGGTCATCGATTATTAAATGGGAGCGGAAAATAGCGAACAACTGAGCAGGCACGTTGAAGCGCTCATCTATGCTTCGGAATTAGGTATCGGCATCACTGAAATCCAGCAGGTTCTCACTACACTGTACGATATGGAAATTGCTGAGCAGGCCATCATCGATGCAATCAACACCATCGAAACCCGCTACCAGCAAGACGACCGGATACTTGAATTGCGATCCATCAACAACGGATATCAGTTCCTTACCAAACCGGCATATTACGACACCATCAATCAACTGCAGGCCCACCGTTCGAAGAAGAAACTTAGCCCGGCGGCACTAGAAACATTGGCTATCATCGCCTATCGGCAACCCATTACCAAACTGGAAATCGAGCAGATTCGCGGAGTCAATTGCGATTACTCGGTGCACCGTTTGCTCGAAAAGGAATTGATTAAGATTGCGGGGAAGGCTGATACGTTAGGAAAACCCCTATTATATGCCACAAGCGACCTGTTTATGGATCATTTCGGCATAGCCACAACGTCCGACCTACCGAAATTGAAAGACATTATACAGGAAGACAATGCAATCGGCGATACGGGCGATTAACATGCCGATATATTTTTTTTAAAAAATATGCTTTGAATTAAAATCTTGCTATTTTTATCCTATAAAATAACATAGTATCTATTCACATGATTATGGAAACGCCAATGATGCATGACACTGATTTAGCGATGTTGGAGGACGACATGCTGGTCGCGCTTGACAGGGGTCCCGATGACGACGAAGATTCGGAGGACCTTTTCGATGACGAGGATGATTTCGAATTGGATGAGTTTGACTCGTTGGAAGAGTTTGACGACGATTTTGACGATGACGATTACTGATTTAAAACCCTCATATTTGAAGAAAACCAATACCCAACAACGCAACCAGCTGGATAGCTAAACGGCAATCGTATAACTATAACCAAGCCCGCTTCATATCGATAGGTTTATGCCACGACATGGACGGGCTTTTTATGCCACTATGCCATCGTGTTTTTGTGCAGTACTTCATATAGGTCGATGACCTTCTTCTGCAGCTCGATAACCTCCGCCTCGCGTTCCGCAAGTTTCCGCTTAAGTGCCGACAATTCCGCAGTGTGCTTTTTTTCCTCTTCCGAATCGGTTTCTGATAGCAACTGAACAATGGAAAGATCGAAAAGACGGGATATTTGATCCAAACGTGACAGGTTAACGTCCGTAATCCCAGTCTCGATCTTCGAAAATGCCGGGATGGAAATATCCAACCGCTTAGCGACATCCTCTTGGCTCCACCCTCTCTGGTGTCGCAAAAGTCTGATTTTTTTTCCTAATGTATTCATTGGTAAGATGATATAAAGAAAATCGCAGCGCCAACGTAACCACGACCGTTCCCTAAGGGAGTCGAATATAGACAAATTTATTATTTGTATAAAAACTTATCTGCAAAATTAACAAGATTTATACCTCCGTAATTCCCCGAACTCATAAATAGTAGGTTCTTTCCGATGGGCGATAAGTCATCCAGGTATTGTGTCATCCGATCGATACCATTCAAATAAACAAGGTTGGGCTGATTGAACGCTTGCTTCAGCGTGGCTTCAGAAATTGATTCGGCGTTCCGCTGCTTCAATGCCTCTTGATTGATGAATACCGCAGGATATTCCGCCTCCTGCATCGTATCGCGGTATTCGTTCAGATAGGCTTCGTTCAGGCTACTATAGGTATGCAGTTCGATGATCGCTACCAATGCTTTGTCGGGGAACTGTTCTTTAAGCGCATGTATGCTGGCGCGCAACTTCACTGGGGTATGCGCGAAATCTTGGTAGACTACGCTGTCGTTATCGCTGGCTACATATTCCAATCGGCGCGTCGCTCCCTTGAACTGCCGGATAGCAGCATAAAATTCATCGCGTTCAACACCCAACCATTCGCAAACGGTAAACGCCGCGGCTATATTGGAAAGGTTGTGTTTGCCGAATACCTGCAACGGCACATCGCCGATGTGCGTATGCATATACGTGATCCCCTTGTTGATGGTATACTCAGGCGTCCGGTAGCCGTGTTTGTTTATTTTGGATTGGTCTTCCAACACCAACTCCTGCAACGTCTTGTCTTCTTTGTTATAGACCAATGTACCTTTCGGTTCAATACTCTTGATAAATAACCTGAATTGGTTCACGTAATTTTCGAATGTGGGGAACGCATTCACATGGTCCCACGCTACACCACTTATAAGCGCAATATGCGGTTTATACAAGTGGAACTTAGGCCGCTGGTCAATGGGCGAAGCGAGGTATTCATCTCCTTCGATGATAATGAGGGGCGCGTCTTTCGTTAGCCGCACCATCTGTTCGAAATCGTCGAGCTTTGCACCTACCAGAAAATCGAAGTCGCGACCGATTGATTTAAGCACATACATGATCATGCTCGTAATCGTCGTCTTCCCATGGCTGCCCCCAACCACTACCCGGGTTTTCTCTGCGGCCTGCTCATAGATAAATTCCGGATACGAATAGATACGTATGCCCATCTCCTGGGCTTTCTTCAACTCCGGATTGTCTTCCTTCGCATGCATCCCCAAAACCACCGCATCGATGTCTTCCGTAATGCGTGCAGGGTCCCAACCCGGTTCAGGCAGCAGGCCCTCTTTCTCGAGATTGGTGCGCGACGGCTCGTAGATATGGTCATCAGAACCACTAACGAGGAATCCCTTTTTCGCCAGCGCTATCGCGAGGTTGTGCATGATGCTACCCCCGATGGCTATGAAATGTACTCGCATACCTGTTATTCCTTTATAAACCGTGCGGCTACCCACCCATCCAAGACTTCGTGACTTTCATACCTCAACCCTTGGAGCTGTGCGGCATCACTCAATACGTCCAAATCATGCCCTTCGTAAAAACCGCTCATATATAAAATACCGTTTGCCTCCAGCGACTGCGTATACGCTTCCAATTGGTGCAGCAGGATGTTGCGGTTGATATTTGCCAAAATCACGTCAAACCGGTGTCCCCTTATCAATTCCACGGAACCACATTCCGTTACAATATGGGCTGCCTCGTTCCGTATTTTATTCTCTTCGACACTGGCCGCGCACACGGGATCATTATCGATCGCCAAAACCTGCGCCGCCCCCAGCTTAGCCGCCAATATAGCCAAGATGCCCGTGCCGCATCCCATATCCAACACCGTCTTTCCCTCAAACGTTTCCGCCAACATTTGGCGCATCATCAGCGAGGTGGTTTGGTGGTGCCCGGTGCCAAATGCCATTTTCGGATCGATGACAATTTCATAGGGATATTCGGGTGCGGCAGCATGAAAAGTAGCCCTCACATAACACTGATCGGCTACGACAACCGGCTCGAAATTTCGCTCCCACACGCTGTTCCAATTCTGCGGTTCAATTTCATTGACTACATAAGATACCTCGAAGCCGACCGGCTGGTGGATCAGCAACGATTCCAATGCGGAGCGGTCGAGCTGCTCCGATGCGATATAAGCCGCAAACCCACGGTCCTGGACCTCGAACGTATCGAAGCCCATATCACCGAGATCACTTATCAGGATGTCCTGATGCCAATCTTCGCCTCCCGTGCAGGAGAAAACGACTTCACTGTACCTCATCATGGGTCTGCTTCACCGATTGAATACTTTGGCGATATCAATGAAGTCTCGTGACTTCAGCGATGCTCCGCCGATAAGCCCGCCGTCAATGTCTGGCTGTGCAAACAGCTCCGGCGCATTTTTGGGGTTGCAACTCCCGCCATAGAGGATGGTTGTGCTATTGGCCACGTTTTGGTTATAGTGGTTGGCCACTTCATTGCGAATAAATGCATGCACTTCCTGTGCCTGCTCCGGCGTAGCAGTAAGTCCAGTACCAATGGCCCATACCGGCTCGTAGGCTAACACAACGTCGCCGAAATCACCATCTGCCAAATGGAAAATCCCCTCTTCCAACTGGGTGCGGATCACATCAAAATAGCGATCGGATTCCCGCTCATCCTGCGTTTCGCCAATACAGAAAATAGGGATGAGGCCATGCTTTAGTGCTGCATCCACTTTTCTGCTTAACTGATTATCATCCTCGTGGAAATACGCACGCCGTTCTGAATGACCCAAAATGACGTATGTTGCCCCAGTAGATTTCAGCTGTGATGCCGATATCTCGCCGGTATACGCGCCCGTTTCCTGGAAATAGATGTTTTGCCCGCCAACGGCAACGCGCGACCTACTACCTGCGAGTTGGGCAAGTCCATGGAGATGGATGAATGGGGCACAGATCACAATGCCCTGCTCACCGATCACCTCATCGTTGGCCATATTCACAATCTCAGAGAAAAGACTGATGCCCTGCTGATAGTCCAGGTTCATCTTCCAGTTTCCAGCAACAATTTTCTTTCGCATCATAGTTGTATTATTATTATCGTATAAAAGTATTTAATATGTTATTCTAAAAACGTCTGTATTCCCGCGTGCGCTCAAACACAGCTGCCAGCAACCGTTTTTCCACATCATCAAAGCGAAGGTTTCGCCGTTCATATACGGATTCCATCGTTTCAAAAAATTTCTCCAGCCGGTAGGCCGAAAACCCTTCGGCACTTCCCCAGGAGAAATCAGGGATAAACGTAGGTGGCATGCCGGTGCAATAGACACTTGCACCTACCCCCACCACAGTACCCGTATTGAAAGCCGTATTGATGGCACACCGCACATGGTCGGCCATCACCATACCGCAAAATTGCAAGCCGGTATCCCGGTATCCGGCTTGGCTATAATCATATAAACGTACGGATTTATAATTGTTCTTTAAATTCGAATTATTTGTGTCGGCTCCCCAGTTGCACCCCTCACCCAGCACCGAACTCCCGAGGTATCCGTCGTGCCCTTTGGCAGAGCGCCCCCATATAACACAGGTATTGAGCTCTCCGCCCACCCGCGAGTAGGGCCCTATCGATACGTTGCTGTAAATCCGGGTTCCCATTTTCACCTGGGAGTTTTGGCCCAGCGCAAATGCACCCCTGATGAGGCTGCCTTCCCAAACTTCACTGCCTTTGCCCAGGTAGATGGGGCCTCTAGTGCTGTTGAAGGTAGCACACTCCGCTTGGGCACCTTCCTCGGCAAAAAACCGATCACCAATGAAACGGTTGCTTTCGGATAATATTGCCGACTGCCGCCCTTTAGTGAGCCGATTAAAATCCTGTCCGATTTGTTCGCCGTTCTGCAAGAAAATATCTTCGGGATGGTTGATCATTACCACCGGATGGTGGTAATATATGGGGGAATAGCCAGCCAACGAGGGCAGCTTACCGTGTTGCAAAGTTTCGGCTACCACGCGCGAGGCGATCAGTACTTCCCCGTACCATAGCGCTTCGCCGGTGCGCAACGCCAACGCTGCATCGACCAAGCGGTTGTCGGGGCAGCAATTGCCCCGCACGAGGAGAATATCTCCGCTCAAGTGGCCCAAGGGGTACTTCTCCTGCAGGTAATCTTCCGTAAGGAATGAATAAGAAGCATCCAACCACTTTGCCCATTTCTCGGCGATGGTAAGGATACCCACCCGCAGGTCCGCAACAGGACGCGTCAGCGCCAATGGATAAAGTCCTATCCGCCATTCCGCCTTGTCAAATAAAACGATATGCATAGGTTTCCATTTAGAACGGCTAAAATAAAAAAGTCCCGATAAAATATCGGGACTAATATTTTTTTACCTGTTGCAGGGTTACTTTTTGCTGTAACGGCTACGGAATTTGTCGATACGGCCTGCGGTATCAACCAATTTCATTTTTCCGGTGTAGAAAGGGTGGGACGTGTGCGAAATCTCAAGCTTCACTAATGGGTATTCATTTCCATCCTCCCATTGAATGGTTTCTTTGGCCTCGATGCATGACTTCGTTACAAACGAGTAGTCATTTGACATATCCTTGAAAACCACCAATCTGTAATTCGCTGGATGCAAGTCTTTTTTCATTTTATCTTCGTGTTACTATATTCCTGAATGAGCGTGCAAAGATAGGTTATTAGAATTTAAATTCCAACAATACTTCATTTAATCATCAGCTATTTTGTAGCTTCATGCCTGCTGGAACACCAATTCACCGAAATATTGGGGCAGGTGAAAATTAGGTGTTGGGTATTTGATGGGATTCCAGACCACATAATGTGGTTCTGGCAGGTCATCCCCGCACTTATAGAAATTACCCGTACACCGCATGCCGGCTAGCGAGCGGACCGCATCGGCTTCAAAAACGATTAGTGGGATATGGAGCAACAGACGCCATTCCCTATCGCCGTTTTCCAACACTTCAGGGGAAATATGGCTGTGTGTTCTCACTTGTTCAATCGTTTCCCGCGACAATCGCCTCCGCTCCGACCGCTGCGCTGGGCCATAGCCAATCAATCTGGTTCCTATGCAATTAAACTCCAAATTGTAATAACCCAAACCATCAAACGAGATAAAGAACTCCACGCAGCTATCTTTATATACCGGGTCGTTCGTATTGCGGTAAACCGCCCGCACATGCTTCTCTCGCACCTCGTACAGCAGCAGGATACCGACTGTTGTGTAAGCAATCTTAACGTGGACCGAGGGACGATACGGGAACGCTTGCCAGGGCATCTCTTTTAGCTCCGTGGGCGCCACGGGAGCTAGGGCGGCCAACAGCTCCGCTGCCGTTGTATGCTCATTGATTCCCCCAAGAAAAGGAATAACTATCGTATTCATGCCATCTCGTTTCCGATCGCTCACTATGTTCATTGGTAACCAGCGGCCACACGAGCCACGATAGCCCGCAGCGCCGGCTCCCGGGCTTCGAGTTCACTTACCAGCTTGAGTTGCGCCCGCGTACGCTGCAAATTATGGTCGGCGTGGTGCACCTTATAATAATGGTCTCCTTCCAAAAAGTCAGTAAGAAACCGTACCGCCTGCATATAAGGAAACAGCAACACCCCCTCCATCAAGGAAGCCACTTCATCAGCGGTCAAGAAATAATGAGCTTCTTCAAAATACCCATCAGCGTACGCTTCAAACAGCGGCACATTCAGCCGGACTTTATCCAGATCGGCTTCGTCTTCCGCAGCACAGTTGATGATGGTGCGTATCGCATCACCGAAGTCGTACGCCACATATCCCGGCATTACCGTATCCAGGTCAATCACGCACTGCGCGCGGTCATCGGCATCCAGCAATACGTTGTTGAATTTGGTATCGTTATGTGTAATCCGTATGGGTAACCGGCCCTGGGCCGCCAAATCCAAAATGGCGTGCATACGCCGCTCGCGCGCTTTAATGAACGCCAATTCTTCCGGCACCCGCTTAACACGATCTGCGGGGTTCGCCCGAATTGCGCTGTTTAGCTGTGCCAAGCGATTCCCGATATGGTGAAAATCAGGCAACACTTCATGAATGAGGCCAACATCCAAATCAGCCAACAGCCGTTGAAACTGTCCGAACGCGCGTCCACCTTCCCTCGCCTGCTGTGGCGTTTCTACGATATCATAGCTTCGCGTGCCTTCCAGCAATATAAACATCCGCCAGAAATTGTTTAGTTCATCGCGATGGCACGATTCGCCTCCGATGGTTGGTATTAAGGTCAAAACACGCCGATCAATCTGATCATTGTCTTTGAATTCGATGGCGTAGCGTGTTTTCAGGTGATTGGTTACCCGCTGGATATTATCCATTATCGCCGCTATATCTTTAAATACATGATGATTCACCCGCTGAAGCAAATAATGTGTTGCTCCCTCGTCGGTTACCACCCGGAAGGTATCGTTTATATGTCCCGACCCGAACGCTGAGACGCTTACCACCCGACCTTCTATTTCAAATTCACTCGCCAGCGTGGCTAATTGCTCCGGATTAAAATCATTCATAAAACAGGAAAACCAGAATATTTTCTTTACTGCCGTGCAATATGCAAATTAGCCCACGAATAACCATATCATTTCGCCAAACAATCGTTTGCGTTATTTCCGAATTGGTGTTGAGCAACCCATAAAAAAGTCCCATGAAACGGTTGTTCCACGGGACTTCCATACGATTTATTGAACAATTAAACGATAATTAAACCATTGATGCAGACTCAATCACGGTTGGCGACGCGTCCAGCACATCTTTATTAACAGCTTTCCCATACCGTTTGAAGTTATCGATAAAACGCCCGGCCAGTTGATTGGCTTTCGCATAATACGCATTTTCGTCAGGCCACAACCGAACCGGATCGAGCACTGCATCAGGCACGTCGGGGCAGCTTGTCGGGTAACGGAGGCCAAACACCGGATGGGTGTGGAAAGTTGCCTCCTTTAGTGTGCCCGATAACGCAGCTTTGATGATAGACCGTGTGTAATCCAGCTTAATCCGGCGCCCAACCCCGTACGGGCCGGCAATCCAACCCGTATTGACCAGCCATACGTTGATGGCGCTGCCTGCCAAACGTTCCCGTAGCAGTTCGGCATATTGGGCGGGGTGCAACGGCAGGAAGGCCTCGCCAAAACAGGCGGAAAATACGGCTTTTGGCTCCCGAACCCCCTCCTCAGTTCCCGCCACTTTAGCCGTATAGCCCGACATAAAGTGATACATGGCCTGTGTGGTGGATAGCAACGACACCGGCGGCAGCACCCCGAAAGCATCGGCCGTAAGGAAGAAGATATCTTTGGGTGCGGACGCCAAGCCAAGCGATACGCTGCCCATAATGTGGTTTATGGGGTACGCCACCCGGGTATTTTCCGTTTTGGAGACGTCGTCATAATTCGGTAAGCGTGTGCCGGGGACATACTGGATATTTTCTACGAGGGCACCGAAGCGTACCGCATTGAAAATTTCGGGCTCCTTGCTTTGGTCCAGCCCAACGCATTTGGCATAGCAACCACCTTCGAAATTAAAAATACCATTATCGCTCCAACCGTGCTCGTCGTCGCCTACCAGCATCCGGTTTCTATCGGCCGATAGCGTTGTTTTACCCGTACCGGAGAGCCCGAAAAACAACGCTGTATGTCCTTTGGTATCTGTATTAGCCGCACAATGCATGGAAAGTACCCGCCGCCGCAGCGGCAGTATGAAATTCATAACAGAAAAAATGCCTTTTTTTATTTCGCCCGTATAGCCGGTTCCGGCAATCAGCACCACTTTACGTGTAAAATTGATGATCACGAAATTGGAGTGGTGCAGCCCATACTGTTCCGGATGGGCGCACATGTATCCCGGCGCGGCAAGAATCGACCATTCCGGCCGGGATTCCGGATCGGGCGACGCTGGTCGGATAAATAGGTTATTGACGAACACATTCTGGTAAGCGGTCTCAGTCACCGCGCGAACCCCGATACCGTATGCCGCGTCAGCACCCGCAACAGCATCCCGAACGAAGATATTCCTACCGCTCAAGTATGCCCCCACCTCTCCAAAGAGGTAATCAAATGACGCTGCGGATATCGGTTGGTTGATAGGACCCCACCAAACGGTGTTTTCGGTCAACGCATCGGAAACAATGAAGCGATCGTAAGGTGTACGGCCGGTAAAACGGCCAGTGTCGGCCGTCAAGGCGCCGGATTCGGAAAGACTTCCCTCGCCATGCAAAACGGCATACTCCACTAATTCCGCCACACCTTGTTGATAGTGTACCCCTTCACAGTTCTTGATAAAAAGGTAATCTAACTTTGGAATAGCTCTTTTTGAAGCATTCATAGCAAATATTTAAGCATTTTCATGAATTAATGCGGCAAATATATAGATTTAAATTTCATTAAATAAAACAAAAATAGCTGAAAATCAGCTTTTTGTAAAAAATACACTAAGTTAACTAACTATGCATCAGAAGTGTTTATCGATTTAGCGTACTTTTGTAAAAAATAGGGACAATTTTTCGAGTCAATATACCATTGGGGAGCTTGCTTTTTTGTGTATTAAAGCTCCGTATTTGGCCAGTATTTTTTACCTTTAACGGTTGACCACAACAGCAATAGACTACGTATGAAACTGTATCCCATTGACACTGGATTATTTAAGCTCGACGGCGGCGCCATGTTTGGTGTTGTTCCCAAATCGATCTGGCAGCGTACCAACCCTGCCGACGACCGGAATATGTGTACCTGGGCTGCCCGACTATTGCTCATCAGCGAAGGTGAGCGGCTTACCTTGGTTGATACTGGGTTGGGCGACAAACAGAACGAGAAATTTTTCAGCCATTACTACCGCCATGGCGACGACACCCTGGATGGATCGCTGGCCAAGCACGGCTTCCACAGGGATGATATCACCGACGTATTCCTTACGCACCTCCATTTCGACCATGTTGGAGGCGCGATTATGCGCGAAGCGAATCGTTTAGTACCGGCATTCAAGAATGCTACCTATTGGAGCAACAAACAGCATTGGGATTGGGCACTCTTCCCCAACCACCGCGAAAAACCTTCATTCTTACAGGAGAATATCATACCGCTCTACGAGAGTGGGCAGCTACGCTTCATCGATGTAGAAGACGGTATCCGGTTTTCCGACAACATCACCGTTCGTTTCGCATTTGGCCACACCGACGCGATGATGCTTCCACAAATCAACTATAATGGAAGAACGCTGCTATACATGGCCGATCTCCTGCCTTCTGCAGGGCACATCCCGCTTCCTTATGTGATGAGCTACGACGTACAGCCCCTCATCACCATGGAAGAGCGTAAAAATTATTGGCAGGAATCCATAGACAACGATTACGCGTTATTTTTGGAACACGACCCCATAAACGAGTGCTGCACCATCCAACTTACGGATAAGGGTTATCGATTAAAAGAGACTTTTTCGCTAAAGGAATGGTTGGCCTTGTAATCATTTTCTATCCATTTCCAATCCAATTCGCTACAGCTATGGCTTTGGGATATGCGACATCAGCCCCTCAATAGCATCCGACACATATTGATAGGGATATTTATGCACAATAAAATAATGGCCTGCGTCCGTTGTCGGATCCCATCTATTGGCACCATTTTCGTCGACGGAAAACTTTCCGGGTCCATTTACATAAAAATAATCCGATGGATTGCGGATCGCGATCAATACAGCCGTCTGGTCCCACGAGGGCCGATTTGATTCGCCGCCATCGGCATACGTCCGCAGATTAAATTCATAAGCTTTGGTCACCGGGCCATCGTCACTGCGCGCTCCTACTTTACCACCCGTCAAAATTTTCACACCGATTTCAAAGCCACTGAACAGTATCGGCGTCGGCCAATTATTAAATGTATTCGCGGATGCCGAAGCGTGTTCAACTACGTTAAATTCAATCCCCTCTGGAAACACGCCAGCCATCGAAACCAGCTGCTTCACTTTAGCTTTTACAAGATCTACGCCCTTAAGCTCGGAATGTTCATCCGGCTGAGAATCCAGAAGCGCACTGAGGTTGGAAAGAAATCCAACAGTCACAATCGTCACACTTTGGTCAGGCTGAGCTGCCAACACTTGCCGGTACACCTTTACAGCATTGGGGTAGGTTTTATCCTGCAGGTCTCGGGCATACGTATTGATGAGCGTATCGTTCCAACCGTTTTTCGCGGTAAAATCGGGGGCACCTTGTGCGGCGACACCCACTGGTAGGCTATCGCGACCAAAATACCGATTAAGCACTTCAATCGTGGGAGCAATGGATGGATGCGCATCACTGGCAACGGTAGCCAGAATTTCGCATTCACCGCTGTCGGCCAGTGCATGCAGCACCGCAATCGCACCGACATCGTCATAGTCGGGACCCATATCGGTGTCGAAGATTATTTTGGGGGTCTGAGTGACTGATAGCCTAACCTGTTCATTTGATTGCGTAGAACAAGCGGCGCACAAAAGAATAGTGCTCAAAAGGAAAATCGCGTTAGTTTTCATCTATTTAAATTTTTCTTTAGTGGTGATGAAGCTGTCATGGTTTAATCATTCCCCTATGTGGTTTTTGAAAACCATGACGGTTTCAAAGGCAATAATAAAATAAGTTAATTGATATACTCACTTTTTTCTGAACGAATTCTAAATCAAATGCATGATCCGGTTATCTACATGCTTTACGGCAATTAGAATTAATTAGTATCTGCTGTTAAAATCATAGACTGTTTTCCTTTGAGCTGTAGTGAAAGCGATCTTCTACCACCGCGCTCTCGCATGCGAACCGTCTTAACGAACCCGTTAACGGGGTCCCACAACCTAGCAGTACCTCCAAGTCCAACATCCACCCGGAATTCCCGTACTTCGGAACTGGTATTAACAAAAAGGTAGGTATCCTGTTCTACTCCCGTTTTATACAATGAAACAATATCCCCGGCTTGGCCATCCAAACAATAAGGTGGCTCAATATGATTACCAATCCATTCAATCAGTTGTTCCGGGTCATCGGCAAACAAGACATCTCTTTCTTTTTCGAAATAGGCCGCTAGATCCATCTCGACAGCTTCCGGCGAATCCTTGCCAATTGCCCAAACTTTTTTCTGTTGGAAAGCGACCGGCACGCCCTGTTTAACTAGCCATGCAATCTTGGCAAGCAAGTCATTATCCAGCACCTTAAGAAACGGAATAATAAGGGGACGGGCCGAAGCACCGACCTGCATTACCCGTGCCATATCCACATAGTCGAAATCAAGGTGGTTTTCGACAAGGCGTAAACCAATTGCTTTGAAATTATTGCTTATCGCAAGCGCTTCATCATTAAAATAGGCGCCTGATAACGATAACGGCACTTCCGTCAACGAATACATGCTCTCAATCGGATAAAAAACGTCCACGAGCGGACGACGCCTACCATTCGAGAGCATATAACCCACCCGGCCTATGTAATCGGTAAACACTCGATTTTCCGACTCACTGAAGTTTTTGTGCCCATAATATGAAGCGAACTGGTCAACACCGAATGCATACTGGACACCGACGGCTGCCACCACCCCTTCGATATCAACGATGCCTGGATATTCGCTGTCGAAAGCATTGGATATTTCACTCATAACATGCGGGCGATTGCATTGATTGGCAACCGACGACGCAAGTTTAGCCGTTGTAACACCCCAGTTTTTTGCTACATCAGGATGTGCTGTCAATAAATCGATACCGGGATGCTGCATATGCCGATAAACCTGTTGAATATTTCCTTGGAAAATGGGGTGATAAAATAGGTCCTCTTCCAGCAACAAATGGCCTGAAGACGCGATGTTATTCTTCGCTCCAAATTGTTCTAAAGGTTTGAAGTAGTATTCCGTTACTAATTCATTCAGTGTTTTATAATAATCGACCCGAACTTTGGCTGAGCGGGATGTCCATACGCCTACAAGCCGATAAATCTCTGGGAGCAAGTCATAACCTCTTCTGTTCCGGAATTCGGAAAGCAAACCCCTACTCCAGTTGAGCGTTGGATGGATAGGCACCAATGAGTCGATTGGATCTACGGTCCGGGGAGACACCGGGGGCGGGTTTTCCAAAAAATGGGTGCCAACCATTGCCGGCTCGTCGGTAAACAGCACTTCAATACCCTTGCCGAAGTAATCTCCAACATGCGTACGGTATTTTTCGTGGGTACTAGTCACGAAAGCATCACCTATTTGAGGTTCAAGCAAGTTGACCATCCGGCGACGGGCATACCAGTTATTAGTGGCATGGGTCTGCTCATAGAAAGGCTTAACGGCAAAATAATAAACCTGCCATTCATCAGAAGAAGGTTGCCATCTCAACGTGCCATTGCGATCAATCCACGGGCGTAAATCCACGGCTTGCACGTTCTCCGCTTTACACACAGCTGTCGCTGTCAGAACTTGCGAATGGCCATGCGGCAAATTGATCACCACCTCCTGTCCGTCTCGGGACTCTTCCATAATAACCGACACCCCCAATGCCTCCAATCCCGGGTTGCGTTTGAGCACTTCGCCGCCCGCCGAGCCACTTGGATATCCCTCTTCGTCATATATCCAGACCCGGAGATTAAGCGAGTCTATCGTCTTACTGACAAGTGCCCTAAACGCGCTCCATTGCTCATCATCGTTAAGATACCCGTTATAAGACACATTAGTAACAAGCCCACCATATCCTAACCACTTCAACTCCGTAACGGTTGCAGTATCCGGAACACTATGAAGAATCCTGAGTGGTCGGAAATCTACCGGCGGGTCTTTGAACACTTTTGGATCAGGCTTTTCATCTCTTTTACGTGAATGATAGATAAGCTCCACATATTTTTCCGTGATGTTACTGGCTTCATCCAATGTCGGCACTTGGAGATAACGATGACTGCCGGTACCGGAAAATTCAAACCGTGTAGTAGCATCGGCATTTACCACCATTTTCCCAGGTCTGCTCAGTTGGAAATAGTCCTCTTCTATTGCGAATAAGACGGCTGTGAGATCCCATGTTGGTCTGTCATAAGGCATGGGGATATAAAGTTTATATCCCTCTACCAAGGGATTAACATCGGCGTATCCCAAATTTCTCTCAATAGGTGCCGCCGGAAATAGGAGATGTTCCCCTACTTCAAACGGGCTGATGAACACTGGTGTTGGCCACTGGTCAAACACATATTGAGAGGCAGCCACATCCGTTCTGATATTAAACTCCTTCTCCGTAGGCTGTTTTAAATTCCCGCCCATTACCACCAACCGACTTACTTTCTTTGCCACCAGTGCGTTGCCATCAAGCACAGAAAACCGGTCGGGACCTGATTGCAAAAGTGCCTTCAAGTTCGTCAGAAAACCAACAGAAATTATGGTCACCGAGCTATCAGGGCGCTTCGATAGCAATTCACGATACATGGACACTGCGGGTTGTACGTCCTCATATCGATCGATTTTGCTGTAGAACGCCTGACGCCCGTTTAGTCGAAGCTCCATAGTCTTCCGAGCAAAGCTGTTTGCTTCGGCCTCCCCTTCTTCTCCGCCCCGAACGGTCGCGATCGGCACATCCGGATAACCATACCAATTGTTGATTACATCGAGGTAACGCACCGAATTTAAACTCGATTTGTTATTGCTAACTCCCAAAAGTTCAATCTTTCCCTCCTGTTGATAGCGATACAACATCGCCAAAGCCAGTGCATCATCGATATCGTTACCCATGTCGGTTTCGAAGATAACCGGTATCGGTGCCTGCTGGGCTATTGCTGGCAAACTGATGCCAAGTACAGCACACAACAACACAGCGTAAAACAAACATGGTTTCTTCCAGTTTTTCTTCATTTGGCTATTCTTGCTTATCAGACCCATTTTTATTACCACCCCGGGTTCTGATTGAGATCGAAATCCGGTATGATAGAAGTTTCCTTGATTGGAATCGGCATAATGAGGAATTTCTCACTCCATGCATTTCTTTGTTCGGTAACGAACCTCGAGTACGTGAACGAATCATCAGCGTGTTTCGTTATTTCCATCCCCGTGACAAGTTTATCGGTTTGGTCAAGTATTTTCCATCTCCGTACGTCCCAAAAACGATGTTCTTCAAATGCCAGTTCGACCCGCCTTTCCCTTCGTACCCTTTCTCTGAATTCTTCTTTGGTAAGATTTGTAGGTAATTCAGGCATATTCACTCGGCCTCGAACAGTATTGATAGCCTGCCTAGCTATTTCAGTTGGCCCATTTGCTTCATTCTCCGCTTCCGCAAGATTGAGGTATAGTTCAGCCAGTCGATACTTTTTCCACCGAGTATCTTCCGGTTGACCCGACTGTAACCGCGGGTCAATGAATTTTCTGAGGTAGTACCCTGTTCTAGTAAAGGCCCAGCCGATGGGTGCTTTCAATAATTGGTCCGCACCCCCCACATAGGTTTCCATGATATGGATTTCTCCTCCAATATTATCGTAGGCGGCCCCGTTATGCCATACCGTAGCGTAGAAGCGCGGGTCTCTGCCGGCATAGGGGTTTGCAGGATCATACCCTGAATCTGTATTGATAATGGGCTGTGTATGGTTTTCATCCGTATATCCTAAAATCGCTGGTTCACCGGTACCCTGCATGTCGTAGCTGTCTACCAATTCTTGCGTCGGGGTAGCCCCTACCTTGAACATTCCCGGTTTACTGGGTATACTATTAATGATGCTGAAAACGGGGTCGATCTGACCCTCATGCACTTCATAAATAGTCTCCCTATCTCGTGGTGAAGAACTAATATCCGTTTTACTCAAGAAATAATCCCCGTAATTTTCTGCCAGCGCATATCCTTGTGTGGTGAGGATTTCAATAGCATGCTGACTAGCTAAACTAGCAGCTTCCCATTTTGCCCGGTCGTTTCCCGGGTTCCAAAGCGGGCTTGCGTTAAATAATAGTGCTTGCGACTTCACCGCGTAAGCCATTGCTTTGGTTACACGCCCACGTTCAGCTTCGGTGGTAATCCGCATAGGCATAGCATCATTTGCAATGACTTCATCACACTCCTTCACAATAAAATCGATACACGCTTGGAAAGTCGGGCGCGTAAGTGTCGTGTAATCAAAATCATTCGTAAATGGGGCCGTTACAACTGGCATTGCCCCATACTCTTTGATCAATTCCCAAAAATAGAATGCGCGTAAAAGCTGGGCCTCACCTCGGAATCGCACGCGGTTTGTAGCACTAGGAATATTTGCGGTTTGAACCTGGCTTAAAAACACATTAGCGTCTCGGATACCCGCCCAAAAGGTTCCATAATGATAGACGCCTTTCCCCCGCTCTTGCGTAGTATGCAGCGCACTTCCACCAGGATTCAAGCTCCCTGAAGACCAAGACATTACAGCACCCGAATAAGCATAAGCTTCGTCAGAAAACGGGGCTAGAAAGTCAAAGAAACCGTATTTCCAAAAATAGCTCGGTATATATCCATAAACTCTATTCAAATAAGCTTCTGTTCGCTTCTCGTCTTGGAATATATCTTCCAATGTGGTTCGGCCGTCCGGTGTAATATCGAGGTAATTCTTGGCACACCCCGAAAAAATCAATACGGCCAATGCAATGTATTTAATAATAAACTTTTTCATCACCATCCTTGTTTATAACATATTTAAAATGTGAAGTTTACGCCGAAATTATAAAGCCTAGTAATCGGATAATCCCTGCTGTTGGTAAGCTCAGGGTCGAATTCTTTGGTCGGGAGCCTGTCCCAAGTGATAAGATTGAGCCCATTCGCATATATCCTTAGGCGTTTGGCGCCAATTCGATCCGACCAATTCGAAGGAAGGGAATAACCGATTTCCATATTTTTCAGACGAATGTAACTTGCATCCAAAATGAAAAACGTATTGGGCCTTTCGTTGGGGTCTGCCTGTGTCGAAATCCTCGGATACCTAATTTGTGCACCATTCGCAGCGCGATCCTCCGTCCAACTCTGCTTGTGTCTCGTTATGAAATTTTGAGTGGCAAAAACCCCTTGGTCACTGTAATAATTTGACACGTTGGAAATGCCTTGAAAAAGCGCGCTGAAATCAACACCCTTGTACGTGATATTGAAAGCCAACCCAAATTGATACTCCGGAATCGTGGAATAACCGATAGGAGCAATATCCCGTTCATTGATGATGTCGTCTCCATTTAAATCTCGATACTTGAAATCTCCGGGCCGTGATTCATGCCCGCCTACATGCTGCTCTGGTGAATTGTTGATTTCTTCCTGGTCCCGGAAATATCCGTCAACGATGTAGCCGAAATGTTGGCCTATTCGCTGGTTGGTTTCCCGATACCTATATGCGTAGTCGGCCGGAAGGACCGGTTCATCGGCATAGACTTGTCTATTTGTTGCGTAATTCAGGTTTACACGTGCCAAAATCGAAAGGTCGGAAGTAAAGGATTTGCGATAATCCAGTTCTATTTCGTATCCTTTATTTTCTACCACGCCGATATTAACCGGCGGCAACACACCTGATGGCAAACCATTTAACTCGGGAATGACTCCCCTGTTACGCAGAATGTTGTCGCGCTTTTCGAAAAACACATCTGCACTCAAGTTGAACTCGTTGAATAATCCTACCTCGAAACCCACATTATACTTTTTTGCCACTTCCCATTGTAAATCGATATTCTTCAAAAGATTATAATTGATGGTTTGCCCGTTCCCTAAACTCCCGGAAAGCCCCCCACCAACAACCTGAATGTCATCAATATATAAAAACCTCCGACTACCAATCCTATCATTACCTACCTCGCCATACGAACCCCGTAGCTTCAGCAGGTTAATAGCGTTCACTCCGTTAAGGAAACGCTCATTTGATATCAGCCAACTCGCGGATACCGCCGGAAAAAAACCGAACCTATGCCCCTCGGCAAACTGCTCGGAACCGTTATAACCGGCGTTAAATTCCATGAAGTACCGTGAATCATAGCCGTAGGTTAACCGTGAAGCCACCCCCATAAGCTTAAATGGCAGTTGATTGTCGATCACATTACTTTGTTGTTGATACAGCATCATGCCGGTGACATTATGCTTGTCGAAGCGCCTCGCATAGTTTAAGAACCCCTGAACATTTGATAAGGTTGTAAACCCCCGGCCTCCGCCGATAGCAAGCGGTGTGTTCTGGTCGTTGTTATACGGCCTGTAGTATACGCTATCTTTGCCGTCACTTCCTTGCAGATTCGGATTGATAATCTGAATATATTTCTCATAGTCACGTACCGCCTCCAAATTGTTGACCGTTCGTGCATCAAAAGAGACCACCGCCCTTGCCGATAGCCCTTCGGTTATGAAATCAAGCTTTTGCTCCATCCCGTAAGTCGCAAGCACATTACTTCTCTTTTGCTGCGTATAGCCAGATCGATTCACTAAACCGTATGCGGGGTGATCGATATCTCCAAATGTAATCACTTCACCTTCAGGTGTTAGTGGCCCAGGCACCGCTGCGGGCATCCGATTCATGAAGTAGATGATCCAATCCGTTGGATTATCCCCTCCCAACGCGTATGGGCTATTTCGCTGTTCGAGATAACCGGCTACATTCAGAAATGCATTTAAGTTCTTATTAAGCTTAATATCGATATTCGATCTGAAATTATATCGATCAAGTTTGAAGCTTGGATCATAATTCAAATCCTGTTCGGTATTAAACTGCCCACCTTGGTTAAGGTAACCGGCATTTACAAAATACTTAAATGTCTTTCCGACGCCAGATACGTTAAGGTTGTAGCGTTGCTGCGTAGAGAAGTCCTTTATAAGAATATCCCTCCAATCTGTATTTGCATAACGGAGCGGATCTTCCTGACTTTTATATAATTCAAGCGCCTCAGCCGAGTATTCCTCGGGCAACCCATCATTTGATAATGCAAGATTTCTCAACATTGCATAATCATACGCGTTTACAGGTGTAATAAACCGCGGAAAGTCTTGGGCCCCTACTTCGGTGGTAAAATTAATTTCCGGCGTTTCCGAAGTACCTCTCTTTGTAGTCACCAATATTACTCCGTTTGCCCCCCGAACACCAAATATTGCCGTAGACGACGCATCTTTTAAAATCGTCACAGACTCCACCTCATTGGGGTCAATGTAGGTTAAGTCCCGCTCTATACCATCTACGAGTACGATAGGGCTCTGCGCATTCACGGTTCCTTGACCCCTGATAAATAGCTGGGTAATATCCCGACCAGGCTGCCCACTTCGTTGAATGGCCGTCAATCCCGGTAGCCGCCCAGCAAGACTTACCGCCAAATTAGCCGCTGGGCTCTGTTTTATTTCCTTTGTTTGAATAGACGCAATTGCACCTGTCACGGTCTCTTTTTTCTGAGTTCCGTAAGCCACAACCACCACCTCTTCAAGTGAGGAATCATCCGGCTGCAACAGAAAGTTGATATATGTTTGGCCATTCAGGACAACCTCCTGCCGTTGATAGCCAACGTAGGTCGCCACTAACGTAACCCCTCGATTATCAACTGATATAGTAAACTCGCCATCTTCGTCCGTTGTAACACTGCCGCCCCCGCCTTGAACACTCACCGTAGCTCCCTCCAGCGGTAGCTCCGAACCGCTCGCCGCAACTCTACCCTGTATGCTTATGGTAGTTTGTGAAAAAGCTAGCAAATTAGTTGCCGCTAAACAGATCATCCAAAAGCTTTTTAATATTAGCTGTTTGCTCATAAATATCCACTTAAGATTCTTATACATTTAGTTTATTCTCCCGCCGCAATTACCAACCCCAGTCCTACTACAAATAGCACGAACATGGCAGCCACAAGTGCATTTACGGATTTCGTCCCCCCTTTAAATTCTTTCCAGATCAATACGCCCCACAGTGCGGCAACCAAGGTAGCACCTTGTCCCAGCCCATACGAAATGGCAGGACCAGCCTTGCCGGCGGCAATGAGGTTGAACAGATTACCCAAGCCCCAAACGCCTCCACCGAGGATACCTACCAGATGGATAGTGAACCGACCACGGAAGTATTCGCGGTAGTTGATGGGCGCTCCTTCAAGTGGCCTACGCATTAAAACGGTATTGAACACCAGATTACTCACCACAATACCCGCGGCAAACACCACAAATGCAGTGTAAGGTGTCATTTTGCCGGCTGCGGGGTTTACGAAGTTTTCAAGATCCATACCGGCTGCAATAAAGGGGTAGAAGGTAGACATCAGGATACCGGCTATGACAGACACTGCGATCCATTTACCAACGCCCTTTTTGCCTGTGCTGCCTGCCTGTTTTCCATATGCTATAGCATTGAGGATGATGGCCAGTGTAACTAGTGCCACGCCCAGGAAAAGCAAGACGGGGTCGCCTTTACTGAGCATGAGGTAGTTGATCAGCACGCCGATGACCAACGCCAATCCAATGCCAACAGGGAAGGCCACTGCCATGCCGGCACCTGCAATGGCAGCCGTCAACAGGATGTTCGCTAAATTGAACACCACGCCGCCAATCAAAGCACTGCGTATATTCCCTCCATCAGCTTGGCTGATGTCGACCAGAAATGACCGACCTGAGTCGCCCATACTGCCCAAAGTAAATGCCCCGACAAGTGCCAAGAAAAAGATTCCCCATACGTAATCCCAGTAAAACAGCTCAAAACGCCATTCACGCTGCACCAATTTCTGGGTGTTGGCCCACGAGCCCCAGCACAGCATCGTAATGATGCAAAACAGGATTGCTAACCCATAGCTTTCTACAATAAACATAATTCAATAGTCTTAAAATCGGTTCTAACTAACTATTATTTCATACTACTCAATAACACCTCATTACGAAATGGTATCGATGACTGTGCGCCCATTTTGGTAACTGCGATCGATGCCGCGCGGCACGCAAAGGATGTCGCATCCGTCAACCCTTTGCCTTCAGCCAACGCTACCGCCAATGCGCCATTGAATACGTCACCGGCCGCCGTGGTATCCACCGTTTCCACTACGGGGGCCGGAATATGATAAAACACACCTCCCTCCAACAATGCGGCGCCATCTTTACCCAACGTCACAATCACATGCTTCACTCCTCGTTCACGTATGCTTTCGGCCGCTTGACGGGCACTCGGAATGTCTGTAATGCGTACGCCCGATAACATTTCGGCTTCGTTCACGTTTGGCGTCAGGATATCCACTAAATGGAATACACTGGGTACAAGTGCATTTGCCGGAGCTGGGTTTAAGATGACCTGCATACCTTTCTTGCGGGCGTGCTGTGCAGCAAATTCCACGGTGCGCATCGGGACTTCCAGTTGCATCAATAATAGCTTACTGTCCGGATATTTTTCCAACACGCGTTCCACGTCTGCGGGTTCGAGGTGCGCATTGGCTCCCGGCGCTACCACAATGCTGTTTTCGCCTTGCTCATCGACCGTAATAAGCGCAATGCCCGATGGACTATCGTGGTCGGATAATATACCGTTCGTGTCTACTCCCTCTTCATCGAAGAGCTGAGCCGATTGTTTTCCAAAAATATCGTCGCCTATCTTTCCCACAAATGCGACGTCCCCTCCTAGCCGCGCCACCGCGACGGCTTGGTTGGCCCCTTTCCCTCCGGGGTTCATAAAAAATGACCCACCCAATACCGTCTCGCCCGGTTGGGGAATATGGCTGGTCTTCACCACCATATCCATGTTCATACTTCCTACTACGATGATTTTTTTACTCATATAACTGGTTACAAAAACTATTAACTGGCCTATTACGATAACAAAAGTATTAGTGAAATCTTTTAGAAATTAACCATTTTTTTATAATTTTATGAATTATAAATATGTTATATTAATTCGAAAAATTAATATTATATTTGATAATCAACATATTATAATCAAAAATTATATCAATAACAATTGCTTGTAAAATCATTCTAACGGTCCCGAGTGGCTCACATAATGATGGACTTGACAGGACTCCGGTCATCAAGCATCGAATACCGAACAACGCAAAAACATGCTCATATTCGAATTAGAGAAACTCATCTTGTCGCTTTCCGCTGCCGAAAAAAAACATTTCCAGCTGCATTGCACGAAGCTCAAAGGCCCAAAAGACTACCTATTGTTATATGAGCTGGCTGTCGCCCACAATGGTAACGGAAAATCCTGGGAGCAGCAATTTCGCGACGCTTACCCTTCCAAGTCTTTTGACAATACTGCGAACTATTTGTATAAAGTGCTCACCGATGTACTCGTACAAATACGCATTGATCAGGATACTTGGTATGCACAGCACCACTATTTAATGAAGGCACGATTGTGCTTTGAGCGCTCCATGCCCAACAGGGCGCAGAAAGCCCTCAAGAAGGCGTTCAAGTTGGCTTCCGCAAGCCAAAACCATGCAGTTGCCTACCAAGTTTCGCGGATGGAACTCACCGCACTGGCGGATGTAGGCTTTCCGATGACCAATGAACAGCAGTTGGTAGATAAGCAGATGAAAGCCAAACATACGTTGCAATCGCTTCGGCAGTTGCATGAACATTATTCGCTGTACGAATTGCTAAGCCACCGCCTGACGAAAGGGGCACTGGCCATTAATGGAAAGAGCGACAAGAAAATCAACGACCTCATCTTGAGCGAACTTAGCTTGACCACGCGAGGTAGCCAGCATCAATTCGAACCACAAAAACTCCATCTGTTATTTCAATCGTTCTTCTTCATCCACACGGGTGAGTATCGAGCGGCGTTACGGATTTTCAACGAGCTCAACAAACTCATCGAATCCAACGAACTCATGTGGGACTACCCTCCTTACGATTACCTGTCGGCATTGGACGGCATTCTAGACAGCCTGCGGAGTATTGGCTATTACCGGGAGATGGCCTCATTTATCGATAAGGCAGCATCCCTTGCCAACCGCTCATACCCCGATCATTTCAGTAATCTGGCGATGCTCACCGCGAAGGTATATCGCTTGAACATGCTCCTCGGCACAGCAGACATCCCGGAGGCTTTACAGTTGTTGGATGGGCATCGTGGTGAACAGCAGACTGCACCGGCAATTGAAGGGCATGAAAAACAATTGGAATATGATTATTTCAAGGGGCTTAGTTATTTTCATGCCCGGCAATGGAACAAGGCCAACAAATGTATCAATCAGATTTTCACCGTAGAAAAGCAGCATACGCAGCTTCCAGTATTCCGAGCAGCCCGACTATTGCACATTCTGATTAGCTATGAGCAGGATGAGTTGGAATACCTTGACTACGAAATACGTTCTTATAAACGGGCCTTCGGTAAATTCGGGAAGTCCTACAAAACGGAGAAATTGGTATTCAACACCATCGCATCAGATCCCAAACGCCGGGGCAATGTATGGAAAGAAACGACCAAAAAAAAGATTGTGGGAAAACTACTCGCGGTAAAAGCGGAAAAACGCGAAATGCAACTATTGAAATACTTCGATTTTGGCAGTTGGGTCGTTGATAGATACCGTTAACCCCAGTTTGGCTACCTGCTAACTCCCCCCTCTCTCCTTCCATCTCCCATGCGGTATGCGGCGTGGATACGGGCCGTATGCGTGAAAAAGCAACATACAGCCCGCATACAGCATGCGTCCGGCATGCATTACGGCAGAACAAAGGCAGAACAAAAGGAAAAGAATGGGCGAAAAAAATACGTAGAAGAAAATCAATCGCCACTTCCAATTACGAAAAACTCCACCCGCCGGTTCCATTGATGCTCTTCTTCGGTACATTCCACTCCTTTAGCACAATGGTTGGCGAGCTTCGTAAATCCATACCCCTTAGCCACCAACCGATCGGCAGCAATTCCCTTACTCACCAAGTACGCAACGGACGAGTCCGCCCGGCGTTGTGTGAGCTTCATGTTGTATGCATGTGTACCCCGCGAATCAGCATGTGCACTCAACTCAATCCGCACACTGGGATCGCTGTTCAAGAATGCAGCAATCTTATCGAGCTCCAATGCCGCATCCGGCCGGATATCTGCTCTATCAAAATCAAAATAGATATTGCGTAGCACCACCACTTCTTTCTCCTCCACCGGATCAAGGAAAATATCCTTCGTCAGGGTGGTGCTTGAATCAATGCCCGATGTCGTGAAAGCCAACGGTGTGAATGGCCGGAAACCGGTCTGTTCCGCCGTGAGGGTATAATCCATATCCTCAGCCAGGTTAAACTTGAATTTACCATCTGTACCCGAACTTACAACCACTGCATTAGCCTCGTCGCCGGCAGGTGAAAGTGTTACTTTGGCACCGGTTACCGGCAGTTTGGTCTTGGCGTTATACACCCCACCTTCCAGGTCAATCTGTATAATCTTATTCAGGTTAAACCAATAAATATCATCCGCACCGGCGCCGCCGCTTCTGTTGGAAGCCACGTAACCTTCCAATTCCTTATCAAAACGGACGGAAAAATCATCATATGGCGAATTGAATGGAAAGCCCAGATTCACCGCTTTGGCAGTGCCGCCCTTCCGTTCCAACCTGTACACATCCAATCCGCCCATACCCAAGTGACCGTTGGAAGAAAAATAGAAATCGCCCTGTTCATCAATGCCGGGGAAACGCTCATCACCCGATGTGTTCACGTTAGGCCCCATGGTGATGGCATCGCCCCAGCTACCATCAGACTGGCGTACCACATAATAGATGTCTGTGCCACCGAGTCCGCCGTCCATATCCGATGTAAAATACAACGTATCGCCGGTAACACTCAAAAACGGGTCGCCGACCGACCATTGCGTAATGTTGTTGTAGCGGAAAGGTATCGCATTCTCACCCCAGTTTGACGCATCCAAGGAATTGGAGAAAATCTCGATATTTACAGTTACATCCTTTCCGGCTTTGCGTTTCTCGTCGCGGGTCAGGTTACGCGTCACTGCGAAATAAACTTCATTCGTTGCCGCCGAAAACGTTGCTGGCCCGAAGTGATTGGCCCCGTCGCTCCATTTCGCGTCTACCTTGCTAACGGATTCGTTATTGGCTACATACATAGCTAGGTAAGGATTACCGGTCCAGCCATAAATCACGTCGGGGCGCGATGCGCCATCAGATCTATCGGATGCAAAGTACACCCCCCCAGGTCCTTTGGTCGCACCAAATTCAGCCTGCTCAGAATTCCATTTCTTTTGGTTCTTGATTTCCACTGCCTTTATCGGGTTCTCCAGCCACACCACAGCCGAGTCGCATGACGCATACAATACGTCAAGTTCCTCTCGGGTGATAATGCCTTCGGCCTTCAACGCCACCCGTTGGTACTGCGCTTTGGCTTCGCGGAATTTCGAGTTATTACGCAGGATGTGACCATACTGGAGGATGTGATCTATCTTCGCCTCATCTTGGTTCGCCAAGCGGGCATACCATGTCTCCGCCTCTCGGTAGTTGCGGATGTGGTAATAGGATTCCGCTAGCCGTGTGGCCGTACGGATATCGGGTTTCACTTCATAAGCGCGCTGGTATAGCTCGATGGCGTTAATAAAATTAAATGCATCGAATTCACGGTCAGCCGACTTAAGCAGCGAGTACTGTGCCTGTAATGGCAGCACAGCTAGCAGGCAGAGCGTCAGGATCAAGTTAACTTTATCGTTGAAGAATAATTTCATGGGTCGGTATGGTTTTGTACGTATCAGCATAGAATAAATGAATTCCCCTATTAGAAGTATCGCGGCGTACGCACCCGCTGAGTTCCTTTGTTGATGGTATACCCTAGTGATATCTCATGCGTACTTCCTACTTGGTTATGCAGCTTGCTCAATGCATAGTCAAATGAATAGCCAATCCTGAACTGCCCTCCAGCGACAAATTCCGCTAAGGCAATAACGGAATTGGGCCGGGACAGGTCGCTGGCCAACTTCTTTCCACTCGACAGGGCTGTACGATATGATACGCCGAATGTGAATTGCTCGGCAAAGATGACCGCTGCATTCAGGTCGGTCGTCCATCCTCTATTTCCTGCATGATTGGCATTCTTCACCAATACCGAAGGTTTAAACAGCATATCTGTGGTCATCGGAACGATTCCGCCTACATTGAGGTAATATTGAGTTATTGGCGGCATCTTCGCCGAACTGGCATCTTCGTTGAAGAAGAACTGTGAAATAAGGTTATCCACCCCGACACCGGCAAAAAAAGTATTGTTTGAATAATGGATACCGAACCGCGCATCCGGCAGGAACGAATTTTCGAGGTTAATCGGCTCCGCATCAGTTGGGTTCCACGCGGCGTTGTCGAAGGCCGAGTGGATGACACCAATCCCAATTCCGAATGCCAGCCGATCTTCCGGATCCCATCCTACCCGCAAGCGGTAAGCGTAGTTTGCATATGCATAAATGCGTTTTTCCAATCCCACGCGGTCACTCATCAGGTTAAATCCAAGCCCAACGTTATCACTTGCCGTACGCATATCGGCCGATAATGCCAACGTACGCGGACCATCGGGCATTCCTGTCCACTGCGAACGGTAATACGTATGTAGGTTAATGGGCCCACGGTACCCCGCATAGGCAGGGTTGATGTATAACGCATTGAACATGTACTGGCTGTACTGTGCCACCTGTTGACCTGCGGCTGGTGCGGCGAATATGGTAGTCAGCACGATAAAGAATATCTTTTTCATTTTAATTTTCCTTTATTGAGGGGGTAATCATTTCTGCTTCCTAATGGTAATGCCTGCCGGGGCACGCCGCTCCGGCAGGCTTATCCGTTCATCGGTTGGTTACGCGGATAATTGCTACAGGACCCTTAGCCGTTTTCCACTCACCTCCATTGCGGTAGCGCAGGATGTAGTAGTAGGTTCCCTCGGCCAGACTTCCACCGTCCCAATCGTTGTTATAATTGTCGCTCTTGTACACCTGGTTACCCCACCTATTGACCACCGTCAGCTCCCGGCCTTGGTATTGCAATAGGTTTTTGATAACAAATCGGTCGTTCAAACCATCACCATTCGGGGTGAACACGTTCGGGATATGCAACGTCACGTCAACCGGGATCGGATTGGTGTCGTCCTCATCGTCCGGATCGTCAGTATCAGGATTCCGGTCGGGACCCCAAACGGTGATACCGTTTGTAATGGTTCCCGTAGCGGTTACCGACACATCCGCGGAGATGCGAACGGAAATCGTTGCCCCTACGCCAACCACGCCTGTCGTCGTCAGCGTTGCTTCGTTGCCCGAGCCGCTCACGGTTGCTGCGCCCGAAATAATCTCATATCCGGTGACGGTAACGCCTGTTCCGGGGCGCTCAAGCAGGGCGATGGCTTCGCCAGCTTCAATATCCATCGGACCATTATTAGTCACGGTAATGGTAAACGTCGTAGCTTCACCTGCCGTTACGAGCGACTGGTCCGCTAACTTCTCAATACTGAGGGTGTACGGCCGGTCAACCGGGATTTCCGGGGTTTCGGCCTCATCGTCTTCATCGTCGGTACCTGGGTCTTTATCCGGACCCCATACGGCAATGCCGTTAGCGATTGTCGACCCAGCCGGTGCCGTCACATCGGCTGAGACGGTGAACGTAATCGTACCACCTACGTTGATGGCTGCCGTTGTGGTGAGCCGCGGACTGTTGCCGGTTCCGCCCACCGTCGCATTGCCAGACGTTACTTCGTAGCCTGTAACGGTTAGGCCGTCGCTCGGACGTTCTTCCACGGCGATGGTTTCACCCGCCGCAATGGTTGCCGGCCCGTTATTGGTTACCGTCACCGTAAATGAGGTGGTACCACCCGCAATTACGCGTTCATCGTCGGCCACCTTCGTGATACTCAACACCGATACATGATCCACCGGAATCGGTGGCGTATCGTCCTCGTCATCCTTCGGATCGGTTTCCGGATCTTTATCCGGACCCCATACGTCGATGCCGTTGGTAATGGTCTCACCCGCATTCGCCGCCACGTCGGCCGTTACTTTCACCACGATGGTGCCGCCTACTGCGACGGCTTCGCTGGTGGTTACGGTAGCCGTGTTGCCACTGCCTTCTGCCGTACCGTTGCCACTGGTTACTTCGTACCCGGTGATGGTTACACCTGCGCCCGGACGCTCGGTGAGGCTGATGACCTCACCACTGGCGACCACTGCCGGCCCGTTGTTGGTGATGGTCAGCGTGAAGCTCGTGCTCTCACCTGCCCGTACGCGTGCCTCGTCAGCCACTTTTGTAATGCTCAACGTAGCGTCATGATCTACCGGTATCGGAGGTGTATCGTCTTCATCGTCTTCCGGATCGGTCTCCGGATCTTTATCCGGTCCCCAAACCGTAATGCCATTGGTGATGGTCTCCCCCGCATTCGCCGCGACGTCAGCCGTTACTTTCACCACAATGGTACCACCCAGGGCGATTTTCCCTGTTGTCGTGAGCGTCGCCGTATTGTTGTTGCCCGTCACGGTAGCCGCACCGCTGGCGACCTCGTAGCCGGTGATGGTTACCCCTTCGCCCGGACGTTCCGTAAGGTTAATATCCTTACCTACCTCGATGACCGATGGCCCATCGTTGGTGATGGTCAGCGTGAAGCTGGTGCTTTCGCCTGCCTTCACGCGGGCTTGGTCAGCCACCTTCGTGATGCTCAGGTTAGACTCGCGATCCACCGGGATCGGCGGCGTATCGTCGTCGTCGTCCTTGGGATCGGTTTCCGGATCTTTATCCGGACCCCACACGTCGATACCGTTGGTGATGGTCTCGCCTGCATCCGCATCGATATCGGCTGTCACGCTTACTACAATCGTTCCGCCCACGGCAATGGTCTCGCTGGTGGTCAACGTAGCGGCATTGCCACTACCATCGACCGTACCGTTACCACTAGTCACTTCATAACCCGTGATGGTTACGCCTGTGCCTGGACGTTCCATGAGGCTAATTACCTCGCCGCTGCCGACCACTGCTGGCCCGTCATTGGTAATGGTCAACGTAAAGCTGGTGCTTCCGCCGGCTACCACGCGGTCGTCGTCAGCCACCTTGGTGATGCTTAATACCGACTCATGGTCCACCGGTATCGGTGGCGTATCATCTTCGTCATCTTTCGGATCGGTTTCCGGATCTTTATCCGGACCCCACACGTCGATGCCGTTGGTGATGGTCTCACCCGCATCGGCAGCTACGTCGGCCGTTACTTTGACCACGATGGTTCCGCCCACAGCAATCTTAGCGGTTGTCGTGAGCACCGCCGCATTGCCTTCACCGGCAACAGTAGCTGCACCACTGGTTACTTCGTAGCCCGTGATGGTCACCCCTTCACCTGGACGCTCCGTGAGGCTAATATGCTCACCCACTTCGATGACCGAAGGGCCGTCGTTGGTGACGGTTAGCGTAAAGCTGGTGCTTTCGCCTGCCTTAACGCGGGCGTCATCAGCCACTTTCGTGATGCTCAGGTTCGAGACACGATCGACCGGGATCGGCGGCGTATCGTCGTCGTCGTCCTTGGGATCGGTTTCCGGATCTTTATCCGGTCCCCATACGTCGATACCATTACCTACCGTTTCCGGTGCATCTGCATCTACATCGGCTGTGACGGTAAGGGTTATGGTACCGCCCACCGGTATCATGGTGTTGGTAGTTACCGTTGCGGTATTGCCGGTACCACTCGCGGTGCCGTTGCCACTGGTCACTTCATAGCCCGTGATGGTCAATCCCGTGCTCGGGCGTTCGCCAAGTTTGATGACGTCGCCGCTGTGCATCGCGCCCGGGCCGTCGTTGGTGATGGTCAGCGTAAAGCTGATGGATTCGCCTGCGGTTGCACGGTCGGCATCGGCTGTTTTCGTGATGGACAGCAGCGAGCTGCAATCCGTGATAATCGGCGTTACGGCTAAGCGGTCGGCACTTTCACAGTTGTCGCCCGTTTGGGTTGCATAATAGGTTACGCCATCTTCTAGTACGGTTGTTTCAGGCAGTACGTCGATTGACGTCGCAGAAGCGTACCATTTAATATCCGTACCGGCAACTGCTAGGTCTGCAAGCGTCATATTGTCGGTCTCGCAGAATTCGGGTGTTCTGTTATCGATGGTCGGTGCCGGCGTTTCAGTGATGATTACCGTAACCGCCGTGCGGTCAACGCTTTCGCAACCGTCGGCAACCTGGGCAGCGTAGTAAACACCCGCGGCAAGCGCGTCGGTACCCAACAGCGGCGTACCACCCGTGGCAGCGCTGTACCAGATAACGCCCGTGCCACCGTTCGTGTTCAGGTCGGCAACCGTAGCCCTATCGATCTCGCAGAAGGTCTGCTCGAGTTCGGTCAGGTTAGGTGCAGGTGTCTCGGTGATGGTCACCGTAACCGCC
>Ga0182739_1000094_pt1 | contig 179062 bp, 121 predicted proteins | sample eDN5th30CBELigBY_FD_128873 | JGI IMG/M metagenome (GOLD analysis project Ga0182739, IMG submission 128873) | Enriched backyard soil microbial communities from Emeryville, California, USA - eDNA 5th pass 30_C BE-Lig BY (version 2) (version 2) | ecosystem: Environmental > Terrestrial > Soil >...
ATGCAGCACATCCGCCACCAACCGCCGCCACGCACAAAATGTAGCACTTCCGTCAACAACTGCTGCCACGCTCTAAATGCCGCACGTATACCGCCAACCGTCCTCTCATGCACTAAATGCAGTACATATACACCAACCGACGCAACCCCCCAAAAAAGTAACATATAAATACAGCAGATGATCATCCAATCGGTCTAGAAAAGTCGCTGCTAGGGGGCTAGATACTATTATCTTAGTTAGTTGAAACAGTTGTTCCCCCAGGGTTCATTATTAGAGTTAGTCAATCAGTTGTTCTCACAGGGCACGTTATCATTCTTAGTGAATCAGTAGTTCTCATAAGGTACATTAACTTAGTTGGTTGAAGCAGTCGGTTTAGGTCATTCAGGTACTAATTATAGAGATCAGAGTGGATTAAGCAGAGCAACAGATGCGAGTAGGCGGGATGGGAGCAGACAGATGAAGTGTTTAACCAAATCGCGTTCAATTCGCGCTGCATTTAAAGGAAATATCTACCGTTACAAAATGTCTCATCAGCCAAAATTAATTTTAGCGGAAAACTCTTCCTTTATTTTGCGATAAAAAGGATGATGTGCATATAAAATAGAAATGCAACGGTAGCTTCTACCGTTGCATCCTATTAATTCGCAATATCGGGATTTACAAGGGAAGTTATTACCGCTGCAGTACTCCAATCCGATAATGAACCTAACGCAGTACTCCAGTTCGATAATGAACCTAACGCAGTTTCCAATCCGATAATGAACCTAACGCAGTACTCCAGTCCGATAATGAACCTAACGCAGTACTCTAGTCCGATAATGTGCCTAACACAGCACCCCAGTCGGATAATCCGCCTAGCGCAGCACGCAGTCGATGGTCCAATCATCTACTTCACATCAAAAGGTATAGTCGGTGCTGGAGGGCGCAGGGGGTTCATCGCTTCTTGCGAATCATCCTTAACCGCAAACCAACCTAGCGCAGCACGCAGTCGATGGTCCAATCATCTACTTCACATCAAAAGGTATAGTTGGTGCTGGAGGCGCAGGGGGTTCATCGCTACTTGCCGAATCATCCTTAACCGCATCAACGTCATCGTCATCGAATTCGTCCTTCGGCATATGAATCCATTTCTTGATAAAGCCTTGGTCGTACAGCGACTTCACTAAAATAATGAGAATTGGTGAGACGATCACGCCTGCAATGCCAAATAAGGACATAGAAATAACCATGAAGGCCAGCATCGTAAAGGCGGATACGCCAAGTGAATCGCCAGTAATTTTCGGCTCAAGCAGTTGTCTGGTCAGAACGACGGCAAGAAATAATACAGTAAGCCAAATCGCCAGCGTGACCTCGCCTACGATAAACAAGTAAATAATCCAAGGCACGAAGATCGTTCCAACGCCAAGCAGAGGCAAAATATCAAAGATCGCTGCGACTACTGCGACCACAAAAGCATTTTTAACGCCGAGTAGCAAAAGCGCGATGAAAATGACGATAAAGGTTATGCTGATTAGCTTCGCTTGTGATTTTATGTAGGAGCCGATGCCTTTGAGGACATTGTCTCTCAAAAAGTAAAACGCTTTTTTAAAAGTGCGCGGCGTTTTTTCGGAAGCGAGCTTGCGCCAATCCTTAATTTCGATGCTAAGGAAATAAGCGAGCACAACACCTAGCACAAGATTAAATAGAAAAGTAGAAAATGCGGATACATAGCCAACTATATTGTTAATAACCGTCTTCGCTATCTTGCTCCAAGTCTCAGAAGCGCTCGCCATAATATCTTTAGTCTGAGAGCTGATGTCGACATTGAGATTCAAGTTAGGGAAACGATTTTGAAGCTGCTCGGTAAGCGATCCGATTTCAATAATGAGCATTTGCTGATAACGCGGAAAATTTTCAATGAGCGCACTGCCTTGCTGCTGAATAATAAAGCCTGCCCCGATAAATACAGCAACAATCAATATGGAAAAAAATAAAATGGAGATGGCCGAGGCGATTGATTTTTTAATGCCAATTTTATTAAGTCGTCGAGCAAGCGGCTCTATGCACATATAAATAAGCAGAGAGAAAATAATCGGTGTCGCTATTCGATAGAATAGACTAAAAGAAAGCATAATTAAATAGACGGTTAATACGATAAGACCAATATCAAAAGCTGTCCTCCAATATTTTTTGTAAAATGGAAGCATGTGGATAGCCGCCCCTTTCTTCATATCAATTTCCATAAAGATTGTACTATAGATTTTAAAAAAACGTCTATTTTTTTAATTCGTATGATACAATTATAGTTATTGTTGTTTAAATGCAGAATCGCCCATACGCAGACTATATCATGTAATGGTGGGGAAATGAATAATGGAAAACTTTTTATTTTGGCTTTTTTATTTCGTTACTTTTTACGCCTTTTTACCTGGAATGATAAGCCGTACCTTTGGCTTTCGCGTATTTAAGAAAGGGAAAGCAAAGCATGAAATCGCGCTTACATTTGATGACGGGCCGGATTCGGTCTATACACCTAAGCTGTTGGATCTGCTGAAGCGCTATAATGCTAAAGCTACTTTTTTTGTTGTAGGCTCACATGCTGAGGGGAATGCTTCTATACTGCAGCGGATGAAAGCAGAAGGGCATCAGATCGGCATCCATAATTATGAACATAAGTCTAATTGGCTCATGCGTCCCAAAACAGTTAGAAGACATATTGAGCAAACGACTGAAGTAATCGAGAAAGCAACAGGCGATAAATCAATCTATTACCGTCCGCCTTGGGGAATCGTTAATTTATTCGATTATTCCAATTTGGGTCATTTGCAAATTATTTTATGGTCGGCCATGTTCGGGGATTGGCGTATAAAGCTAGGCGCGAAGCGTTTAGAACAGCGGATGATGAAGAAGCTTCGTCCAGGGGAAGTGCTGCTGCTGCATGATTGCGGCCGAACCTTCGGCGCTGATCCTGACGCTCCTGCCAATATGCTCCAAGCTTTGGAAGCCTATATGGAAGAGGGTCACAAGCGAGGCTACCGATTCGTAGCCATCGATGAAATGATTCGCATTACAGACGCGGAGAAGGCAAGCCATGTTTCAATATGGAAAAGAATGCTCATATCGCTTTGGTTAGGATGGGAGCAGCTCTTTCATTTCACTTTCCGATTAAAAAAAGTGGGTGAAAGCGAAACGCCAGCTTTCCACTATCGTGTCATCAATTATTCCGGCGAGCAGCGCCAGTTTGCAAATGGAGAGAAGCTGCACAAAGGGGATAAGGTAGTTGAATTGCATTTCGATAATCAAATGCTATCCAGCATCGCTGCGAAATCCAGCTCTCCTGTAACGACAGGTATACGCATGCTGCGTGAAGTGGAACATGCTTTACCGGATTTGGCTGATCAAATCGCAGCTGATCCGCAAACGAAAGGATTTAAGGCGGTATACGGTGTTACAATGATTCATCGCGGGGCGGATCGACTCGGCTTTGAGCTGTTTAAGCTGCCTGATGGTCTATTCGCACGCTCTACAAGGATCTACTTACGCATTCTCGTATCTGTGTTGACTAACGGAAAGAAGCAGTCAGCGAAAAGCCGTAAACGAAGAGAGACGATTACGCCAATGCAGCTCTTCATGCCCGATGCGACTATAAGCCGTTATAGAACGGCATGGTCTGTTGCTGATACAGCAGCGCTATTGGAAGAAGATGAGACTGAACAAGGGGAATCATTGCATCTAGATGATGCACTCCAGCTTGATAAGAACAGATCGGTTGTATCCTAGTTCTAGTATGTCCGAAACTCCGGCTTATCAATACCAGTGCTACTTGTAGAACTTATAAATAGGTTAATACTAAAAAAGAGCCTTCCCATTGTTAATCGGGAAGGCTCTTTCATATGCGCTGTATCTAAAACATTAAATTTTCATTACGCCGCCTTGGCTGGCATTCGTAACAAGATGCGAATAACGTGCAAGATAGCCGCGCGTGATCTTAGGCTCGAAGCCCTTCCATTCGGAACGGCGCTTCTCGAACTCTTCATCGCTAATGAGCAAGTTCATCGTACGGTTATTCATATCGATCTCAATCATATCGCCGTCATTAACGAAAGCGATAGGACCGCCTTCAGCAGCTTCTGGCGAGACGTGGCCGATACTGATGCCGCGGGATGCGCCGGAGAATCGTCCGTCGGTAATGAGGGCAACCTTAGCGCCAAGTCCCATGCCAACGATTTGTGAGGTTGGTGCAAGCATTTCCGGCATGCCAGGACCGCCTTTTGGTCCTTCATAGCGAATGATGACTACATGTCCCTCTTTGATCTTGCCGCCAGCGATGCCGGCAAGCGCGTCATCCTGTGAATCGAAGCAGATTGCAGGGCCTTTATGGTAGCCGCCAACCGATTTGTCGACAGCGCCGGTTTTAATAATTGCGCCGTTCGGAGCAAGATTACCGAACAACACAGCCAGGCCGCCGCGTGCTGTATGCGGATTGTCGATAGGGTGAATAACTTCTGTATTCGTTATTTCGCAGCCTATCACATTCTCGCGAAGCGTCTTGCCTGTTACGGTCAGACAATCACCGTGCAGTGCGCCTTCTTTCTTAAAGAGCTCATTGATAACAGCGCTGACGCCGCCGGCGTTATGCACATCCTCGATATGCCAATCGGATGCTGGAGCGATCTTAGCCAAATGAGGAACGCGTTCTGCTACTTCATTGATGCGTTCAATCGGATATTCAATGCCTGCTTCATGAGCGATCGCAAGAGTATGAAGCACCGTATTAGTGGAACCGCCCATCGCCATATCGAGCGCGAAGGCGTTGTCTATTGTTTCTTTGGTAACGATGTCGCGCGGCTTGATGCCTTGCTCAATAATTTTCATTAGTTGGCGTGCAGACTTTTTAACGAATTCCTTACGTTCTGGCGATACAGCAAGAATAGTGCCGTTGCCAGGAAGCGCAAGACCAAGACCTTCAGCCAAGCAGTTCATCGAATTCGCTGTAAACATGCCAGAGCAGGAGCCGCAAGTCGGGCAGCCGTAAGCCTCAAGCTCGTACAGCTGGTCGTCGTCGATTTTGCCTGCTTGGTGAGCGCCAACGCCTTCAAATACGCTGGATAGCGAGATCGAACGGCCATCGGAGGTTTTGCCTGCTTTCATCGGTCCGCCGCTTACCATAATAGTCGGGATGTTAACGCGCAGCGCACCCATAATCATACCCGGTGTAATTTTATCGCAGTTAGGGATACATACCATGCCGTCGAACCAGTGAGCATTAACAACTGTCTCAACGGAGTCAGCGATAATCTCACGGCTTGCAAGAGAGTAGCGCATACCGATATGGCCCATCGCAATACCGTCGTCAACGCCGATTGTATTAAATTCAAAAGGAACGCCGCCAGCTTCGCGGATCGCTTCTTTGACAAGCTTGCCGAATTCCTGCAAATGCACATGGCCTGGGATGATGTCGATATAAGAGTTGCAGACCGCGATGAACGGTTTGTCGAAATCCTCTTCCTTAACGCCGGCTGCACGCAGCAAGCTGCGGTGAGGCGCGCGGTCAAAGCCTTTTTTGATCATGTCAGAACGCATTTTCTTGCTAGCCATTATGGAACCCCCTTAATTATATGCGAAGCATAAACGCTTCAATAAATGTTCATACAAAATGATTCGTAATACGATTAAGTTTATCATATCAGTCAAGCATTGGCTATTAGACTTACCTATAAGCTGATAGGCTCGACAAGCTATATATTAAGTTTCCTTAAGAAAGAGTTAAGTAATCTAAAAAGATGGAAATAGACCGTATTTTAGGTTAGCAAATGCTGTATATTGAATGTATTATTTATTGGATACTGAATGAGGAGCCGGATTGAGATGAATAGGAAAATTCTTGTCGTGGACGATGAAAAAGAAATTGCAGAGCTAATTCAAATTTATTTGCGCAATGAGGGCTTTGAAACGGAGCTGGCTTTTGACGGTGAAGAGGCGCTGCGTCTTTTTGAAGAAAAGCCTTTTGATCTTGTCATATTAGATATTATGATGCCGAATGTGGACGGGCTGGAAGTATGCAGACGAATAAGGCTGCAGCATGCCGTTCCGATTCTGATGTTGAGCGCTAGGACGCAGGATATGGATAAAATAATGGGGCTGATGACCGGCGCTGATGATTATATGATCAAGCCTTTCAATCCGCTGGAATTAATCGCGCGAATTCGTTCGCTGCTCCGTCGTTCATATCATTATAATCCAAGTCTTGATGGGACAGATACGCGGACCAAGGATCAGCTGCTGCGGCTTGGCGCATTGACGATAGACAAGGGAAGCTACTCAGCTGAGGTGAACGGAAAACCGCTGCATCTGACGTCGACAGAATTCGGAATTCTTCACTTGTTGGCGAGTCATCCTGGTAAAGTGTTCAGCGCCGAGGATATTTTTCAGCAGGTGTGGGGTGAGAAATATTTTGATTCCAATAATACGGTCATGGTTCATATAAGCAAGCTTAGAGAAAAGCTGGAGAAGGAGCTGGGAGAGAAGTTGATCATTACGATATGGGGAGTTGGGTACAAAATTGAAGGCTAACAGCGCTTGGCGGCTTACTTTACAATCACTATTGCATCTTATTGCAAGCGCAGTGCTTGCTTTAGTCTCTACAGCTATGCTCGCCACGACAGCGGATGCGTTAACGCGGACTTATCGAATGAGAGAATTGCGCTCTGTACTTAGCGATCTTGAAAGTATGCTCGGCATGCCATTCCTAATGGGTGCTGCGATAACTATATTGTTTCTTCTTTACTTTATTCTGTTTCAGCTTATTTCTTATCGTTATTTCGACCGTGTCAACAAAACGATGCAACAAATGGCGGATGGCGAGCTTCCTTTCGATTATGAGATTGAAGTGAGAAGAGGAAATCCTTTTCGACATACTGCTATTCATATGAATCGGATTTCAAGCAGGCTGCATCTCGCTCTAGAGGAGGAGCGGCGAGCTGAACGTACAAAAAACGAGCTCATTACGAACGTATCACATGATTTGCGCACGCCGCTGACTTCCATACTCGGTTATTTGGGCTTAATCGAGCAGGATAAATATCGGGATGAAGTGGAGCTTCGCCATTATGTCCAAATCGCATATGACAAGTCCCAGCGACTCAATGTGCTGATTCAGGACTTGTTTGATTTTACGCGGATGCGGAATGATTCAATTTCGTTGAACAAGATTAGCTTGAATGCGACTGAGCTGCTCGGTGAGCTTCTTATGCATTATGAGGTGCAGCTGCGAGAAGCGGGAATGAAAGGATCATTGCATGCTTCGGAAACGAAAATAATGATTAAAGCTGATCCTGATAAGCTTGTCCGAGTATTTGACAACCTGATTATGAATGCCATTTCTTATGGCCAAGAAGGCAAGAGGCTCGATATTGAACTGAAGAGAACGTCAACTGAAGCGGTCATTGCGGTGATCAATTATGGCGAGCCGATCTCAGCGCATGATCTGCCTTATTTATTTGACCGATTTTATCGTGCAGATAAATCGCGGACAGAATGGGCTGGCGGATCAGGACTAGGATTAGCCATTGCCAAAAGTATTGCGGAGCTGCATGGCGGTTCAATTGTTGTGTCGAGTGACTCGCATTGTACAGTCTTCCGCGTCTCTCTGCCGCTGGAATGATCTTAAGAATTATTATGATTTGCTTACATGTTTATTAAACTTTCCTCTATATACTTTCGATCTAGGATGAACGATAGGGAGGAAGTGTGGTATGAGGCGAGCAAGTAAAAGTATAAAAAGAAGTAATCATTTATTGTTGTTCTGGGTGTTAGCTTTTACGGCTATTATATACCTGGCGATTTCTGGTGAATGGGAAATTAGCAAGGCGACGAGGACGAAGCCGTTCATAGAATCGAGTGCAGCAATATTACTGGATCTCGAAAGCGGTGCTGTTCTCTATGATAAGAATAGTGAAGCTCCGATGCAGCCGGCAAGTATGTCAAAAATGATGACAGAGCTCATTGTACTTGAGCAGGTTAACGAGGGGGCGGCAGCTTGGAGTGATAGGGTATCCGTAAGCCGATATGCTGCAGAGGTGCTCGGTTCTCAGATCGGCTTTAATGAAGGTGAGCGGTTCACGGTAAGAGAGCTGTTCGAGGCGATGACAGTCAGTTCCGCGAATGATGCTGCAGTAGCGCTTGCTGAATATATTGGCGGCAGCGAGACAGGGTTCGTAGAGCTGATGAATAAGCGAGCTAGGGAGCTAGGTTTTTCAGAGAGCTCGGTGTTCGGCAATGCAACGGGGCTGACAGTAAATGACCTCCACCTACACAAAGAAGCTGCTGCTTCACAAGAAACATTAATGACGGCAGAAGATACGGGAAAGCTGGCAGCTTATCTGCTTAAGAAATTTCCTGAGGTGCTGGAGGTATCTAATCGAGGCAATGTCAAGCTGGCTAGCAATGGACAGACATTGGCTGCTACTAACCAGATGCTGCCAGGCAAAGCCTTCTCGTATTCAGGCAATGACGGGTTGAAAACTGGTTATACGGCGCAAGCGGGCTATTGCTTTACCGGAACAGCGAAGCGCGATGGCAGACGGCTTATTTCTGTCGTCATGGGTGCTAGTACAGCTGAGGAGCGTTTTGTCGAAACAGAGCTGCTTCTCGATTATGGCTTCCAATCTTAATTGCATAAAATACGAACATTAAACAATGTAATTAAATATTTTGTGCGCTTTTAAGTCTATAATTGTGTCTAATTCGTGTCGAAATGATCAACATCATTTTAAATTAGCGTTTTTTGATGTAGAATAAGGAAGTATTTTGTCGATTGCAACTTTACAGGATTGACAAATCCCGATTATACAACTAGGATAAAAGGGGATTGTACAACACTTATTCGAAAAGGGGAATTTCTAGTGAAAAAAGCAGCTAGCATCGTCATGTCGCTATTTCTAATGATTACCGTATTAGCGGCGTGCGGATCCAACAATGCAAATGATAAGAGCTCCAATAATGGCGGCTCTGCGAGCAATGCTCCAGCAGCAACTGATGCACCGGAAAACAACGAGAAAAACTTGAAGATCGCTCTTGTGTTGCCGGAACCAATCGGCGTTAACCCTTTCTGGGCGCTTATGGATGAAGGCTTGAAGCGCGGCGGCGAGGAATTCGGCGTTGAGGTTCGCACCATTGAATCTACGGATCCAGCCGGCTTCGAGCAAAATCTGCGTGCTACTGTAGCAGAAAACTATGATCTTATTATTACAGCTTCATTCCAAGCAACAGACGCGCTGACTAAAGTTGCTAACGAAAATCCTGATAAATCTTTCGCACTTATTGATGAATATTCCGATCTTCCGAATGTGCGCAGCGTCGTGTTCCGCGAGCATGAAGCGGCATACTTGCTTGGTGCAGCAGCGGGCTTGTCTACTAAAACAAATACGGTAGGCGCTGTCGTAGCTATGGAAATTCCTCTTATGAAAAAATATACAGAGGGCTTCAATCAAGGTCTTCTAAGCGTTAACCCTGAGGCTAAGTTCCTAATTCATTACGTGAACAGCTTCAATGACCCTGCAAAGGGTAAAGAGCTTGCCCTTCTTCAAAACTCGCAAGGCGCTGACTTTGTAGCTGGTATGGCTGCAACTAGCGACCTTGGCGTATTCGAAGCAGCAAAGGAAAAAGGCTTCTATACTTCCGGTCAAGACGTTGATCGCACAAATCTAGACCCTGAACATATCGTATTGTCCCAATTGAAAGGTACAGATGCTGTTGCTTACGAGACGGTAAAATCTTTCGCAGAAGGCAGCTTTGAATTTGGAACTTTCGATTACGGCGTTGCTGAAGGCGCTGTTGGTCTCACATTCGTAACGCATGAGAGCGAATCGCCTCTAAGCGATTTTGTTGGACAAGCGAATGTGGATCAATTAAAAACTATTGCAGAAGACATCAAGTCTGGTAAAATTGTTGTAAACAACCCGCTTGCGGAATAAGCTTCAAATACCGGCTGCTACCCTGCAGCCGGTTTCCTTGTTAAGTCGGGCTTTATAAGTTAAATATTGGTTTTCTAGCAATGATCAAGTGTCGTATCGGCCCACATGATTATTGCTGGAAATCTAATTACATAGGATGAGGGGAGCGTTGAGTCTGCGTGCTGCTGCAAATGAATCAAATTACAAAAAGCTATGGAGAAGTGACAGCGAATAAGGAAGTCGATTTCACGCTGCGCAAGGGCGAGGTACATGCGCTCGTCGGCGAGAACGGGGCCGGCAAAACGACGCTTATGCGTATTTTATATGGTATGGAGACTCCCACCAGCGGAGAAATTGTACTGGATGGACAGACAGTATCCTTCGCTAACCCAACGGATGCGATCGCTCATAAAATCGGAATGGTTCACCAGCATTTTATGCTGTTCCCTTCTTTTACTGTAGCTGAAAATATAGTTATTGGCCGAGAGCCAGCAAAAGGAATCGTTTTTAATCGCAAGGAAGCGGCTGCAATAACCAATGGTCTAGTGAAGCAATATGGAATGGCCGTTGACCCCGCCCTCAAAGTTGGTGAATGCTCGCTTGGCGTTCAGCAGCGTGTTGAAATATTGAAGGTATTGTATCAAGGCGCAGAAATTATTATATTGGACGAGCCAACCGGCGTACTGACTCCGCTTGAGGTCAAGGAGCTTTTAGAAGCGATTAAGGGGCTCACCGCGCAAGGAAAAAGCTTCATTCTCATCAGTCACAAGCTGGAGGAGATTATGGAGGTTGCAGATCGGATAACGGTACTGCGCGACGGCAAAGTAACAGGCACCGTCCATACAGCCGATACGAATGTAGAAGAGCTGTCGCGTATGATGGTCGGACGCGAGCTCATCCAAATCGAACGCTCTGCTTACGTGGCTGGAAAACCAGTAATTGAAGTGTCTGGTGTTTCTATCAAAGGCTCGAAGACAAAGCCGCTGCTTGAACAGATTAGCTTAAACGTTCATGAAGGTGAAATTGTCGGCATCGCCGGCATTTCGGGCAATGGACAATCGGAGCTGCTTCAAGCGCTGTCTGGACTTATGAAGCCGGATTCGGGCGAGATTAAGCTTATGGGCAAGCCGATTCAGAAAGCGGCCGTCAGAGAGATACGCAAGCTTGGACTTGCTCATATACCTGAAGATCGTTACCAATGGGGCGTAGCAAAGGATGCTACGGTTATGGAGAATGGCCTTATGGGGCATTCACATAAACAGCAGAAATATGGTCTATTAAAAGGAGCTTCTATTCGTGAGATGGTTAGCGGCTGGGTGAAGCGCTTTGAGATTAAAACGGGCTCGCTTTCGACGAAGTCGCAATATTTATCTGGCGGCAATCTGCAGAAGCTGATCGTCGCAAGAGAGCTTGCGCAGGAAACTCCGTTTCTGATTGCGGCGGAGCCTACTCGCGGCGTTGATGTTGGAGCGATGGAAATTATTCACGGCGAGCTGCTTAAGCGTCGTGATGACCGCGGAGCCATACTGCTCGTCTCTTCAGAGCTAACTGAAATATTAAAGCTGTCGGATCGGATCCTCGTCATGTTCGAGGGGCGAATTGTCGGCGAGCTTGCCGCTGGAGAGGCTACAGAGGAGAAAATCAGCTTGTTGATGGCAGGAGGTAAAGCGGTTGGATAAGGTTAAACAAGCGATGCGGTCGCTGCTGCAGCCGCTGCTCGCCATTATAGTCGGTTTAATTGTAGGAGCAATCGCAATAGCGGTTGTTGGCGGTGACATAATTGAAACTTATAAGGAAATGTGGAAAGGCGCGTTCGGCAGCACGTTTTTCCTAACCAATACGCTCAGTCGGGCTACCCCGATTATTTTAATCGGTTTGGGTGTTGCGCTTGCTTTCCGCGCCGGATTTTTCAATATGGGCTCTGAAGGGCAAATGGTGCTGGGCGCATTGAGCGCGGCAGTGGCAGCTTTGTACATCCCAGGACCCGCATGGATGAAATTGATAGCTGCTTTAATAGCCGCTATTATTTCCGGGGGAATATGGTCGGCGCTTGCCGGCTGGCTTGATGCCAAATTTCGAATGAATCTGCTTATTACAACTTTGCTGCTCAATTATATTGCCGTTTTGTTCGCGGGCTACTTTGTCGCTTATCCGTTGAAAGATAAGACAGGCTCCGCAGCTATGGCGCAGACAGCGATGATTGATAAAAGCGTATGGCTGCCAAAGCTCTTTTCTGGCATGAGCTTGCATGCTGGATTTGTGTTAGCGTTAGTCGGAATGCTTCTTTTGTTTTTCTATATGAAGTACACCGTTCGCGGCTTTGAGACACGCATGCTGGGCGCAAATCCTTTGTTCGCCAGCTATGGCGGCGTGGAGCGTGGAAAGCTGATGCTCATCAGCATGTTCGTCAGCGGAGGATTTGCTGGATTGGCCGGTGCGGTTGAGGTGCTTGGCACACAGTATCGCTATATTGAAGGCTCGTTGACGACACCGGGGTATGCTTGGTCGGGCATAATGGCTACGCTGCTTGCTGGTTCGCATCCGATCGGGACAGCCGCAGCCGCTATTTTGATAGCTGCGCTGCAAACCGGCGGCATGGGGATGGAGCGAAATACCGAGGTACCGCTGGAAGTGTCGGAAATTATTCAAGCTGCTCTTATTTTGTTCGTATCCGCAAGATTTACTTATACATTCATTAAACGACGCAAGAAAGCGAGGGGTTAAGATGGAACAATTATTTGATGTCTCGCTGTTTGCCTCGACGATAAGAATGATAACTCCGATTTTGCTTGCTGCTTTAGGAGGCGCCATTTGCGCACGCGTCGGCTTATTCAATGTCGGCTTGGAGGGCTTGGTGCTGATTGGCGCTTTTTCAGCCGTTGTTGGCAATCATTTTACAGGCAATGTGTGGATGGGTGTTTTATTCGCAATATTCTGTTCGATGCTGTTCTCCGGGTTGCTTGCCTACTTAAGCATAAATCTTAGAGCGAATGTGATAGTCGTTGGTATTGCGCTTAATTTTCTCGCTGCGGGACTAACGACCTTTGCGCTTCGGGCTTTATTTAATGTAAAAGGCGCATTTTTTGATAAGGATATGGTCGGGCTGCCGAAATGGGAAATACCTTTTCTAAAGGATATTCCGGTCGTTGGCAATGTACTGGACGGCATTCTGTCCGGACATTCTCCGCTTGTGTATTTATCCTTTGTGCTCGTAATTGGTTTGCAGTTTTTTATGTTCAAAACCGTAACCGGCTTTCGTTTGCTGGCGGCCGGCGAGAATCCGACAGCAGCACGCAGTCTTGGCATTAAAGTAACGTCTATCCAATATGGAGCAATCTTGCTGTGCGGCGTATTTTGCGGACTGGCGGGCGCTCAGCTGTCGCTTGGCAATGTGACGATGTTTACGGAAAATATGACAGCCGGCCGCGGCTTTATTGCGTTGGTTGCGACGATGCTCGGACAATCGAACCCAATTGGCGTAGCGGGCTCCAGTCTATTATTCGGATTTATGGAAGCATTGAGCGTACGTTTGCAGGGCTTCTCATTGCCGACGCATTTCACATCTATGGTTCCGTATGTGGTGACGATTTTGGCTATGATTGTTTTCAAAGACAAAAGCTATCTGCAGGAAGCGCGAAAAGCGAATGAAAGCTCGCGCTAAACAACAAGGAGGGAAACGAAATGCATAAGAAAGCAGAACGTCTGAAGAAAGCCAATCCGGCGAAAATTGCCGTTGTGCCGCCGGAGCTGGCGCATCGGGTGCCGCCTGGACAGACAGTAACGGAGCGTTTTCCAATACTGCATGAGGGTGAAGTTCCTCAATACAATATGAGCATGTGGTCCTTGCGTATATTTGGCGAGGTGGAACAGGAACGCAGTTTCAGCTTTGACGAACTGCTTGCGCTGCCACAGCATAAGATTGTGCGCGACATACATTGTGTAACAAGATGGTCGAAGCTGGATACACATTGGGAAGGCATTCGCTTTATTGATTTGCTGCCGCTGCTCGGCGTTAAGCCGGAGGCTAAATATGTGATGATTCATGCTGACCAGGATTATGATACGAATATTCCGCTTGAGGATCTTCTGAAGGAAGATATTTTGCTCGCTCATCGTTATGAAGGAGAGCCGATTTCAGATAAGCATGGCGGACCAATGCGGCTTATTGTACCGCATTTGTACTTCTGGAAAAGTGCAAAGTGGATTACAGGCATTGAGTTTATGACAGAGGATCGGCCTGGGTTCTGGGAGCGCAACGGCTTCCACAATTACGCGGATCCGTTCAAAGAGCAGCGCTTCTCGGGCGAGGATCTTGGAATGAGTGATGATCATTGGCATATAAAGGAGTTCGATTAATAGATGTTGTCTATCTTGCAAGTTAACCCAAATGATTTGCCGCCGCGCGCAATCGTCTGCGGTGATCCGCGCCGCGCTGAGGCAATTGCCGGCAAGCTGTCGAACGCAAGAGAGCTTGCTTTCGCACGAGAGTATCGCACGTTTGTAGGTGAATATGATGGCGTTCCGATGGCTGTTGTCAGTCATGGCGTCGGTTCCCCAGGCGCGGCTGTGTGCTTTGAGGAGCTTATTCGCGGAGGTGTGGATACATTAATTCGCGTCGGTACCGCAGGCTCTTACTCTACGGAAACTCCGGCGGGAAGCCTGCTTATAAGCACAGCTGCAATTCGTACGGATGGACTTACGCGACAGCTTGTTCCGGATGGATTCCCAGCAGTTGCTGATGCTGAAATTGCTCAAGCCTTGTATGAAACAGCTCAGGAGTTCGATGGCATCGTTAAAAAGGGCATTACAGTAACGCTTGATGTGTTCTTCAACGGAGCGATTGAAACGCCGCATAAGCTGTACAAAAAAGCTGGAGCGCTTGGCGTCGAAATGGAAATCGCAGCGCTATACGTAATCGCCTCCCTTCGAGGCGTTCGCGCTGGCGCGATTTTAGCGCTGGACGGCTATGCGGATGCTGATCTCGCTGGAGAATATGATCCGCACACGAATGTCGTTGCCGATGCGGTTGAGCGTGAGATCAATATCGCGCTTCGCGCAATGGCCAAGCTTGCTAAGGCTAAGTAATAGAGTTGAATATAGGTTGATCAGCACCTCTAGGCTGGCAGACAAATATCACCGGATATTTGCTTGCCATGGCTAGAGGTGTTTTTTAGTAGGTTGCTGCATGCGCCTAGAAACAAGATTTCGTATCGCATTTACTTTAAAACGCACTCATAAAGTAAAGTAATGAATTTGGCCAATGGGTTTGATCAGCTTGTAGTGATTCTAAAGTTAGAAAATTAAGCCCCTTTTTTGGCTTTTAGATGTATAATAGGGTTCAATATGAGAAAGTTCTACAGGATGGCGAGGGACAGATAGCTATGCAAATCATAACAGAGATCAAGGATCGTATAAGCAGAGTAAAGGGACCGGAGCCCCCGTTAGAGCTAAGGCTCGGGAAGCAAGCTATAATTGCGCTAATTATTCATGGCTTTTTCCAAATTGGCGCTTCGATGTCAGGGCTGTTCCTAAATTTATACTTATGGCGGCTGACCGAGGATTTGGCTGTAAACGCTGTCTATAATATTGTAATGTTTGCAACAACACCACTTGCTTTCGCGCTTGGCGGCTGGATATCCAAGCGGAAGGATCGAATGTTTACCTATCGGCTTGGTATTTTTATGATCGCTATATTCTATTTGCTTGTCGTTATCGTGCAGGAGCAGGTCGTTCCTTACTTTATATTGTTTGCACTATTTAACAGCTTAGCTTCCGGTTTTTATTGGACAGGATATTTGGTGCTGCAGTACGATGTTTCTACAGATGTCAATCGGGCGCGTTTTCTCGCAATTAATATGGTTACATTCAATGCAGCGGGCATTGCGGGACCTGCTTTGGCAGGCTCGATCATTCAGCGGGCAGAGGGACTGACCGGCTATATTTTTATATTTTCCATCGCTTCGATCATGTTTCTTATTGCGGCGATTATCAGCTTCCGTATACCCGTAATGAAGTCACATCATAAAGCTTACTATTTGAAATATATGGGTCTAGTTATGCAGAGAAATAAACAGTGGGTAAAAGGGCTGTTCAGCTTTCTAGTACTCGGTCTGCTGCAAGGGATTATGCTGTTTTTGCCTAATATTATGCTGTTTCGTACCGTCGGCCGCGAGGACTGGGTCGGCTATTTAGGCGTATTTTTCTCTCTGCTCATAGTAGCAACGGGCTATGTCATTTCGCGCAGGTCTCAGAAAGAGAATATTAGCAAGTATATGATATACTCAGTTACTGGCGTAGCTCTCGGTTCTATTTTTTTGTTAATAGAGGTGCAGCTATGGTCGGTTATTTTGTTTATGATTCTATACTCCATCTGTAATCCGGTTACGGTTAACTCGCTTACTTCATACTACTATAGTCTAATCAGCGGTCTTCCGTTAAAGGGGCAGCTGCGCGTAGAGTCCGTTGTAATGCGAGAGCTGTTTCTTAATATCGGGCGTGTGATCTCGATCGTCCTTCTAATCGTGCTGGTAAAAGATCTCGAATCCGCATGGCTGCCTGTCGTGCTCTTAGCGATGGCGCTGATGCAATATATGCTTATTCTGTTTGTGCGACGAAAGAGCGAATGAATATAACGCCGTTTCCCTATTACCGGGGCGGCGTTTTTTATTGGAGGAGTAGGTTAGTAGACGTGTGCTTGCGTCAATCATTTGGGGTAAAATGATAAGCTATAGAAAGGAGGAAGGCTTGCTGTGCTTAAAAAACGGGATTTGCTGATCCTCAGCGGTTTAATTGTATTGCTTACGGCAGCAGTTTTAGTTACGAATTGGCTTCAATCGAAGCAGGCGGTCATCCCTTATGCTGTAGTCACAACAATAACAGGCGATGCCGGGACGAGCCGAGCTTTTACCTGGTACACGGAATCGAAGGATTCGTCTGCTGTTGTTCAGGTAATGGAGAGAGACGAGGATGGGGGCTGGGAGAGTGAACGTATGATTGAAGCTGCAGCAGTTTCCACAGCAATAGTCAATGACGGCAAAAGCAGCGGGTATTTCGTTCATAAGGCGACAGTTGAGGGGCTTAGCCTTGGAACAACCTATTCCTATAGGGTCGGCAGCAAGGAGCAAGACAGCTGGAGCGGGGCAGCACAGTTTACGACGTCGACAAAAACGGATTCGTTTCAGTTTCTATATGTTGCGGATTCGCAAGGAGAGACCGAAGCGGATTTTGAGCTGTGGGGCAAAACGTTGAACGCTGCTTTTCAGCATTATCCTGAAGCTAGCTTTATCGTTCATACGGGAGACGCAGTAGAGGAGCCTGGCGATGAACAAGCTTGGACCTATTTTTTCGAGAAGGCTCAGAAATGGCTGACACAAATTCCGCTTATGCCGGCAACGGGCAATCATGATGAGATTGATGGAGATGCAAGTGCGTTTACTTCACATTTTAACTTGCCGGATAATGGCGCTGAGGGCTCGTTGCCTGGCACAACCTATACATTCCAATATGGAAACGCACTGTTTATTTATTTGAATTCAGAATCGAATATAGACGGGCAGACGAAGTGGCTGAGGGAGCGGCTGGAGCAAGCGGACCAGGAATGGATTATAGCGGTGATGCATCAAGGACCCTATGGAGGCAAGCGTAAAAAAGCGCTGAATGACTGGGTGGAGCTGTTCGATGAATACAAGGTAGACCTTGTCCTGCAAGGTCACAATCATGAATATTCGAGATCCTATCCGCTTCGAAACGGAGAGATTGCCGGTGATGCTCAAAAGGTGTTGGAGCGTGCCGGGACAATATATGCGGTAGCGAATACGTCTGGCCAGAAGTTTAACGCGAAGAAGAAAGATTTGTTCTATCATGCTGTACATTTCCAGAATGAAAAGCAGATGTTTGTCGGTATTACGATAAACGGCAAGCAGCTTGTCTATGAAGCATATGATGTGGAAGGCCAGAAGCTCGACGAATTCGTGCTGCAGCACTGACAATTATGCTACAGTGATCTTGAAGCAGTTGAATCCATTAAATGGCTCATAAATAAAAAGAAAAAGGATCCCGCAAAGGCACTTGTATCTTTAGTTCCTCGCTTAATGGTGAAATTCCAGATATTTCAGAGAACCATAGCCAATCTATCGATAATCTTGCAATTGTTATTTTGAGCGGATCAATACCATAGTTTAGTAACTTGGTTAGTAAATTATCGTATTTTTGCTTGAATTCATCTAATAAGCTGATTTGAATTATAAAGGACCTTAATCATAAGGTCCTTATCATTCTTTGCAGCAGAATGCGGAATAAGCTGCCGCGCTCTTGTGCGCTTTCAACCTCTATAAGACCGCTATGCGCAGCCAATTGAAGGATATTTGGTTCATCGTCTACCAGTAAAATTTTTATAGGATTAGAGCCAGCCAAGCTTTTTGCCTCCTTTATGGTTTATGAGTCTTTATATACACCGCAGGGGGAACTCCGATACTGCGTTTAAATACTTTATGAAAATAGGATACATCATTATAGCCAAGAAAGCTCGCTACCTCGGAGACGGTTAGCAGCGATTCCGACAGCATATAGACGGCGGTGCGTATTCGAATCGAATGCACGAACTCGCTGATCGTCTGGCCGGTAACCTTCTTGAACAAGGCTGCGGCGTAGTTCGGAGTAATGCCTAGCAGAGCCCCGAGATGCTCCTTCGTTATGGGCTCGCGATAGTGATTCTGAATATAGCTCTTCATCCGTTCCACATGCTGCGAGATATCGTCAGAAGGCAAGCCGCGTTCAAGCTCGCGACTCCAAAGGGCAAGCAGCTCCAGCAGCAGTGCTTCGCAGCGAACTTTCCAGAAGGGCGGCTTCTCTATCCACTCCGCCTGCAGCTTCTTGAACTGCTCAAGAAAAAGCTCATACATGCCGAGCCTGCTAATCGTCCAGTCGCGCTGAAAAAGCGGCAAATCTGGCTTAGCCTCCTTTAGACGAAAGACAACGGCATGCTTCTCATGAAATACAGTTGGCACATGCTTGCCATAATAGGGTACATGAGGTGGAATGAGAAGCAGATCACCCTTCTCGACGATTTTTTTCTCATCCCCTAGCCAATAGACGCATTTCCCGTAGCTGACTAGAACGAACTTATAGTTATCAGCCGTTGAAGTACGTTCCTCGTACCATTCCATCCCGCGTTCAAGTTCAATCTTAATAAGCTCCAGCAGCTGAACATCACTCCTTTCGAGTGTACTATAGTACACCCAGTATACTATAGTTTATTTCGAGACGACAAATTAGACTATATAATAACAGAAAAACGTCATAGGTGAGTGATGATACGATGCGAAGAACGAAAATTGTATGTACGATGGGTCCAGCTTGCGAATCGGCTGAAACGTTGAAGGCGATGATACAAGCTGGGATGAATGTTGCGCGGTTGAATATGGCGCATGGTGATCCAGAGGAGCATAATAGACGCATCCGTCTTGTACGCGAAGCCTCTGAAGCGACAGGCCAGCCAGTGCCGATTATGATGGATATTAAAGGGCCCGAGGTTCGCTTAGGATTGCTTGCGGAAAGCAGTTATTTGCTCGCAAGGGGAGAGAGGCTTACGCTTACAGCTGAGACGATTGTCGGCAATGGGGAAAGGATCAGCGTTAATTATGCGGAGCTTCCTTCCGTTGTGGCGCAAGGGAATCGTATTCTATTGGATGACGGTCTCATCGAGCTGGAGGTTGAGTCGGTTGAAGGCACTGAAGTGCATTGCCTTATTTTGAATGGCGGAACGATTAAGCCTCGTAAAGGCGTTAACTTGCCTGGCATTCGCACGACCTTGCCGGGTGTGACGGAGCGAGACATTGCTCATATCCATTATGGTATTGAGCAGGGCATCGATATGATTGCAGCGTCCTTCGTCAGGAAGGCAGAGGATATTTATCAGATTAAGCAAGTTCTTGAAGATGCGGGCGCATCGCATATAAGTGTTATTTCGAAGATTGAGAATGAGGAAGGCGTCATAAATTTAGATGCTATTATTGAAGCGTCAGACGGCATAATGGTTGCGCGCGGCGATCTCGGCGTAGAAATTCCGGTCGAAAATGTTCCGCTTATTCAACGTGAAATGATCGAGAAGTGCAACAATGCCGGCAAGCCTGTCATTGTCGCTACCCAAATGCTTGATTCCATGCAGGTTAATCCGCGACCGACAAGAGCGGAGGTAAGCGACGTCGCTGGCGCTGTGTTGCAAGGGGCGGATGCCGTTATGCTGTCTGGTGAAACGGCTGCAGGCAAGTATCCGTTGGAATCTGTAGCGACGATGGCGCAAATTTCTATGCGGGCAGAAAGTATTTTCGATTATGAAGGTCACTTCCGCAAACAAAGCGCCGCGCAATCCTTAACGATTACAGAAGCAATAAGCCAAGCGGCTGTAAGCTCATCGCAGCAGCTGCGTGCCAAAGCGATACTGGCTCCGACGGAGAGCGGGTTTACAGCTCGCATGATTTCGAAGTATCGCCCGGAGGCGCCAATCATTGCGATTACGACGAATGACGCCGTTCTGAACAGGCTGGCCTTGCTTTGGGGAGTCATTCCGATGAAGGGTGAACGGCCAGCCTCGAGCGATGAGCTGTTCCAGTCAGCGATCGACAGCGGACGTTCCATCCGTGTATTGGAGAGCGGAGATTTTGCAGTCATCGCAGCAGGCGTTCCAATCGGCAAAACTGGCGCGACAAATCTTATTAAAATTGTCCAAGCCTAAGCTTTAAATGATAAAGACGTCTGTGAATGGCATCGCCTTCGCAGACGTCTTTCTTACTGACTAGCCAGTAGGTCAACGCTTTGTTTCAGAACTGTTAACAGTGGGTTAAGTAAAATTGTAAAAATATGTTCCTTAACTTTTTTAAAAAGATTACGATATAATAAGAAAGGTTTTGAAAGCGCAATCAATTCGAGGTCTATCATGAGAGGAGAGTGTTCCTTGATCAGACTATTTAAAATAAATCTTATATCACTTACTGCTGCTGCCTTAATGGCTGTAACGGCTTGCTCAGGCCATATGCCTGTTAACCAAGAGCATCTTGATAAGCCGTTCGCAGGCCAAAAAATAACGCTCTACGCGCAGGAGCATCCATGGACCGAAGAGATGGAGAAGGGACTAGTAGAGTTTGAAGAGGCTACGGGTATAGAGGTTGAAGTACAAACCTATACCGAGGGGCTGCTAAAGCAAAAGCTGGATAACGGGCTGGAGGCAGCGTCTAATGTGCCGGATGTGTACACCTACCGCCCCTATATGAGTAAGCTTCATTATAGTAATAAAGGCTGGTCAGAGCCTCTTAATGAATACGTGTCGCGAAATGAAGAATATCATTTCGAAGACTTCTCGAAGGCTTCCATAGACGGGAGCATGGTTGGCGATAAACTGTTGTCTATCCCGCTCTGGACGGATCAATTCGTCATGTATTATCGAAAGGATATACTGGAGCTGAACAATATTGCCGTTCCCGAGACGTTGGATGAGCTGGGCGCTGCTGCCAAGAAGCTGAACGACCCAGCTAACGGATTTTATGGTTTCGCTGCTCGTGGAGAGAGGAATGCTCTTGTTTCTGCTGTGTCATCATTTATTTACTCGGAGGGCGGCGATTTTATCATCGATGGCAAAGCGGCGCTGAATACGCCGGAGGCTGTATCCGGATTTCAAATTTACGCTAAGCTGTTGAAGGAATATGGTCCGGAAGATGTGCATGATATGGGCTGGCCGGAAGCAGCGGCTTTGTTCGCGGAAGGCAAAGCGGCGTTTTATTTAGATGCTGCAGCTCTTTATAAAAACACGACTGACCCGAATAAATCGATTGTAGCGGAGCATGTAGCATTTGCGCCATTCCCTGCAGGCGCGGCAGAAGCGAAGCCGTACGCTGTAACAGCATGGGCGCTGGCGATGAATCCGAATTCGCCTAACAAAGAAGCGGCATGGGCTTTCATGGAGTGGGCAACGAGCCAGGCAAATGTGCTGCGTATACAGCGTTCAGGCGTGCCTGGCGCGCGTGACTCAGTGTGGGCAGCGTCTGCAGGGGTAGAAATGTTTCCAGCGGACTTGTCGGCAGCAATTAAGGAAACGATGGAAATCGGCGTTGACCACAGCGTTCCGCAGGTTATTAACGTTTCTGAAGCCCGAGATATTATTGGTGAAATCGTAGTAAAGGCCGTGCAAGGAGAAAATATTTACGAAGCAGCTGATGAGGCCAATAAAGCGTTGCAAGCGCTTATTGATCGAGAACAAGGTATAAAATAAAAAAATGATGATGCGGGAGTAATGGTTTATTCCTCATCACCATTTTTATATGAATGACTATACGGACCATGCATCCGAAGGAATCTCGAAAACATGCTTAATAACGAGATTTGCTGCAAGAAGCGTCTCATCCTGCAATGCTTCCATCTGCAATAGCGTGACATCGCGGCTTGTCAAAGGAACATTGCTGGCAATTTTCTCTCTAAGTATCATTATCGTCTCCTCGCCTAAAGCAGCGAACATCCTTCCTGTAAGTAGGATACAATCGGGATTGAGTATCGTAACTAAATTACAAATGCCAAGAGACATGGCGTCAACCATTTTTTTATGAAGCGCAAGCGCCTGCTTCTCTCCTGCTTGCAAAGACTCTATAAACTGTTCAAGGGTGTAACCCGTATGGAGCTTTAGTCCGCTCATGGATAGGAGTGTCGTCAAGCAGCCCTTGCTTCCGCATAGACATTGGTAAGCGTCCGCTTCGGTAAAGGCTTTATAATGTCCAAATTCGCCAGCAACAAAAGTAGAACCGGATATTAAACGTTTGTCTGCCAAAATCGCTCCGCCAATTCCATAGTCAAACTTCAAGGTTATATTGTTCATGGAGCTGCTGAGACGGCCGTGCATATTTTCATGGACAGCCAATAAATTCACATCATTATCCAAATAGACCGGCATATCGTATTTTTCTTCCAACAGTGATTTAAGAGGATATTGCAGAAATCCAATTCCAGGCACTCGCAATAATATACCCTCTTTTGAATCGACAAGTCCTTGTACGCTTACTCCGATTCCTTTTGTTTTCGAGAGATCAGGAATATGAAGAAGAAGCTCATCTATAATCTCGTGCAGCAGCTGCAGCATACTGTCTGCATCCTTATATTTCTCTACCTTTCGCTCAACTGCAGCAAGCCGTTCGTTTCGAAAGTTGTAGACACTGCCCTTTGAGTATTTACCTGCAATTTCAAGGCCAATGGCGTAATGGCTGCCGCTGTTAACTGATAGTGCAACTCTTTTTCTTCCGCTTCCAGCTTCTAAAGGAACATGCTTCCCTTCCAGAACAAGCTCCTCTTCTAATAGACGATTTACGATGTTCGTTACGGTTTGCTGAGACAGTCCTGTTTTTTGAGCCAGCTCTACTCGTGATATCGCTTCTTCGGTATGGATGAGATGCAGTACTTTTTGCTGGTTAAGCGACTTCATTAACATATGGCTTGTGTTCTTGATTGAACTCATCTTGCTTACCTCGTTTCCATGGACAATTTACATTTTTTTAAGATTATAAACATTTACAAGGATTTGGCATCATGCTAATATTAATAAAGTAATTTGATTTATTAATTAAACCCACAACCATTATAACCGACATTCAGTGTAACGTGAATAGGGAATGCAATGGCCGCACGTAAATATTTCATCAGGAAGGTTGATCGCTGGAACGCCAACAGATGCGGAGTGGGGAAATTCATAACAACTTGAGAAATTAGCTGAATGAAGTAAGCACATCAAACGAAATGAAAGGGCTTACATTCGGAATTCCGGAAGGGGATTTGATTTTATTGGGAGGTGGGAACGTGGCATTGGAGTGAACAAAAATCAGTACTAACATCAAAATGCTTATAGTTATCCGTGATTTACTAATACAAAGTAAAGGGTGATTATTAATGAATACGAGAATGAACAAAACTCTGATGATAGCTTTATCCTTAATGCTGTCCTTAACTCTTCTGGCAGGCTGCGGCAGCAATAATGGAAACGGCGGCAGCAAGAGCACGAATAATGCGTCTAGTCAATCAGCTAGTCCAGCTCCAACAGCAGGAACGGAATCAGCGGACAATGAGGTATATGAGAATGGATTGTCTAAAAATGAGGAGGTAACTTTAAAAGTAGGCTTCTTCGTAGGCGGTTACGGACGTGACTGGTTCGATCATGCTGTAGAATCCTTTACGGCTAAATACCCGAATGTGAAGTTCGATATTACGGCATCGCCGGATATGAAGACGATTCTATCTACAAAAATATCAGCAGGCGACGATAAAGATATGTTCGATCTGTTCAACACAGCGCCAGCTGGCGGAGTCATTTCCTTGGCCGAAGCAGGCAGACTGGAGCCGCTAGATGATATTTGGGATTACAAGCTGCCGGACGTTCCGGATAAAACGGTTAAAGAGCTCATGCTGCCAGGCATGTATGAATCGACAACTATGGTTGGCGGAAAGAGATACGAATTCACAACGGCGAGCAGCTTTGGCGGATTATTCTTCAATAAGAAGCTGTTTGAAAAGCATGGCTGGAACCAAAACCCGCGCACTTGGGATGAATTTACTGCATTACTGGCAGATATTAAAGAAGACGACATCATTCCAATTACATTCCCAGGCATGTATCCAAGCTATCACAGCTGGGCTTTCGGACCGGTCAAAGAGTTTGAGCTCGCCGATATTAACGGACATGCCGAGGAATACATCAACAATTTTAAAACCTACACATTGCCGCAATATGCGAGCGCTGAGTCGCAAGAAATATGGACTAGAATCTATGAACTGGGTCAAAAGGGATATTTCGCTAAAGGGCTGGCAGCTTTAAGTCATACGCAATCGCAAATGCAGGTCATTCAAGGGCAAGCCGCTCTCGTATCTACAGGTACTCACGTAGAAAACGAAATGAAGGAATCGATGACGGAAGATTTTGAATGGGGCTATATGGCTGTTCCATTAAGAAGCAGCACGGATCAGCCGCTCTGGATTAGAAGCGGAACCTCTAACTTCAACTATGTATGGGCAGCTAAGCCGGAGTTAAATAAGCAATGGGTAAAAGAGTTTATCGTATGGATGGTTACGCTTGAGAATCAACAATATGCGGCAGTCCAATCCGGCGCGCTTCCAATGCGCAAAGATATGATTGAAAATTCAGAAATAATGGCTAAGCTGTCAAGCTCAGCGCAGTCTGTACTTAAATACATTGATGAGAATGAGGCTAAGACCTATAAGGCAAGCAGGGCTGTTAGTATCTCTGATCCAAACCTGGCCCAAGCTGAAAAGCTTATGGAAGAGAATATTGTAAAATTCGCTCTAGGCAAACAAGACCCTAAGCCGATACTGGAGCAAGCGGAAGCGCTGCTGCAGAAAGCGTTAGAAGCAGAGAAAAAGTAAGAAGGTATAAGAGCGGAGAGACGTCTTTCTCCGCTCTCTACTCACGAGAGGAGCTAGTCTTCTATGGTTGATAAAACCGCGAATGCCCCTAAGAAAAGCGCAGAATGGAATAAAGGGAAGCTGCAAAGATGGATTTTTCTTGCGGTTGCTATCATACCTCCATTTGGAGGCTACTTGCTGTTTACGTTATTTCCAAATATTTTGTCCGTCTATTATTCATTGCTTGATTGGGATGGGTTTACCGACCCCAAGTTTGTCGGACTCCATAACTTTGTTACAGCGATCAATGATAAATATGTCTGGCGTGCTCTCGGACACAATTTAATTTACATGCTTACCGTTCCTTTGCTGGTTATTGTCATTTCCTTGCTGCTTGGCTATTTGATATCCAATAAGGGCTACAAAGAAAATCAATTTTTAAAGGTATTGTTTTTCTTCCCCAACGTGCTTTCAACGGTCGTAATCGCCTTGTTATGGGCGTTTATCTATGACGGCTCCTATGGTTTGCTGAATGGCTTGCTTAGCTTGGTCGGTATCGATATGGAGGGCTTTTACTGGCTTGGCGATGAAGGAACGGCGCTTGCTGCTACGATCCCAGCTTGGGTATGGGGCGGAGTCGGCTTATATGTCATCATTTTCTCTAACGCCATGCTTGCCATTCCTAAACCTCTCTATGAAGCAGCTATACTGGAGGGCGCTGGACATATGACGCGTCTGTTCAAAATAACGATGCCTTTGGTCATGCCTATTGTCAAAGTAGCCGCATTGTTCCTTATTGTAGGGACATTAAAGAGCTTCGAAAATATTCTTATACTGACAAACGGCGGGCCGTTCGGTTCTACTGACGTCATTGGACTCTATATGTTCAATCTAGCGTTTGGCGCAGAATATCGTAACTTCGGCTATGCTTCCGCGATCGGAATGATTTTATTTGTCATTCTAGTTACGGCTAAGCTGTTGACGGATAGATTTATGCCAAACCGCGATGTTGAGTTCTAATGATTAAATTATAGGCTCGGGGGGATAGCGTTGAAGGAAAAACACACAGGGATGGATGTCGTATGGCGCGTTCTGCTTTATATATGGGCGTTGACTATTATATTTCCGCTGGCATGGGTTGTATATGAATCGTTAAAAACGAATCAGGATTTTTTTCAAGATATATGGGCGCTTCCGCAAACGCTGCATTGGGAAAACTATCGAGATGCATGGCAGGAATACGGCTTCGGCAGATCGCTTCTTAATACGCTGTATTATGTAGGAGGCAGCTTAGTTGTTGGTCTCTTCTTCACGACTATTAACGCTTATGCGCTGACTCGTATGGAGTTCAAGGGGAGAAAAGTCATCTGGAGTCTTATTATGCTGTCGTTGTTTCTGCCAGGGGTGAATGCGCTGGTTCCGCAATATGTCGTGATGAGAGAGCTGGATTTGACGAATAGCTTAACAGGCTTAATCTTGCTAGCCAGCTTGGGGGAGAGCGTGTTCTATCTCATGCTGCTTGGCGGTTTCATGAGCTCGCTGCCTAAAGAGCTTGAAGAGAGCGCAACGATGGATGGCGCGACGTTGTTTCAAAGATTCTGGAAAGTTATTGTGCCGCTGTCAACACCGGGCATTGTTACCGTCGCGGTATTTAAGTTTCTAGGCTTCTATAACAATTTTATGGCTCCTTTCATCTATTTAAGCGATACCAACAAGTATCCTATCGCTGTACAAATGTATTCGGCGAATAAACAGATGGAGTTTACCGCTGATTGGGTGACGCTGTTCGCCGGCGTTACTATTTCGATGATACCGTGCATTATTATTTATATTTTATTCCAAAAAATGCTAATGGAAGGCGCTACGATGGGGGCGGTGAAGGGATGAGCATAGAAGGATGGCAGACATCTAATTATAAGCTGATAGCGCTTGATCTCGATGGAACGCTGCTCACTGATGATAAGCGTATAAGCGAGGAGTCTAAGTTATGGATTCACAAAGCGGTTGAATCAGGTGTAACGGTTATTTTCTCGACAGGAAGAGGAATACAGACAACTAAAGCTCTTTGGGATGAGCTTGGGCTGAAGTCTCCGATGGTTTTGCTTAATGGCGCTGAAATATGGGAAGCACCCGGGCAAATTAAGGAAAGGACTCTATTGCCGCAAGATACGGTTCGCCGATTGTATGAGGTCGCTGTGTCAAGAGGAGAATGGTTTTGGGGCTATAGCATAGAAAGCTTGACCAGCGGTGAAAATTGGACATCGGAGCTGTTTCAGCAACATTGGATGAAATTCGGCATTGGCAGCCGCAACGCTCAGGTTCTTGCTGACATTCAGGGTGAGCTGGATGGATGGGGAACCTTGGAAATAACCCGATCGGCTCCTATTAATCTAGAAATAGCTGTAAAGGGGATTTCGAAGGAAAGCGGAGTCCGTACCGTGTGCGATTTGCTCGGAATCGAGATGTCGCAGGTAATGGCAATCGGTGACAGCGATAATGATCTTCGTCTTCTTAAGGCTGCAGGGCTTGGCGTAGCAATGGCTAATGGAGAGGAGCACGTTAAATCAGCAGCTGGAGCGATTACGTTGTCCAATAATGAGGACGGAGTTGCGGCAGCGATTAAGAAGCATATCTTTCATATCGATTAGAAAGATTCCATATACAATATGATGACCTCTTAGAGAGTATAAAGGAGTAGTGGTTATGTCTTTAAAATCGAGAGAGATAGATTTATGCAGATTGGATGGAAAAATGGCTGTTCCAGCATTCGACAGCTCCTCTTTACAGTGGCTGTCCCCGCTGAAGAAGCCTTTTCATATAGCTGGATTTCCTTGGATGGAGGAGGAAGGCATCTATCGACGGCTTCCGCTCGCTTCGGCAAGAGACTTGCCGCCGGCAGTTGATACTCTTGCTTATTGCACAGCTGGCGGTCAAATTCGTTTTCGAAGCAACACTTCTCAGTTAGCAGTAAAAGTCCGTCTGGCTGGACCTGCGAATATGTATCATATGCCTGCTACGGGGCAATGCGGACTCGATTGCTATGTTGGAGAGCCTGGACAGGAGCAGTATATTGCAACAACAAAATTCGACCCCAAAGCAGCCGAATATGAGGCGCTGTTGTTTCACTGGGGAACGAAGCGGGAGATCTGCATTACTTTAAATTTGCCGCTGTATCAAGGGATCGAAGAGATGTGGATCGGCGTGGATAACGATGCTGCGGTTAGCGCTCCTCCGCCTTATGCTAGCAATAAGAAGGTTGTCGTCTATGGGACTTCAATTACGCAAGGAGGCTGTGCTTCACGGCCCGGCATGTGCTATACGAATATTTTGAGCCGAATGATTCCGCTTGAGTTTATAAATTTAGGATTTTCTGGAGCAGGGAAGGGGGAGCCTGAGCTGGCAATGCTTATGGCAGAAATCAATAACCCCGCCTTATTTGTTCTGGATTATGAAGGAAACACAGGAGCAGCAAATAATATCGCTCGAACATTGCCGACGTTCATTCGGCTCTTAAGGGAGCGGCACCCAGCGGTGCCGATTGTTGTCACTTCAAAGGCTCGCGGGCCAGCACCTGCTTATAATGAGGAAAGAGAGCTTCTGAACGAGCTTCGCAGGAACATTCAACGGCAGCATGTCGAACAACTGTGGGCAGCTGGGGATGAACATATTTATTTCGTTAACGGCTATGAGTATAAAATGGGAGAGGCCGCCGGCGAATGCACAGTTGATGGCACGCATCCTACAGATTTGGGGCTCTGGCATATTGCTAAGTCATTAGAGAAAACAATCAGAGACTTAGTTAAGTATGATGAAAGAGCCGAGACACGATAATTGATTGAACGAAGAAAGGCTGACCATTGTCTGATATGACTTTGGACAGCCCTTTTTATGTCCGGGTTCGTTCTTTATGATGCTTGAGCCTTCTTGAGCTCCTCAGTCAGCAGTGGAACAATCTCGAACAGGTCGCCGACAATGCCGTAATCCGCCACCTTGAAGATCGGCGCTTCAGGGTCTTTATTGATCGCGATAATGACGCGTGATTGGCTCATGCCCGCAAGGTGCTGAATCGCGCCGCTAATGCCGCAGGCGATATAGAGCTCAGGGGTGACAACCTTGCCCGTCTGGCCAATCTGCAGCGCGTAATCGCAGTAACCGGCATCGCAAGCGCCGCGCGATGCGCCGACTGCGCCGCCTAACGTCTCGGCTAGCTCTTCAAGCGGCTTGAAGCCTTCAGCGCTCTTCACGCCGCGGCCGCCGGACACGACGATCTTCGCTTCGGCCAGATCGACTTTTCCTGCAGCTTTGCGTACGACATCCCGAATGATGGAGCGGAGAGATGGAACAGGATCATAAGGGATGGATATGATTTCGGCTGCCGCTGGCACAGCTTCTATAGCTTGAATATTGTTCGGTCTTATCGTAACTATTTGCGGGCCGTCCTCCGTGAAACGTTTCTGTTCAAATGCTTTGCCCGCATACAACGGACGAGTGAACACGATTCCGGCTTCGGTACGTTCGAGAGCCGTTACATCGGACAGCTGTCCGGCATCAAGCTGCGCTGCCAATAGCGGAGCAAGGTCGCGGCCTGCTGCAGTATGTCCGAATACGAGGGCATGGGGATATAGGTTTGTTATAAGTCCAGCAAGGGCAGCGGAATAAGCCTCTGCATTGTAATTGGCGAGCTCGGTATGATCAATGGAATAAAGCTTGCCTGGCGTATAGCGAGCCAGCTCATCGGCAATGGGCGCTGTTGCAGAGCCTATAAGTACCGCGGATACGGTATCTCCGTTCTCGGCCATTATAGCTGCGGCTTGCAGCGCTTCCAAGGTTACTTGGCGAAGCTTGCCTTCTCTTATTTCTGCAACGACTAGATAGGTTTTGCTCATTTCGCATTCCCCCTTGCGGATTGAATGATCGACGCAAGCTGCGCTGCTTGCTCCTTGCGATCGCCCTGCAGCAGCTGGCCCGCCTTGCGCGCTGGAGGAAGCGAGAGGGAGACGCGTTCTGTCTTGGCTTCAATATCGCTTGGAGATAAGCCGATGTCATCTAGACTTAATTGTGTGAAAGGCTTTTTCTTCGCTTTCATTATGCCTGGGAGGGAAGGGTATCGCGGTTCATTAAGTCCTTGCTGTGCGGTAAATAAGGCAGGAAGCTGAATGTCAATCGTTTCCGAATCACCTTCTGCATCCCTCAGAACGGTGCATGAGCCGCCGTTGATTTCAAGCTTTGTGATGGACGCGGCATGGGGTATATTTAGCAGCCTGGCGAGACGTACCGCCACTTGACCGCCGCCGGTATCTACCGAAAAATTGCCGCCCAAAATGAGATCGACAGATTGCTTGGCTAAATAGGCTGCTAACACTTTGGAGATGCTGTACTCATCGGCAGGAATACGTTCGTCGTTAATAAGCACGGCTTCATCGGCGCCCATAGCGAGCGCGGTGCGCAGCGCTTCGAGCGTACGGTCAGGGCCGATGGCAATCACATATACAGCGCCGCCATGAGCGTCTCGCTGGAGCAGCGCCTCCTCCACGGCATATTCGTCATACGGATTAATGACATATTTGACGCCGTCATCGGCAATTGCGCCGCCCGACACGACAATTTTTTCTTCCGTATCAAAGGTTTGCTTCAGCAATACATAAATATTCATCCCTGCAGCCCCTCTCCAATGAATAGATTATTTCAAGCCTCTTAAGAAGAAATCAACCGTGTTGTTCACCTGCGCCGCCAGCGAATATTTCTGTCCTGATACGAGCCATGAGGTCACAACTTCATCCATCGCGCCGAACAGCAGCGAACGAGTAAGCTTCAGATCCAGATCGCCTCGGAACGTCCCTTCCTGCACCCCCTTCTCTAATATAAGCTCGATAAGCTTAATGTATGGCTTTACTGTTGCGCCAATTGCTCTGCGGAGTTCAATATTGCTCTGTCTAAGCTCAATTTGGGTGACGTAGGCCAGATTCACATTGTTCTCCAGCTCTGTGTAATGAATTTCGCATACCCGGCGCAGCGCTTCATCTGCAGTGCTTGTCTCGCGTATGCTCTCGTTGAATTGAGCAACTAGCTTGCCGAGGCGGGCTTGAAACAATGAAATGAGGATATCTTCCTTGTTTTTGAAATATAAATAAATAGTCCCGTCCGCAACGCCAGCTTCCTTGGCAATTTTAGAAACTTGTGAGCCGTGAAAGCCGTTCTCCGCAATGACTTTTAGAGCTGCTTCAAGAATTGCGTCATATTTTTCAGATTTTTTACTTGTCATGGAGTCACCTCGGTGTTAGAATTCTTGGTAACTGAATGAATGCTCATTCATTTTTCTCAATCTTATTGTAAACAACGGACGATGTCAATGTTTTCGCAATAAGATTTTAATTGACTTCTCGATGTAATCGCTTTCTTTTGCTTGGCGGAAGTTTAGAAGTAACGAAGGAAAGGACTGGTGAGAGATGGTATGGCAAATCGTCAACTTGACGCTTTTCCTGGCGGTTACGGGATACGGCCTCTATTTATTTTATAAGGCTGTCTATCATCGGTATTTGTATGTGTCGCTGGGAGCGCCTTACGACTTCAAGCAGCGAAGCGAGGGGAGGTGGAAGGAGTTTCTTTCGCAAGTATTTGGCCAAAAGAAGCTGATGAAGGATCCGAAGAGCGGCATTATGCATATTGTCATATTTTACGGCTTCGTCATTTTACAGTTTGGCGCGCTTGATTTGATTGTAAAAGGACTGACCCATGGCGGACATTTGCCGTTGCCGGCATATGAGCTGTTTAACCTTTTGCAGGAAGTCACAGTTGTCCTTATATTGGCTGCTATGGGTTATGCGGCATACCGCCGATACGGCGAGAAGCTTCCGCGATTGAAGCGAGGCTGGAAGCCGAGCATTGTAGTTTTCTTTATTTTCTTCTTAATGCTGTCGGTATTGCTGTCGCTTAGCTTTGAACGCATATGGCTTGAGCAAGAGGCCTCCTGGCTGGCACCGATCACATCTTTAGCTGCTGCTTTATTTTCCTTCCTGACTCCGACATCATCGATGGTGCTTTTCTATATTTTTTGGTGGCTTCATCTGTTGATTCTGCTATCCTTCCTAGTGTATGTTCCGCAATCAAAGCATTTTCACCTTATAACCGCTCCTATCAATATATGGTTTAGAAGATCGGAGCCTGTCGGCAAGCTGAATAAATTGGATTTGGAGGACGAGGAAGCGGAAAGCTTCGGCGTCGGCTCCATTGAGCAATTCACAAAAAAGCAAATGTTCGATTTTTTCGCTTGCGTGGAATGCGGCCGCTGTACAAATGTGTGTCCTGCGTCGAACACAGGAAAATCGCTCTCGCCGATGCATCTGATTACGAAGCTTCGCGATCATTTGACCGAGAAAGGGACGGCTGTAAAAGGCAAATCTCCGCTTGTGCCGGAATATGCTTTCTCTGCAGGAGCTGCTCATGCGCTTGATGAAGGCCGCAGCAGCGGACCGTTATGGAGCAGCAGCGGCATAACTGCGATTGAGCCAACGCTGGAATGGCAGAAGGCATCATGGACGGGTGCTGGCAAGCCGGTTCAGGAGCTGGAGCTGATCGGCGATGTGATGAGCGAGGAGGAGCTCTGGGCGTGCACAACCTGCCGCAACTGCGAGGATCAGTGTCCGGTAGGCAATGAGCATGTGGACAAAATTATTGATATGCGGCGGCATCTGGTGCTCATGCAGGGAAGCATGCCTCATGAAGGGCAGCGAGCGCTGCAAAATATTGAGCGGCAGGGCAATCCGTGGGGGCTGAACCGCAATGACCGCGACAAATGGAGTGGTGAAGTAGAGGGAGTTAAGGTTCCGACTGTTAGGGAAAACCCTGCGTTTGAGTATTTATTCTTCGTTGGCTCAATGGGCTCCTACGATCTGCGCAGCCGAAAAATCTCTCGCTCCTTCGCTAGATTGCTGAACGAGTCGGGAATCAGCTTCGCCATTCTTGGCAATGAAGAGAAAAATTCCGGCGACACGCCGCGGCGCATGGGCAATGAGATGCTGTTCCAGGAGCTGTGTGCAGCGAATATTGAGCTTTTCCACAAATACGGGGTGCGCAAAATCGTAACCGCTTGTCCGCATACATTTAATGTTTTTAAGAAAGAGTATCCCGATTTCGGGATGGTGGGCATTGAGGTCTATCACCATTCGGAGTTGCTCGACAAGCTGCTGCAAGAGGGGCGGCTGAAGCCGAAGCATGAAGTGAAGGAACGAATTGCTTATCACGACTCCTGCTATTTAGGCCGCTATAACGATGTGTATGATCAACCGCGCAATGTGCTGCGGGCGATACCGGGCGTAGAGCTTGCGGAGCCTGAACGGGCTCGATCGAACGGTATGTGCTGCGGTGCCGGAGGCGGCATGATGTGGATGGAAGAGACATCCGGCAAGCGTGTTAATTTAGCTCGTACAGAGCAACTGCTGGAGGTGAAGCCATCGGTCGTTAGCAGCGCATGTCCGTATTGTCTGACCATGCTGGAGGACGGAACGAAAATGAAGGAAGTCGATGAGGAGGTTAAAGCGCGGGATATAGCTGAGCTGCTGGAGCAGTCCGTGTTCGGCGACAATCCGATTCGTGTGACTAGTTAAAGCTGAGAGTAAGACGTGATAGTAAAATAATCATCAATTTCATTGCAACGGTAAAATCTACCTTAAAAATTTTCAAACTTGATCGCTAATGGATTTTAACGGAAAACTCTACCGCTGCAGCTCTCATGACACTAGAAAGTATCTGATTTGTCTCAATTTAAAGGTAGCAAATTCCCTTAGAATGCACATAACCGAATATATCAACTGACTAACGGTAGATATTTCCGCTAAATGGAAGGGAAACCTGCCGCAAGCACTCACACTACTCACAACACGCACCCATACTCTCACCAGCATTCACGTAAATTTACCGAGCACTCAAAATCTCATACAAGCACGCACACGCACCTACACTACTCACACGCACCTAAATTACTCACACGCACCTAAATTACTCATACTCTTACACACATATGCGCTCTTATACTCATAACACGCAGTCACAACACTTATACGCACTAACACTAGTTCTCACACCAGTACTCATGTAAATATACCCAGCACTCACAACTCACGTAATCATGCAGACGTAAATACAAGCCCACATATGCACTCATAACACGCACTCATAAGCCGGACCAAGCTCACTCACCATACAGTTTACTACGTAGATGAACTCTGCACAGTTATGCCAATAAAGAATGGAGGCTAACGCATGTTGAACAAAGCTATTCGCAAGGCGGCCGTCATCGGCTCTGGCATTATGGGGTCGGGCATTGCGGCGCATCTCGCTAATGCGGGTATTTCTACATTGCTGCTCGATATGGTGCCGAAGGCTCTGAGCGAAGAGGAGGCTCGCAAGGGACTGACGCTGCAGGATGCGGCAGTTCGCAACAGACTTGCATCAGGCGCGATTCAGAAGCTGAAGAAGACGAATCCTGCACCGCTCTATGATGAAGCATTCGCATCCCGGATTACGCCCGGCAATTTGGAGGATCATTTATCGCAAATTGCTGATGCGGACTGGATTATAGAAGTTGTCGTTGAAAATCTTGACGTGAAGCGTGAGCTTCTGCGCAAGGTTGAGCAGCACTGGAAGGCGGGAACGATTGTCAGCTCCAATACGTCGGGCATTTCAATCCATGCGATGTCGGAGAGCTGCAGCGACGAATTTCAGCAGCATTTTCTCGGAACCCATTTCTTTAATCCGCCTCGCTATATGAAGCTGCTCGAAATTATACCGGGAAGCAAGACGAATCCCGATATCGTGACGAGGATGAAAGCCTTCTGCGAGCGTGTGTTAGGCAAAGGAGTCGTGCTCGCGAAGGATACGCCGAATTTTATCGCGAACCGAATTGGCACCTATGGCTTGCTCGTTACGTTGAATGAAATGGTTGCGTCCGGCATGACGGTCGAGGAGGCAGATGCTGTAACAGGACCGGCGATGGGCAGGCCGAAGAGCGCGACATTCCGCACGCTTGATCTAGTCGGGCTGGATACTTTCGTGCATGTAGCGGGCAATGTGTACTCGAATGTAACGGATGAGAAGGAACGCGCTTTGTTCGCGACTCCAGAAGTGCTGCAGGCGATGGTTGACAAAGGCTGGCTTGGCGAGAAATCGGGCCAAGGCTTCTACTTGAAGCGCAAAGTTGACGGCCGCAGTGATATTCAATCGTTGAACCTTGCCGCGATGGAATATGGGCCGCAGAAGAAGGCGGCTGGCGCTTCGCTTGAGGCAGCGAAGCTGGCGAAGGGTGCACGTGCGAAGACAAAGGCGCTCATTAGCACTGGAGATCGTTACTCGGCATTTGCCTGGAATGTGCTGAAGCAAGTACTTGTATACTCGGCGGGCAAGCTTGGGGAAATCGCAGATACGATTGAGGAGATCGATGCAGCGATGAGATGGGGCTTCAATTGGGAGCTTGGGCCGTTTGAAACCTGGGATGCGATTGGCCTAGTGCGTTCCGTTGAACGGATGGAGACTGAGGGACTGACTGTTCCGAGCTGGGTAAAGGATTGGATTGCTGCTGGGAATAGCTCCTTCTATAAGTATGAAAATGGCGAGACCTATGTCCGTTCCGCCAGCAGCGGTGAATATAAGGAGCTGGAAACAGCGCCGGAAATCATTTCGCTTCGCAGCTTAAAAGAAAAAAACCGGGTTATTAAGAGTAACTCTGGTGCGAGTCTGATCGATTTGGGCGATGGCGTTGCCTGCTTGGAGTTTCATTCCCCGAACAATGCGATAGGCGCTGATATTCTGTCCATGATTAGCCAGAGTACAGAGGAAGTGAGCCGCAATTACGAAGGGCTCGTTATCGCCAACCAAGGCCGAAACTTCTGTGTCGGAGCAAACATTATGCTGCTGCTTATGGAGGCGCAGGACGAGGAATGGGATGAGATCGACCATATTATAAGGATGTTCCAAAATACGATGATGAAGGTGAAGAAACTGAACAAGCCGGTTATCGCCGCGCCTCATCGAATGACGCTTGGCGGAGGCGTGGAAGCGTGTATGCCGGCTGATCAGGTTATCGCATCGGCGGAAACCTATTACGGATTAGTAGAGGTTGGCGTAGGAGTTATTCCTGCAGGCGGCGGCTGCAAGGAGTTGGCGCTGCGGGCAAGTCAAGGAATAAGAAATGCTGAAGTCGATCTTCAGCCCATTATGAATGCAGTGTTCGAGACGATCGGCATGGCGAAGGTATCGACGAGCGGACATGATGCGAAGAGGCTCGGCTATCTTCGGGACAGCGACCTCGTGCTAACGAGCCAGGATCATTTGCTCTATGAGGCGAAGCGGGCTGTACTTCGAATGGCTCAGGCGGGCTATGAGCCGATCGCGGAAGAGAAAATTCGCGTTGTCGGCGCTGAGGGCAGAGCGGTTATGCAGCTAGGCGCAATCGGTATGAGACAGAGCGGATATATTAGCGACCATGATCTGAAAATAGCTAGCAAGCTGGCGCATGTGCTCGCAGGAGGCGAAGTGCCTGCAGGCACGATGGTGTCGGAGCAATACATGCTTGATCTGGAGCGCGAGGCTTTCCTTAGCCTCATGGGCGAGGCGAAAACACAGCAGCGTATGCAGCACATGCTAACGAAGGGCAAAGCGCTGCGCAACTAACTTTTCGGGGAGTGTGACAAGGGATGAAAGAGGCAGTAATTGTATCTATGGCGCGCACCGCAATCGGCAAAGCCAAGAAGGGCAGTCTCGTCCATACTCGCGCCGATGATCTTGGCAAGGTTGTGCTGGAGGCTGTCATTGACAGAGCGCCAGGCCTTAACAAGGAAGATATAGACGATATTATTATCGGCTGTGCGATGCCGGAGGGCGAGCAGGGACTTAACTTCGCGCGGATCATGAGCCTGTATGCCGGCTTCCCGGTTACGGTTCCAGCATTGACGATCAATCGATTCTGCTCCTCGGGATTGCAGTCTATAGCATTTGCGGCTGAGCGCATAATGCTTGGGCATGCGGATGTGATGATTGCGGGCGGCGTTGAAAGTATGAGCCATGTGCCGATGACCGGATTTAAAGTATCACCGAATCCAACTATTGTGGACACGATGCCCGAGGTATACATTGGCATGGGGCATACGGCCGAGGAGGTTGCGGAGCGCTTCGGCATTTCGCGGATGGATCAAGACAGCTTCGCGGTTCGCTCGCATCAGAAAGCGGCTCGGGCCATTGCCGAAGGAAAGTTCAAGGACGAGATCGTACCGCTTCAGACGGAGCTTGTTTCGGTTGATGAGAAGGATAAGGTTCGCAAAAAGTCATTCACCTTCGATATGGATGAAGGCGTTCGTGCAGATACCTCACTCGAAGGTCTCAGCAAGCTGAAGCCTGCCTTCAAGCTGGGCGGCTCGGTAACGGCCGGCAATTCCTCGCAAATGAGCGATGGAGCGGCGGCGGTCGTTGTAATGAGCAAGGAAAAAGCGGATGAGCTTGGCTTGAAGCCGCTGGCAACCTTCCGCTCCTTCGCTCTGTCAGGCGTTGAGCCGGAAATTATGGGCGTAGGTCCGGTTAAAGCGATACCGAAAGCGCTGCAAATGGCTGGTATTTCACAAGAGGACGTCAGCCTGTTCGAGATTAATGAAGCATTCGCATCGCAATGCGTGCACATTATTCGCGAGCTTGGCATCGACGAGGAGAAAGTTAATGTGAACGGCGGCGCGATTGCGCTCGGTCATCCGCTCGGCTGTACGGGAACGAAGCTGACCACAACGCTTATCAGCGAGCTGCAGCGCAGAGGCGGGGGCTATGGTGTCGTGTCCATGTGCATAGGCGGGGGCATGGGAGCGGCAGGCGTCTTCGAGATCCATTCAAACTAAAATGAAGGAGAGATGACGATGAGCACAACGGCAAATAAAATAATCGGCGGCAGCTATATTATTGAAGATGTAGATTTCGCGAGTGTCGTAACGCCGGAGGATTTTTCGGATGAGCATCGCATGATCGCTGAGACGACAGAACAGTTCATCGCTGGTGATGTTCTGCCGCATGATGAGGATATAGAGAAGCTGAACTATGAGCTGACGGTTGATTTAATGCGCAAGGCGGGCGAGCTCGGCCTGCTTGGCGCTGATGTGCCTGAAGCGTATGGCGGGCTTGGACTCGATAAGGTCAGCTCGACGCTTATTAATGAAAAGCTAACCAAAGCATCGGCATTCGCGTTGTCGATCGGCGCCCATGTCGGCATCGGAACGCTCCCTATCGTTTACTTCGGCACAGAGGAGCAGAAGCAGAAATATTTGCCTTCGCTCGTAACAGCCGAGAAGATTGCTGCTTATTGTCTGACGGAGCCTTCCTCCGGCTCTGACGCGCTTGGCGCCAAGACGACTGCTGTTTTGTCTGAGGATGGACAGCATTATGTGCTGAACGGCACGAAGCAGTTCATTACGAATGCAGGCTTTGCGGATATTTTTATCGTTTACGCGAAGGTGAATGGAAAAGACTTCAGCACCTTTATAGTAGAAAGAACGATGGAGGGGGTAAGCATTGGTCCGGAGGAGAAAAAGATGGGCATTAAAGGATCATCTACTTGTCCGCTTATTTTGGAGGATGTGAAGGTGCCTGTCGAGAATCTTTTATGGGAGGTCGGCAAAGGCCATCTGATCGCTTTTAATATACTCAACATTGGACGCTTCAAGCTTGCCGCAGGCTGTGTAGGCGGCTCTAAGGACACGATCGAGCTGGCAGTCAAATACGCGAATGAACGTACGCAGTTTGGACGCAAGCTCACTTCCTTCCCGCTAATAGGCAAGAAGCTCGCTGATATGAATATCCGAACCTTTGTACTGGAGAGCATGGTGTATCGGACAGCAGGGCTGTTCGACGTCGGCTTGGCCGAGGTTGATCATAGCAGCGACAAAGTCGGCTATCAGTCGGCGAAGGCGATTGCGGAATATCAGCTGGAATGCTCCGTAAATAAGGTTTTTGCTTCAGAGGTGCTGGATTTTGTTGTAGATGAAGGCGTACAAATTCATGGCGGTTACGGCTTTATTCAGGAATATCGGGTAGAACGCAATTATCGTGATTCTCGTATTAATCGCATTTTTGAAGGTACGAATGAAATCAATAGACTGCTCATACCAGGCACGCTTATTAAGCGGGCTATGAAGGGCGAGCTGCCGCTTATGCAGAAAGCGATGGCGCTGCAATCAGAGCTGCTCGGCTACATTCCGCATGCGGAATATGAAGGAGCGCTTGGTCAAGAGGTTCATATGCTGGCTATGGCGAAAAAAATATTTCTCATGTGCGGCGCGCAGGCCGTACAAAAATATCAGCTGAAGCTGGAGGACGAACAGGAAATTCTGAGCCATTTGGCCGATATGATGATTTCGGTTTTTGCGATGGAAAGCGCGTTGCTTCGTACGCAAAAAATGATTTCACGCGTCGGTGAAGAGAAGAGCTCAACGGCTATTGAGATGACGACCGCCTACATTCATGACGAGTTTGAAAAGATCGATCAATGGGGGAAAGAGCTGCTTGCGGCGATGGAATCGGGCGATACGCTGCGAACGCAGCTGTCCGTGCTGAAGAAGCTGACGCGCAAAACGCCGGTCAATACGCTAGGATTAAAACGCAATATTGCAGCAAGAGTAATTGAAGCGGAGAAATATGTCTTTTAATATCGCGATTGGAGTGGTCGACTTGGAAGTCAAAGCTTGGCTTAGTTCTTATCCTGTCGAAGTGCCACCGAATTATGGTTACCCCAAGCATAATATCGCACAATTTTTGCTAGACTCCGCAGCTGTATATCCTAAACTGATCGCACTTGAATTTCTAGGTTATAAAATGACTTATGAGCAGCTAGCAGATGCAGCGCTGCGTTTTGCGAATGCCATGCTTGGGCTTGGCGTTCGCAAAGGCGATCGTGTCGCCATTATGCTGCCCAACTGCCCGCAGACGGTTATCGCTTATTTTGGAACGCTGATGTTCGGCGGTATTGTCGTTATGACGAATCCGCTGTACATGCCGCGTGAAATTGAACATCAGTTGAAGGATTCCGGCGCTAAAATCATCATAACGCTTGATCCGCTCGTTGCGCGCGTTGAAACAGCGATGGCTGGCGCTCCTATGAAGTACATCATTGCCTCATCGATCAAAGACTACTTGCCATTTCCTAAAAATATGTTATTCCCGCTAAAAGGGAAGAAGGACGGCACACATGCCGTTGTGGATTATAATGACCGCGTCTTATCATTTGCCCGGCTGCTGAAGGGGGCGAGCAATGCCAAGCCTGAGGCGGACATCAATGTTGACGAGGATTTGGCGCTCATCCAGTATACCGGCGGAACGACGGGTACGGCAAAAGGGGTCATGCTGACGCATGCCAATATGATAGCGAATACGACTCAGGCAGGATTGTGGCTGTACCGCGCTCAAATGCCGAAGGAAAAGTATTTGGCTGTATTGCCGTTTTTTCATGTATTTGGCCTGACAGTGCTGCTTAATTTAGGCATACGAAATGCCGGCACACTCATTTTGCTGCCACGCTTCGAAATTAACAATGTGCTTAAGGTCATCGATCGTCATCGTCCCGGCTTGTTCCCAGGCGCGCCTACGATGTATATCGCGATCATTAATCATCCAGATGTTAAAAAATATGATCTCTCTTCCATTAATGTTTGCATTAGCGGCGCTGCCTCGCTGCCGCTTGAAGTACAGGAAAAATTCGAGTCGCTTACGGGAGGAAAGCTAATTGAAGGCTATGGGCTCACGGAAGCTTCGCCGGTCACTCATGCGAACAATATATGGGAGAAGCGTAAAACGGGCTCTATCGGCATTCCGTTTCCCGATACGGAAGCACGGATCGTCCATCCTGAGACAAGCGAGGAAATGCCAATTGGTGAAATCGGCGAGCTAATCGTTAAAGGCCCTCAGGTAATGAAGGGCTATTGGGATCGTGTTGCAGACACGACTGCAGCGCTGCGTGACGGCTGGCTGTATACAGGTGACCTAGGCCGTGTCGATGAAGATGGCTTCTTCTATATATTGGACCGCCGCAAAGACCTCATCATCGCGAGTGGCTACAATATTTATCCTCGAGAGGTAGAGGAAGTGCTGTTCGAGCATCCGGATGTAGAGGAAGCGGTTGTAGCCGGGATGGTCGACCCTTATCGCGGCGAGACCGTTAAAGCGTATATTGTCCTTCGCAAAGGAGCCTCAGTAACTGGGGATGAGCTCAAGCGCTGGTGCAGGGAGAAGCTTGCGGCGTATAAGGTGCCTCATGTATACGACTTCAGGGAATCGCTTCCCAAGACGCTGGTTGGCAAAGTGCTGCGCCGCAAGCTGATTGAGGAGGATTTGGAGAGAATGGCGAGCGCAGAGAAGAAGGATTCTTCAGCTTAGCAATAGGTGCGCATTTTCGTCTGTAGAGGAGGAATCCAGCTTGAATAATGAACAGAATCAAATAACACAGGCTGATTATGACCGCTGGCAAAATGCTTCTAAGGGCACTTTCTGGGATCATCTAGGCTGTGAGATTGTTGATGTGTCCGCGGAAAAGACTGTCATCTCGCTGCAAATTGAGCGGCAGCATCTTAATTTAATCGGCATCCTGCATGGGGGCGTGCATGCGACAATGCTCGATTCGGCAATGGGCCTCATGGCGATGATCGCTCGCCCGACTGCTGATGTTGTAACGGTTAATCTGAATGTCAACTACGTGGCTTCAATCGGTGAGGGCAAGGTGATCGTGACTGCAGAGCCTGTACACAGCTCACGAAAGCTTGTCACGATGCAGGCCTATGCGCGTAAAGAGAATGGCGAGCTGCTGGCATTTGGCACAGGGACGTTCAGAGTTATAAAAGAGAGAGAGGAGCGTGTCTAATGGCAAGCTTGAGACAAGAGCTTGAGCAGTTGGCGGCTGCAATGAACGAAAAGCCGGAGGCTATCTCATCAATCAACGCCTCCTATCGGTTTAAGCTCAAGAGCGGAGAGCAATTCGAGGTTATACTCAAAGGAGGCAGCGCATCAGTCGAAGACGATGCTTCATTGCCAGCTGACTGCACGATAACCTTGTCCGAGTCAGATATGAGCAAGCTGCTGCGCAATGAGCTCAATACAACGCTTGCTTATATGACAGGTGCGGTTAAAGTGGACGGCAAGCTGGCGCTTGCACTGAAGCTTTTGGAAGCGGTCAAGAGCTACGTATAGAGTTAGATGAATAAGAAGGGAGCCTGGAGAATCCGGGCTCCTTTTTTGATATAGGAAAGCATATGTATTTCGTTATACTTATCCTATATTTCTCGAAAGCGAAACGCGCAGCGCCGCCATAGGACGGCGACAGCCGTTTCGCATGGAGGCATCGGCTTATTTCCCTTTACGTGTTAATGCTGCCAGCACATCCCACTGCTCATCGGATACATCCAGCAAATCATTGAATTCCCCAGCGCCTTGGAGCCATTCGCCGCCATCAATCGTAACAACCTCGCCATTAATATAGGCTGCATAGTCAGATATTAGGTACGCAGCCAGATTGGCAAGCTCTTGCGGATCCCCGACTCTTCCCTGCGGGATGCGGTCGATCATTCGCTGCTCGAACTCTGGTGTAGGGGAAAGTCTTGACGAGGCGCCATCTGTTGGAAAAGGGCCTGGTGCAATCGCGACTTGGCGAATACCGTAGCGAGCCCATTCTACAGCGAGCGACCGCGTAATCGCCAACACTCCGGCTTTGGCTGCGGCAGAAGGAACGACGAAGCCCGATCCTGTTGAGGCATAGGTAGTTGCGATATTCAGCATCGTTCCGCCATGCCCTTGCTCAATCCAACGCTTGCCGACCTCCAGCGTCGCATAAAATGTGCCATGCAGCACGATGTTTAAGACAGCATCAACCGCTCGTGGAGAAAGCTTCTCTGTCGGGCTTATAAAGTTGCCTGCCGCATTATTAATTAGCACATCAATACGTCCAAAATGAGCTTCAACCGACTCAATCATAGCTGCCACCTGTACCGGATCACGCACATCGCAAGCTTTATAAAAGACGGCTTGCCCTTCAGTGCTCATTTCCTCCGAAGCTTTCTTTAATACGTCCTCGCGCCTGCTCGTAATGGCAAGCTGTGCGCCAAGCGACAGAAACTTTTCGCCCATTGCACGCCCAAGCCCCGTTGCTCCTCCTGTTATAAGTATGACCTTTCCTTCTAGTAAATCAGCGGAAAATGGATTCATGGCTATCACTCCTTCGATTGGATGCAGCTGTTTTTTTGGTTCTATAATAATGCAACATTACAATATAAGGGAATTAAAGGACTGACCTTTGTCCGGACGACCCCACTTTTGCTATAATGATGTAATCATTCATTGCTTAGCAGAGAGGTGGAACGCGAATGAGTTTTTTGGATAAGCTCAAAGAAGGCGTTACAGGAGCTGGGAGTAAGGCAAAGCTGCTTGTGGAGATTAATCGATTGAAAGTAGTTAATATAGGAAAGCAAAACGAGATTGACAAGCAATATAAAGAGATCGGCAGACTTATATTCGAGAACGAGAATGCCGGCGCAGCGTCACTGGAGTGGGCAGAGTTTAAGCTGAAGCTAGAACCAACGCTGATGAACATTCAGCATTTGAAGTGGGAGATCGAGCAAAATCTGCAGCAAATCTCTAATCTATCCGATGTGAGAGTATGCAAGTCATGCGGAAGCCAAGTTCCTATTGGCATACGGGAATGCTCGAAATGCGGGCACTCTGCCGAAATTATGGATGCCGAGCAGGTGCTGTATGAATTGCCGTCTGCGCGAAAAGAAGATTAGCAATAATTTTAGTAATAGATACCATATTAATTATAATGAGATCCCTAAGCGGCTTGCGACTGAACGAATGAAGCCTGCCGCCTGGGCATATTCCTCGTTAGTATGCAGATGCTCAATAATGAGCGGTGTATCGGGATGAAGCTTGTTGAGCTCCTTAAGGAAAACAACGTAGTCCAGCATCCCTTGGCCGGGAATAACTTCATCGAAATGCGCCGTCAGCTTATCCTGCAGCAGTACATCCTTCGCATGACAGTTGCGAATATAAGGTCCAAGTCTGTGAATGAAATCGCGAATCAGATCGCCGTTTCGGTAATAAGTGCGAGGGCTGCATATGATGTTAACGGGATCAAAGTGAACGCCAAAGGCCGGTCTATCAATAGCTTCTATTAATTGCAAATAGGAATCGGCTGAGTCCGGAAAGATCCATGGCATCATTTCCAAGGCAAATACTGTACGTGAAGGATTTACGTCATCGATAATTTGCCTCGCAGTATCAACAATCAGCTCGAAGGTTTCATCACTGAAATTGTCAGGGTGCGGGCCGTCCCACTTTGTTCCTCGCGAGCCTGCAATATTAACGCAGCAGCGAGCACCGATCTCTTCTGCCAGCTGCAGTCTTGTGATGCAATGCGCGATTGCCGACTGCTTCTCCGTCTCATCCTTGCTGATCGGATTGCTCCAGGCGCCTACTTCCGAAATGATGATATCAAGCTTTTCGGCCTCTCTCACATAGTCTTGAAGCTGGGGGAGCTCTTCGTCTCGATTAACAGGACAGGTTGTTGCGCGAAAGCCTGCTGCTATTAACGCCTGCGACCAGCTTTCCGGATTTTTGTCCGCTATAAAAACTTGTCCTCCAAGCCGCATACTGCTCACTCCTTCTCGATTAAAATGAAGCATTAGATAATGGATAGCGCTTACAAGGTATAGTATAAATGACGAGCTGGATAAAATAAACAACTAAGCTGTGCCTGGCCATGAGCCGTGAGACAACCAAAGCTTTCCGTCCACGCCATTGACGGGCAGCAAGCAGCGGATGTACTATTAGTAGACGAATATAAAAGAACACAAACGGCATGGCGGTCTCCAAAATGGAGAAACGGCAATGTCGGCTTTTTGCGTCTTTTCAGCAGGGGTTAAAACGGATATCATAAAAGATTTTTTACATAGTTTTTCAAGCAAACAGGGCATCTTAACAACAACTGTGTGTGAACTGGAGGAATGAGATGTGGGAGAATCATTGCTATTAATCTTATCTATTACGCTGATCGATTTAGTACTGAGCGGCGATAATGCAGTTGTAATCGCAATGGCATGCCGAAAGCTGCCGGAGCGGCAAAAGCGCAAAGCGATTTGGATCGGAGCGCTCGGTGCAGTAGGGCTTCGTATTATTTTGACCTTTGCCGCGGTGCTATTATTGAAAATACCATATATTCAGACAGTCGGAGCTGTAATGCTGCTTATTATTGCGGTGAAGCTGCTGTCGGATAATAAAGAGGAGTCTGAAGTGAAGGAGGCTGGCTCGCTCGCCGGTGCAGTAGGCGTTATATTGGCTGCTGACTTCATCATGAGCCTTGATAATGTACTCGCAGTCGCTGCTGTGGCTAAAGGCAACATTATTATTATTGCAATAGGCATAATGATCAGCATCCCAATGGTTGTATGGGGAAGCACGCTCATTATGAAACTGCTGAGTAAATTCCCAGTGCTTATATATGTAGGAGCTGCGATATTGGGCTTTACAGCAGGGGGAATGCTTACAGGCGATGAAAGAGTGCTGGGCATGCTAAAGCTGCCAGACTTGGCGCTTGAGTGGGGCATACCGATTGCAGCTGCAGTGATCGTCTTAGCTGTTGGTTGGATGAGAAGGCATAAAGCTCAGCGTGTGCAGCGTGCATAAAATAGAGACTTCGTAAAAACCTTTGTTCATGATTGAATTTAATGAAGGTTTTTTAATTGATTTTTATTTTTAAATCTGATGAATACATATATAATTGTAATGAGAATCAGGGTGATTAGCTGCAGAAATGATATCACACATTACATATGATAGGACATTTAAATATGAACGAAGCATTCGTAGATTTTTTAACGATTTTACTCCCTACTTATTTTTTCTTTTATATGGCTATTACGTTGATTCATCGAAACAATAAGAGCATGTTAAACCGAATTGCCGCTTATCTTATGCTGGCCTTTTTATTTTATTTTCTTGGGGAATATATAAAAACGTCCTTGCTGCCCCAATATCAAATGCAGATTGTTCTTTATGCGAACGCACCAATGCTTTTGCTCATTATTTGCTTTTTAGTCCATCTTTCTATACTTATTGGAAGCAATGTAACAGCTCATTTGAAACGATGGTTGCCTTTCATATACACAGCTCCATTTTTATTATGGTTTGTTTTTTTATTAACGAAGGATCATCGAGTGCTGTATAATGCCGAAGTTACGGATGGCGGCAGTCCGCTTGATCCATTGTTTCTATTCTTTACCCTAATGTTTATTTCAGGGTATATTCTGCTGTCAGTCATCATGCTAGCGGTTTGCTGGTATCGTACGAAGGAAGCAAAACTAAAACAAATCTCGCAAGCTATGCTTTTCAGCCTATTTTCGCTGTTCGCATGGTTTTTCATAGTTACATGGCTTCTGCAGTCGGAGTCATTAACAGCAAGAAACGCTATGATTTTTTACTTTATTGGATATATGCTATGGGCTGTTTCACTTCGGTATTTGATCGGTAAACATGATATTATGCCGGATTATCGCAAGCGATTTCATATTCTGTTCAAGTCTGCGCCGACGGCAATCATGCTGCTGGACAAAAGCGGGGCTATTAGGGAAATGAATCCTCGAGCTAACCAATGGTTCGCGGGAATCTCTGCTGAAGAAATTCCAAATCACTTTCAATTTGATGGAGAAATGCGATTATGTGATATATTAGCTTTGCTAAATAAAGGACAGGACCATTCGGCTCACCGGGAGATTCGGATGAGCAAGCTTAATGACGGACATTTGGATTTAATGATGGGAATTGAATTAATCGATGGCGGTAATGAGGCGCTCTATGTTATGCATCTTACTGATGTCACTTCCTTGAAGGATACGGAACGAAGACTATTGGAATCGGAGAGGGGTTATAAGCATCTCGCGCATCATGATTCATTAACCGGTCTTTATAATCGGACGGTTGTTCAGGAACAGTTGCAGCAAAAAATAGCAAATAATAAACCGTTTGCGCTTGCGTTAATCGATCTCGATAACTTCAAGAGTATAAACGATACGTACGGACATCTAATTGGTGATTCATATCTCAAGCATATTGCAAATAGTCTTAATAATAGCGCAAAGCTTGGCGATCTCACAGGTCGGATCGGAGGGGATGAGTTCGTTCTGATCGTTCCATACTCCGAAGAAAGCGATGTGAAGGAGTTGATCGACAGTCGACTCAGCTAGGTATCCAATACTCCATTTAAGCATGAAGAGGCTGTTATTCCGATTTCTTTCTCAGCGGGGGTCAGCGTATACCCTAAAGATGCTGCTGATGTAACAAAGCTGATTAAATATGCGGACGACGCTATGTACAGCGTTAAACGATCGGGGAAAAATGGAGTCTCCCTATAGTGAGCGATTGAATGGAAGTACTAGTAAACTTCTTTTTTTATGAAGCTCTTGTCTCGAGAGGCCGATGGGGCAGGCTTTGAGCTTGGCCTGCCCCATCGGTTTTTGCATGTTTATTTTGGCGAGAGCGGAAGACGTATTCGAATGACGGTACCGCTGTCCAGCCAGCTGTTAATTTCGATACCGTAGTCTTCGCCGTAATGAAGCCGAATTCGGTCATTTACGTTTCTCATACCGATATGTTGATTGGCTGAGTGGTCTCTTGAGAGCAAGATGCCCTTAAGCTGTTCCAGACGCATAGGCTCCATGCCGACTCCATTGTCCGTCACGATAATTTCCATATGTCGGTCTTCGCGGAGCTCTGCTTGAATGACGATCTTGCCGCCGCTGGCATGCGGCTCCAGACCGTGAGTCAGCGCATTCTCGACAAGGGGCTGAATGATCATCTTCGGTATGAGAACATTGTTCAGCTCTTCCGAGGTATACTGCTCGAACTGAATTCTATCGGGAAATCTTCCCTGATGGATGGTAATATAGGAGCCTACAATCTTCAGCTCTTCCTCCAACGTAACCTCATTCGCTCCTTTAATGCTGTAGCGCAGCATGCGGCTTAAAGCAGCCGCCATTTCATAAATTTCTTTATTGCCTTTCACAATAGCAATCCCTTTAATCGCATCCAGCGTGTTGCTAAGAAAATGCGGCTTGATCTGGCTCTGCAGGAATGACATCTCCGCACGCTGCCGTTCGATATCGGCCTGATATAGCTCGCCGGTCGTCTCTAGTAGCTGCTGAGTAAGATCGTTGATCCGATTCAGCATCGTATTGAATTGGGTCGATATAACTTCGATCTCTGCGTAGCCCTCCAGTTCCACCTTCGAATGGAGCACCTCTAGATTGCCGCTTTTCAGTCGCTTCATAAACGCGATAAGCTTGCCAAGCGGTCTTAAAATATTCATCATAAGGACGGTATAGGGTATCGTTACAAGCAAGAGAGTAACGATCAGCATAATATAGCTCGTTCGCTTTAACCCTTCCAGCTCCTTGATAAGATTGCTGATCGGCACTGCTGATACGATATTTCCGTTAATTTCAGGCAATTCAAATGATTGAATTGCATATGATTTTCCGCCGATTTTTTCGATTACAGCGCTTTCACCATAGTCGGAATAGAGGGTCAGACGCTCCTCGTCCAGATTAAGGTCCATTCCGCCGGCATTTGCGTACACGAGCTTGCCGTTCGTTCTGAGGTAGAAGCTCGTGCCCGACAGTCTGGGGAACTTTTCAATCTCCAATTGAATGGATTTGGCATCCAAGACGACTGTAATAAAACCGATTTTTTCTCCATAGCGGGATGTATCGCGCGATGCGAACAAATTCATGCCGAATAAGAAGGTGTCTTTGACGAGCATAGGATTCGCTTTTTGAAAACCGCCGTAGTGGACCTCGCCTTTCCGTTCGTTCAGCATACCCATCATAGTTTGAGCTAACTCGATTTTGCCGTACAAAGAGGTTTGCTTGCCGGAAGCATTTACGATAATAATATCTATAATATCGGAGTTTGTGCTTTTAATGACACCCATTAAGCTTTGCACTTTTTTGGACAGTTCGTATGTCCGCAAATTGTCATTCTCCGCTAGAAAGTCTTGAACGGTTGTATCATAGCCCAAATTGATCATAATGCCCGAAACTTTGGCGTAGTTGTCGGATACACGCTGCTTCAGATTGGATACCAGCTCCATATTGTATTGTGTATTCTGATGGACGATTACTTCGCTGGATTGCCGGAAAGCTATAATGCTGACGAGCGGGATAACGGCAAGGAGAATTGCTCCGATCGCAAGCACCTGCGTCCGAATGGAAAGCTTGCTGAACGCCCTCATTGCGCCTCCCGGTACTGTGTTGGCGTCATACCGTTAAGACGTTTAAAAATACGGGTGAAATAAAAGTAATCGTTAAACCCGCATTTTTCCCCGATTTGTCCCACTGTCATATCCGTTTCTGCCAGCAATTTGCAAGCGTACTGAATGCGCTCGCGTGACAGGTATTCTACGAAGTTTTCTCCGACTTCTTTTTTGAACAGCTGAGACAAATAAGTAGGGCTTAGGTAAAATTTTTCTGATAAGCTTTGTATCGATATTTCCTGATTAAAATGATGATGGATATACTGCAATATTTCCTTAATACGGACATGCGTCACGCTGGCGAGCCGGGATGACAGCCCATCGGAAAAATGGTTCAACGTATGCTTCACCAGGTAGTCGATCATCGCATCGGAATGACCATACTCGTAGTAAAGCTGGTCATAGCCTTCTAAAAATCTGGTATGCGCTTTCACTCCTTCCCTAGTGAACAGGTACATGACGGTATTGAAGATCATATAGGCATCCTTGATCGTGAAAGCGTAGCATTGAAACAATGGCTTGCAGGATTCCATGAGCGATACGAACCGAATGCGGTCCTGTTGGGCGAGTGCACTGGCAAGCTCCGATAATATATCGTCGATAGGCGATTCCGAAGCGGAGACCGCCCGATAGATTCCTGTCTTTCCCGTAGAGAAGAAGCCGTATGCCGCGACAGAAGCTATCTCCAGCGCTGCTTCCAGCTCGGAAGCGCTCGCGGAGGAGGAACCTACCCCGATGCTGTATTCCAAGGCGTTGCCGGACAAGTCAAACGATCTCAGGAAGCCTTCGGCGAGATGACTGTAGACGAAGCAGCCTATTCGTCTCTTGTTCATACGGAAGCGGATATGCTGGATTTCTCCAGGGAACTGCACGGGCGCATAGCCTTGTATAATAATCGGGGTGATGGGCAAATCAGCTTTTACCGGCATACCGGCTGTCGTTAGCTTCTCCGCTAGCAGCTCTTCATTTCCGGAGCATAATACCTCGTACAGCTCTTGCTCGTCGTTATCCGGGTCCAACTGGGCATTGCGCTTCAGAGTTTGAGAGAGCTTGCCCAGCAAGGCCTCGATTTCCTCGATCTCAAACGGCTTCAGACAATAGCCGAACGTCCCGTAATTTAATGCCTTTTGAGCGTAAGCGAATTCAGCATGCCCGCTTAGCACGGCGAAGTAGGTGTGCGGGGAAATAACTTTGCCTCGCTTAATGAGCTCAAGTCCATTGACGAGCGGCATCTTAATATCAGTAAGGACGAATTCCGGTCGCAGCGATTCGATAAGTTTTAGGCCTTCCTGCCCATTCTCCGCCACACCCGCGACTTGAAAGCCGTATTTCTCCCAGCTTACGCCTGCCTTGATCCCTTCCACAATCCATCTCTCATCATCGATGATAAGCGCTTTGTACACAGTAATGCCCCCTTTAATGCAATCGTATCGAGCAAACTCTCGGATTCGTATAGAAAATAATAAGATATTTATGTTTAAAACTATGATTTTTTAAAAAAGTAAGCACTTTCATAATATTGAACAGTGAATATAACACATTAATCTATACTATGTGAATCTAAATATTTATTATAATATGGCTGAATACAACATGGAAGAGGCTGCGGGCTCTTACGAAGATAGTTAGATTTTTACATAAATCCAGGGAGCAGGGGAGAAGATCAATATGGATATACAGGCATCGGGCTTGACGAGGGAGCAATGGGAAGCAGTATCTGAAGTTGCAAACAATGTGCGTGTCGTGTTGTCAGCGACGGGCATTCCCGTGCAATTCAAAGAGGGAAGCAGCGGGATCTCCGTTCAGTACGATGGACAATCTGTTGTCATTTCTTGCGGCGGAGGCTCCCAATTTGTTCGAGCGTTCGGACTTGCTGTGGAGGGAATCAGGAAAGGCAAGCCGTTCAGCTTGCAAGAGACGCCGTCGTACGACAACCTGGGCGTAATGATCGATTGCTCCCGCAACGCAGTCCTCCATATAGACGCCTTCAAAACGATGATTCGGCGCTTGGCGCTAATGGGCTATTCGACAGTGCAGCTGTATACGGAGGACACCTACGAGATAGAAGCCTATCCATACTTCGGCTATATGAGAGGGCGTTATACGGCGAATCAATGGAAAAATATGGACCAATATGCAGCATTATTCGGTATAGAGCTTGTTCCTTGCATACAGACGCTTGCGCATCTCGGGCCAGCATTGAAATGGGCGGCGCATGCCGAGCTGGTAGATTGCAACGATATTTTGTTGATCGACGAGCCGAAGACATATCAGTTGATCGATGAGATGTTCCGAACGATGGCGGACAATCTGAGCAGTCGCAGCATCAACATCGGGATGGATGAGGCGCATATGATGGGGCTTGGCAAATATTTGGACAAGCACGGTTATCATGATCGATCTTCGTTGATGATGAAGCATTTCGCCAAAGTTATGGACATAGCCCGTTCATACGGCTATAAGCCGATGATGTGGAGCGACATGTTCTTCAGGCTTGCGAGCGGAGGAGAGTATTACGACCCTGAAAGTCCAATCAGAGCAGATATCGCAACATTGATTCCTGAGGATCTGAAGCTCGTTTATTGGGATTATTACACTGAAGACCGAATGAAATATGACGGAATGATGAGGAAGCATAAGCAGTTGAGCGATAATATCATATTCGCCGGCGGCGCTTGGAAGTGGATGGGATTCGCACCGAACAATGCATTCAGCCGACATATCGGAATAATGGCACATGAGAGCTGCGTAGCGAGCGGGATACGCGAGACGCTCGTTACGGCATGGGGAGACAACGGGGCGGAATGCTCTTTCTTTGCTATTCTACCAACCTTGCAGCTGTGGGCCGAGCTTTGCTATAAGAATACGGGAGACGAAGCGGTGCTGCAGGAGCGTTTCGCGACATGCGCAGGCGGCGACTACAGAGATTTCATCTTTTTGGATCTTGCTAACCTTGTTCCCGACAATCCTTCGCCCGGCCGGAGCATGGGCAATCAGGTCAATCCAAGCAAATATTTGTTGTATCAGGACGTACTGTATGGACTGTTCGACAAGCATGTGCTGCCGGATGCTTATAAGGAGCATTATGGCAGAAGCGCGTCGTTGCTCGGAGCCGCTGCGGAACGAAATCAAGAATGGAGCTTTCTATTCGAGACGCAGGCGGCGTTGTGTAGTTTGTTAGAATTGAAGGCGTCTGCAGGTATTGAAATTCGAGAGGCTTATCATCGCGGTGATAAAGAGCAGCTTAGAAATTACACGGAGATGCTGCTGCCAGAAATGAAGAATCGAGCGATGCGGTTCATGAACGCGTATAGGCATCAATGGATGAAAGAGAACAAAATATTCGGCATGGACGTATTCGATCTGCGCATGGGCGGTCTGCTGCAGCGAATCGAAACGGCGATTTACCGAATCGGACAGTTTGTAAACGGCGAGGTTCAGACCTTGGAGGAGCTGGATGAGCCGATACTATCGTTCGATGCTAGAGAGTTGGATGAGACTAAAGTGACCAGCGTCGCATTGTGGCATGCAATAGCTACGCCGTCGGTCCTAGCGGGAATATAAGCCTGGCTGAAAGGCAGATAATTTTTATTTGAGAAGGAGATGCTTCGACATGAGAATACTTTATTTGGACCTGGACTCTCTTCGTCCCGATCATCTGGGCTGCTATGGCTATCACCGCAATACGTCGCCCAATATTGACCGCATAGCTGAAGAAGCCGTTACATTCACTAACTATTATTGCTCGGATGCGCCGTGCATGCCTTCTCGGACTGCTCTTATGTCGGGCCGATTCGGTATTCATACCGGCGTTGCGGGTCATGGCGGCACAGCGGCGGATATGAGGCGGGATGGTGCGATTCGCGGCTTCGAAGACCGGTTGAAGAGAGAGAGCCTTCCATTCGTATTGCGGTCAGCGGGTTATAAGACAGCGACGATCAGCACCTTCGCCGACCGACATTCCGCGTGGACCTTCAACGCGGGCTTTCATGAGGTTCATAACATCGGGGAGAACGGGCTGGAATCGGCGCATCAAGTACTCCCGACCGCGCTGAAATGGCTGGAAGACAACGGACGATTGGATCAATGGTTCCTGCATCTGAACTTTTGGGATCCCCATACGCCTTATCGAACGCCGGATCACTATGGTCATCCGTTCGCGAATGAGCCTCTGCCGGAGTGGCTGACGGAGGAGGTGTTCCAGTCTCATTTGCAGAAGGAAGGACAGCACAGCATCGCGGATATGAACGCGCTCGCAAAGTCGCATTACGGCAAGTGGAGCAGACATGGCCGACAGATCGAGTCTTATGAAGATATCCGCCAAATTATCGACAATTACGATTGCGCAATACGCTACATGGACGATCATATCGGACAAGTGCTGGCGCAGCTGGAGCGGCTCGGCATCTTGGAGGATACGGCTATTCTTGTCAGCGCTGACCATGGAGAGAATATGGGCGAGCTTGGCATCTATTCAGAGCATGGCACTGCGGACCAAGGAACCTGCCGCATCCCGATGATCTTCCGCTGGCCGGGCGGCGCGCGAGGTGTGAGAAACGATGCGTTGCATTACCATCTGGATCTTGCCCCGACGCTGGCTGATCTTGTTGGCGCTAAGCATCCGGATCGATGGGACGGGATCAGTTATGCGGATGGCATAACTCGCGGATCTGTTGATGGCAGAGAATATCTCGTATTGTCGCAATGCGCTCATGTATGCCAACGAAGCGTCAGATTCGGCGATTGGCTTTACATTCGTTCCTATCATGACGGTTACCATGGTTTTCCGAAGGAAATGCTGTTCAATCTGAAGGACGACCCATATGAGCAGCATAATCTAGCGGAGGAGCGGCGTGATCTATGCAAGGAAGCCGTCTATCTGCTTAACGAATGGCATGATGACATGATGGCGACGATGGACTGCGACACCGATCCATTATGGACGGTTATGAAGGAAGGCGGGCCGCTGCATGCCGAGGAGTATCGGCAGTGGAGCAATAAATAGCTTGTTAGAAGGCCGGTGCATTTGCGCCGGCTTTTTTTTGCGTATGACGCATTGGGACTACATGTACTGCATCTCTACATTACATCAGGCGGTTGGGGTGGGTTTAGGGGAAAAAGAGCTGCACTTTTACATTACATCAGGCGGTTGGGGTGGGTTAGGAGAAAAAGAGCTGCACATTTACATTACATCAGGCGGTTGGGGTGGGTTAGGAGAAAAAGAGCTGCACATTTACATTACATCAGGCGGTTGGGGTGGGTTTAGGGGAAAAAGAGCTGCACTTTTACATTACATCAGGCGGTTGGGGGGTTAGGGGAAAAAGAGCTGCATTTCTACATTACATCAGGCGGTCAGGGGTGTTAAGTGGCGGTAGGCGGCGAGTGGAGGAGGAGAGAGTCGGGTAGTTCAGACTATGTACAATTGTATGGCGGCTATGTAGGATTTTGCGATCGAATTAATTTGTAAGCACTTTCATATCGGAGTCCACATAGAACGCTGATTATGTCCATACTCCAATGTCGATGTCCCTTCTATACTAAAAAAGCGGACAATGTTCCCCCGAACCACAAATCTAGAACAATAAGGAGTGACTTCTGATGCGCAGCGGGTCGAGCGTTGGAACAACGAAGAAGCTTTGGAAGACGATGCTTCAGTACAAATACTTTTATCTGATGGTTCTGCCGGTTCTCATCTGGTACGCGCTATTCGCATATGCCCCGATGTATGGCGTAACACTGGCGTTTAAGACGTTCGATTATAGCGGCGGCATTCTAGGCAGCCCCTGGATTGGATTCGACCATTTCCAAAAAATTTGGTCCGATGCTGATTTTCATACGGCTTTCAAAAACACGATCATTATCAGCTTGATGAAGCTGCTTATCAATTTCCCGGTGCCGATTCTTTTAGCTATTCTTCTTAATGAATTTTCAAGAAAGACAGCGAAACGATTTTTTCAGACGATTCTTACGTTTCCCCACTTTATTTCTTGGGTCGTACTGGCGGGCATTATTACGATCATCCTTAGCCGTGACGGCGTTGTGAACCAAGTGATTATGGCTTTTGGCTTCGAGTCTATAGCGCCGCTCACAGACAAAGACTCCTTTAGGCCGCTCCTCTATATTACGCATATGTGGCGGGAAGTCGGCTGGGACTCGATCATTTATTTGGCAGCGCTTGCGGGCATAAATCCAGAGCTGTATGAGGCTGCTGAGATGGACGGAGCTAACCGATTCAAAAGATTGCAGCATATCGCATGGCCGGGCATAAAGAGCACCGTAGCTATCCTGCTTATACTTCATGTAGGCCAGCTTTTGACACAAGGAGCAAGCTTCGAGCAAATTTTCAATTTGTACAGCTCGCCGGTGTATGCTGTCGCTGACGTTATCGACACTTATATTTATCGAACGTCGTTCCAAATTGGCGGAGACTTCGGTTATATGACAGCGGCTGGACTCATCAAGTCCGTAATCAGCGTTGTGCTTCTCATCACGGCGAACACGATCGTGAAGCGCATGGGCGAAGAAGGTCTCTATTAAATTAAGGCTAAACTACGGCTTGGAGGTATTCAACAGATGAAGCAAACCCTAATGAAGAAAAGGTCCAAGATGAGCGCCTTCGACATCGCCGTCTATATTGTGCTTGGACTGCTGTCTCTTATAACATTTTTCCCGTTTTATAACGTGATCATCATTTCGTTTGCGAAATTCGAGGTCATCAGCAAATTCAATCTCTACTTGCTGCCTTTATCGTTCGATTTAACGGCTTACAAGGTGCTAATGTCTGACGCGAAATTTTGGAGCTCTATGTTCAATTCCGTTCTTATAACCGTATTCGGCGTATTGTTCAGCATGACGATTTCGGTAGCGGGCGCTTATGCTCTCTCCAAGAAAGGGATGCCGGGTCGGAACGGGATGCTGACCTTGATCCTCTTCACGATGTTTTTCAACGGCGGGCTCATTCCGTTCTATCTTGTCGTCAAAGCGCTCGGGCTTGTCAACAGCATGCTGGTCATGATTATCCCTGCGGGTCTGAGCACATTCTACTTAATTATTATGAAAAACTACTTCGGTACGCTGCCGGAAAGCTTAGAGGAGTCTGCGAAGCTGGACGGTGCAAATGATCTGTACATTTTGCTCAAAATCATTCTGCCTATCTCCGCGCCATTTATAGCTACCTTCGGCTTATTCTATGCGGTGGAGCGCTGGAATGAGTGGTGGTACGCGCTTATTTTCATCAGTGACTCGGCCAAAACGCCGCTGCAAATTTATTTGCGGGAGACGCTCATTACTAGTAATGGGCTGCTGAACACGCTGGCGCAGCAAGCGGCAGACAGCGACTCCAGCAAGGTGTACACGCCAGCTTTGCAGATGGCGACGATCGTTGTATCAAGCGTGCCTATCATTATGGTATACCCCTTCCTGCAAAAGCACTTCGCTAAAGGGATACTAGTAGGCTCCATTAAAGGATAAGGAAATTTCAAATAGATGCTTGTCCTATCCTAACAAAAGCTTCACAATGACAAAAAGGGAGGATTCACGAATGAAAGGACTTAAGAAGTTTGGCATCATCTTAGCTTGTATGACTATGTTCGTAGGATTGCTTGCGGCTTGCGGCAGCAAGGCGAATAACGAGAAGCCGTCTTCGGGAGAAACGCCAGCGGCGAGTAACTCGAATGCGGCAGGGGAGGACGATCCTTATAAGGATCCGATGGAAATTTCCATTGCTTTCTGGGATGTTGAAGCGGAAGTCGCGAAAATTGAGAAAGATCCAATCGTGCAAGATATTTTGAAAAAATTCAATATTACTATTAAACCAGTCAATATAACTTGGGATGACTATGGCCAGAAGATTCAAATGTGGGCCGCATCCGGACAACTGCCAGACGTATTCGCAATCGACGCGATCGGCACGCAGTATCAGCGGAAATGGGTTGAGCAAGGCGTTGTCGCGCCGCTGCCTGACCTGGCGAAGTTTCCTAATCTAGCTAAATACTTTGAAACAACAGATATTGCAGGGCTTGCTGTCGATGGCAAGCATTATACGATTCCAAGACGTATGTTCCCGAGCGTGGACTGGAGTGCGCTTGATCGCGTCGTTTACTATCGTTGGGATTTGGCACAGGCAGCTGGCGTAACGAAAGAGCCGGAAACTTGGGAAGAGTTCGAGGCCATGCTTGCCGCAATCGTAAAGGCTGATCCGGAAGGCAAGAAGATTACGGGCTTAACGTCAGCCCAAGTGAAGATGATCGGTGGATTGTTCTGGACGTACGGCAATCCTGTTGCAACCAGCGACGGCAGCGGCGCGGATTTCAAATGGATTAAGGAAGACGGAAAGTTCATTCCTGCTGTATTTTCCAAGAACGCTTTGCCTGCTCTTCAAAATATGAAAAATATGTATGACAATAATTTGATCGATCCAGATATCGCGCTTACTAGCCCAGAAATCGCTTACGACAAGTTTTCTTCAGGGAAATCCGCAGCGATGCTTTCCGGCGGCGGGTTCGTTAACCTTGATGCGAATATTTACAGAAAACGTTGGGCAAAGAGCTATCCTGAGATGGATATCTCCGATGCTGTGAAAGTATTGAAGCCGCTTGCAGGGCCAGATGGAGTATCTAGTCACGCTATCTTCAAAACATACTGGTCGGAAAGCTATTTCAGCGGCAAGATCGATCCGAAGAAGCTGGACCGTATACTAGCGCTTTATGATTATGTGTTGTCTCCTGAAGGAAAAACGTTAATTACTTACGGTATTGAAGGCGTCGATTACAAAGCAGAAGGCGATAAGAAGATTATGCTGGAAACAACAGCGCTAAATGAGAAATATCCAGCAATTTCTTTCATTAGAGACTTGGTTGCTTATGAAACGGCTGACCGTTATGATATGAACAACCCGTCGATCGGCCACGAAGGTCTAAGACAAGATGCTGTTGACTACATTGACTGGGTCATTAACAATACGAAAGTGCCGGAATACGACATCCGCTTGACGTATATGTCAACGCCTACTAAGGACAGCTTTACTGTATTCGACCATGATGATTTGTTGAATGTCATGCTGTCGAAGGATTCCGTTGAGCAATCATGGCAGAAAATAGTAGACGGCTACAAGTCCAAAGGACTTGATAAGATGATCGAGGAAGTAAACGCGAAAGCGAAAGAGCAAGGCATCGAATAAATAATGGAAGCATGCCATTCACGAACGGATTTTCCGTCGGGAATGGCATGTTATTTTTTAAATAATATGAAGAAATATTGTGATATGATAGAGTGTAATTGGAACTTATGCGGTTCACATTATACTAATTCAGCAGAAGGTGATCTGATGAATCAACATTCAAAAGCTTGCTGCTCGGCAAGCAGGCAACTAATAGATTTGGATGTACAGCCAGTTGAACAAGAGCCGCTGTTAGCAGAAGCGGTCCAAGCAGAGCCCTCGCAATTAACGATAGAGTGGGTAAACTTGCCTGGCGGGACATTTCTTATGGGGACGGATGATGCGGAAGGCTTCCCGAATGACGGTGAGGGTCCCGTACGGACAGTAGAGCTCGCTCCGTTCCGCATTTCGGCTCACACAGTGACGAACGCACAATTTCAAGCCTTTGCGCAAGCCAGCGGCTATATAACGGAAGCAGAAAAATTCGGGTGGTCATTCGTATTCGATCAGCTTGTGTCTGAAGAAACGTTAAGTACGCAGAAGGGCGCTGTTCTGGGAACTTCTTGGTGGGTAGCCATCGAAGGTGCTGATTGGCGAAGACCCGAGGGTCCGGATTCCGATATAAAGGATCGAATGAATCATCCGGTTGTTCATATTTCTTGGAATGACGCGGTTGCTTTCTGTGAATGGTCAGGCACTAGATTGCCTACTGAAGCGGAATGGGAATATGCCGCGCGCGGCGGTTTGCAAGGGAAAAGATATCCTTGGGGGGATCTTCTGCACCCGGACGGCAATCATATGTGCAATATTTGGCAAGGAAAGTTTCCGGTCAAAAACCATGGCAGCGACGGCTACATCAGCACGGCGCCAGTCGATGCGTACGAGCCGAATGGATACGGTCTCTATAATGTGTCAGGAAATGTCTGGGAATGGTGCGCGGATTGGTTCAGCCCGCTCTATCATCGTCAAACGGACAATGTGAATCCAGCCTTTACTGCGGATACAGGGAAAAAATCGATGCGGGGCGGCTCGTATTTATGTCATCGATCCTATTGCAACCGCTACCGGGTGGCGTCCAGAAACGGTAATACGCCGGACAGCAGCAGCGGCCATTGCGGGTTTCGCGTAGTGACAAATGCATAATCGATTTTAATTTAGAAATCGGATAATCTCTGACGAGGCATCCTGTTGTCATGCAAATAGATGAAGGTCTATAGCATAGCAGGATGCTTTTTTTCATTTTTGATGATCGACTTTGCGAATTAAAGCTATGTTAGCTTAGTGATTTGGGATATAATTTCAACAAAAACAGGAAGGGTGGGTATCTAAATGATAAAGTATAAATTAGAGACAAATGATGTTATTTTATTTCAAGGAGATAGCATTACAGACGTTGGACGCAACAGAGAGCAAAGTGATGATTTGGGACGAGGTTATCCGTTAATGATTGCATCGAGGCTGGCTTATTTATATCCTGAAATGAACCTGACGTTCTATAATCGCGGAATTAGCGGCAATCGGGTGATTAACCTGCAGGAGCGGTGGCAGCGGGATTGTATAGAGCTTAACCCGACATGGGTATCCATTTATATTGGCATTAATGATACTTGGCGCAAATATGACCGCAACGATCCTACCTCTGTGGAGCAGTTTGAAACCGGCTATCGGGATATTCTGACACGTACGAAGGAGCAGCTGCAAGCAAAATTGATTATGATCGAGCCGTTTGTTTTGCCTCATCCAGCTGACCGCGAGGCGTGGAGAGAGGATTTGGATCCGAAAATCGGGGTCGTTCGCAAGCTTGCCAGAGAATTCGACGCTCTGCTTGTTCCGATTGACGGTTTATTTGCGCAGGCGTCTATGAAAGCGCATTCGTCATATTGGGCAAGGGATGGCGTACATCCTTCGCCAGCGGGGCACGCGCTTATCACTGAAGCTTGGATGAACGCAATAGGCGAGGGCTGAGCTGGCAGGGGTGGGTGCTAACAGAGAGGGGGAGACAGCCATTTTCAGACGAATATGGCCGGGTAATCGCAGCATCATTGTGAATTGGTTGATTTCCTACATATCCGTATTATTTGTTCCCATTGTAATCAGCGGAGTTATATATGTATCTACGATGGATATCGTGAAGAATGAAATCAATCGGGCGAACGAGTCAACGCTTATCCAGATGGAGCAAGCAATTGACAGCAAGCTGCGCGGAATTGAGCGGCTTAGCGTGGAAATATCATTGAATAAGTCGATCGCCGACTTCACGCATGCTGGGCGAGAGCTCACTGACAGCGATCATTACGAGCTCTTTTTAATTGCGAATAGTTTAAGGGTGTATAAGCTCGCGAATGAGTTCATCGAACAAATCTATATTCGCTATGAGAACAGCGATACCGTTATCTCCCCCCAAGAAAGAATGGACAGCGATACCTTATTCAAGCTATTAAAGCATCGACAGGATATGACCGCAACGGAATGGCGAACGATATTCGATTCTCGTTATATCCAAACCTACACGCCTGTGCAGTATGAGTCAGATGATAAAATGCTCAATTCGGTATTATTCGCGCGATCTATCGCCTTGCATAATCCTGGTCAGCCGAGCGACCTCATTCTAATTATTATCAATGACGCGAAGCTGCTCGAAAACTTTACGCCGGCAGAAGGCTCCTCTGTCGTTATTTTGGACGAAAATAATCGAATTATCGCTTCAAGCGCGAACAACAGCCTAACGGCGTCACTTCTGTATGAACAGCTGACGCAAGACAGAGGAATGCAGTACTGGAATGAAGGTAATGAAGAGCTGGCCGTTTCCTATACGACTTCAAGCGTGACAGGCTGGAAGTACATCACATTGACGCCGGCTAAAGTATTCAATCAGAAGATGGAGGACATGAAGCGTTTAATTTATTTAAGCGTTATTCTATGCCTCATAGTCGGTGTCGTCGTTTCTTTTATGTTCATGCGTATGAATTATAATCCGATCAGTCTGCTTATAAGACGGTTTTCCAGCAAGGCGGGCGTCGCTTTTGACGGCAGCTCGAATGAATTTTTATTTTTGGAAAAGACGATTAATAGCGCTTTTCACGAAAAGGAAGAAATCAGCAAGCGCTTGAAGCGCCATAACGACGTGGTTCGTTCGCATTTTTTAACCGGTCTGCTCAAAGGACGAGTGGAAACCAGCGTTCCGCTTCATGATTCCCTCTCCGCTCACGCGATACAATTCAGCAGCCCTTTGTACGCTGTCATTCTCTTTTACATTGAAGATTACGGGAAATACGGCAGTGATGCTGGGACGCTAGAGGGCTCTTCGAAAAAGCGGCTGCTTCATTTTGTTATAACGAATGTGGTGGAGGAAACCTCAAGAGAAAATAATGACGCTTATATGGTTGATATGGACGACTCTTTAGCTTGTATTATTAATTTTCGCGAGGGTCATGATGAGCTGAATCGCAGCGAGCTTCTAAGAATTGCTGAGGGCGTCAAGTCATTTCTGTACAAACACTTGCAGGTGCATCTTACGATTGCTGTGAGCGATATACAGAGGGAAATATTCGGAATCGCCGCAGCTTATCAGGAGGCGCTGGAAGCGCTCGAATACAGTATTGTACTTGGGAACGGGGAGACGATACCTTATGCGGCCATAAAGCAATCGGAGCATGAGAGCACAAAGAGCGGTTACTATTATCCATTAACGATCGAGCAGCAGCTCATTAATTTTATAAAGACAGGCGACTTTGAAAAGTCGAAGCAGCTCGTTGAGATGATATTCAATAAAAACTTTGGTCAGATGCCGCTGTCAGCGCCGCTGGCCAAATGCTTGATGTTCGATCTCATCAGTACGATGATGAAGACAATCGAGGATATGAATGCAATAAGCAAATCCATTTTTATTGATCAAAGCAACCCAATCGATAAGCTTATGAACTGCCGTACCATTAAAGAAATGAAGCAGCAGCTGATGGAAGTGCTCCAACAGGTGTGCGCGATCATTATGAGCGGCCGCAAGCAGGACAATCAGTTGATATCACAAGTTGTTGAATATGTAAAGGAGCAGTACAGCAATGAAGGACTGAACATTTCGATGATCGGGGATCGGTTCGAGCTTACGCCTTCTTATTTATCCAGACAATTCCGCGATGCGACAGGTGAGACGCTGTTGGATTTCATTAATAAGACGCGCCTTACGGAAGCGAAGAAGCTGCTGCTATCGAATAAATGTCCTGTAAATGAAATTTCACGGGCGGTTGGCTATGGCGATATCAACACCTTTAACCGTATATTCAAAAAGTTTGAAGGCATTACTCCTGGAAAATATAGAGAGATGAACGAAGCTGCTCCAGTCCGCTAGAGCGGCTTTCTTTTTTACAGCTTATTTGTAAATTTGATGATCGCATATTTAAGCTTTTAACGGTTGTTTTACGTTTTGATGATTTATTTATTACCGAATAATAGCTGATAATTGGCGTAGAGTGCACTCACCATTACGGGTCAAGGGGGATTTCAATGAAAGTACCATTCAGCTCTTTGAAGAAAAGCAGCAGCATCCTAATTTCTATTGTCCTTGTTATCAGTTTATTAGCAGCATGCTCGAGCTCGAATTCATCCTCAAATAACGGCAATAAAGGCAGTACTTCGACTCCGAAAGAAACAAGTCAGCCTACTGCAACTGCGCCTTCGGGCGAGCCGGCAAGCGTGTATCCAGTGGATACGAAGGAATCGATCAGCTCTTGGGAAGAGGTCAATGATAATTTGATTACTTTCTATTCCAACTTAGCTGAATCGCCGTTCGGCCAGCAATTAGAGAAGGAAACAGGCATTAAGGTGAAATATACGCATCCGGCCAGCGGGCAGCGTAAAGAACAATTCAATCTAATGATTGCTTCGAACAATTTGACGGATGTCATTGAAGTGGACTGGACGAAGGAATATCCAGGCGGTCCTGAGAAAGCGATTAACGACGAAGTTATTATTCCGTTAAATGATTTGATTGACCAGCACGCTCCTAACTTGAAGAAGCTGCTTAATGAAAATCCTGAGCTGGATAAAATGATGAAAACAGATAATGGCACATATTATGTTTTCCCGATGATTCGCCCGGACAACGGCCTCGTATTTCGCGGTCCGATTATCCGCAAGGACTGGCTTGATGATCTGAAGCTTGAGGTCCCAACGACTATTGATGAATGGTACACCGTTTTGAAAGCGTTTAAACAAGAGAAGGGAGCAACGTCTCCTCTGACGGCTATGTACAATAATGAGGTCAATCTGCAGGATGCTTTTATCGGCGCATATGGCACGGCGAATCGTCACTATATTGATGACAACGGAAAAGTGCAGTATGGCCCGATTGATCCGCAATTCAAGGATGCGCTCGCATTGCTGCGCAAGTGGTATGAGGAAGGGTTGTTCGATAAAGATTTTTCATTGAATACGGAAACGAAAGCGCTTGACGCCAAAATGCTTAGCGGAGAGTCTGGCGCAACTGTTCATCTTATTTCCGGCGGTCTCGGCAGATGGATGGAGACTGGCAAGAAGAGCGACGAGAGCTATCATCTGGTACCAGCTCCATATCCAACCTTGAATGAAGGGGAACGCGCATTTATCGGACAGCGCAGCTTTGAATTTAACCCGTCTGCAAGCAAAGCGGTTACTAGTGCTGCGAAAAATCCTGAGCTGGTCGTAAAATGGCTTGATTATGCCTATAGCGAGCAAGGCGCGTTATTGTTCAACTTCGGAATCGAAGGCGAAAGCTATACGATGGTAAATGGCGTTCCTACCTTTACAGATAAAATTGTTAAAGATCCGCAATACAATTTACAGCAAATGGTGTCTCAGTATACGAAGCCGAACGGGCCGTTTCTTGGCGATTCAAGAAAGAGCTTTAACACGTTCCCTGAAATGGATGATGCTGCTGTTGTCTGGGCCGAGACAGATGCACTGAAGCATATGCTTCCAGGCTTCCTTACTCCAACTGTTGAGGAAAGCCAAGAGGTTGCAAAAATTTTAACGGCAGTAACCAGCTATAAGGAAGAAATGTTCATGAAGTTTGTAATGGGAAGAGAGTCCCTGGATAAATTCGATGATTATGTAGCGCAGATTAAATCGATGGGTATTGACCGCGTAACCGAAATCTATCAATCAGCATTAGATCGTTACGAAGCAAGATAAAGAATCGGCATGGCTGTGGATGGAGAGCGATGACGCTGCTGGGTTCGAGGCTGGCCCCAGTTCCGTTGCTGATGTGCCTCGCCTATCCACAGCCTAACTGCCTAGGAAGGAGAGCTTTTATGAAGGCTAACGTAATTTGGCGCGTAATGTTCGATGTACGCAAAAACAAATATTTATATATGATGCTGCTTCCGTTGTTAGCCTATTATCTTTTATTCCATTACCAGCCGATGTATGGCGCGATTATCGCTTTTAAAGATTTCTCGCCAAGGCTCGGTATTTTAGGAAGCCCGTGGGCAGGCTTTGGGCATTTTCTTAACTTTTTCCAAGGCGCTTATTTTTGGAGAACGATTCGCAATACGTTTATGATCAGCTTCTATGATTTGATATTCGGCTTTCCTGCTCCAATTATTTTGGCGCTTCTGCTCAATGAGGTTAAAGCGCAGCTGTTCAAAAGAACGGTTCAGACGATCACTTACTTGCCCCATTTTATATCGCTAGTCGTCATTTGTGGAATTATTAAGGATTTTACTTCAAGCAGCGGAATTATTAATGATATTATTGCTTTTTTCGGAGGCGAGCGAAGCTCCCTGCTTCTGGAACCGGGCTTGTTCAGAACGATTTACGTGTCTACAGATATATGGCAAAGTATCGGCTGGGGTACGATTATTTATTTAGCAGCGCTGACCGGTATCGATCAAGAGCAATATGAAGCAGCGAAGATTGATGGTGCCGGAAGATGGAAGCAGATGCTGCACATTACGATACCAGGCATTATGCCGACTATTGTAGTGCTGTTAATTTTAAATTTGGGACGGATGATGAGTCTCGGCTTTGAAAAAATTATTTTGCTGTACAATCCCGGCGTATACGAGACTGCTGATGTCATTTCATCTTATGTTTACCGGGTGGGGCTGCAAGATTTCAATTATAGCTTCAGCTCGGCAGTCGGTCTGTTCAATTCAGCAATCGGATTTTTTCTCGTCATTTCTTCTAATTGGATTAGCCGCAAGCTGAATGATACAAGTCTATGGTAGCAGGGAGGAATTGGCTGTGAGAACAGAATCATGGAGCAATAGACTGTTCGATGTTGGAAATTATATTTTTTTAATGCTGCTTATGGTTATAACGCTCTATCCGCTGCTGTATGTCGCATTCGCATCGTTCAGCGATGCAGCTCAGCTGATGGCTCATAAAGGGGCGCTATGGAAGCCGCTCGGCTTCTCTGTTGAAGCGTATAAAAATGTTTTCCGAAATCCGATGATCGGCTCCGGTTATTTGAACACTTTGTTTATACTTGTCTTCGGCTTGAGCGTAAACATTGTTTTAACGTCCTTCGGGGCTTATGCGCTGTCGCGTCGCTCTCTCGCCTATCGAAAGCAAATTATGCTGTTTTTCGTTTTTACTATGTTTTTCAGCGGGGGGCTTATCCCTTTTTACTTTGCTGTTATGAACTTAGGTCTCCGCAATTCACTTTGGGCCCTTATTATTCCAGTTGCGGTCAATACGTTTAATCTCATTATTATGCGAACGGCGTTTGAGGCGATTCCGGAAAGTCTTGAGGAGTCTGCGAAAATGGACGGTGCTAACGACTTCGTCATTTTGTTTCGAATCATTTTGCCGCTCTCGCTGCCAGTCGTAGCCGTTATCCTGCTTTATTACGGGGTTAGCCATTGGAATGCATGGTTCAATGCTTCCATCTTCCTGCAGGATCGCGATAAGTATCCGCTGCAATTAATATTGCGGGAAATATTGCTGCAAGGCGAGGCAAGCGCAATGGCGGAAGGAGCGGCGATGGAGGATGTGGCCATGCTGTCTGCTACGTTGAAATATGCAACGATTATGGTGGCGACTGTACCTATATTGCTGGTCTATCCATTTTTGCAAAAATATTTCGTTAAGGGTGCTCTGATCGGCGCGATTAAAGGATAAAATTTGAGCTTGTAAAAAGGGAGGAGCAGGTTCTGATTGGAGCATAGAGATCAAGAAATGAGCGCTGTGCGGGTTGAAGAGGATTGGGAAGCCTTCCTGGCCAAGCATGATATGGACTGGGTTGTCAGGCCTTTATCATGGGAAGCGGGAGCCTTTATAGGCAATGGATTAATCGGCGCCATGGTATATGGAGAGGAGCATTCTAGTCAAAGAGGGCTGCTGCGGTTTGTGCTGGGCCGTACAGATGTAACTTCAACTACTGGCGGCAGCATGAGCTTTGACCCGCGGGTGCCTGCAGGAGAGCTTCATCTTATGCTTGAAGGGTGGATTTATCAGCCGACCAATATGAGGCTTGATTTATGGAATGCAGAGCTCCGCGCCGACATCACGACAACGAAGGGGGAAGTGCGGCTGCGCGCTTTCATCCATAGTGAAAAACCGGTGCTCTGTATCGAGCTGGAGATGTCGGAGGGCGAGCGAAAAACAGCTGTTAAATGGGTTCCGCACTCGGAGTTGGCTGAGGTACTGAAGTATACTGACGGAATAAATGTGAATCAATACAAGCCTGATACGACGGTGGAGCGGCTTCAGCTTGGTGACACGGCTGTGGGACTGCAGCACTTTGGCGGCGGCAGAGGCTGTGTAACGGCATGGAAGGTGCAGTCTTTCTCTGAAGCCCATAAAATTGCATGGTTCTCCTTAGTGAATGGCTGCGAGGAATCGGATTGCTCGCAGGCGCTGCAGGAGGTACATGCGGCGGCAGCTTGCTCGTTGGGAGATTGGGTGAGTAAGCATCGCGATTGGTGGCATCGGTATTATGAGCAAAGCTTTCTGTCTATTCCCGATGCGCAGCTGGAGAGCTTCTATTGGATTCAGATGTATAAGCTTGCGTCAGCTGTAAGAGCGGATTCGCCTTTGCTTGATAATACGGGTCCATGGCTGACGACTACGCCTTGGCCTGGCGCTTGGTTCAACATGAATGTGCAAATGAGCTATTCTCCTGTATATACGGCTAATCGTCTGGAGCTGGGCGAATCGCTTATCGGTGCTTTGAAACGCAATGAAGAGACATTGATTGCGAATGTTCCAGAGGAATATCGTTTCGACAGCGCCGGTCTTGGCAGAAGCAGCGGCCTCGATATGAGCAGCGAAGTCGGCGATGAGATCGGCAATTTAACCTGGGTTTGTCATAGTATATGGCGGCATTATCGCTATTCGATGGATGAATCGCTGCTTCGGGACATGCTGTTTCCACTTCTGAAGCGAAGCGTTAATTATTATTTGCATCTGCTGACGGAAGACGAGGACGGCATGCTGCATTTACCTCCGACTATATCGCCGGAGTACGGCTCCTTCAAACGGCTGACGGTTGCGGATTGTCATTATGATCTTGCTCTGCTTCGCTGGGGCTGCATGACGCTGCTTGCTGCCTGCGAGCGGCTGCAAATAGAGGATAGCATGGCGGAGCGTTGGAGCGACATACTTGACCGATTAGCACCGCTGCCAATCGACGATACCGGCTTTCAAGTTGGCAAGGATACGCCGATGGCATTCGGTCATCGACATTTCAGCCATATGCTGGCCGTATTTCCGCTTCATATCGTATCGGGCGAGACGGAGGAAGAATGGGCGCTTATTAATAAGTCGCTGCGGCATTGGCTAAGTCTTGAGGGTGATTTGCGGGGTTTTAGCTTCACAGGCGCGGCTTCTATAGCGGCGACATTGGGACTTGGCGATACGGCTCTGCAATGCTTGCGGACGCTGCTGCATATGATAACGCCGAACACGATGTATAAGGAAGCGGGACCCGTCATCGAGACGCCGCTAGCCGGCGCGGAAGCGTTGCAGGATATGCTGCTGCAAAGCTGGGGGGATCGGATTCGCGTATTCCCTGCAGTACCAGAGGAATGGCAGGATGCAGCCTTTCATCAATTGCGCGCTGAAGGAGGATTTCTGATCAGCGCTGTCAGAAAAGAAGGGATGACCAGCTTCATTCGAGTGAAGAGCTTGGCAGGAGAGCCGTGCTTGATTCAATCCGATTTGCCGAAGCAAGGTGTCGTAAGGGCGGTTCGAGCAGTAAACGGGACAGTGGTTGGCGATGCCTATGAGGTGGACTGCGAGGATAGTAAGCTAATTCGTCTGCAGATGCATGCAGGGGAGGAAATCATTCTCTACAGCGGCGACCAAATGCCTCTATTGACGATTGATGCAGTAAAGCACAGCAAGCCGATTTACAATTATTTTGGGGGGCGTACGCCATGGCGGCAATATGGGATAGTCTTCTAGTTCCGCGAGTGGAGCAAATGATGGAGCAGATCGGAGACAAGTCTCCGCATAAAACGATCGATGGCATCTATGATCATATGCGGCTGGACTGGTGGACCTCTGGATTTTGGCCCGGTATGTTGTGGATTATGTATGAAATGACCGGCGATGAGCGATACCGCGACCAAGCTTGGGGATGGGATGAAAGGTTGGAGCAATGCTTTGTAACGGAGTCCAACTTGCATCATGATGTCGGTTTTCAGTTTTTGCCGACTGCTGTTATGAAATATAAGCTTACCGGAGATACGGACGCGCTTCGCAGGGGGCTAGCGGCCGCGAATTTTTTAGCGGGAAGGTTTAACTTGGCCGGACGATATTTAAGGGCGTGGAACCAGGAGCATACCGGCTGGGCAATTATCGACTCCATGATGAATCTATCTTTACTATTTTGGGCTTCCGAGCAGACAGGAGATCCGAGATATAGACATATTGCGGTTGCTCATGCGGATACCGTGCTTGAACGATTTATGCGGGCGGACGGATCCGTCTGTCATATCGCAAGCTTTGACGCAGAGTCTGGCGCATTCCTGGAAGAGCTTGGCGGTCAGGGCTATGCCCCGCTCTCGGCTTGGAGCAGAGGCCAGGCATGGGCATTGTACGGCATGGCGATTTGCTTCCGTTATACGGGTGAGCGGAGATTTCTGCATACTGCTCAAGCAATTGCCCATTATTTTTTGGCAGCACTGCCTGAGGATCATGTTCCGCCTTGGGATTTTCGCGCGCCGGAGGAAGATCGGAAGATAAAGGATACTTCTGCGGCGTCTTGCGCTGCTTCCGGCTTGCTGGAGATCGCTGCAAGCGTGCAAGGAGCGGACGCTCAGCTTTATGCGAATGCGGCGGATCGAATATTGCAATCCTTAACTTCAACCTATGCGACATGGGGCCAGGAGGAACAGCAAGGGCTGCTGAGACAGGGTACTGGTCACCGGCCAGCCGGACAGAACATAAACGTTTCCTTAATATATGGCGATTATTTCTATGTTGAAGCACTCGCAAAACAAAATGGCTGGAAAAATCGAATCTTTTAAAGGAGTGAATGGCGTTCATGCAGGAACCGAAATGTGATCCGACGACCTTCCCCTACATGCCTGATGCAGGATCGGCTGTCATTGAGAATCCGCCGCGTTTCGCATGGCTGACCCCTAAGACGGATGAACAATACTATGTGCTGCAGGTAGCGGCTAACCGAAATTTTGATCATGGTTTAGTGAAACAGTACGCGCCTTTAGAATACAGCTTTTTTACTCCCGAGCAGTCTTTTGAGCCGGGAGTCTATTATTGGCGTTATGCGGTGTCGGACGGAGCTTATGCGGATAGTGAAAGCAGCGCGTCGTCGTTGGATTGGAGCAGTGTAAGAGAGTTTAAAGTGCCGGAGCATTTGCCGTTAACGCCTCTTCTTTCTCGAAGCGTGCGGTATGATCGATTAGGCATGGATCATCCGCGGCTATGGCTGCAGACGGAGGGCATTCTGCGCTTTCGGGAGCAGCTTCAGCAGGATGCGGGCTATTGCGGCTTTAGCGATTTTTATACAGGCTCTGTATTGCCTTGGGTCAGCAGTCCGATCATTCGCGAGCCGGAGCTATATCCGGACAACAAGCGGACAGTTGAGCTATGGCGTCAAAGCTATAAAGCTTGCCAAGATACGCTGAACGCTGTTCGAAATTTAAGTATAGCCGGTGTTCTGCTGCGTGATCATTCGATGATCGAGAGGGCAAAAGCGTGGCTGCTGGAAGCTGCGGGATGGGACACGGAGGGCGCGACTTCACGTGACTATAATGATGAAGCTGCATTTCGAATCGCTGCCGCATTGGCGTGGGGCTATGATTGGCTGCACGCTTATCTGACGCATGCGGAACGCAGCGCTGTTCGCCGCTCCTTGCTGAGACGTACGGAACAGGTGGCACTGCAAGTAAGGATGGAGCGGGAAATTCATCGCCATCCTTTTGACAGCCATGCCGTTCGTTCCTTGTCTTCCGTACTAGTACCGTGCTGCCTGGCGCTGCTGGACGAAGAGGAGCAAGCAAAGGCTTGGCTTGACTATACGCTGGAGTTCTTTTCCGCTCTTTATACACCTTGGGGCGGCTCAGACGGCGGTTGGGCAGAGGGCGGCACCTATTGGACGACGGGGCAGGCTTTTCTTATCGATGCATTAGGCCTCATTAAGGATTATATGGGAATCGATTTTTGGAAAAGGCCGTTTTTTCAAAAAACAGGTGATTTTCCGCTCTACTGCTTCAGTGCCGGAACGAGCAGGGCAAGCTTTGGCGATCAATCTAACTTAGGACTGCCTCCTGGGCTTAAAACAGCCTATAATGCGCGGCATTACGCTGGTGTAACCGGCAACGGCTATTATCAATGGTATTATGAGACCGTTAAAGCGCAGGATGTTGGAACTGGCGAAGAACACTATAATAGCGGCTGGTGGGATTTTCGATTTGATGAGCTGCTGCATCGACACCGCTGGCCAACTGTTACGGCTGAAGCTCCGGCTGATATCCCGTTAGTGAAGTGGTTTCGCGACATCGGCTGGGTTGCGATGCATCATCGGATGGACTGCCGCGAGGAGCATATTATGCTGCTGGCGAAGAGCAGCCGTTACGGTTCAGTGAGCCATAGCCATGGCGATCAGAACAGCTTTGTACTTCACGCTTACGGCGAGCCTCTCATTATTGCCAGCGGCGAATACGTCGCATTCGGAAGCAGCATGCATTTGAATTGGCGCAGGCAGACACGATCGACGAACAGTCTGCTCATTAACGGGCATGGACAATATGCCGGCAAGGATATTGCGCTGAACTTGCAGGCTTGCGGCACTGTGGAGGAAGCTTACGAGCTGGAGAATTGCGGTTATGCGAGGTTGAATGCGACGGAGGCCTATAAGCTGCATGTGCCGGACTTGAAACGAAATGTTCGAGAAATTTACTTTATTAATCGTTCTTGCTTTATCATTGTAGACTCTATTGATATGGAGCATCCAGCTGCAGTCGAGTGGCTGCTGCATGCTTGTCATTCTTTGGAGACGAATGATCATACATTTACTATAAGCGGCCTCCAGGCGGAGCTGGAAGGTCAATTTGTCTATTGCTCGTCGGGAAGCCTGCAGCTTAGTCTAACCGATCAATATATCGATGTGGACCCGGCTGAGCTTGAAGGTGCCGGGAAGCAGTGGCATATGACAGCGTTGACAGCTCCGGCAGCGAGCCATCGTATAATCACGTTGCTTGTTCCGAAGAGAAAGGGCCAGCTTAGCTCGGTAACGGCTTCCATTGTGGAAAAGGAGCAAGCCATTGAGGTCAGAGTAAGCTGCGGCGGCCATACGGAGCTCATTACAGTTGATCACTCATGCGCGGATAGGAGGCAGTCGAATGTCCCTTTATGAGAAGCTGCAGCCTGCGCCTAAAAACGGCGGCTTTCGGATGGTAGGTTCTGCTGTTTCAGGATGGGGTGCCGACTCATTTGTTTGCGGCTGTCTCGGATGGAACACAAGGCTTTGCCGATGCGAAAAATACTTGGAATCAAGTGATACCTTTAGCGGCAAAAGTAAAATAAATCGTTAGTCCGTTATACAATACAGGAGGTCATCCTGAGCGAGCATTCACATGCTGCTGCGGGATGACCTCCTTTAATATTTACTCTGTGGTTGCACTGGATTGAAGCTCGTGCAGACGGATGATAACCGTAATAGCTTCGGCGCGCGTAGCGGTATCATTAGGAGCAAAGCTGTTATTGGTACGTCCTGTGAACAGCCCCAGCTCTTGCAAAGCGCCGACTGCTTCTAAAGCCCAGCTTGGAATGTCGGAAGTATCGCTAAAGCTGGGCTTCGAGTTAGACAGTCTTTCTGCAAGATAGGCGCGATTCAGCATCACGGCCATCTGAGCACGGCTAATCTCTGCTTGAGGACGCAGTGTCTGATCTTCATAGCCCGTCATAATCCCTGCTTCTACTGCGGTCAACAGCTGCTCAGATGCCCAGTTCGGAATGTCCCGATGATCGGTAAACTTCACTGCTAATTCAGCTGTTGAAGCCGAAGAGTCTAATGCTAACGCTCTAACCAGGAAGATGGCGAACTGGGCACGCGTAATCGGCTCATCAGGCTTGAAGGCTCCGTCTGGAAATCCGCTTGTAATTCCCAGCTTAACGGCTTTTATAATCGCAGCTTCTGCCCAATGGTTGCTGATATCATTCAGTTGGAGAGCTATTTCTTCCTCAACTGGTTGTTCAGCATCCGGAAGGGGAGAGGGAGTGTTATTGCCGCCTGAATTGCCGTTTCCTCCTGTATTGCCGCCGTCGCCGCTAGCTGGTGCTGGACGCTTAACCATAATGGTATATATGCTGTTTCCGGATATCGGTACTGACACTTGAATGGTAATGACGCTGCCATTCGGCGCAATAGCGAGCGGCTCGCTAGACTGTCCGCTGATGACAGCTTTAGGCTGGCTTCCGTCCACGCTGACTGTAATTTGTGCTGTTGCGGCAAAAGCGGTCGGCGTGACAGATATGCTGCTGACCTCAGCTGGCAGCGTCATCGTGTAATAGGATACATTGCTGTCGAAGCTCGGTTGAAGCGATGTATTGGAATCTAATAGAATACTGCTTAAACCTGTTTTCTCGATAACGACAGGCGGTGTAATCGAAGCGCGCGGTCCGACATCCGCAGCCGTCAGCGGTCTGTTCATCACGCTTAATTCCGGATTGTACTCATCTGCTCCTGCGTCAGGAATATATCTAGGCTGCCCGTCAATATCTTCCCAAGCATAATAAGGAGCGACAGCCGCATCAATAGCAGGGCTTAGCGTAGAGAGTCGGATCAGCCCATCATTGCCGCGGATGAGCTTTAATGCTTCGTGACGAACAGCGTTTGTCACGAGCGCATTATTGGAGACGGCAGCTATACCGTCTACAATATTTCCTATATATTGCGGACGCTCATTAGACGGCATCCCCATTACTGCGGTAGTCTCGTTGAACATATTTCCTGCGTTGCTAAACACAATATTGTTGTAAATTTTAGTGCCTACAGGCTGATAGGTCCGGCCTCCAAGCGCTATGCTTGTCGTATTATTGCCGACATTAACGATTGTATTATGGAAGATTTCCACATTGTACTGCCGCCAATGGCCGCGCAGCAGTGCCGTACGCTCAGCGGTCGGCAGATCGTTAAGACGAGCTGTTTGCTCGTTGCCGCCTCCCCACCGAACGATCGGATTAGTGCCGCCGTCTCCGCCGTCATCATGCGTGCCGCCATCCAGACGGATGATCCGGTCAGTCAATCCCTCCATATAATTGTTATAAATTTTATGATCATTGCCATAGATACGGAAGCCGCTTCTTCCAGCAGTCGTGCCATCCCCCATAATGAAGTTGCCGTAAAAGCTGTTGCGGTTGCCGTGGCGCGATACGATGCCGCCGTAAGAATTCAATATCGTATTGTAACGCACGATGTTATCGCTGCTTTTGACTGAAATGATCTCATCCTCGCCGTCCAAGCCTTCGAATAAATTATACTGAATCGTGACAAAGCCGGAATTTAAAGATAAGCTTGACAGTCCAAGGCGGATCGCTTCCAGACCGTTGCTGACACGCGGACCTATACTGTGAAAGTGGTTGTATTCAATAATATCGTATTGAGAAATAGAATCGCCGTCATGACCGGCGCCGTCGTAAATGACGACCGCCCCAAATCCGCGTTTAGGGCCGATTTCATTATAGCTGATTCGATTATGACTGCTGACGCCCTCGACACGAATAAAATGACGATGCGTTCCATTGGTAACAAGCAAGTTATTGTTCGTATAAGGCGTATCTCCCGTATAAACAGGAGCATCGGCGTTGTATTCAGAGCCGCCTATTCTGCAGCTTCCTTCGATGCCAATCAAGCACCAGACGCTGCCTTCATCCGAAGTGAATTGATACGGCTGTCCTGTATCATTGAGCGCGAATGTATTGCGCATGATGGAGGTATAGCTGCTGTCGTACAGCTGCACGCCAGGATGAACGCCGGTGAGCGCCCGATGCCCTAAGCCGCGATCAATGAGCGACTGCGTGCCTGATGCGGAGCCAATTCCATTGTTGAATACAAGACCGGACACTTCAATGTAGCTGGAGCCTTCGATATGAAAATAGCTGTCCCCGTTAATTACCGCTTCGCCAGTCTCTGCGGCGGTAATCTTTATCGGGAGGGTATTGCTGCCATTTTTATTCAAAATAACGAAAGGTCCAGACTGCTCGTATATGCCGTTCTGGAGCTCGATGATCATACCAGGCACTGCCTGGTCAAGCGCTTGCTGTAATTCGGCTGCTGAACTCACCTTTAAAAGCGTTAATTCAGGCAGCGGAAAATCGTCCTCATCGTCATCGCCCGCCTGTGGAGGCCCTGCCGGTCCTTCAGGCTCTTCAATATGCGGAGGCGTTCCGATAAATAGCTCCATTTCCATGAGACTGTTCCAATTTGCGCTGCTTCCGCTGGCATTGTTCCCGTATCCGACCAACCGTAAATAGCGAGCGGAGACAGGCTGTTCCAGGGCGTAAGGCTGCATAATGGAATCGCTTAGCCGAAGCAATCTGCTGTCGCGTTTCCCCATTACGATTGTGCTTTGTGTGAAGCTGCTGTCATTGGAAGCGAGCAACTCAAAGCTGGAGTTGCGCTCTCTGGCATTTAGAAAGGCGATTTGCACATATGTGATGGTCTGAGGCTGTCCAAGATCGAATTGAAGCCATTGACCGCTTCCTGATGCGGACCAGCGGCTCTCCATGGAAGCTTCATCCTCACCCCAAATGCCGTCTACTGCGTTCGCTGGAACGAAGGTCGTATTGGGCTGAAAGCTGCTTGCCGTAACACTGCCTGCATGGAGTGTAAGCTTGCCTGTTGTCTCAATCGCGAGCGAGCGGATGACTTCCATACTGTACAGGTTCGTTGAGCCATTGCCGTCATCGAGCAGAATAGATAGTTGATTTACGCCAGGCAGTAACGGAATATTCGCAGTATCTGTTATTACTGTATTGATATTCTCATAGTTAGAAAGCTTGACTGTAACAGCAGCCGCAGAGGTTGTTGTTGGATTTATTCGTATCTGGCTTGTGTCATGCGGGACAACAGCCGAATAACCGCTTGTCGTATTCGGATCAAAAGCTATATTCATCGGGATTTGAACACCGCCATTCCATATTTCAAGTGCAGACAGCTGAATGTCGGGCAGCTTCTCGGCGAATGTAAAATACATTCCGTCCGCTGCAGAGACAGTAGCGGCATAATACGATTGGCCATGCAGTGTAATAGGAGAGAGAATCGCTGTATTCCCATTTGCAAAGCCGCTGTCATTGCTCGTGATCAGCAATCCGCCAAGCGGTACCATGCTTTGCGGCACAGCGATTTGAACTTGGCCTGTGTCGTTAGTGTTTTGAACTTTCCATGTTCGAGCTAAACGTAGGTATCCGTTCCCATAAGGAATGCTCGGGCTAGTGTCGCCATTATCTCCCCAAATGAAATATTGCTTGTCAAATAAGGGCTGGACTGCAGAAATAATAATTTGTTCGTCCGGCGCTCCTAGACTGCTTCGGCTTTGGTCGAGGCTGAGCGCGCCTTCTTGATCCTGGGCAATGCCCGCGATATTATTGGAGAAGTTTGCGTTAGCCTCTGAATCCCATACGACCATTGGCGTGCTGCCAGCAGACAAATAGTTGCCGGATTGCAGAGCAAGGCTGTATTTAATAGCTAAATACGAATCAACCTGCCGGCGTTCAACATCGGTTAACGGTGAGGCGTATACGATTAACTCACTTATGAGTCCGTTGTAGCCTGATCCACCGCCCGCTGCTGAACCGAGAGATATTTCGCCGTTTGATTTCCCTATAATCGGCAGACGGGCAGCTGTCGATTGTTGTACAGCTGTTCCATCGCGATAAATAGATTGGTAGACGGATTGCGAGACCGTAGGATTGGCATCAAATTGAAGCCCCCAAACATTAAAAGCAGAAGGAAGCACCTGATTAACAGCTTGCGCGCGAGGAATTCCTGTGCCGCTTGGCATTGTTCCTGCATCCCAAAGAACGGTGCCTTTACCGGCTGTTGAACCCGATGTATGCGGAATATGCGCATTGAAGGATCCCGATGACAGCGATTCGGCGAATACTGAAGAGTTGGCAATCGAAGGTGCACCGCCAGACACTATAAAAACATTCGCCGCATCGATTTCCTCCAAATTACCGAAAATACCGTCACTGTCTTGAAGAATACTGCCTCCGCTGCGTACAAATTGTACAGCTGGCTGATCATTCAGTCCTGCATGCGAGGCTACATATTGCGGCTTAGGTCGATTCGCTATAGCTGTGATCGTGCCGTCATTAATGAAATGATTACCATTGCCGCTGCTGTCCTCCCACCTGCTTATTTCTTGATTTTCCGCTGCTGTAATGCTGCTTGAATCGGCATGCAGCCACAGTTTTACATTTTTGTTCACACCGCCTGGCGTTCCCGTTGCGGCAGGAGAAGCCTCCACAATTTGCAAAGGCTGCGACAGCAGCGGCACGATACTTAAGACTAGCAATAAAGAGAGTCCGATATGAATGGATTTGGACAAGGAATGACTGCGTCTCCGCTTAAGCATGATTTTCACAGTAGTCCACCTTTCTCACTTTTATTGATCAACAAAGAATGCGCTTACAATTACTGCGATGCGAATATCACCATCCTTCCATGCTATATTGATGTTCTCTCCCATTGTCTTATAGAGAGTTGAAGTTCGAAATTGTCAAAATGTAAAAACAGTATGCGCAACTGTTAATCCGACTCGCTAGAATGTGAAATGCATATTCAAAAAGTAGTATTAGGGGAACGCTTATTCGCTGACAGTCAGGAGTCACTACATAAAGGCATAAGGGGACTGCAGAGTGATGTGGGAGTGTGAGAAGCTTAGGGACGGCGGAATGCAATAAAGTGCATGGCCTATGCTGTCCATGGATTAACTTGCTCAAATAGAGGGGCTGTCTAAATGTTGAGTTGTTATCGGAACGCAGATTCTTTATTGTCGTCAAATAGCCGGTTTTTGTGAGTGATCGGAAAAGAGATTTCTTATTCATAAGAGATCACTTTTCCGAAACCAATGAAAATCCGCCATTTTGAGCTAAATAAGAGATTTATGTTCACAGAAATATACGGAGACAGTCGCTTTATCTACTCCAAAGCAAAGCCGCTATCTCCACCAAGCTTCAGCAGGGTAGCTTTCGGAGTGAATGGGGACCGGTTGTCCCAATCTGGGTGTACTGATCTTAATGCTTTTTACGGTTGCGGCAGCAACTGCGCGTTCGACTGGGTCAGTCCAACTGTGCAATGACAGTGTAAAAGCACCCCAATGGATGGGGATTAGAACTTCGCCGCGAACATCGACATGTGCTTCAACCGTTTGCTCGGGGGTCATATGGATCGAAGCCCAGCGTTCATTGTACTGTCCGCATTCCATCATCGTCAGATCGAAAGGACCGTATTTGTCGCCTATCTCCTTAAAGTGTGGACCGTACCCGCTGTCACCGCTGAAAAATATGTTCGTCTCTTTCCCGCGGATGACCCAAGAGCACCATAGTGTTGCATTTCGATCCGTAAGACTTCTTCCTGAGAAATGCCTTGCCGGTGTGCATGCCAATCGAATCCCTTCGTAGTTGAACTCATCCCACCAGTCATGCTCCTCAATATTTGACGGGCTTATCCCCCACTTTATTAAATGAGCCGCGACACCAAGCGGAACGATAAATCGCTTCGTTTTATTTTTGAGCTTCATAATCGTCCCATAGTCCAAATGATCGTAATGGTCATGCGAGAGAATAATAGCGTCAATAGATGTGAGTTGTTCTGGATCGATTGGCGGTTTCCCGCTGTAGCGTCCTTTACCTGCAAAAGGGAAAGGCGAAGGCGCTCTGCCAAGCATCGGGTCCAGCAGCAGTGTTTTGCCATCGAGCTTGAGCATTGCCGCAGAATGGCCGAACCAGGTTATAGTAGGCTCATTACTAGATTTATTGGCATCAGAATCAATCCATTGTTGAAATTGCAGCGGTGAGCTTGGCCTCCTATGAGAGCTGTCCTTCAGAAATTCCTTCAGCAGGCTTCCTTTATCGCTGTTAGAGATCATGACTTCGGTAGTGACAGCGTTAGCGAACTTTTTGCCGTTATATTGCTTGGAATTCATTAGAGTATGACGCTGCTTCTTGGACTGACTGGCTCCGAGGGGAGGATAGAACTGCATGAACATATAAACGATGATGATAAATGCGGCAATGATACAGAGCCATATGAACATATGCTCGACCTCTTTCTTTTATTTTGGTCGATTAGGACCGCTATTGCTATTGATTAATACGTTACTATTATTGAAGAGGTTTTAGCAAGTGCAGCTGCGTAGCAGAAAGTCGACTCGAACATCTGCGGCTCATCATGAGATGAGGCGATGCTTTTTTTGTTACATCTTTGACTACTTTTTGTCCGATAAAGAAATATAATAGTTGACGAAACATGATCTTCTTCTTATAATACTCTTAAAGCAGTCTACGTGTTGATAAAAGGGGAGATTGATTATGCACAGATATAATTTAACGTTATGGATTTCGGATGAAACACTTCGTAAGTCAGTGGATCTTAGAAAGGAAGCATATCTAAAAGCAATTGAGATTGATGGACCGATGCATTATAACTCGGTGTCCAAACGCAGTAAGAATCCCAAAGCAATAACGAAATGTGTTGTCGATAATAGTTCAGGAGCCAGTGAGATAAAAATCGTTTTGGAAAGCGCGGCAATTCTTAATACTCCTAATCGTGCACTTAAGGTTTACAGCAGTTATTTAGCGAGTGGTGCTTTGTCCGATTTAGTACGTTACAACTCGCTATTCCGAGGAAGTTCTGAGGAGATTAAAAGCTTCGAAGAGGAACTCTCAGATGAAGCTTTGTTGAACATGTTGATTCGCTGTGTGCTGAGAAAGTCAAAAGAGGATAGAGAAATATTAGATTCGGTAAGAGAGGTAATAAAAAGTAAAGCTAGTGTCTGGAGTGAAGCATGATGAATATAAGCCCAGAACCTAATGTTAATGGTAGGGATAAGCTCATACGACACATTTGCGAAGCCTGCGGAGCAGAAGAACTCTTGACTTCCGAACAAGGCTATGACGAAGGATGGGATTACCCGCCTAAGATGGCAGCATTCAAGGTCATTCAGCATAGCTGTTTAGAGAAAAGTCCATACGAACATCAGCAGTACATGCACTTATAGGCTTACACCTACATAGATTAAAGAACAGACTTTTGTTCACACGAGCGGAGAAGCAGTCTGCTCTGTTCGTAATAACTCATCATGGGGGTGTGCGAATTTATGCCTGGATTGTTTGCTGCAATTGCGTTGTTCATTAAACAGCTGTCGTTACTTGTGTCGTACGTGAAAAATAATGCCTTTCCCCAGCCGTTGCAAGAGGAGGATGAAGCAAAGCATTTGCAACTGATGGCCGAGGGAAATCAGCATTCCCGAAATATACTTATTGAGCACAACTTGAGGCTTGTCGCTCACATTGTGAAGAAGTTCGACAATACCGGTGAAGATTTGGAGGATTTGATCTCGATTGGCACCATCGGCTTAATCAAAGCAATCGAAAGCTTCCAGACCGGGAAGGGAACTAAGCTAGCCACCTTCGCGGCACGTTGTATCGAGAACGAGATACTTATGCATTTGCGTTCATTGAAGAAGACACGGAAGGATGTATCACTGCATGACCCAATTGGAACTGATAAGGAAGGCAATGAGATCACGTTGATCGACATCCTCGGCACCGAGGCGGACGATATTGTAGATAAGGTGCAGCTTAAAATTGAGAAGTCGAAAATATATAAGAATCTTGACATATTGGATGACCGCGAGAAGGAAGTTGTCATTGGCCGCTTCGGCTTAGAGCATGGCGGGGATGAGCGGACGCAGCGGGAGATTGCGAAGGAATTGGGGATTAGCAGGAGCTATGTTTCAAGGATTGAGAAAAGAGCGCTCATGAAGTTGTATCATGAGTTTTATAAGGCGAAGCGTTAGGTGGATTTGGATTCAGACTGTTCATTAAGAGCAGTCTATTTTTCTGTTTAAACACCGTGATGGTTGTGTCATTTTTAGGACATGATCTGTGATATACTTCAATCATAAGTTTGATAATAAACTTTGAATGGTCGGAGGGAAGTTATGAATCGCATACAGGACCTACAAAAGCTGATAAAGTTAACGGGAGACCGTGCTAAGTTAGATGCAAAGGCTAATGGTACCTACGACGTCTACAAAACAAAAGATGGACAGTTTGTGAAAGAGTATAGCAATGGGAATATCGAACAAATTGAGAAACTAGGAAATGATCATGAGTGAACCAACAGCTGTAATGTTTGTATTCGCTGGTAATAATGGCAGTGGCAAGAGTACAATTCGCAATCTGATTATCGATCGGCTTGGGATTAGTGTTAATGTTGATCCTTATTCCTTGGCGCGACGAATTGATAACGAAATCCTGAAAGGCATTGAGTATCGGCTGGTAAAGAAGCTAAAATCTGCTTGCTAATCTACACTTACTTGAACTGCAAATACAACATGAAATAGATCATGTTGAATGAACCAATCGATGTGACATCACAAAGGTTGGTTCATTTTTTTTGCCATGGTCTAATCAAAGCTTCCTCTACTTATTCCGCTTCAGAGCATCCTCCAGATAATCTACGATAATCTTCCTAAGACTCTCCGGACGGATCTGATCGATTGCCGTGATATACTGCAGCACCCAATATTTCATGCTCTCGATGGAGCTATTGATATGAGCCCTGAAATAATGATCATCGATGGGAGTGATGTCTACATCCTCACCGAAGAAATCGATGACTTGTCCCAGCATTCGCATTTCGCAGCGCATAGAGATGCTCACCAGGTCGCCTCCGAACATAAAGGCCTGATTCCGGATGTAATCCCGGGTATTGAAATTTTTGGGGAGCGGCGTGACTCTTTCTTCTAATACTTGAACATCCGTGATTTTGTCCATCCGAAGAAATCGATTCTGTTCATGTTCTTCCACATGGCAGAACAAATAGTAATGGTTCAATGTCCAAACCAAGAAATAAGGGCTTACCGTGCGCAGACCGCCGTTATTGTTATCTTTAGGTACCAATTTCTTGTTCAAATCATATTGCATATATTGAAGTATTACCTTATTTCCGTTTTCTATCGCTTCAACGATATATTCGATGCTGTCGAAGAACGAGCTGTTATAATCTTTTTTCTCCGTATCCTTTAACTCCAGAATGTACTTGTACTTAGAGATGAAGTCGTTGCCGAATACGTCACCGATTCTCATAATCAGATCTTCGCTGTGCTTCTTCTTGATGAAGCGTGAATAGGCAATGGCATCGCAGAGGAGCTTCACTTCTCCTTTGGTGATTAGAGGTTTGGTATAATAACCGACGTTTCTGTTAAGTTTGTCTTTTTCCTCGATGATTTCACAATCGAGTATGTTGTTATTCGCTAATGTCTGCAATTCCGCGATATGTTTATAGATGGTTTTGCGGTCAGGGCCTTTTGGCAGATTATATACGTTTATCAATTTTTCCTTGATATCGGCAGCATTTATCGGGTGATCCGGGGACGAATACTGTTTGAGAACAGAGTAGATTTGAAATTGGGTAGGCAAATGATTGTCCAATGCGAATTCCTCCATAAGTATGATAAGAAAATTTTACCTTCTAAGATACAGTGGGTCAATTGGGGGTGACCAAAATCCTCCCCATTAGAGATGATATGATCAGGTTATAGAAAGGATTGGTAACTAGAATAATATAAAACGGAAAGGTTGAGGCTAATGCTTAAAATGACAAGCGTCCACAAAATGTCGGCCACATTGAGCGAAGGAGACATCATGCAGTATATTCCGGTACCGGAGCTGACCTACAACAAGCTGAAAAGGGACTTTGCGGTTGCGAATCATCTGAGTCCGATAGATAAGCTGGACCTGAAAGGGGCAAGTAGTGTGTTGATCAAATGCCAGTATGTGGAGGATGGGTTGCTGGCAGCTGGCTACTTATTCAAGAAATATGAAGCGGAAACTGCCTCCGCTCAGGAGTCTTGCGATGAGGAAGATGAATACCCGAATGATATGGATGATGAAGATGAGGACGAGGATGAAGACGAAGAGGAAGAAGTGACATCCGAATCAATTCTCTATCGGAACAGGAACAACGAGCTTGCCTATCTGCCTGTCGTCCCGGCGGATGAATTCAGCAACGCATTTATGCGTAAGCCGCCGTTCGGAATGGGCTTCGGAGCTTTCAACACCCGCATGGAAGGAGAAGTGAAGGCGAAGGGACCGTACTGGAAGCAGGGAGTTTATCCCTTGATCGTCGAGGACCGTGACGGAATGTATTTGAATTCCAAAGATCCTTTCGAACATTTCGAGCAGTCCGGACGTTTCCTCATCTATATTCTAGCAGTTCGACCCGAACGTGAGGAAACTTTCAATCCTTATAGCAATATTTCTTTTTTTGAGAAGTCGATCCTGTTCGAGACGAATATGGAATATTGTGTGCTTGAGAAGCCTACGGTTGGGTATTATGAGAAGGTTCTTGGCGATATCGCCAAAGAGAAGGGCTACAAGTTAGCCAGGTCGTTGAACAAATCGAAGCTGATCCGGGACTTGATGGATTACCGCGGGACGAGCTTCCGGAGCTCCTTGGACGTCGAAACCTTCGTGAATAAAACCATCGTGAAGAAGAGAGATGACACTAGAACGATTACCAATGCGGACTTTGATCTTATCTTAAAAGCAAATGAAATCGGGAAGAAAAAAGGTGCTCTAGAAAAGGCGTTAGATGCGAAATCCGAAATGGACAAGCTCATCGGGATGGGGGATGTGAAGGCGCAGCTTAATCGTCTGTTGAAGCGTATGAGCTTTGATATGAAACGGAGGAACAGCGGTTACCCGAAATCAGAATGTCATGCCGCAGCGGTGTTTATGGGGAGTCCGGGGACAGCGAAAACAACTGTCGCACGTTTATTTGGCAGGATGCTATGTGAGGCGAATGTTCTGACTAATGGCATTTTCAAGGAGGTATCAAGAAAAGATTTGGTGGGGATGTATGTCGGCTGGACAGCCCCTACTGTCGCCAAAGTGTTCGAGGAAGCAAAAGGCGGTACGATCTTCATAGATGAGGCTTACAGCCTGATGAATGAAGAAAAAGCGGATGGATATTCGGATGAGGCATTGTCTGAGATCATTCGACAGATGGAGAATAACCCTGATACGCTCGTTATTTTTGCTGGATATGGGGACAAGATGAGGCGTTTTATTCAAAATGCGAATCCCGGGCTTCGTTCCAGGCTGACTAACGTCATTGAATTCAAAGACTACAATATCGATGAACTGTGTGAGATGTTTGCTTACTTCATGAACAAAGAGAACTACATTCTGGACAATCCAGCAACAGCTGATGTGGCAATTAGAAGCTTTGTGAACGGTATCCGGACGATCCAGACCGAAAATATGGGAAATGGCAGATTGATACGCAAGCTGTTCAAGAGCACCGTTGGTTACATGGCCGAGCGGGAGGACAACGACCTTCGGACGTTGAAGACCGATGATATTGAGAATGCAGCGAAGGAATTGCTCGATGCTGAGCGCAACATTTCTAACGAGGCGAGGGAGAAAAGCAGAATCGGATTCAGTTAGGGTTGCAGCAGTTGACCGCCAACAATGAAGCTTTCCGAAGTGTGTAGGAAGAAAAAAGAAGGAGGTATTACAATACTTATGCGGATGAAGAAGTACAATTTGTTCTTGTTCCTGGTCATGGAGAATGACGGAGCAGAACCTCTTTTTTTACAGGAGACCGCATGCAAGCTTGTTCAACAAGCCCGCTCAATCCGGGTCCAAATGACGGGGAGAGACGAGACCTCGCTCATTACGATCGATCACGTTGCGAATTATTTCGGTAGTCTGCTGGATGCCGACGTTGACTATGAATGGGAGTTTGTACCGGCGGTAAAGTGCAAGCCTAGGGAGATTATAGCCGCGTTGGAGCTGAATTACCGGTGAGGCGGACTAGATTCGAGCGGAGCAAGTATGTCATATTGACAGACCTGAAAACTTGCTTGTCCGGGCTATCTATTGCAAAGTAATTTCGACATCGTTTTCGACAATTATCAATTTTTCTATGTTATAATTTATGTAGTTTAATGGTAAATATTCGAATAAACTCGATATAACGGCACAAATAAATTAAAGAGGTGAATCGTATGCTAAATAGAAACAACGAATCCGTACAATGCTCATGCGGAACATTCTTGAAAGAAGCAGCGAAATTTTGTCATGCGTGCGGCTCTAAAGTGGTTAAAGATAAAAATTGTAAAGTGTGTGCGAATAAAATCGATGAAACCGACATCTTTTGCAGTCATTGTGGTACTAAGTATGATGGAAATAGTCTGGAAATCCAAGATGAAGACAGTCATCATGAAATGGATAATATGCAGTGGTATAAACAATATTTTGGATATGTCGGAGATTTTAAAGACGGCTTTGCTCCAGTAATCGATAATCTTACTAATCCGCAGTATGTTGGATTCGTTACCTCGGGAATTCCCGAAAAGTTACAAGCGGTGGATCTATCATCAAAATTGAATGTGCCTAGCTATATACTTTTACATTATAAAATCAATAAAGTTATATTTGAAAATCATGGTGAGGATCGCATTGTTTGGGCAGGGGAATTTCGCGAAGGAAAAGCTATGATTGCCAACAGTAAGGGAGAACTATTTACGGTTGATAGAGAAGGTCATATCGAGGAAAGTGTAAAAGGTACAATTCGTTCGATTGATGGATTTTCTCCTACCCAAGGCGTTATCGTATCAACTTGTGGACTGAATGAACAATTACAAAAAAACCATAATTATGATTGTATTATAGATTTTAAAGGTAAACTTGTCCGAAACGAATATGAATTTATACATGATTTGAGCTATAGCACTGTTTTAGCTGTCAATATTAATTTGAATGATAATACGCTTAATAAACAGGGACTAGTTAATAAATTTAACGGAAAGCAAGTAGTTCCAGCCAAGTATAGTTCTCTTGATGAAGAACGTTTAGTTATGTCGGATGGCACGGCTAAGGTTTTTATCAAGACGCAGATTAATAATGCAAGGGGGGACTTCTACGGGTTTCTGGATACGGAAAAAGGCTGGGTCTTTAAAACGAAATATTGTTCGATTGAAGTTATCTATCAAAGTGAAAGCGTAAAAAGATTGTTGATCTGCTTGAGCGAGCAAGAAGATGAAGAAGAAACAGTTTACCAAATGGCAGTTTCAGATTTTCATGGAAACATTTTATTAGAGTATAGCACTACTGATCGGAGCTTATCTAAGATTGAAGAAGATGTATGTGTTCATATCAGAAACAAAGATGGTATTAACCTCGTAGGAATGGACAATCGCGTTATTCAGTCTTTTCCAAACGATAGACAGGTTACCTATCTGGGAGAAGGATATTTCAAAGTTATAAATCAAAACGGACATGTCGGCGTTGTTGACAGGAGAGGGCAAGTCAGTATTCCTTTCGGATTATTCGATAAAATTAATAGTTATCAGCTAAATGACGGCGCTATCAAAGTTACCAAAAATAATTTAGTCGGGTTTGTTGATGCTAAGGGGGAAATATTAATTCCACTTATGTATAAGGATATTAGGGATGAATATTCACTTGATGAACATCCAAGGATTTTAGTATATCCGGTAAATGGTTCCTGGTTCTATATTAATTATTTGAATAGAACGGATGGCAACGTGCCGGCGGAACAATATATAGCTCAAAAAGAGCGCGAATAGCATGATATAAAGGAGGACTAACCTGTGGCTAGGTTAGAAGATATTCAATCAATCCTATTTAAAGAATCGCTAGGCTTAGCGTTGACACAACTTAACCAAGTGCCGGGCTTCGAATCAAATATGAGTTTTAAACGAGTATTCATTAACGCTGATGAGGTATTCATATATACGAAGGCAAGTAATTATCATGATTATAAGGGGCAGCGAACGGGAACGCTTATTCCACAGCTTGCGAGCATCAATACCGAAAAAGTCGGAGAATTATGGGATTATGCCCTGAAGAAACGGTGTAAATTCTTTTTTTTATCTGCATTTTTGGAAAGTGATCTGAACGTTGACCCTGAGAAAGATTTCACCATTCTTAAGAACTACATAGTAAGTATCGAGTGCCTGAAACCTAAGGAGATGAAAAGTTATTTCTCTTTTAAAAATGCGGCGGACATGTTAAAGGAGAACAAAACGGAAAAAGTCTACCGAATGTTCGACCAAGAAGCGGAGACGTACTTAACGTTCATTAAGAAGGAATTTCTAGAAGACTATCTCGCGATCTTCGACAACCGGCCATACATGTATGCCGACTCTGTGAACAAGGAGCAAACACGCGTGCAGCTTGAGAAATGGATTGAGATCGAGAAACAAAAAACGAAGCTTGGCCAAGCCCGAAATCGGCTGTTGTTCGGCGCGCCGGGTACGGGGAAAAGCTACAAGCTGGAGATGGAGCGGAAAGAGCTGTCCGAGCAGCCGCTTTATGAGAATGATTCGAGTATCAAGAAAATAACTTCCCATCAACGCGTCACCTTCCACTCAGAGTACAGCTACGGCGATTTTGTCGGTACGTACAAGCCCGTACAGCGGCCGGATGAGGATGGGAACTCGAAAATATCATATGAGTATGTCCCCGGACCTTTTGTTCGGATTTTAGTGAAAGCGCTGCGTAATCTCAACAATAATTATTTGCTTATTATCGAAGAGATTAACCGTGCAAATGCTTCTTCCGTTTTTGGCGACATTTTTCAACTGTTGGACCGTGATTCGGATGGAATTAGCAGTTACGGCATCAAGGCTTCATTGGAGTTAGAACAATACTTGGAGAAACAATTAGGAACGAGTGTGGACGAACTGCGCCTGCCGCCTAATCTGTACATCTGGGCTACAATGAACAGCGCCGACCAAGGTGTCTTTGCACTGGATAGCGCCTTTAAACGCCGGTGGAGCTTCGAATATATTTCGATAGATGGGGAACTGGGAGACCATCAGCTTCATAGATTGCCTGTCTATTTAAGAGTGAAAAAGGGCGGCGTATTTGAAAGATTGAGCTGGAATAAGTTCAGAACGGCGATTAACGATAAGCTGAAAAAACTGGATATTGAAGAGGATAAATTGATCGGTCCCCGATTTTTATCACATGCTGATATTGCTGATGCGGATGACGAAAAAGCTGGGAAAAAAGCGACTAGCGCGGTGGTCGATAAATTGCTCGCTTACATTAGGCAGGACGTACTAAAGTATAACCCTCATGTATTTTTTAGAGAAGGGTACACAACGATGACGGATATCCGAAACGCTTTCCGCAACGAAGCGGTCACAATATATGATATTTTAGATCTGGACAAGTCCATCGATCTTGAATTCGTTATTTCCAGCGACTCGAAGGGCGCGGGCGATTCCACGGTATGAAACTGAATCCTAAGTATGTATTTCTACAAGAGGAAAAAGATCAGGATTACATTGAACTGGAGCAAATTAACGAAGCTTTGTTCAACGAGCTTATTAAGAAGAGAATCTATGTCGGTGCTGCAAAATTTGTCGGTACTTATTACAGCGAGGCACATAATACGGTGGTTGTATGTTATCCCAAGTATCTCAACAATATAAGAAGAGCAGAAGAAACAAAACGCATACTCTTCGAGGCCTCGCAATTAAATTCAGAAACCAAAGATTGTTTGAAGCATATGGAGTTGGTATGTAAAGTCATTCAATCGTTGAACAAGAAATTAGAACAGGCCAATACAGTATTCGCTCCGCATGAAAGGAAGTTTGAACCGATCAATCTGAGCAAATACAGTATCGCTAGCTTTATTTTAACGGACTATGCGGCAAACGGACTGTATATGAGTCAATATATCGATTATCTAAAAAATGCTAAAGGTCCGATCCATTGGGGAAAGACGACGAACCGAAGTATCCCATATATTGACCAGGGAGAAGTTTACTATTTGGATTATATTCATAGAGTTCGGGCAACGGACGCCGGCACGTTCATGACGCAGATCCACAGCTATGTGGTTATTGAGAGCGCCAAGCTAGCCGGGATTCAACTGGGACTTGGCGGAATCGAATTGCCCGAATATCCGCAATCCGATTTTGCAGATCATCGGCGAGTGGCAGCTTTCATTAAACGATCTATGAGTCAAGTGTTCTCGGATCGTGACATCCACTTGTTCAGGGCTTTGATGGCATGGTTCGAACAGTCTATTAATTACAGAACTGAGCCCATTCACGGGACCCACAATTTTAATTTGGTTTGGGAGAATGTGTTACAGCGGGTATACGGACACAATGACAATTTGCCTAAGCAAATGCCGTCACCCTACCTATATCTCGAAGAGGACAAAGACGGGTTGCCCGAACGGAGGTCAACCCATCTCATTCCCGATATTGTCAGAGAAGTCGGCGAGACGCGATTCGTATTGGATGCGAAGTATTATACGCCTACCATTGGGATGACCTATTATGACAACGCTCCCGGCGCATCGGACTTCTCCAAGCAGCTTTCATATGGACGGCAATTAAGCGACGTGCTCGATAAGAAGGGGCAAAAGAAGCAATCTTATTATGCATACATTATTCCGAGCAACCCCCAATCAGTAAAGCCAGATTTATATTATTGCGAGCGAGGCTATTGCAAGCGAGGGTTTCTGAAAATGAGGGGCGCGGGAGAAAATCAGTCAATTGCATCCGCGTTGGACAGTCGGGAGGATGATCAAATCGTCTACTATTTCGAGATGAATCCCAACCGTCTGTACGAAGACTTATTAGCGGGCAATGTGTTTACGGATGAAGAGATGATTGTTTTCAAGGAAGGTGCCGAAGGGAAGGAGCAACAAGTCAACGTTAGGGCTAGAACTGAATAGTGACGCTCGATGGAGGACAGAACATGAATAACCTTGATCAAGTTATGTTATCACGATTGGCAATGGCTCAGGAGGCTGCAACGTTCGGCGATTATCCACTTGCTGCGCAGCAATATGAAGAAGCAGAGCGTACTGGTTGCGCGATTCCAGCAGAGGAAGATGAGACGCTGCTAAAGATTGCCGATTACTACGGCGAGCGTGACGATTATGGGACAGCGTCCGTCTGGTACGGTAAGATTCACGACATGAGCTTGATTGAACCATATACGCTGTACTATATCGGGACGCTATACCGTGACGGGATCGCAGTGATTCAGGATGATATAAGGGCTTTGTATTTTTTTCGGCTTGCGGCTATGCGGAATGAGCCAATTGCGCTAAGTACGCTGGGACTCCTATACAGAGACGGATTATGCGGTTTGCCGGTCGACTTGGATGAAGCAGAGAAACTTATGCAGCGCGGTTGCCTATTCGGTGTATATGGCAACCCGGCGCATGTGAAAGAACTGTTGGATCTTTACATACGAAAATACGGTGACTTGAAATACATCGAACATGCGATAGCGTTCTATGAACAATTGGCAGAAGCCCCATTTGATCAGGAGAAGTATTACGAGCTGGGTATAACTTTCGAGACCGGTTATCACGAGAATCTGGATATTCGGGTGGAGCCGGAACCGGAGCGTGCGATCCAATACTACCGCCGGTCTATCGAGAAAAGTCGGCATAGTAAAGCCGCCTTTCGGTTAGGTACCCTCCTCTTGCATGGCATTGGGATAGACTCTGACGTCACGGAAGCGGCGAAAATTTTCAAAGAATATGCCAGCGCGAACGTAGATGCGATGAATGCGTTAGGAGAATGTTACTACTCGGGGATCGGCGTCGAGCAGGATTACGAGAAGACGTTCTTCTACTGCTCCCGTGCAGCTGAACGAGAGCATGCGGAAGCCCAATACAATGTCGGATTTTGCTATGAGTATGGGTATGGCGTCAGTTGTGATCTTTTGGCGGCACAGATGTGGTACGGCCGATCGGCCGAGCAAGGCTTTACGCTGGCGATTGAACGGATTGCGGAAGGCTTTCCGGATATGGTCGAGACGTTCGAGGGAATTGGCGAGCCGAAAAGTGAGCTTCTGACCGAAACTGTAGGCAGGCTGAAGGATAGCGATTTAGAACAAAACCTCGATGCGACCGTACGGCTGCAAGAATACTCTGTCGAGCTGGATGAGACGGAAGATGTCAATGCGATGATCGCCCGACTGAAGCATTGCACAACGAAGGAGGAGACGTTCTTTCTTAATCAGGAGATTGCTTTAAAAATGGCAAAGGGACAGATGACTGTCCGAATCATTAACGATTCTATTCGAATTTTTGTTACGGGCAATACGCTGATCATCGATAAAAAGTATGCTCGGAATAATCTGACGGAAATGGCCATCCGGTATGCGGTTGAAACGGAAGACGATTACCTCTGGCTCTTGCCGGGCAATGGCTATGCCGTCGTTTACGAGCTGCCGGCCATACTTGATGAAGATCAGAACGATTCTATTCTATACCAATATATGTTGCGTTACTGCCGCGACTATTTGGAAGAATATTTGCTGTACCCGAATCAATTCAAAAATCAATTGGAACATAACAGACAACGGCAGTTGTAAGATCATGATCCAAGTTAAACAGTACTAAACTCACAATATGAGTTCGGTACTGTTTTTTTCATTGGCCGCTTCGGCTTGGAGCATGGCGGGGATGAGCGGACGCAGCGGGAGATTGCGAAGGAGCTTGGGATTTCGCGAAGCTATGTGTCGCGGATCGAGAAGCGGGCGCTCATGAAGTTGTATCATGAGTTTTATAAGGCGAAGCGATTCTGCTTTAGGATAGGAATTAGAAGTTTTGAAGATTGTAAACGACATTGGGGGTTGCGTCATGAATACATATCCATCTAATTTTCTCTGGGGAGCATCAACGGCTGCGCATCAAGTAGAAGGCAATAACGTAAATTCGGATTTCTGGCTCATGGAGAATACGATTCAACCTTCGAATTCCCGTCTGGGGATAAACAGGCTGCCGCAAGCTATTCCTATATGGAGTGGTTAGTTGGCAATCCTGCGACAAAGTGAATGGTGTATATGCTACCGAGAACACATATTTGCAACAGAATATTTTGAAGGATGAATGGGGCTTCGAGGGCATTATCATGTCCGATTGGGGAGCAACAAGCAATCGAGTAGCAGCGTTAATGGCAGGACTTGATTTGGAAATGCCTGGTCCGTCTCCCGTTAACGATAAGAAGATCGTAGAGGCGATACGGTCAGGCCAATTGGACGAGACCGTTTTTGATGAAACGGTGCGGCGTATTCGAAACGGCTCACATCTCATATGCTGCCGGCTACTTGAAAAAGGATGTGATGGATGAATCATTGCTTGCAGAGGCGGTCCTTGCGGCACAAACCTCTGATGTTGCCGTTTTGTTCTTAGGACTACCGGATCAAATGGAATCCGAAGGGTACGATCGGGCTCATCTCCGATTGCCTGAAAATCAGGTTGTTCTGTTAAAGGAAATTTCCAAAGTCAATGATAATGTCGTAGTTGTGTTAAGCAACGGCTCCGCTATTGAAATGCCTTGGATTGATCATGTAAATGCGATATTGGAAGGCTGGCTGACTGGGCAGGCGAGCGGTTCGGCAGTGGTTGATATTTTGTTCGGGAAGACAAATCCTTCCGGCAAGCTTCAAGAGACCTTTGCTTTCCAACTGGAGGATAATCCATCTTATCTGAACTTTCCAGGTGTTTATGGGAAAGTTGAGTACAAGGAAAGTATTTTTGTCGGCTATCGCTATTATGATAAAAAGAAAATGAATGTATTATTCCCATTCGGTTACGGTCTCTCCTATACGACCTTCGATTATTCAAACTTACGGCTGAGCGGCGATTCGATTAAAGATGTCGATGGCTTAACGGTAGAAGTTGATGTTGAAAACATCGGCGATGTAGATGGCTCGGAAATCGCGCAGTTATACATTCATGATCTGCAAGCAAGATTGATAAGACCGGAGCAGGAACTTAAAGGTTTTGACAAAATACAATTAAAATCTGGCGAAAAAAGGACCGTTCGTTTCCACCTAGAGAAGAGAGACTACTCCTATTATAATCCGCATTTGAAAAGATGGGTTATGGAATCAGGAGAGTTTGAAATTCGGGTAGGGAAGTCCTCAAGAGACATTTGTCTAAAACAAATCGTAACGGTGGAGTCAACGGATCAGGTGGAATTGGTATTGACCGGCGACAGCACGGTGAAGGATTGGCTTTCGACTCCGACCAGCAGGCAGGCTTTGTTCGATATACTGGCTGAAGAGGGGATGAAGGAACAAATTGAGCATGCATTGCAAGGAGAGCATGCTCCAATGGTCAAGGGTATGCCATTGCAGAAATTGTTCTACTTTGATCCCAATAAAGCAGAAAAAGCGGATCAGATTCTACAAAAGCTGTTAACGATGATGAAAAAGGGGGTTACAGCATGAAGTGTATGGAACAATCACAATCCATTAACCAACTGGATTGGCAAAACCCAAAGTTGCTTCACAGAGGCCGCTGTAAGACGCATTCAACATTTTTCCCTTTCCCGGATGAGAGATCCGCTAGGAACGGCAGCAGAGGGAGTTCAACCCTTTACCGCCAGTTGAATGGTCACTGGCAATTTCAGTGGATTCCTGAGGTTAGGCTTTCGCCTGAAGGATTCGAGCTTCCGGAATATGATGCAAGTCACTGGGGCACAATTCCGGTGCCTTCTAATTGGGGAATCGAAGGCTTTCAGAATCTGCTTGCCAACAGACATCTCTGATGCCGACTATCAGCTTAATCTTTCATTTGCTCAAAAAGAAGATACGCTTTGGGCAAAGGCTGAATTTGAAGTTGCAAGTGAGCAGATTAGCCTAAATTCTTTGCCAAGAGTGCAGGTCAATGCCATGCAATTACCAAGACTTGAGGTACAGAACCAGCAGCATGAGCTCATTGCCACCGGTGATAATTTCAAGCTCATCTTCGATACGTACAAAGGTGTAATAAAGAGCTATGAATATCAAAATGTGCCGCTTATCGAAAAGGTTCCTGAAACAAGCATGTGGAGAGCGCCTACCGATAACGACAATGGCTTCTTTGGGAATGCAAAGCGCTGGATCGAGCATGGACTTGATAAACTCCAGCACCGCTGTGCCCGTTTCGGCTGGAATGCAACTGACAATAGGCTAGACGTTCATGTGGAGACGGTGGACGCCCCTTATACCATTAAAGCGGCATCTCATTCCTATTACACCTATTCGGTTTACGGAGACGGCTCGGTAAGGGTCAAAGTGAGGATTGAACCTCAAGCTAACCTTGGGCATCTGCCAAGGATGGGAACGCGTTTGAAGCTTAACGGTGATTTGAATCAAGCGATCTGGTATGGTAGAGGGCCGCAAGAGAGCTATGCTGATAAAAAATCTGCAGCCTATATAGGCCTATATAACTCCAGTATTGCTAATATGCATGAACCTTATATACGGCCTCAGGAAAATGGCGCGCGCGAAGATACAGTCTTCGCAGCTCTCACAAACGGGTTAGGACTAGGACTTGTATTCGTAGGGTTGCCAAACTTTGTTTTTACTGCACACGACTATAGTGATGAAGCCTTGACAAGGGCAAGCCATGATTATCAAATAGAGCGAGATGGAGGTACATGGGTAAATATTGATTACAAGCAAGGCGGATTAGGCAGTAATTCATGTGGACCGGAGCCACTCGAACAATTCAAGTTAAAAGCAGAGGATGCCGAATTCGAATACGTTATTCGACCCTTCAGCAATGGTGTGCATGATTTATTCCAGTTGGCAAGCGAACTTCCTGAATAATATAGCTAGTATGGAATGGACCGATGGGGGCCAATATCAAGAGGTCGCCATTACAAGGAAGTTGACATTGGCCGCTTCAACTTGGAACATGGCGGTGATGAGCGGCCGTAGCGGGAGATTGCGAAGGAATTGGGGATTAGCAGGAGCTATGTTTCAAGGATTGAGAAAAGGGCGTTCATGAAGCTTTATCATGAGTTTTATAAGGCGAAGCGGTAAGAAGTTTAACGCCACCTTGGTAAAGGTGGCGTTTTTGTTAACTTTGCGGGCTTAATGACGAAATGAAGAAGGATTTTTGAAATAGGTTTTATTGTAGCATAAAATCTTGTTCATCTCCCTCAGTACGATTGCCATATTCGGTCTAGTCGCAATGCCTATGCATATGTTCGTAAAGGGAATCGCACTGTAGTATACTCAAGGGGTGATAAAGAATGGAAAGGAGCTGCAACAATGGCGCAATCGTTAAAAGGGAAAGTAGCAATCGTAACTGGTGCGGCAAGAGGGATTGGTAAAGCAACGGCAGTCGCATTGGCGAAGGAAGGCGTAAACGTTGGTTTGATAGCTAGGAATGAAGCTTCCTTGAAGCATGTTGCCGACGAATTGGAGGGACTGGGCGTAAAAGCAGTTTGTGCAACTGCTGATGTCTCTATCAAGGAGCAAGTTGAAGCAGCGGTTGAAGCGCTGAGAAGTGAGCTAGGCTCCACTGACATACTTATCAATAATGCGGGCATAGCGACATTCGGCACTGTATTGGAGATGGACCCCGAAGAGTGGAAACGAATCATTGATACGAATCTGCTAGGTACCTATTATGTCACGCGCGCGGTGCTGCCTCAATTGATTGAGAAGAATAGCGGAGATATCATCAATATTTCCTCCACCAGCGGATTAAGCGGAGCGGCTACATCAAGCGCTTATAGTGCATCGAAGTTCGCGGTGATCGGGTTAACGGAATCGCTAGCGCAAGAGGTGCGTCGCAACAATATTCGTGTAACGGCCCTGAATCCTAGTACTGTTGCCACGGATCTGGCGCTTGATCTTAATCTTATCAAGGAAAACAACGACTCGAAGTTCATGCAGGCGGAAGACATCGCGGAAGTAATCGTCAATCAGCTGAAGCTGAATCCACGTATCTACGTGAAGACGGCGAGCTTCATCGCGACTAATCCATACTGAGTGGAATGAATTGGTTCGACAATATCGGATGTTATATTCATATCTGAAACCAAACGGAACTCTACCGTTTGGTTTCTTTTTGCTCAAATTGCCAGAGAATAATGAGGGTATAGATGTGAAGAGTACAGTATAAAGGCAGAAAAGGTAGTATAAATTTTCATACTATTCGGTAAAAGCAACCCCATGTTATGGTTTGTTTATCCAAAAAGAGATACATTGACTAGGTTTCTTGATTATTGTGAAGGAGTGACCATGATCTGTGAAGGGAGTGTTATTTATTTAAAAAAGAAGAACTGTAATGCACAGTTTTTAAAGCGCTTTCTTTATTAATCCTCATCTAGTTATGGCATAAGTAATGAAAACAATAATTAGGAGGGTATTTTATATGGGGAAAAAAATGAACTCCAAGAGTACGCTTAATAAGCTTAACACAGCAGTATTAAGTGTGATTGTATGTGTAACCTTGTTATTTGTAACCGTTACACCGGCATATGCATTCGTGCCGCCAACAGATGATAAAATTCCGACAATGTTAAAAGAAGGATTTTCTAACCAAGAAGACAAATACGAAATTTATCCTGTACCACATTCTATTACCTATTTAGGGGGGGATCGTTTTACACTAAGTAATGAAGTGAATCTGGTCTTTGAAGATGGTGAAAATGGTATTGATAAGTATACCAAAGATTTTCTAAAAGAGATTCTGGATAAATATCATTTAACCTATACGGAAAGTAACCAGATTGATGATGAAAAAACAAATATTTTAGTAGGAATATCAGGTTCAGGTGACATTGCTGACAATTACGTCAACAGTGCTATTACAATGAAAAATGATCCTGGTTTATTTGATAAAATTGACGCCTATATGTTAGATGCCCAGGAAGGTGTTATTACGATATTAGGGAAAGACACAGATAGTGCCTTTTATGGTATTGCAACGCTCCAAATGATGTTTTCCTCCTTTGCAGGTCAGTATTTCCTGCCCGTTCATATTGAAGATTGGGCTGAAATGAAGTACCGCGGTATTGTAGAAGGGTTTTACGGCGTCTGGGAACATGAAGGGCGTGCAAGCTTAATGCGCAGCTCCCGGGATGTAAAAATGAATAGTTTTGTATATGCTGCAAAAGGTGATGAATATCATAGGTCAAAATGGGCAGAACCATACCCTGAGGATCAAATAAGAGATATGGAAGGTATTGTGGAAGTAGGGAAAGAAACTAAGGTTAAATTTGTTTGGTCTGTGCATTTAGAATCCTTTTTTAGAGGAATAACGATAGCGACACATCCTGATGAGTACGAGAAACGTTATAATTTATTAACAAAAAAGTTTGACCAGCTATATGATGCTGGTGTTCGGCGAATTGATGTTCTAAACGATGACTTTGGGTCTGGTAAACATGAAGATGTTGTAGCGCTGCTAAATCGCCTAATGACAGATTACGTTGATCAAAAAGAAGGTTTAGAACCGATTGTTTATTGTCCGCAAGGATATAACGTTAACTGGTCAGGAAATGGGGCAGAACTTGAGGCTTTAAGCAAACTGGATCCGCGTATTATGATTTACTGGACGGGGCAGGATGTGAATAGTCCAATTGCTCAAAATAGCATTGATTATCTTATAAACAAAACGGGCTTGGAACCTATGTTTTGGATTAACTATCCAGTAAATGAGCATGCAAAATCAGGAATTTACCTTGGAGAGATTAGCCACTATGTTCGTGATGGCGTAGTTGGACTTGGAGGCGCTGTATCTAATCCCTCTCAATTTACAGAAACCAATAAAGTAGGGTTATTCCAGCTGGCTAGCTTGTTTTGGAACAACCAAAACTATAGCGAGTATGCTGTAACCCTTTGGGAAGACAGCTTTAAATATCTCCAGCCAGAGGTATATGAGTCTTATCTAATGATAGGAAGAAATGTGGCTAACGCACCCAACTCTACTCGTGTATCAGGTTTTCCAGAAAGTGAATATATGAAAGACAGCTTAGAGAAGATTTTAGCCTATGCAACTTCCGGTAAGCCTATAGCGCAAGAAGAACAAACCTTGGAATTACTAAGGGAATTTAATAACATGCTATTCGCAGTTGAAGATTTTCGGGAAAATTGCACTAACCTTATCCTGCTTGAGGAGCTAGATCCGTGGCTTAGCTCATTAAAGGATGTTGCGACTGCTGGTAAGGAAGCCCTCCAAGCGGTTATAGCACTGGAACAGGGGGATGTAGACACGGCTTGGCGGAGTCTATCGTCTGCTAGCAGAGCCCTTTCAACTTGGGACAGTTATACGACCTTTCCTAATGAGACACGTGCTAAAGCAGGTTCTAGAAGGCTGCAACCATTTGCTGCAGGGTTAATTCCCTTTGTAACCAATAAACTTACTCCCCTGCTTAATCCTGACAGCTCTGAGTTTCTCCCTTCTTTTTATGGGGTCATGGGTGGACAACAGGTAAGTGACTCAAGTAATACAGCCAAAATATTTGATAGCAATTTAAGCACCTATGCTAGTTTCCAAACGATACAGAAAAAAGATGACTATTTCGGAATAGACATCGGAAGGGCTATATCCGTCAACAGCATCTCCATTTTACAAGGGAAAACGGATACGGATCACGATTATTTCCACAAGGCTGCATTAGAATACTCCACAAATGGTGACAAGTGGAACACATTAGTACCGCTTGTGGATTCACGGAGTATCGAAATGAAGGAGCTTAACATTAAGGCTCGGTATGTACGAATTCGACTTGTTGAGACTGGAACCCCGGGAAAACCGGATTACTGGACCTTTATCCGTGAATTTACGATTAATGGAAGTGCTTCCCCGTATAGTGTATACACGAATGTAGATGGATTAAGAGATAGTTCGATTACAGTAGATGGTGCTGACTATACTCTTACTGCAGCAACAAATAAAATAACCCTGCCTGCTAAAGGATATGTGGGAATTAGTTTGCCTGAGATTGCAGGAGTTCATGCTATTTCAATACATCCTGCGTTACCAAAAGGATCTGTGCTGGAATATTCCTTAAATAAAGCCCAGTGGGAAAATGCCTCTGCTTTATCCGGGAACACTGCCATGCGCTATGTCAGGCTATATAACAACAGTGATGAGCCCATCACCTTTGATTTTGACCGTTTATCTGTTTCCTTAGCCAGTGTGGACATGAATCCCCAGGTTATTGAAACAAATTTAAAGAATGCTTTAAAGGAAGGCAGTTGGGAAAATCTATTTGATGGAAAGGAAAACACTTTTGCCTGGACCAATGAGGTGCAAGCAATGGGACAATATATTATTGTAGACCTTGGTGTGTTAACAGAAGTATATGATGTAACTCTTATGACTGATGATGGGAATCCACAAGTTTATAATGGAATCCTTTCTGTATCAGAGAATAAAAGGGATTGGACGACAATTGCCACTGTCAATGATGGTGGAGGTGATAGTCGTTTAGACCCTCCGTATCGTTATATTGAGGGGAATGGCAATGGAAGGGTGTCCAGATATATTAAGTTGGAGATTTCCCAAAGTAATGGCTATTACTTAAAGCTTCACGAATTAAAAATAAACAAAAAGGTAGAAGAAAAAGAAAGAATCAGTGCTTTTTCTGGAAATCCAATGGGGCAATTCGAGAGAATGGTTGATGGAAATTTATCCACCATGTTTGTTCCGGGCCTTATCGATATTGATGATGGGTATTTTGAATATATTCTCTCAGACTATGTAAACGTAGAGAGTGTTAATATTTTACAAGACCCAAATAGCATTTCTGAAGCTGTTGTTAAAGCGCAGTCCCTTGATGGCAACTGGGTCAGTCTTGGGAAGCTTGATAAAAGTGCTTCTATGTTTGACACCCGCTATTTAGAAGGAATACAAAAGTTGCGTTTGGAATGGGTTAAGAATACGATACCTGCCATTGCAGAAATTTTCTTTTCTACTACAGGAGAAAATGGAGCGGGACCAGATGACGAGATTGCTATCGATTATCCTAGTATCTTTAGTGTACCGTTGATTAAAGATGTAACTGTAAATAATGGTACCCCTTGGGAAATGGTAGGACTGCCAGAAAAGGTGAGCGTGACACTTAGTAATGGGAAGACAGCTCTACTGACGGTAAGCTGGAGTGCAAGTCAATACGATTCTTTAACTAAAGGAGAGTATACAGCGACCGGAAGATTTGAGCTTCCTTCCAACATAACAAATCCAGCTCAATTAACACTGACTGCTAAAGTAACCGTTAAAGCTGGAATGGGGGAAACAAAAGAAGGAAACCTTGCGCTTAACCAACCCGTAGAAGTTTCGGGTTTAGAGATGGCGGGTTCTTGGCCAGGTGAAAACATGGTGGATGGGGATTTAAATACCCGTTGGAGTGCCAATAAGATGAAAGAAAGGGATGATCTAAATCCAGCTAATCAAACATCTGGAGCTAACTGGGTTGTTATTGATTTAGGTGAAGGGAATAATGTAATAGATAGTGTATACATTTATTACCATGCTAAAGCTAGTGGTACAAAATACGAAATACAAGTTTCAGATGACAAGAGTACTTGGACAAAAGTAGCAGAAGTAAATAAAGAGCCTAGTGAAGTTCAAAATGAACGGCATACGATACTAGTGGATTCGAATGGGGAAGGCAGATATGTACGCATCTACTATAAAGAGATGAATGTGAATGCAAAAGCGGCAACTGGGATTAGTATTAAAGAGATCGAGGTAAACGGTAAGAAGAATTTTGGTACAGCTTCTGAACCAGAAAACCTTGCATTCCAGCGTCCAACGGATGTATCGGGTACAGAGACTAAGGACTTCCCAGGCTCTTATGCAGTAGATGGGACAACTAAACGTTGGAGCAGTAATCTCATGAAACAAAAGCAAAATCAACCTGAAGATCAAGAACAAAATCCGGCTTGGATTGTTGTAGACTTAGATGATGATGTTGATAAAATCAGCTCCGTTTCTGCAAGATATTTCAACCTTGTTTACGGTACAGAATATATCATCCAGTTATCCGATAGCAAGGAAAGTGATGCTAACTGGGAGACCATTCACACCATTAGCAAACCACATGGGGGTGCTGCTAATCCAACGGATGAAATAACTTTTGATAGTCCAATTGCGGGAAAACGTTATATTCGAATATTCTTCACAAAAATGAATGTGGCTGCAGCAGGTCATGCCATAGGATTAGAGGAATTAGTCGTAACAGGTACCCGTAAAGTAGAGGAAAATCCGAATGTTATTATGGTAGAAGAACAAACTGCTTTTGGTATTTTAGGGATGGAATTTAACGATCTAGCCTTACCTAAAAGAACAGTAGCAGAGTTAGCAGATGGAAGTTCTTTAAGCCTGCCAGTGGCATGGAATAATGAAGGATATGATGCTAGTGTTAGAGAACAAAACTTAACCGGAGTACTAACCTTGCCTAGCAACATTTCAAATACAGGGGATATGAAGGCAACTGTTCGTTTAATATTAGAAGATATGCCGCAAGTAACTTCTGCCGCTGCAAAAGGAATCACGGTTGCTTTCGGTACAGATTTTAATAAACTGCCACTGCCTAGTAAGGTTGTTGCTGAACTAAATAATGGATTCAGCGTACTTAGCAGCGTTAATTGGATGGAAAGTCATTATGATCCAGAGCTTGAGGGAATACAAACCCTTTATGGAACGTTGGTTATCCCTGAAGATGTTGAAAATAAAGAAAACATTAAAGCTGAAATTATTATTACTATACTACCAGAAATAGTAGAAACTTCTGACCTTGAGATGGAAATTCAAGAGATAGAAGAAAAGATTACAAATGGGGGCCTAGTGGAAGCAGTCTATACAGCTGCAAGTTGGTGTGCTTTACAAACTGCACTTGAAAGTGCTAAACAATTGCTACAAGGTAAACCTACACAGGCAGAGGCACGAGCTGCTTTATTAAATCTTAAAAATGCATGGAGCAGCCTAGAAGAAAAAGAAGAGGTTACGCCTGAGCCGACACCAACACCGACACCAACACCGACACCAACACCGACACCAACACCAACACCAACACCAACACCAACAACGCCAACACCAAAGCCGGAGAAACCGAATGCTGCGCCTGAAGGATATACAAATGTAGAATCCAGCTTGCAAAATGGTCTGCCTGTTATCGATGTTTCGCAGCAGCAGACAGGAAAAGTGTATACCGCTTATACTCCGGGCAGCAGTAATCATTTGCAGCTAGTTGTATGGTATGTAGATGAGAAAGGCAAGCGTACAGTTGTGCCTAATGGGCGTTATGACAGCAATTCGCAAGGCATGCTGTTCGATGCGAATCAAGCAGGACAATATGTCGTGACACAAGAAAATGTAAAGTTTGATGATGTATCAAGCGGCGCATGGTACAGCGATGCCGTTCATTATATGGGTGCAAGAAGCATCGTTAATGGTACAGGAAATAATAAGTTCTCGCCTGAAGCCGAGGTGAAACGTGCTGATTTCCTTATTATGCTTTTGAATACATTTGGCATCACGATAGATCAAGCGGTGACTAACAATTTTGCTGATGCTGGAAATCAATATTATACACAATATTTAGCGACGGCAAAGCAGCTTGGCATTGTGCAAGGCAGCGGTAATAATCAATTTAAGCCTGAGGCTAGCATTACGCGTGAAGATATGATGGTTATGATGGCCCGCGCATTAAAGGCGAGCGGCAAATCGTTAACTCAAGTAACCAATCAGACTTTAGACCAGTTCCAAGATGCGGATAACATTTCTGATTATGCAGCAGAAGCGGCAGCAGGAATGATTGAAGCAGGAATTATTAAAGGCAATAATGGCAAGCTGAATGGCAAGGATAATACTACTCGCGGTATGGTTATACAAATGCTGTATCAATACATTTTGATGCAGTCGTAAGCAGGCAGGGAGAAATGAAAAAAGTGCAGCTAAGCTGCGAACAGAAGATGATTCCTGTATTAGAGATGAAGAAGCAAATATTGTTGATGAGCCGGCGATGCCGGCTTTTTCAATTTACAGGCCATGCCACGTGTAGTATACCAATGATACCTATTACAACCGAATTCCTTCTAAAATGCGCTGGGCCGCCATACAGAGCTCCACTTGTCGGAAACCGAGTCCTTGGACGTTCTTCAAAGGGCCGCTTATTGTGGAGTGTATCCAATCGGGAAAGGAATGGACGGCGTATTTATTAATTCCCTTGGCAGAGGCTAGTGTTTCCGCCAGACGAACGATAAAGGTGATGGAGGAGGCGCTAGCCTCGAGGCGCATGCTGTCTAACAGCCTTGGCACTATGACCCTGCTCCACAGCTCCCTGACAGGAATACCGCTTGCGCCGAGCATGCGCCCGAGCGCAAGCAGCTTGGCATCGGGAAGTGAAGCGAACATCTCGTCGCACCTCTCTTCGGTTAAGTCGCCTATATCAATGCAGTAAGTGCGGCCTTGCAAGCCCCTCAGTTGCCGGAGCGCGTCATAATACCCCATGTCCATGCTGCGGCGTATCACATCGGGGATAAAGCTCATCATACCTCCCAGCGGCTCGGAGGGCGAGATCGTCGTAATCGTGAGGTCAGGATAGCGGATTTTACGTGTCACGCCGAGCCCCAACGTCCGGACTGCGACGATGTTCGTGTATCCTTTGTGAGCGAGCATGTTGATCGGACAATTGTCGTACAGCCCGCCGTCGATAAAAGCTTTATCGTCGATATACGTCGTCTGAAAACCAGGAAAAGCAGCGCTGGCCATCAGATAGTCCAATACACGCCCCTGCGGAATATCCTCCTTGTAAAGCTCGAGCGGTGCCCGGTCGCTCAAGGATACTGTCACCAGGCCGAAGTCCACGGCGGCAGCTCGCAGCCGACTTTCGTCGACGAGGGATTCGATCAATCGGCGTATTTTTCCCGTATCCATGCCCCTGTCCGCAATTAACCTCTTGGTGAGAGCAGCCAAGTGTCGTAAGGCGGCCGTATCGAGCTTTCGCCGCATCAGCAAGCGGTATTCTTCGTCGCTTATGTCGAAGATCGATCGGGCATCCAGCTGCCCCCAGACCTGATACCCGATCTCGAAATCTCCTTGCGCGATAACGGCTCCATTCAGAGCGCCGATCGAGGTGCCGGCTATAGCGTCGAAGGTTTGGCCGGCCTCCCGGTAGGCTTTCGCCACTCCCATATGGTAAGCACCCTTTGCGCCGCCCCCTTCAAGAGCGAGCGCTAGCTTGCCTATATTTGTTGCTGTCATGACTTCCGAACCTCCTAGATTACTCATTTGGACAATTAATAACTTTAAAGTAGAGCCGCTTTTATTCCGTGAATGGCTTAATTACGCCCCGGCAACCTCTTTGTCTCTGATGGCGTGACCCCTTTGATTTTTTTATACAGTTTCGTGAAGTAGTTTAAATTAGCGCATCCGACCCGGTTTGCAGTTTCCGTGACCGAGTACCCTTTCCGCAACAAACGCTCAGCTTCATCTACTCTAAGTCTGTTGACATAGTCTATGAAAGTAAGTCCTGTTGCTGCTTTGAATAGATTGCAAAAATGATTGGGCGTTAAATTGACGAACCGAGCAGCTTCAGATAGTGACAATTTCTCTCCGATATGCTCCTGAATATATAGGATTAAGCTTTTAAACCTCTCCATACGTTTTTCATATGAATCTGTAAAATAACTCTCTTGTTCTTGTAAATAGTTGCGCGCGAGAATGGCGAACAACAAATAAATTTTAGCTTTCACAATCAACTCATAGGCGTGCGTTCTCTTCTCGAATTCGGAGATGATATCATCAAACATTTCACGAATCGGAGTGAGTAACATAGAATCATTTATTTTTACCGGGAAGCGAATCTTACCAAGCAAATATGGAGTTAAATAACGACCATGAATAGGGTCACTAACGTCCCCTTCTAGGAGTGACCGGTTAAAGACGAGTGCCCAATATTGGATTTCTTCATTTGTAGCTGCATATCCAACGTGCAGGGCGCCGCTAGGCACGAATAAAATATCGCCTGGGGAAGCGTCATATTGCTGACCGTCAATGTGAAAGCTAACACTTCCTGCTGCCATGTATATGAATTCGAAGTGGTCGTGCCAATGTAAATATAATGCGGTTCTGCCAGCCTCGCCGACATGGCATTGATTAAGAAACAGATTCAAGGGATAGTGATTGTCGATGAGAAAGGTGTTTTCGCGTAATTCAATTGGGTTGATCATCTTATTATACACCTCTAATAAAATCGTAATATAAGACTAATAAGTCGTAGGATTATATAGAGAAGGACCGATATTAAGCAGTTATACTCATGATATCAATTCTAACTGGAATAAGATAGGAGTGTATGGCACATGAGTCGGAAGCATACAGGAAGTGAAGTCGGAACAATGGCAGGTGTGCAAGATGCGGTACGAGTAGCGGGAGGCATCGTAGTGAAGAAGTTTAATATCGTTGTTGCAGGGTGCGGCGCCATGGCAAATGCTTGGATTAAGGATGCATTGGAGCGGTCTAATGTCACAATCGTTGGGTTGGTTGATATCAAAATGGAATTCGCACAAGCGATGGCTGAACGTCATGGTCTGAATTGCAAATTATACACGGATCTCGCTGAAGCTATAGAGGATACAGGTGCAAATCTAGTCTATGACGTCACCATTCCGGCTAGCCATTATCACATCTGTTCGACAGCCATGCGTTTAGGCGCAGATGTGTTCGGTGAGAAACCGATGGCTGAATCAATGGAAGAAGCGCGTGACCTGGTAGCCTTATCAGAGCGTACAGGCCGTTCTTACGCCGTTATGCAGAACAGGCGTTTTAATTCACCGGTCAGAGCGCTGCGCAACCTGATCGAAGAAGGGAATCTAGGCAAAATAGGTTATATTGGTGCTGATTTTTTCATTGCTCCACACTTTGGCGGCTTCAGAGACATGATGGATAGTCCGCTCATTCTTGATATGGCGATCCATACTTTTGATCAGGCTCGATATTTGACGGGGGCCGACCCTCTATCTGTCTATTGTCATGAATATAATCCTCATGGGTCATGGTATAAGGGCAATGCAAATGCTATTTGTATTTTTGAGATGTCAGACGGCTCGGTATTCTCCTATCGCGGCTCTTGGTGCGCTGAAGGCAAGCCAACATCATGGGATGCCGAATGGCGCATTAATGGCGAGAATGGAACTGCAATATGGGATGGAGCCGACAATCTGCAGGCAGAGGTAATAGCACCAGGCGATCAGAACGGAAAATTTATCCGTGATCATACTCGCATGGATATTGTGAGGGACTGGAGTGGCCGATCGGGCCATGAAGGCTGCTTGGATGAGATGTATTCGGCTTTAATTGAAGGCAGGCCAGCAGAGACGGATTGTAGAGATAACCTAAAGAGCATGGCAATGGTTTACGGTGCAATTAATAGCTCGAGAGAAGGACGAAAGATTGATTTACGCAACTATTATTAAAAAATAATAGTGAATGCCGCTCCGGGTAATTTATGGATCGGATTCGGTAACTATTCGCAAATATACAACCCTATATGGCAATATTCCAACATATTTGATTATTCCTCTATTATTTTCAATGTTCATTTTCAATTATGATATAGCTGAATATGGGTTTGAGAGGTGTTCGATGTATTTTTAGAAGAGGAGGTTTCAGGATGAATCGACAAATGACAATCGATAACCGTAAGCCATGGCTGGATACGAGAGGTCAGGTGATCCGAGCACATGGTGGAGGGTTCTTGTACGACAACGACTATTATTATTGGTTTGGCGAGAATCGGACAGATGGATGCAAGGTCAGCTGTTACAGATCCGAGAATTTGGCGGAATGGGAATGGAGAAGTGATGTGCTGACGATAGATTCGGAGGTTGAACCGATCTACTACCGGACATCGCTGGACATGAATCCGTTCTCGACGGACAGCGGGGCGAATATCGAACGGCCCAAGGTGCTGTACAATGCTATGACCGGCAAATATGTCATGTGGATGCATTGGGAGAACGGCAGAGATTATTCAGACGCAAGATGCGCGGTCGCTACATGCGATACGGTCGACGGAGCGTATACGTATCGCGGCAGCTTCAATCCGATCGGCCATATGTCTCGCGACTGCACATTATTCCAGGATGACGACGGCACGGCCTATTTCATTTCGGCGGCAAGAGATAATGCGGATCTGCTTGTGTATAGGCTTTCCGACGACTATCTTAGCATCGATGAGCTGGTGAGAACTCTATGGCCAGGTCAGTACCGAGAGGCGCCAGCGGTTGTTAAGCATGGCGGCATCTATTACATGATTTCCTCCGCTTGCACGGGATGGCTTCCAAACCAAGCGACTTATGCTTACGCTGACAGCCTCACCGGCAAATGGTCGGCGCTATATCCGCTCGGTGACGCAACGACCTACGATACGCAGCCGACCTATATTTTGCCGGTGACCGGTTCGGAGACGACCTCATACCTCTATATCGGAGATCGATGGGATCCTTCCGACTATCATCAGTCCTCCTATGTGTTTCTCAAGCTGGAAATTCCGGTAGATCGGGTGATGAAGTTGGAATGGGCCGACCTAGTGGAGCTGAATCCTGAAACGGGGACAGTGGAAAAAATTACGGGAAAAACAGAGAATGCCGTGCGCATTCGAAATGCTAGAACGTTGAAGTATGCCTCTGTGTATGAAAGCTTCGTGATCGGGGCAACGCTCGCATATGGGGCTCCTGAGCAAAGGTGGCTGCTTGAATGCGCCGTAGAAGGATACGTGCGGCTGAAAAACGAAGCTACAGGGCTCTATCTTGCGGCGTCTGCTTCAAAGGCAGAGGCGGCGTTAGTAAAAAACGATGCTGACGGAAGCGTTGACTGGGAAATCGAGACGATTAAGAAAGATGGAGTCATGCTGGTCAACTGTCTCACTCAGCAAGCTTTAAAAGTGGTGGAGGAGGATGAGCGGCTTATTTTGAGTTTATCCGATTCGGCGTTACAGGGACATAAGCGGAATACAGGAATCGACCCTAGGATTTTTCTGTTGACTCCCCTTTATTAATGAGCGAAAGCAGCCCACTCTCGGATAGGCTGCTCTTTTTCTTTTCTCGAGAAGTCATTCTGAATCAATGCCTGCGTCACAGCATGCATTGACTTACACATTGATTGTTTTATAACAACAAGAATTCAACATTTTGTACCTCAAATCGCAAACTTTTTTTCATGAACGAGAGTTACACTGAATGACAAGATCATGAGTAACTATCGTAAAGAAATGAGGTTCGTATACATGTTGCGCATAGATGAGCAAAGATGGTTAGACGGCCTGATCACGGGCATAACGTCGAAGATGGGCTGGGTTAGTGACAAATCAAAGGATAAAATTCCGTACACAGCGATCGATGGTACGCATGATGACCGTTCCTCCAATAATCCTTCCGGAGGCATTGATGATGGAATTAATTGGTGGACGAACGGTTTCTGGGGCGGCATGATGTGGCTGATGTATCACGAGACGGGCAACGAAAAATATAAGGAAATTGCCGTCATATCCGAATTCAAGCTGGACCAGTGCTTCGAGCTGTTTTACGGTCTGCATCATGACGTCGGGTTTATGTGGCTGACCACTAGTGTAGCGAATTATAAAGTAACCGGAAATCAGGAGTCTCGTAAAAGAGCGCTTCATGCTGCCAATCTGCTGGCCGGACGCTTCAATCTGGCGGGCGGGTTTATCCGCGCGTGGAACGACTTGCCTTCCAATGACACAAGGGGCTGGGCAATTATCGACTGCTTGTTCAACTTGCCGCTCTTATATTGGGCGACAGAGGAGACAGGGGATCCGCGGTTCAAGCAAATTGCGATGAAGCATGCGGATACAGCTATGACAGCTTTTGTCCGGCCGGATGGTTCGGTGAACCATATTGTTGAATTCGACCCGTTCCAAGGCGGTATCGTCCGCACATATGGCGGTCAGGGCTACGGGGAGGGTTCATCATGGACGAGGGGACAGGCGTGGGCGCTTTATGGCTATATGCTGAGCTATATGCATACCGGCAAATCCGAATATTTGGAGACGGCGAAACGGGTCGCTCATTACTTCATGGCTCATATACCGGAGGATGGCATCATTCCCGTTGATTTCCGTCAGCCGCAGGAGCCGAAGCGGGAGGACGATACGGCAGCCGCGATTGCTGCTTGCGGCTTTATCGAGATTGCCAAAGCCGTCGGAGAATACGAGCAACGAAGTTATATCAATGCGGCGCTCAAGCTTATGAAAGCTCTCGAAGCGCGGAGCGATTGGACGGAGCGCAGCGATGCCTTAATTCAAAATGGCTCCGCCGCTTATCGCGCAGCCCGACATCATCATCCGATTATTTATGGAGACTATTTCTTTATGGAAGCCGTTTTCAAGCTGAAGGGCAGCGATCTTAATCTCTGGTAATCCGAAGGATGAAACGGAGGGACGGTTATGAAGAAGATGTTCGAAGCGGTCGTGTTCGGGGGAGCCAAGCTTTATTGGGATTACCGTCTGCATAACACGGACCACTACAAGGGCTATTATCATTGGCACCAATGCTGCGAAATTATATATGTCCATGAAGGCGCGGGACTGGTTGTTGTTGGAGGAGAGACGTTTCCAATCCGTCCGGGTATGCTGTTCTTCTTCCGACCGTATCAATTGCACCATGTATATGCGAATGTTAGCCCGGAGCAGCCTTATACGCGTACCATATTCCACTTCGATCCGCAGCTTATCGATGAATCGCTTCGGCCATTCATAAAGAGACATTCTTTATTTACTTCGTTGTGGCGGGGTCAGAATCAGGCTCAGGCCTTTGATCTTTCATCGTGCCAAGCGGTCATTGAACGCAATTATGAGGATTATCAAAAGTCGAGAAACAACGGTAAGGGCGAGGACGTTGAAGAAATAACAGTAATGATTCTCCGCATCCTCGACTGCATGATCCGAAGCTATTCTACAGAGATGAAGGGGCCTGCCTGGGCGAGCGAACGGAGGTCTGCGGGTTATGCCCAGTAAGCAATGCAATGGATTGATGAACATTATCAGGATAGCTTTCATCTGGATGATCTTGCAGAAGCCTTGCATATTTCGAAATTTTATTTATCCAAGCTGTTTCACGAAGAAACGGGCAGCACGCTGAAGGAATATATTACGGCCAAGCGCATGAGACATGCGTGCAGATTACTGGAGACGACTACCAAATCGGTCGAAATGATAGGCAACGAGGTCGGAGTTCCAAATGCCTCTTACTTTGTTCAAGTGTTCAAGCAAGAAGTCGGTACGACACCGCTTAAATACCGGACGGGATTTATTCAATCGATGAAGGGCAAGGGGGTTGCGAAATGAATCGAGCGGTAACGTATGTCGCGCCGAAAGGGGCTGCGCTGCGCGGTGATTACGAGGTGAAGGTAAGGGTGCCGGGAGGCGAGTGGCAAGATGTATCGGTCTATGAAGTACGCGTGGATATGCATAATGTGCGAGAGGCTTCCATGGCCTATTTCGATATGGAGGGCTCCGTTCAAGTAACGGTAAAAGTTCGGCATAAGGAGCCGAGGGAAGTTGTGATCCGTCCGTTATCTTATACGGTTCCCTTCACAGTCGAAGGCGACACCATTCAGTTTACGCTGGATCAGCCGCGGAAGCTATCTATCGAGTGTGACGGAGATCGCTTCGGCAACCTGCACTTATTCGCGAACTCGACTGAAACGGATGCGCCGAATCCCGATGGTCCGAACGTTGCGCTGATACGGCCGGGCATTCATCGTCTGCCGGATCTCCTTGAGCGTATCTCTTCGCTCGACACCCTTTATTTTATGCCGGGCATGCATTACATAGAGGAAACGGTGCTGCCGATCCCTTCCGGCAAAACGGTCTATATCGCCGGCGGTGCAGTCGTCGCGGGTTCGCTGATATGCGATCATGTGCAGGATGTCGCGATCAAGGGGCGGGGGCTGCTTTACTTGGCGGATTTTCACCGGTTCTCGGCATTCCGGGGCGTTCGCATCGTATTCTCCGAAAACATCTCCGTCGAAGGCATTACGGTCGTTGATCCGCCGCATTACAGCATCTTTGTCGGAAAGTCGCGCGGCATCTTGATTCGCAATTTCAAGGCATTTAGCACGCGGGGCTGGTCGGACGGCATCGATATGATGTCGAGCGAGAATATTGATATCGACGATGTGTTTATGCGGAATTCGGATGATTGCATCGCGGTGTATGGATCGCGTTGGGATTTCTACGGCGATACACGACATGTGACGGTGAAGAATTCGATTCTTTGGGCGGACGTCGCGCACGCGATCATGATCGGGACGCATGGCGATCATCATCGAGCCGGCGATACGCTTGAAGCGCTTCGTTTCGAGAATATCGATATTCTCGAGCATCACGAGCCGCAGCCGAACTATTGGGGCGCTATGGCGATCAACGCAGGTGATAGAAATACGATTCGGAACGTCGTATTTGAGGATATAAGGGTAGAGGCGATTGAGATGGGGCAATTGTTCGACGTCCGCGTGGTCCATAACAAGGACTATAATCCGACGCCTGGCCAGCGTATCGAAAATGTTGTTTTTCGCAACATTCAGTATGCGGGCGGCACGCCGAACCCCTCCCGTATTTACGGTTTTGATGAAGAGCGCGTCATAGACGGAATGTTAATCGATAACCTGCGGGTCGGAGGCGAAAGAGTAGAGTCGCTAAACCATCCGACGCTCGATGTGAATGAACACACGCGCAACATCACTATTATAAAGTGACTAACGCGAATATGTTTGGGGGAGTAGACATGGGAGATAAGGGACAAGGAGTGCTTACAATGTTTCCTTTAAGGCTGAGGACCCGAAAGTATTCCTTGGCGAATATGCTTCCTGGGGCAACAGGTACTATAATGCGCTCGTCGAAGCAGCTTTCATGACGGTCAACGGGCATACCTGTTAGCTGTGCAGATGCATTGTGCAAGTTGCAGCGAAATTAAAGGAGAAGAGCTGCCCTGCTCCAGGGTGATCGAGGTGGGATATATAGGTGAGAAGAGCCTGCGGGACCAACGTTCTGCAGGCTTTTCTATTTTTAATAGAACACCAATAAATGAACATTTTCTCGCATCGTTTTGGCATTATGGTTGTTTGAATACAGCTACAATAAGGCTTGTAAGGGCTTTCTTAGTAGCACATAACACAAATCATCAACTCGCCTAGATAGCAGGAAGGAAGTGGAGCTGTGAGCGATTCAACTACGAGTATCGTGAATATCGCGCAAAATGAAAACGGTACCGTATTAAAAAAGACGCCGAAGTGGAAGCACACCTGGAAGGAATATAAGAGAAACAAATACTTGTTTCTTATGCTCTTCCCGATACTTGTGTGGTACGGCATCTTTCATTACGGGCCAATGTACGGCGTTCAGCTGGCATTTAAAGATTTCAGTCCGGTCAAAGGAATATGGGGAAGTGCTTGGGTGGGCTTCGAGCATTTTAAGTTTCTATTCTACCAATCGCCCGATTTCGCGAGGATATTCCGGAACACGATTTTGATTAGTCTCTACAACATTGTGTTCGGCTTCCCGGCACCGATTATTCTAGCGCTTATGCTGAATGAGGTGCGTTCTAAGCTGTTCAAGCGGGTAGCGCAGTCGATCTCTTATATCCCGCATTTTTTCTCTTGGGTTATTCTGTCGGGTATCGTTATCGTCATGCTGTCACCATCCGAAGGGCCAGTTAACTACATTATTAAGCTGTTTGGCGGCGAGCCGATATACTTTCTTGCGAATACAGATTATTTCCGGCCGACACTCGTTATCACAAACATATGGAAAGAAATCGGTTGGGGAACGATCATTTACTTGGCGGCGTTATCGGGCATCGACCCGACCTTGTATGAGGCGGCCACGATCGACGGGGCGAACAGGTGGCAAAGGATTCGGAATATTACGATACCTTCGATCCTGCCAGTTGTATCCATCATGTTCATCCTATCGCTTGGCGGTATTTTGAATGCGGGCTTCGACCAGATCTTCAACTTATACAGCCCAGCTGTCTACGAGGTCGCCGACGTCATCGATACCTATGTCTATCGAGCCGGTATCCAGCAATCACAATTCGGACTTACAACCGCAGTAGGATTATTCAAAAATGTCATTGGCATTGCGCTCGTGCTCGGTACGAACTATGTCATGAAACGAATGGGTCAAGAAGGGGTTCTATAATTGCAGAATGAACCGACCTAAGAGGAGATGAACCGCAATGAAAATTTCAATAGGCGAACATATATTCCAAGCCATTCTGATCATCTTGATTTCGTTACTTTGTCTTGCGACGATTTATCCGTTTCTTCATATCACATCCTTGTCGTTCAGCAGTCCGAGCGAGGCAAGCCGGTTCGGTTTTCACCTATATCCGAAAGAAATTGATTTCTTTGCCTGGAACCAAGTCTTGAGCCAGACGAAGATATGGACCGGCTTCGGCAACTCGGTATTCCGTACCGTTGTAGGGACGGTGCTCACCCTAATAGCCATGTCGCTATGCGCCTACCCGCTGTCGCGCAAATATTTGCCTCACCGCAGCTTCTATACGATGATCATTTTGTTCACGATGTTCTTCGGCGGCGGCATTATTCCAAGCTTCTTGCTGATCAAATGGCTGGGACTGATGAATGACGTATGGGTCTACATTATGCCAGGTTTAGTGTCAACGTTCTCCATGCTGGTTCTTCGTAATTTCTTCATGGGGATACCGGCGGAGCTTGAAGAGTCGGCCAAGATCGACGGGGCGAACGACATCCGTATTCTGTTCACCATCATCCTGCCATTATCGAAGCCGGTGCTTGCAACGCTCGCGTTATGGTCAGCGGTCGGACACTGGAACTCCTGGTTCGATGCAGTTCTCTATATAACGGATCAGGATAAACAGGTGCTGCAATTCTTCCTCCGGGAGATTGTCATTACGAATACGGACGCCGAAACTTTCGGACGGACGGTCGTAGGGAATCTCGAATATGCGAATGCCATCAAAGCGGCTACCATCATGTTCGCGGCACTGCCCATCCTGATTGTGTACCCGTTCCTGCAGAAATACTTCGTCAAAGGAACGATGATTGGTTCTCTGAAAGGATAATCGTTATAACCGGGCGGCTATCCGCCGCCTGATTATATAATGCTTTAACTTACTAAAGGGAGGTTCACAAGAAATGAAACAGTGGAAAAAGATCAGCTTAGTTCTAGCGCTTGCCGTATCCGTATTTGCGGCAGGATGCTCGAATAACTCGAATTCGCCTTCGAACCAAGGTGCGAAAGCGACGAATTCTTCATCAAAAGCTCCTGACACCGAGGTAGCGGAAAAGCCTATCGTTATTGCAACAAACGCATCAACATGGGAAATCCCGACGAACGATGACAACCCAACGCAGAAGTGGCTGGAAGAACGCTACAATGTGAAATTCGTTAACATGAGAGGGACAGACGAGAACTATAAGGTCACGATCGCATCCGGCGAAATCCCGGACATTTTCCCGCATAATATTACAGAAACAGATATGACAAACTGGGCTAGACAAGGCGTAATCGCGCAAGTTGACATCGATGAGATCAAAACATATATGCCTACCTATACCGCTCATATCGAAGAAGTTGATCCGAACGCTTGGAACATCGGCATTATTGACGGCAAAAACTACGGCGTACCAAGAATTTGGCTGAATGGCGCATATGGCTTTGTACCGACTTACAACGGCGAGTGGCTGGAAGCGATCGGTTATTCCGCGCCTCCAAAGACGCTTGAAGAGCTGCAGGACGTTCTGACGAAATTTCGCAATAATGATCCTGATAAAAACAACCAAAAAGATACGTACGGTATCAGCGGCAGAGGCAAAGACGTGCGTGTACAGCTCTTTAACTCGATTTATGCGGCATATGGCATCAATCCGTATCACTTCAAGCTGGCAGCAGACGGCAATGTAACTTGGGGCGGTATTACAGATGAGGCAAAAGCCGCTTTGAAGCTGCTGAACCAATGGTATAAGGATGAACTGATCGATCCGGAATTTATGACGGATGACGGCGGATTGCTTGAACAGAAGTGGTCCAGCAAGAAGATCGGCTACATCGATCATAAAATGTATCATCACCTCTTTGGCGCTCTTAAAGGGAACGAAGAAAACGGTATTACAGCCGTTTACGGCCAAGGCATAGTAGGTCCGGCAGGCAAGTCGATCGTCATGTCGAACGGTCCTCTGCAGGTTCCGCTTATGTTCGGTAAACAAGTGGAGAAAGACGATGCCAAACGTATCCGTATCCTGCAAATGCTTGAAGATCTTGCAACGAAAGACGAAGTATATCTGCGCACCGTATTCGGCGTGGAAGGCGAATCTTACGATCTTGTAGACGGCGTTCCTGTCATGAAAGAAGAGTTCATTGCGACTGCTGACCCGGCGCGCGAAATGGGTATAGGCGGCTTCTACAATCCGCTGATCGAACGCGACACGGGTACTTGGAAGTTCCACTTCACAGCCGACAAAATGGCCTTCCGTGATACCGTGAACGCGGGACTTGAAACAACAAGCGACATTCTTGGTCCGACAGCTATGGATACAAAAGGAAAATACATGGCAACTCTGACAACGCTGCAGGATGAATTCTATATTAAAGCGATTATCGGCAAAGATGATATTGACAAGACTTTCGAGGACTTTAAAAATCAATGGCTCAAATCCGGCGGTAAGGAACTTCTGGAAGAAGCGACGAAGATATACAAAGATCGCGAAGCAGCGAAATAGACAAATGAAGGCATAATAAACCAAGAACAACACTTGCGAAGAGGGCTGTGAAGATAACCGTTATCTGTCCAGATGAGGGTTCATCGGAAGCAGCCTTCTTTTTTAGGAAGGGAGAAGGTCCTATGAATAATTTGGTAGCCGCATGCGTGTCTTATGCCGCTCCTGAAGGGGCAGTCGGCCATACAGACTTTTCGGTAAAGGTGAGAGCGGTTGGCGGGGAATGGCATAATCTGTTCACCTATCAGGTCCGAGTCGATATGCATGATGTGCGGGAGGCGTCGATGGCAACGTTTGATTTTGAAGGCTGCGTCGAAGTGGAGATTACGTACAATCGAGAACCTCTCCGGGAAGCAAAAATCCGTCCGCTGGCACGCCATAGCGGCTATTCGGCAGAGGGAAATACGATAAGCTTTCGGCTCGACCGTCCATGTCACCTAAGCATTGAAGTAAATGGCGACCGGTTTCACAATTTGCATCTGTTCTCAAACTCGTTCGAAGAGGCCGCGCCGGATCCGGAGTCTTCCGATGTATGGGTTATCGAACCTGGTCATTATGCCGTTAACGAGAAAGTGAAGCATCGTCAAGAGAGCACGATTTATTTTGGCCCGGGAATGCACCAGTTTGAGGATGGACTGTTCATGGTGCCTTCGAACAAGACGATCTATCTCGCTGGAGGCGCAGTCATCGTTGGTTCGCTTATATGCGAGCATGTGGAGAACGTTCAAATAAGGGGCAGGGGCATTATTTATTTGCGTGATATTGAGAAGACGACCTACTGGCGCTCCGTACAAATCGATTTCTCCCGCAATATTACGGTGGAAGATATCATCTCCATTGATCCTCCGCACTACAGCATTCATCTGGGGCAATCGGAGAATGTTCATATACGTAACTTTAAGTCGTTCAGCACGCGCGGGTGGTGTGACGGAATTGATATGATGTCTTGCAGGAACGTGAACATCGAAGACGTATTCCTTCGCACTTCTGACGACTGTATCGCCATATACGGAAGCCGCGGCAATTTTAAAGGCGATACCCGTAATGTGCGCGTGAGCGGCGCTGTACTTTGGGCGGACGTCGCGCATCCGATAATGATCGGCGTTCATGGCGACCATGAAGGAGATGGGGATGTAATCGAAAATATTTCCTTTCATAATATCGATATTCTGGAGCATCATGAGCCGCAGGATGGTTACTGGGGCTGTATGGCGATCAATGCCGGGGACAAAAACACGGTACGCCATGTGACGTTCTGCGATATCCGCGTCGAGCAGTTCGAGTTAGGAAGACTTATCGATATTCGGGTGTTCTGGAATGAGAGGTATAATCCGCATCCCGGCAACCGCGTTGAGCATATCTATTTCGAAAATATTTCGTTCCAAGGCGACTGCCCGAATCCATCGGTGATTGCCGGTTATGACGCCGAACGTACCGTGTCCCATGTACATTTCCGCAATCTTCAACTAAACGGCCGGGTGGTCACAAGCGCGGAGGCAGGGCAATTTATTTGTAATGAATATCAGAATAACGTCACTTTCGAGTAAATCTCGTATGAAGCCGACTACGATATAGGGCTGAGAATGACTGATGAAGGCTAGTTTCAACTTCACGCCGCCCGCGATTGGCTATCCAGAATGGAATATCAATCCAGATATCTTGCAATATACCAATGTGAAATATCCTGAGCATATTAGATTTGGAAGGGAGTTCCTCCATGATTTATAACCCTATTATTACCGGATTTAACCCGGATCCGTCCTTTATTCGGGTAGGCGACGATTATTATATTGCAACCTCAACCTTCGAATGGTTTCCAGGCGTTCAGATTCATCATTCTAGGGATCTGGTGCATTGGCGACTGCTAACGCATGTGCTTACCGATGTCTCGCTGCTGGATTTGAAGGGCATACCGAGTTCGGGAGGCATCTGGGCGCCTCATCTTTCCTATCACGACGGCGTGTTCTATCTTGTATACACGATCATGCGGTCAAGAAGAAGCGTATACAAGGATTTGCGCAACTATGTGGTCACTTCAACCAGTATTAGGGGACCATGGTCGAGTCCCGTTTATCTGAATGGCAGCGGATTCGATCCTTTTCTGTTCCATGATGACGACGGCAGAAAATGGCTGTTCAACATGCGCTGGGATTTCAGAGCGAATAAGAAACGGTTCAGCGGCATCTTGATGCAGGAATATGATGTGGCGAAGCAAACGATGACAGGGCCAGTGAAGGTTGTATATGAGGGCACGGACCTCGGCGTAACCGAAGGCCCACAGCTGTTCAAGCGCGGCGGCTATTATTACATGCTGGTGGCAGAAGGCGGGACGGGCATTAACCATGCGGCTACGCTCGCGCGGTCGAGACAGCTTGACGGACCGTATGAAACCGATCCGGAGTATCCGCTTCTCACGACGAGGGGAAATCCGGAGTATCCGCTGCAAAATGCGGGTCACGGCGCGCTTGTCGAGACGCAAGCAGGCGACTGGTATATGGCGCATATTTGCATCCGCCCGTTCAAAGGCACGCATCTCAATCCGATGGGGAGAGAAACCTCCCTGCAGAAATGCGTCTGGACGGATGACGGCTGGCTGCGGCTGGCACATGGAGGACGTCTGCCGGCATTACAACTGGAAGCTCCTCCGCTAGAGCTGCATCCGTTCGATCCGGAGCCAGCGCGTACAGACTTCAGTGCAGGCCGGCTGCCCGTTCACTTCCAAAGCTTAAGAGTCCCTATAGACAGCTCCTGGCTTAGCTTATCCGAGAGACCGGGTTATCTCAGACTGAAAGGCCGAGACTCGTTAGCGTCCTGGCAGGAGCAGAGTATGATCGCACGTCGGCTGCAGCATTATACCTGCACAGTGGAAACGTGTATGGAATACGATCCGGAGTATTTCACGCAAATGGCGGGATTGGTCTTCTATTACGATGAATCCGATTATTACTACTTGAGGGTCACTTACGACGAGGCTATCGGCAAGAAGCTCGGTGTCACGCTGAGCGATATAGGACAATACAAGGAATGTTCTGATCAGGAGACCGTGATTAACAATTGGAGCAAAATCTTCTTAAAGGCTCAGGTCCATGACCGCGAGCTGCAATTTTACGCGTCGCCGGATGGGGTGGACTGGAACGCGATCGGTCCCATCCTCGATATGGGCTCGCTTTCGGACGAATACGGCGGAAAGCTCGGATTTACGGGGACCTTCATCGGGCTATGCGCGCAGGACATGAACGGCACGTTGAAGCACGTCGATTATGAATACTTTTTATATGAAGGAACGAAATGAACGGAATGAACGGAATGAAGGGGACCAATTGCGCCCTAGATCCAGAAAAGATGTTCATGACCGTCCAGCTTGATCCATTAAAATGCTGAACAAGCAATCGCATGAGTTCAACAATCTACAAGTGCCAAGAAATGAACATTTCCAAGCATGGATTCACCATTTCTGCCGAGCTGTTGCGGTTAGAATGGGGGGGACGGCATGGAGATTCACATCAATCAGCGAGGAGGCCGTTCAAGCACAGTGACATTTTCATTAATGGAGGTGAAATTTGCGGGGCAACATGAAAGCGATTGCATAAAGAAGGTGTTTTCACTCTGTTCAATCGAACTTGCAACGGGAGGAAAAAAATCAATGCAGAATCGCCTAAAAAACTTTACAAAGCAAATGGCAAGGGTGTTATCTGGTTTTTTGGTCATGTCGATGGCCATGCAAGCGATCGGCTTTACTTCCGGCTCAGCTGTCGTACAAGCGGCAGAGGCGACGCCAGATAACGGCTATCTGGATCACGTTATATTCGGCAATACCGCTTCTGAAAGCGCTCACGTGTTCGATGGGGACGATACGAGCGTCATTACTGGCTTATTCGGGGAGACGGCGCGAATTTCGAATCCGAAGGTGCCAGCCGAGGGAACGGGCGGTGACCTGACATTTACGATGAAGGTTGATCCGTATCTTCGCAATTATTTTACGTTGAAATTTTCGGGCGAAGAATCGTCTTCCGTTACGATGGTTAATATTAGCGGCGAGCAGGTCGGCTATGTCAGCAACGGGGACTACGAAACGATTAACAAAGGCTGGATGCTGCCGAACCGCTTCTTATACAACACCATCATGCTCCCGCTGGAATCGACCTACGGGAAAGAAACGGTCGAGATTACGATCCGATCGTTAAATCCATGGGGTAATATGACTGCGAGCTCCAGAGGCTACTATAAAGCCTATACCCATACGCAGGCCTATATCAACGTGGACGGGGAGAAGCAAGGCTATAAACTGAAGCCGGGCCAGACTCCCGATACGATGGTTGTGCCGGATCTGACGGATGCGGAGAAACAGACGCTGGTCGACACTTATATGCAGGATCAGGTGAACCTGTTCAACTCTTTGTCGTCAAAGGTGGATGGAAGCGCCGGCGGCAAAATGTCGATCATCCGCTACCAGGATGAACTGATGTTCTATGCGAGCGCGCTGAAGTACAGCTGGTCTCCGGCTAAGACGCCGGAGCAGAAGAAGGCGGCGCTCGAGCGCATTTTCAAAACAATCGATAACCATGTCAAAGATTATTATGGAAATACTAGACTAGTGCTGCGCGGCGGACACCAGGGCGACTGGGGCGGATACTATGGCGCGCTGGGCGAAGCGCTGTACATCGCGGAGAGCTTGATCAAGGACGATGCGCTCTATGGTGAAGAGGCGTTTAACGCTTACCTGGATCAGCCTTTTGTAACAGGAACCGTCGAGGGAGAATTTTCACTGGCGGGCGTGGACTGGAACGGTGAAGAGCTGACACGGCGCGAGGCGTGGGAGCGGGTGCTGAAGGCGAACTTTGACTTTGCCCGTACGCGGCTTTCGTATATTTATAATCAAGTGTACTACACGTATGTCGGCGCTTGGGAAGCGCATGAGGGACTGCGAATGATCGATTCGAGCTTCTATGAAGGGCCGGAGCGCAGCCAACAAATTCTTCTGGAATCGCTCGGCATCCAGCCGTTCTTGGGTGAGGAGGTATTGGTCGGTCCGGATGGAGAAGAACTGGATTTGTACCATTCCTTATTCTTGCATGACGGTTCTGCAGTGTTCACGGACGATTTCACCCATATTGTCGGCAAAGGTCTCGCGAAGAGCAAGCTGGACGAGAATGGCAATGTCGTGAGAAGGCTGCCTTACGGCGAGCATTTTACCGGCTTGACGGAAGCGGGACTGACAAGGGAGAACGGCTTCGTCGCCAACTACGGCGAGGCTGCCAACTATCTTGTGACGTACTATTATAAGACGCTCGGCCATGCCGGCGAAGAAGAGATGAATGACGAAATTCTGAAAGCAGCGCTTCGTTCAATCCATGCTCGAGGCTTTGTCCGATATACGATGCTGGACGGCAACGGAAAGCGGGTCATGGTGACGGAAGCCGTTACTGATGAACGGAACAGCGGTCTGCCCGGATTCGCCGCTTATGGAGGAAGAATCGGCCTTGGCATGGGCTTGCAGTTCGCTTCGCTAGAGAAGGCGATGGCGGATAACGAGGAGCGCTACAACGGTCCGGAGTGGGATGATTATTGGCATTATGCACGTGAGGCTGTCGGCTTCGTGCAGCAGCAGCTTGCGGACCGTCAACTGATGCATACGAAGGACTTCGGTCATCGCGGCTCGATGAGCGGCATGGACTACCGTCTGAAGGAGACGTATAACTATGTGACGGCAGACCGCGCCAATTACGAACGTTACGGCGGCAGCGTAATGGCAGGTGTCGTTATGCCGCAGACGGATTTCGATTACTACACGCCGGAGGAAATCGCCGCTCTTGTCGTCAATCCGGAGGACTATGAGCAGCTGGCATTTGCGGATATCGACAATATTTATGTCTCGCTAAGGGACGGAGATTTCCGGATGTTCGGCACGATGTTTTATAAGAACCGCGGCGTGACAAGCAACGGAAGGCTTCATGTGATGACGGACCAGTACGATCGCGTTGTTCAGATCGCCACGAATAACATTTTCCAATACGAGGATTATTATTTGCGGGCGGACAACATCGACTGGGACTTCCAGTCTAACCGCGGCAACAACTGGGGATCCCCGCAGGTGCTTGTCGGCGAACCTTCCCCTATTTCGTACCAGCCGGGTGTCGGCGAGGTGAACAGGGAAAATTTCGAGGCGGATACGCCGTATTCGGGTTACCCTGAGCTGAGCACATCGAGATATGGGCAGTATTTGATCATCTTTAATACAACACGTGACGACTATGGAAATGAACGGACCTTCGACGTCGAATTGCCTGCTGATTTCGCTGCCAGCACGGTGCTTGATCTCGTATCGGGCGAGCATGTTCCGGTCGTGAACGGCAAAGTGGCCATCGCGTCAAAAACAGCGATGGTGCTGAAGCTGACGTCTGCAATCGAAGTCGCGCCAAAGCCTTCGCATGTTGATTTCGTTCATGCGGTTGCCGGCAACGGCTACGCGGGTATCTCCTGGAAGCTGACGTCCGGCGGCGATTCGTACATCGTTAAACGCTCGGATACCGAGAATGGCGAGTACACTACGATCGCAACTGGCGTTACAGGCAATTATTATAAGGACACCGAGGTGGACAACGGTAATGTGTACTACTATAAAGTGATTGCTGTTAACGAACATGGCGAGGGTTGGGAATCGTGGCGAGCTAAGCTAGACCTGACAGCACCTGCTTCCAACATCGCGGACGCAGCATGGAGAGATGACAGGATCGGCGGAACATCGGGGAGCGCAGCAATCAACGGTTCGACGATTACGATCACGGGGGCGAGCGGAATCGGTCTTGGCGAGGGCGATGATTACAAAGTGGCGGAACGGGATATTATTGACTCGCTCCACTTTGTGAATCAGGCGACGTTCGGCAACAGCTCAATCAGCGCTAAGCTTGACAGCACATCAGGCGCGGCAAGCGGACTTATGCTGCGCGACCGTCTGTCAGCTGACAAATCACGCTATGTGTATTTCGGGGCTGACGAGAACGGCGAGCTTGTCCTGCAGACCCGGACGAGAAACTCGTTCCACCATTGGTGGGATGTCACCGCAAGTCCTTTTAATGCTAATATTGAAGGCTATACCGCGGCGGAATATCCGTATGTGAAGCTTATGAGGGATCATGATTCGCAGACCGTCTATGCGTTCGTGTCCAAGGATGGCGGGAACTGGACTTATGTAACGAAATTGTCCGTTCTGCTTCCGCACACGTACTATACCGGTGTTGTCGCGTCCGACTCGGCTCAATTCAGTGAAGTGGCCGTTCTGGAAATAGCGAAGGGCAGCCTGTCTCCGTTTATCGTCAAGGAGAAGGAGCAGGTCACCCTGCACTGGAATAAACCGAAGCAGGCTTCCTGGTTCAATGTCTACCGCACATATGACGAAGAAGCGGGCAAGTCCGATCCGGAATTTAAGCTAGGCACAACCGAGCTCGAGGAAGACTCCCCGTGGGAAGAGGCCGTCATCGGCACCGCCGCGTTGTCCTATCAGCAATCTGGCTTCCGTTATGGCGGGGTGCATTATAAGGTCATGGCCGTGCACGGCGACGGGGCCTTGCAGCCGTTATCGGGAACGGTGTCCGTCTATACGGAAGCGATCGAGACGGTACTGGAGGAAGCGGAAGGTCTCCCGGCTGCGGATTATACAAAGCTGAGCTATCATCTGTTCCTCGAAGAGCTGGAACGCGTTAAGACGGAGATGACGAACTCTGCTGCAGACGAGGAAGCCCTTATTAACGCCATATATGACGCCAAAAATCTGCTCGTATCGGTGCGGACCTTGTTGGCGAAAATCGAGGTAGAGCCGTCGATGGCAAGGGCGTCCGAACGGTTCTGGCAGAATGATTCGATCACCGAAGAGCAAAACGCCTGGTATTTGTTCGACGGGGACCCTAACACGATAGCCCACACAAGGTCGGCGACGAGCTGGGTGGACATCGAATTTGGCGAGAACAATGAACAGGTCATCGACACCTTCCGTTATTTGCCTAGGAGAACGCATGTAAACCGTGTAAACGGCACTATTTTCAGAGGCTCGAATGACGGAGAGAATTGGACTGACCTATACAAGATTCCAAATACGACGGCGTATGACTGGCATTCTGGTGTGAATACCGATGAGACGCCATACCGTTACATCCGAATCTACGACAACCATAGCGGGTATGTCAATTTTGAAGAGATTGAATTCCTGGTGATCCCGACGGATAAGACACTGCTGGGGTATTTGTTAGATGAATCGGCAGCAGCGCTTGAATCCGGCATCTATACGGAGGAAAGCCTGCAGGCACTCGAGCAAGAGCTGGCTGGGGCAACTGCGGTGTACAATAATCTGAAAGCGACGCAGGAAGAGACGGATGCAGCCGATAATTTACTGCTCGCGGTGCTGGATGAGCTGGAATACATCGAAGGCGTTCCAGTGTTTAAGACTCTGACTGATCAGGACGTTGTTGCAGAACAACCGTTATCGTTTAAGGTGGAAGCAGTAAATGCGGACGAAATCGTATATGGCGTACAAGGACTGCCTTCAGGAGCAACGTTTGACGCGGATACCCAAGCCTTTGCTTGGACACCTGCGAAGGAGCAAGGGGGTATTCATACGGTAACGTTCACAGCTGCTTCGGGTGATTTGGTATCATCCCGTTCGGTCAAGATTACGGTAAAGGGTCAACCGATCATCGGTTCGGATACGACGGTAGACGCATTGGCGAAAACAGCCTTCGCTTATGAAGTAGCCGCATCCGACCCATCGGGCTCTGCACTGGTATACAGTGCGGAAAATCTTCCTGCAGGAGCTGTGTTCGACGCATCGAAGGGCATCCTCGCCTGGACGCCGAAGCAATCTGACCTCGGCCTGTATCCGGTGATGTTCACGGTGAGCAACGGCAGCTTCTCCGTAAGTCAAACGGTGAATGTGAACGTCAAGCTAAACCTGCTGTCTGCCGAGGACTATTCGAAAGGCAGTCACTACCTGTATATGAAGGAAGCCGTGAGAATCGAGGCAGCTATGCACGAGCCGGGCGCGGATAAGATGCTGTTGGCCGCACAGCTCGATCAAGCGGAGAGGGCGCTTGTACATTCTTCGCTGTACGGGTTTGAAGGAAGTGCAGACAATACCATCGGAACGAAGCATGGCATCGTCGAAGGACTTGATGTCTATGCGGAAGGCAAGCTTGGCCTGGCGCTTCAGCTGGACGGAAAGGATAACTTTGTAACCTTGCCGTCGAATCATCCGCTAGCCGCATCCGATTCCATTACGATAGCCGCTTGGCTGAATTGGAAGGGCGGCGGCCAGTGGCAGCGCATTTTCGACTTCGGCAATAATACGAATCAGTACATGTTCCTGACGCCGAGATCGGGCAATAATACGCTTCGTTTTGCTATCAAGAACGGCGGAGGCGAGCAAATGGTCGAGACAGCGCAGCTCGCAGAGAACCAGTGGGTGCATGTCGCCGTTACATTAGGCGGCGGTACAGCTAAGCTTTATGTAGACGGCGAGTTGAAATCGACGAATGACAAAATGACACTTAAGCCGAGCGACTTCCGGCCAAGCGTGAACTACATCGGTAAGAGTATGTTTTCAGCAGACGAGCTGTTCGGCGGCATGATTGACGAATTCCGTATTTATAACTACGCGCTTAGCGCGGAGGATGTTCAAGCAGCGATGAACGATACGGGAGCGTTGCCGGTCGACAATACGCTGATTCCAATTCTTCTGGGGGAAGCTAGCGCTATCGATATCGAGCTATACACTGAGGAGAGCCAACTCGCTCTTCAAGAGGCATCGGCTCAGGCTGAGTCGGTATTCGGCAATCCGGAAGCTACGCAGGCCGAGATCGATGCTTCTGTTGCCACTCTGCTCGGGGTTCTGCGTGGACTGGAAGTAAAAGGGGTTTCAGCAACGTTTGTTCCTGCTGTACCAAACGGCAAGAACGGCTGGTACACATCGGAAGTCATAGTAACCCTGTCTCCTGAGGCGATAGCGGAGTATAGCCTGAACGGCGGCGCTTGGACGGCTTACAGTACACCTGTTGTTATAACCGAAGAGGGTATGCATCAGCTGCAGTTCCGCAGTTCTGGCCTTACGGGCGAGGTTGGAAGCCTCGAAGTGAAGGTCGATAAGACGGCTCCGGTTGTTACAATTGCTGGAGAGAATGTGTATACGATCACGCAAGATATCCTCATCTCTTGCAGCACTGCCGACACCGTATCAGGCGTCATTGGCGCTCCTTGTGCTGAGTCGTTGCTGCAATCGAGCGGAGACCTGCTTGGGCTAGGCGAGCATAGCGTTACGGTTACAGCTGAGGATGAAGCGGGCAATCAGTCAACCGTTACGCATACCTTCACGGTGAGGGAGTCTTATGATGTAACGGAGCTAACAGCTGCTATTGATGCGGCTCAAGCCATTCATGATGAAGCGGTGGAAGGCGAAACAGACGGCAGCTATCCTGTCGGCTCCAAAGCCGAATTGCTTGCGGCGATCAGTGCTGCAATTGCGGTAAGAGACAATACGGAATCAACGCAGGCGCAAGTAGATGAGGCATTAGCGTCATTGAACACAGCAGTTTCTGCATTTGAGGCCAAACGGATTGTCATCAATCGTGCGGAGCTGGAGACAGCGATTGCAGCAGCGCAAGCGAAGCATGACGCGGCGGTGGAAGACGGTCAGATCAGCAACTATCCTGCCGGGTCCAAGGCTGAACTGCAAGCGGCGATTGATGCAGCCGCAGCCGTGAAGGATAACGCGGCGGCGACGCAGGCGGAGATCGAGGCGGCAGTAGCGTCATTGAACGAAGCGGTTGCGGCGTTCGATGCGAAGGTTATCAGCGTGAATCGCATAGAGCTGGAATCCGCGATTACAACAGTGCAAGCAAAGCATGACGCAGCGGTGGAGGGCGGTCAGATCGGCAACTATCCTGCAGGGTCCAAAGCTGAGCTGCAAAAGGCCATCGATTCCGCCAAGGCGGTAAGAGATGATGAGGCTTCCACTCAGACGGCGGTCGATGCAGCAATTACTGCTCTGAATGCAGCTGTCATCGCATTCGAAAACAAGAAAATTGTATATATCGAATTGCCGGATTATTCGGGCGGCGGAGTCTCCCAACCCGTACAAGAGACTTATGATGCGGACATCATCCTTGGCGAAGGGAGAACGGAGGGCATTCAAGTAAGACGAACCACCGATTCCAACGGCCGTGTTAGCGATACAATTGATCTGGCGGACATATTGGTTGAGCAAGCGGTGAAGCGGCTGAAAGCGAATGGCGCGAGCCAGCTGGTCATTTCGATACCGGCTTCACGGAAGGCCTATAATGAGCTTGTGATTGGGCTTCCTGCCTCTGCGGCTGCGCAATTTGTATCAGGCGGAATTTCCTTCGTCATTCAGACTCCGGATGCAGAAATGTCACTACCGGCTGCATCGTTCGAGGGTATGGACGAGGCGATGAAGTTCACGATCACGCCAGTCTGGAATACGGAGGATCGCTTGGGCATCGAGCAACGCGCGAATAACGATACCGCAGTTCAAGAGATCACGGGCGGCGGTAAAGTTACGGTAATTGGACAGCCGTTAGATATTGAAACCAACCTGCAGCAGCGTAAAGTGACGCTTATGCTTCCGCTTCCAGACGATGCAGACTTGGAGAATACTGGGGTATATATTGAGCACAGCGATGGAACGCGTGAACTAGTCAAGGGCCGCATCGTGGAGTCCAACAACGAATCTAATACCCGGTACATCGTGTTCGAGGTCAATAAATTCAGTACGTTTGCAATCGTTCATGTAACAGGCTGGTCCGAGCATGAGGATAGTCAGACATTACAACTGCTTAATATGCCATACATGTCCGGTTATGACGGAGGACTGTTCAAGCCGCAAGCCAGCTTAACCCGTGCTCAAATGGCAACGATATTAGACCGTATTATCGAAGGTATGAACGAGACGGACGCGATGCTTTCCTTCACGGATGTTGCGGCATCCCATTGGGCAAGCGAAGCGATTGCCAGGATCGCCGGATTCGGCTTCATGAACGGCTATCCAGATGGCACCTTCCGTCCGGATAAGCCGATTACGCGCGCGGAGATGGCGGCTATTCTGTCACTGCTGCCGGTCCAGACAGGAGAGGACGCACAGGAAGCCGAGAACTTCTCCGACACAGCCGAACATTGGGCACAGGCAGCAATTGCTAAGGCCCGCGCAGCAGGGCTGCTGAACGGTTATCATGACGGATCGTTCCGTCCGGAGCAATCGTTAACCCGTGCTGAGGCTGTTACGATTATAAACAAGCTTATCGGTCGTCAGAGCACCGAAACCGAAGAGCCAATGTTTATAGACGTGCCAGCAACACATTGGGCGTTTGAGGACATTCAGGCCGCGGCTGTAAAGAGTAGTGCTACGAATCAGTAGTGCTGTAAATCAGTAATCATATCTCAAAGTTGTAACTCGGTACTAGAAACATGAACAGGCCCGGACGACCAAGTAAGGTGACCGTAACTGGTAACTTAACTCAATGATTAAGGAGCAGCCTGCCGTTGCGGCAGACTGCTCCTTTTGTCATTTAGCGTTGATTTATTATGTTATGGGGATATCTCGGTAAACGTCGCGTCGGCATTGAACGTAGCCCCAGACCCGCTTTGGGCGTGCAACAGATAGTTGTAATGGCGCAGATAACGGCTCGAATCAGACCATATCTGGTAGGAGGATTTCTGCGGATCTGCCAGTCCTGCTATGCGGCGGAAGGTGGCGTCGTTAGCGAAAGCGGTGGTGTTATCATTCGTGTCGAGCCATACTTCTCCATTAGAACGGACGCGTAAGTAGCGACCAGGGACGTTGACGGATTCTAACGAAACTCCGCTCGAATTAGCCAATCCGGCAACCATCTTAAATTGTGAATCTTGGGCCGGTGATACATTGCCATCTATCCGTGCTCGGTAGTAGCTATGCCGAATGTAACGATCCGGGAAATTATGCGATTGCAAGCTGACATTTACCGATATCGGCTCCAGCCTCCATTGCTGATGATGGCCAAGCGTGTACCTCCATTGATGAATAATGGCTCCGTCTGCGGTAGAGAGGGTGTTAACGTCAGCCGGCTTGTTGCTATGTACCGGCGTGATGCGGTGGTAACCCCCGCCTGTGGGGATAAAAGCAAATTTTTGATTATCCTCATTCGAACTGCTCCCCATTTGGAATAAAGCGCCGTGGTCCTGTGAACCCCCTGTTATATCCAGATAGAGACCGTTGCCCGCATTTTTTACGCTGTACTGGCCTCCGCCAAGATGGGTTATGATCCATTGCTGGCTCGCTCCGCCGCTATATGTCCACTGCCGGATACCGGCACCAGTTGTCATTCCCGAAGCATCGAATGCTTTTCCGCTGTGCCGCGCTAAGAAACGATAGGTGCCGTTTGGAATATTGCCCTCAGGCAGAGCGGCGGTCCCTCCGCTGCCAGCTGGTCTGGTGTAGAGAAGAGTGCCGAAGCCGAGCTGGTCGAAGGTCGATCCATGTGATGTGCTTGGCCCGCCTTCAGGCCGCATCAGCTGTGCCCGCGCGGCTATATTAGGAACGGACAGCCCCTTGCGGTTCGCGTAGTGATTGTAGATCATTTCCCAAATTGGACGCGCTTCGTTACGCCCCGCATTCGATATGACAGTTTGGGTTTGAACGGCTCCATTGGTGCCGGAACCCCATTCGTAAGTTGTGAAGGGCACATCATCACCGTTGTTATATTTAGCGACGTATTCAGCAGCTTTCATGAACCGGTTATCCGCCCATCCATATAAGTCGTCACCTTGATTCCACGCCATTTCGCAAATCACCGCCATTAACCCGATACCAAGCTGGGTATGCGCCTGGTCCCGTCCTGACTCCTGCCACTGTGCAAGCCCGCCTGGATGGAGGAACGGAATCGCGTTATAGATCGAGCCGTTGCCGGCGCCATGCTTGAAGTATTCGATTCCAATATCATAGATATCCCGGCGGTCGGTGAAAATGCCGATCGCAACCGTTGCTGCCATATTGGCCAAATCCCAATTGGCCCAGTAGTTTTGAATATAGGCGTCATTATGGTCAGCGCCATACTCATTGCCGATGAGGAAGCGTTCGACAAGGGGCTTGTAGAAGACATCCAAGAGCATGTTCTGCATTTGCGAAACGTTAAAGCCAGGATAATTACGCATAATTTCAGATACATTTGCCAGCTCATACCCGTAAAGCCCTGAAGCCAAGTAGCGGTCAGCATTACCGGTTACTGTCTTCAGCGTGGAGGACCAAGCGTTCAGAATGTCACGTGCAGTATCCCCGTGAGCTGTATCGCCGGTAATCTTCCAAAGCAAGGCGTTCTGGTAGGCGCGGGCGATATCAATGTAGAGCAAAGAGTAATTTTGACCGCTTCCGCCACGAATAATCGTTTCGGTTGCGCGGGGTGTCCAATTGGCAGACGAAAGCGGACTGTTCACGAGTTGATTGAATCCGTCCAGATAAGGCTGCACGCCATCCTCAACCATCTGCGTCATGCGGTCGAAATCGGCTTGTGTGTGCAGAAGACCAGGATGCATGAACGGCGTTGCCCCGTAGCTCTTTTCCACGGTTGCAAACAGACTTAGAAATAGACCGAGTACGACGGGGAGAACTACAGCTTTCTTCATTTCTTCATTTACCTCCTAAAAATCGGATTTTAAATACCAGTGAACACATATGAATAATATACTTCGCCCCCCTCTCCAACAGTTAGGAAACTTAGGTAAGTAATGCTGCTCACCTGACATTATTGTAATCGCTTTCAATTTTGCCGGAAAGTATATCCGCAAAATCTCGACATTATGAATACAATCCACTGTTTTAATCCATTATTTATGAACAAAATATTGCCCGATTTTTTTGCGCTGTACGGATCTGGCTGAAAAGGGCCACACAAAATGTTGATTTCTGGGGGTGAGAAAAAGCAGCAATATGTCAACATAAAATTTCCTGTTTTCAGCACATTTTTAAGAATAATTTGTATGATCGGGACAGAAGATCCCTATAGAGGAATCGTTTATATTAAGTTAAAATAGATTACAGTGATTATAAATATGAGGTGATAGAGTAATATGGTGAAGGCGCTGCACCCTGCAAGAGCGGTTTGGTTTGTTGTTATTATAATTGCACTTCTCTTGACCTCTTGTTCGGAACACTCGCCAAATCTTTCAATTACGGATAAGACAGCCTCTGAGACACCCATCAACATTATAGAATTGAAAGGGCTTACAATGGGTGCGCCGCCGGCAGGCGGCTTGGATTCGTTTTACAAACGGCTCGATGAGCTGACTATTAACGATTTAGGCATACGAGTCCGGTTTGACTTCGTGCGGTGGGGAGACGAGAAGAACAAAATCAGCCGTGCTATAGCCGCTAAGAAATACGACCTTTACGTAGGCGGCGCTTGGTCGGATTTCATTACATTCGCTGCAAAAAACGCGTTTGCCGATCTTGCTCCATTACTGGATGAAGTTCCTGAGCTGGTTGAGCATTACAAAGGAACGCTGAAGCACGCCGAAATCGACGGCAAGCTATATGGCATTCCGCAATATATTACGCCGGGCGGCGGCAGTGAGGGCATGTTGTACCGGGAAGATTTGCGCAAGCAGTGGGGACTTCCAGAAATCGTCGACTTGGCGACTGCCGAGCAGTATATCTATAAGGCAAAGGAAGCCTACCCAGGAACACCGATGATTAACGATAAGCGCTTCGCAGATAATATATGGTCATTGGTTGCCGGATCTAAGTATTACACCCTTGTTCCGGGCTTTATCGTGGCATCGATCGATGAGCCCTATAAGGCGATAAGCATGTACGATACGCCGGAGTATCGGCAAGTGCTGGAATACGCCAAGAAGTGGTACGAGGACGGTGTTGTTGACGCGAGCATTCTGGCCGCGCCAGAGAATTCGACCAGCAAAACATTGGAACTGATGAAAGTCGATAAGAAGCCGCTTGAATTCAATAATCATTTCGGAGCAGTTAGCTCCGGTTATATCGGCGTATTGAAAGATATACATCCTGAGTTCGAGTACGGCTGGTTCGATTATTTTCTTGGAAACGCACCTAGCTACATGCCGTATTTGGCACCGAATAATATCTCGATGATTTCGGTCGGTGCTCATTCAAGACATTCACAGAAGGCGCTGAAGTTCATTGCCAAAGCGCATACGGATGAAACGTATTACAATTTGCTTATGTACGGTGTAGAAGGAGAGCATTACAAGCTCGACGATGAGAATCGAATTTATTTCGACGGCATTCCAGCAGAAAATCGCAAGCCCGGCTGGACGGGGCTAAATGATGGAACGATGAACCTGCCTGCCAAGTACCCGAAAGAATGGGAAGCCATCATAGATCAGCTGCATGCAGAAGGTAAAAGGCTGGCAGCTCTCGGAGGCGAGAGTCCGTATGGCGGATTCGTGTTTAACAACGCTGCTGTTACCGGGGAGCTTGCGGGCATGGAGAAGGTGAAATCGCAATATATTCAACCGCTTGCAGTTGGTATTGCGAATGATATTGATACCGAGTGGTATAACGCTCGTGAGCAGCTGCAGATCGCCGGAATGAAAACCTACTTGGATGAGCTTCAAAAGCAGCTGGATGCTTTTGCCGAATCGAAATGATGATATGCTGCGGAAAGGAGATGATTAAGGGTGAGATTACTAGTCGCAGATGACGATGATTATACGCGGGAAGGACTTGCAGACGGCATCAATTGGGCGAAATTTGGGATTGACCGGATTTATCAGGCGCGGGATGGAGAAGAAGCACTGCGAATTGCATTATCGCAAAAGCTGGACATTGTGCTCACCGATATCCGGATGCCCCGTCTTAACGGGATTGAATTCGCAGAGAAGCTGGCCGCGGCGTCTCCGGGCAGTAAGCTGTTATTTATGAGCGGTTACATGGAAGTGAATTATTTGCAAAGCGCAATAAGGCTGTCGGCTGTTGATTATATCGAGAAACCGATTCGAATTCAGGAGCTGGAAAAGGCGATTCAGAAAACGGTGGATGCGATCCTGCAATCGAGAATGCAGCATGAAATCGCTGATCAGAAGCTTGAGCTGGAGAGGTACAAGCTGGCCCATATGCTGCGTACGAAAGATGGAAATATCGAGGAGCTCCGGAGACTATGCGGGGAGACAGGATATCCGATTAACAAGTGCTATATGGGTCTCGCTATCCGATTCGGCGAGAAAAGAGCGGAATTGCGAGATCGCATGGCAGAGCTGCAGGACTTCTGGCGGCGTCATGGATACCCATCGATCATGGAGCAGCCCGACAAAGGTATCACGATTGTCATTATAGCGTTTCGACGTCACGAGGAGGAGCGCGTCGAATCGTTAATAGAAGCTCTTCTGCGGCAATTCTCTGATCTGACAATCGGGCTTGGCAGTGTATCTGCCGATTTGAGCGGGATTTCAGAAAGCTGTAAGGCAGCCTTGTCAGCTTTGCAGCGTTCCTTCTTCCATCCACAAATTCGCCGTTTTGCATGCGACAGTTCCAAGACCATGCCCGCTGCTGTGAGGACGGATGGGGTTGTGAATTTTGTCCGTTGCCTAAAGAACGAGCCAGAGAAGCTGCCTTCATGGATAAATGAACTTTGTGACCTTTTAGTCAAGGACGGGACTCAAAGCAAGGAACGCGTAGTGCCGATGTTCTGCTCCTTCGCTCAAGCTATACTTCGGGAAAAGAACGGGATATTGATGGGAGCCAGCCGCGTCTACCAGGTCCGTGATGCAGAGGCCATCTTGGATGAAGCCGAATCGATCGAGGTGATTCGAAGTTATATGTTGGAGCTGTGTGAGGCGTACTTGGAGGAAATCCGAAAGGCATCGCCTTATTCCCGGACTATACGGACCGTAATGGAGTATATTGCAGCCCATTGCGGCAACGCGGATCTCGATATCAGCAGCATTGCCGAGCATCTTCATTTGTCATCCGCGCATCTGGGCACCTTGTTCAAGCAGGAGACAGGGACAACGATTAAACAATATATGAGCGATTACCGGCTGGAGATGGCGAAAAAGCTGATCGGGAACGAAAATTACAAGATGAATGAAATTGCCGAAATATGCGGGTATGCGAGCGCAAGTTATTTTGCGAAGGTATTCAAGGCTGCTACCAATCTGACGCCGATTGAATACAGGAAGTCGCTGCCCCAATGAAGCTGACCAAACGAATTGGCGATCTGTCGTTAAGGAAGAAGCTCATCGCCTTATTGGCCGCTGTAGGCATCGGACCGCTTATCCTTACATTTTTTCAGTCATACGGGGAATTGCGCGATTCCGTTCTAAGCAACCAGCACTATGCAGCCGACTCAAATTTCACGCAATCGCTCGCGATGCTGTCGAGCAAGTTCGCGGATATTGAAGAAATCTCCTCCATGATCATGATTGACGACAATATTAACGCCGTCTTCTCCAGCGATCCAAACAGCTTGGCCGTCTGGGAGCAGCTTGCGATGTTCGAGGAGATAACAGAGTACACGAACATCCTTCAGAACGATTCGGAGTTTGAAGGCATCGTTTACTATATTGACGGCCGTTTTGTCGTAGCTGACGATGATGCCACGATGTACCGCCCTCTCGAGAGTATCAAGGATGAAGCTTGGGCTCAAAAAATATTTAGCCGCGGCGGGGAGTCTGTATGGGTGCTTATTCGGGAGAAGGGCGAACGGACGAATGTCCGTGAGTATTTGACACTGGGGAGAATACTGTGGAGCAGCGATAATTATTCGGAGCCGGTCGGCATCGTGACCATTCGCATGAACTCGGACTTCATCCGGCAGTATCTGACGGCCTCAATCTGGGATCAGCTGGTTTACTTGGAGACCGATGACGGCGAGCTGATCGTGAGCAATCGGGACGATAAGCTGTCATCGATGCGTCTGCCGTCTGGCGAAGAGCAGCAGGACAGGTTCACAGCCATCACACTGCCATCCGGCGACTATCTGGCCCGGAGCATCAAAGTCAGCACGTCAAATCTTTATCTTCGTTCCGTAATCTCGCAGCAAGCATTATCGAAAGATATTAATGATATACGCAATCAAATGCTGGTCACGTATCTGATTATTAGTGTGCTGCTGCTGATTGTAATTTTTCCCGTTACCCGGTCTATTACTTCGCGGATATTCTTGCTCATGAACAAAATGACCCAGGTAAGGCAAGGCAGATTAAGTACGCTGGACATAAAGCCTCGGGAGGATGAAGTGGGGCATCTCATCTCCAGCTACAACTACATGATCAATAGCGTCAGGGAACTGATGGATGAACAATTCAGGCTTGGACAAGAGAAGCTTGGCGCAGAGCTGAAAGCATTGCAATCGCAGATCAACCCGCATTTTCTGTACAATACGCTGGATATGATCGTCTGGATGGCCCAGAAGGACGAGCGCCAAAATTTGCAAGAGGTCGTATACGCACTCTCGGATTACTACAAGTTGATACTGAATAAAGGTAAGGATTTCATTGCCGTAGAGGACGAGCTGCGCATGTGCTCGCACTATATGGAGATTCAGCAGAAGCGGTACAAAGGGCGAATCGTCTACGTCGTCGAGGTTGAAGAGGAGGCGATGGGCTGCCTGCTTCCCAAAATCACGCTGCAGCCGCTTATTGAGAACGCCATTGTGCATGGCATCCTGGAGAGCAAAGCCGGTCATGGAGAAATTAAAATAAAAGGAAGGGTGGAGTACGGCCGCTTGATCATTGAAGTTGAGGACGATGGTCCAGGTATGATGGATATTGCCGACCGCCGGATCGGCTATCTTGGAAGCGGCTACGGGACATCAAATATCGAGAAGCGGCTGGAGCTTTACTTCGGAGAACCGAACGGTATCCGTTTTGCCAGTAGACAGGGTGGATCGGGAACTTGCGTCACGATTAATGTGCCTGTTGTGCGCGGCCAATGAGGAGCGGGGACCTAATGAGCAGGTCCTCCTCTTTTTTTCTTTTCTTTCATCGGAAATTACAAGCAATCTTGTAAAAGTGTGATAGGCTGGAAGCGCCTTCATTGCTACGATATGTATAGTTACAGCAAGGAGGGATGGCAATGAAACGCATGTTTGAACCGGTCGTATTTGGAAGCGCCAATCTGTTCTGGGACTATCGGCTGCATAATACCAGCCATTACAAAGGCTATCAGCATTGGCATCAATGCTGCGAGATATTGTATGTCCATGAAGGGGAAGGGCATGTCGTCATTGGCGGCGAGACATTCCCGCTGCGCCGGGGAACGCTGTTCTTCTTCCAACCTTATCAACTGCACCATGTCTATGCGGAAGTAAGCGCAGGACAGCCCTATACGCGGACGATCGTTCACTTCGACCCGCAGCACATCGAAGCGTTGCTGCAGCCGTTTCCGAAACGCCACCGCCTGTTCACGTCAATCAGGAACGGTCATCATCAGATGCAGGTCTTCGACCTGTCATCGGTCGAGTCAGCCGTCGAAAGCCTATACGAAGACTATCATGTTAAGCGACAGGAAGGCAAAGGAGAAGATTCCGAGGAAATTGCCATGATGGTTCTCCGTTTGCTGGATACTATCATTCACAGCGTCCCTGTCGCAAAGGGGGACACGCTTAAAACGACGGATCGGAGACCGGCTAGCTATGTGCAAGAAGCGATGAGATGGATCGATGAACACTATCAAGAATCGTTCTACCTGGACGATCTCGCCGAGGCTTTGCATTTGTCAAAATTTTATTTGTCGAAGCTATTCCATGAGGGAACAGGCAGCACGCTGAAGGGTTATGTCACCGTTAAGCGTATCCGGCAAGCTTGCAGACTGCTCGAGACAACAGCGAGTTCAGTCGAGTGGATCGGCTCCGAGGTAGGCATACCGAACTCCTCTTACTTCGTACAGCTGTTCAAACAAGAGGTCGGTACGACTCCGCTCAAATATCGGGCAAGTTTTCATCAAACATCTCTTTACAAAGGACAGGCAAAATAGTCTGGCGATTCGAGCCGACAAGTACCAAAAATTGAACATTTTAAAGCAGGGTTTTATCATTTTGCTAATGCGTAGAGGGTGAAGTTGGAAGTAACGGCAATGGAATGCGAGTTTATAACAATTGAGAGGACCGACTGTGATGAGTCGGTCCTCTTTGCAATTGGCACCGAAGTTTGATGTCATGAGGATTCGTCATCAAGTTCGGAGATAACGTCATTGGCATGGGCAACCGGAATCGATAACATAATTTTCATAATCAATTTATTGCTAAATTATCCAGAGGTGGTCGTTCATGCGTGTAATTGTCGGCGGAATTTTGCAGGAGAGCAATACGTTCAGCCCGTCTTCAAGCGATATGGAGAGCTTTCGGAGCCATGTTTTCGTACAGGGCGCGGCGATGGAAACGATGCCAATCGATAATGAAATCAAGGGCTTCTACAAAGCGGCGGCAGAATGCGGCATCACGTGCATTCCTACCTTATTTGGGCAGGCTATTTCGTCAGGTAAGTTCGGAGAGGAAGCGTTCGAGGAATTGAAACGTCTGCTCGAGTTGCAGATTCGTCAAGCAGGGGAATGCGACGGAATTTACTTCGCTTTTCATGGCGCGATGGTGGTGGAAGGCTGCGATGATGCGGAAGGTGAGATGCTCTCGGTCATCCGAAATGCCGTTGGAACTGAAATACCGCTTGTGATATCGCTAGATCTGCATGCCAATGTTACACGTAGGATGATCCGACAGGTCGATGGAATCGCAGGGTACAGGACTTTCCCGCACGTAGACTTCGCTGACACCGGATACCGAGCTGGACAATTGCTGGCTTCGGTCGTGCGCCAAGAGCTTTCACCGAAGCTGGCTTTTGTCAAAATTCCGATGATCGTTCCCGCTGAGAATAGCCAAACGACGCGTGGTCCCTTCGCTGAGCTGTGGAAGGAAGCGGAGCGGGGAGAGATGGCCGGCGATTCCGTCGCGACTTCCTTGTTCCCTGTTCAGCCTTGGCTGGACATCGAGGAATTGGGTTTCTCTATTGTAGTAGTTGGTAAAGATCAGCAAAAAGCTCAAAAGGAAGCTGAGCGGTTAGCAGATTTAGCCTGGGATCTGCGTCATGCTTTTGACATTCGGCTGTATTCGGTAGACGAAGTAGTTCAAATAGCAAGATCCGAACCAGTGGAGGGCCCCATCGTGATATCCGATTCGGCTGATAGTCCTGGAGCTGGAGCGACAGGCGACAGTAATGCTGTACTGAAGCGATTATTGGAGCTTGGGGCGGAGAGTCGACTCTCCTGTATTATGACGATGGTTGACGCGAAGGCTGTTGCTCAGGCGATTGAAGCCGGTGTTGGAAGCAGGACAGAGCTATGTTTGGGATATTCGAATAACGTTCATGGCGGCCGGCCCTTAACGGTTGAAGGGATCGTTAAGCGAATAGGTGACGGCAAGTTCCTTTTTCGGGATGGCTTTGCGAAAAATACAGAAGGCCGCATGGGCAGATGTGTTGTCTTCCAGATCGAAAAAATTTCTATTCTTCTCTCCGAAAAACCAACCTTTACCGGAGATCCGGCGATGTACAGGTCGATGGGGCTGGAGCCTTTGGATCATGAATTGGTTCTGGTCAAATCGGCCAATCAATTCCGCGCAGAGTATGAGAAGCTGTCCCAACATATCTATATTCTGGATACACCCGGCTGCAGTCCTGCAAGGTTATCAACGCTGCCGTTTTCCAAAATAACTCAACCCTATTATCCCTTCGATGATCATTTCAACTGGCGGGGAACATCTGATAAAACCAACTAAGGCGGTGGAAATTCCAATGGATTACATAATGGAGAGGGAAAGTCAAAAGGTACGGAAAATCAGCTTTGAAGGTGATGCGCTGAGAATGGCGATGGACTGGTCGACGGACGATCTGGATAAGGTTCAGGTGCTGGTGGAAAGTACACAAGGATCCAGCCATCCGAGCTCTTACCATCTCGGCGAGCTAGTAGCGGAAATGGAGAAGGGTGTTTATCAACTGGGAGGCAAACCGGCCATATATACAACAACGGACATTTGCGACGGCGTAGCGCAGGCTCATAACGGCATGCATTATTCTTTGCTATCCCGCGATATGATCGCGTCCATGGTGGAAATTCATGCGATGGCGACGCCTTTCGACGCAATGGTGCTGACCTCTGCTGGGGATAAGGCGGTGCCCGCTCATCTCATGGCAATCGCTAGATTGAATATTCCGGCCATACATGTCCCGGGCGGAGCGATGAGCGCAGGCCCTTGCATGCGTTCAAATGAAGAGCTGTGGCATATGAGCGTTGAGGTTGAACGGAACAAGATGACGAAAGAAGCGTTTCAAGCTTTTCAACGGGCATGTTGTCCAACGTGCGGGGCTTGTCAATACATGGGGACGGCGGCGACCATGCAGGCGCTGTCTGAAGCGCTAGGTCTGGCGCTTCCCTGGACGGCGCTTATTCCCGCTACGAACGCGGAAATTAGGCGCGCTGCCCGTGCGGCAGGTCAACAGGTTATGCACCTTGTCCACGCCGGAATTACGCCTTCTCGAATACTGACCCGCAAGGCGTTCGAAAATGCGGTTATGGTGCATGCCGCAATCGGGGGCTCCTTGAATGCGGTTATGCATCTCATCGCCGTGGCCAGGGAGGTCGGTATCGATTTGGACGCGGACACGTTCGACCGAATTCATCGCCGAATTCCCGTATTGGTAGATACGAAAACCGCGGGTCATTACCCGACGGAGCTGTTCTGGTATGCGGGCGGCGTTCCGGCTGTCATGCAGGAGCTGAAGGATGAACTGCATCTCGATGCTTTAACGGTTACCGGACAAACCGTCGGTGATAATTTGAAGGATTTTGCCAAGAACGAAATGACAGGCTTCGCCGAAATGTTCCTGACCAATTACAAGCTGAATCGCCGGGATCTCATTTATTCGATCCGGAAGCCGCTTAAGACGGAAGGCTCGCTCGCCGTGCTCAAAGGCAATCTGGCTCCGGCTGGAAGTACGATCAAGCAGTCGGCAGTCGTTCAAGGGATGAAGGTCCACAAAGGCCCCGCCATCGTGTTCGATTCGGAGAGAGATGCCGTTGATGCATTGTTAGCTGGACGAATATCCCCAGGAGACATTGTAGTTATCCGTTACCAAGGTCCTAAAGCAACTGGGATGCCGGAGATGTTCTTTATGTCAGAGCTGATAGCCTCTGATCCGGTTCTATCCCATACAACCTCGCTAGTGACGGACGGCAGGTTCTCCGGGGCGACGCGCGGACCGTGTATAGGCTATGTTGGACCGGAAGCGCTTGACGGAGGACCGATCGCCGTTATCGAGACGGGAGATATCGTCTTGATCGATTTGCCGAATCGAACGCTCGACATAATCGGTACAGAAGGCGCGGAGAAATCAGCGGATGAAATAGCTATGATCATCAGCGAGCGATTCGAGCGATGGAGCCCGCCGAAGCTCGAACATAAAGGGGTTCTGTTGCAATATACGCGATCAGCGCGTCCGGCTTTAGAGGGCGGATGCAGTGTATGAAGCGGGAGGTAATTCCATGCGGCTAGAAGGTAAAACGGCGATCATAACCGGCGCTTCCCGCTCGATCGGCGCGTCGATCGCTAGAAGGTTTGCCGCCGAAGGGGCTAATGTTGTCGTTAACGACCGGTCTTACCCGGAGCTTGCTAACCGAGTCGTGGAGGACATAAACGACCGCGGGGGAGAGGCGTTTTTCTATCAAGCGGATGTATCCAGAGAAGAAGAAGTGGAGGCTATGGTTGCGGAAGCTTTGAAGCGGTATGGAAAAATCGATATCCTTGTCAACAATGCAGCGATCGATCCAAGGAAAAATTGGCACGAAATTACAGAATCAGAATGGGACAACGTCATGGGAGTGAATGTTAAATCACAATTTCTTTGCGCCAAGGCGGTATTCCCTTCCATGAAGGATCAATGCAGCGGGAAAATCATTAATGTATCTTCCATCACCTTTTTCACCGGTCAAACGAACTTTCTGCATTACGTGGCATCCAAAGGAGCCGTAGTCGGATTGACCCGAGCGTTAGCGCGCGAGGTTGGAGACTTCCAAATTCAAGTGAATTGCATCGCTCCCGGCGCCGTATATACAGAGACAGAGATCGAAAAAGTTGGAGCGGAAGGACTTGCGGGCTTAGACGATTACTTGGCTGAGAGGCAAGCGTTGTCCCGTAGAATGAACGCCTTTGATCTTGAAGGCGTGTTCCTGTTCCTGGCCTCCGAGGACAGCGACTTCGTGACGGGTCAGACGATCCATGTAGATGGCGGCTGGATCATGCACTGAATGACAAGAGTCCCCCAATAACAAAGAAGGAGTGTTCGCAATGAACCATTATGGGAAATCCCGAGCCATGCTTAGCGAATCCGCGTCATACCTGGCTGGCGGGGTAGCCAGCTCGCTGAGATCGGTCATGTCACCGGTTCCGCTGTTTGCTGAATCCGCACGCGGCGTTCGTATCCGGGATGTCGACGGCAATGAATATTTGGATTATTTGTTAGCCTACGGCCCTTTAATTCTTGGGCATTCACACGCGGGGCTGACCGCAAAGATTACTGAGGCAATGAACAAGGGTTACAGTTACGGGTTACAGCATCAAGGCGAGATTGCCTTGGCCAAACGACTGACGGAAATTTTCCCCTGTGCGGAAAAGGTGTCACTTAGCGGCTCCGGCACCGAAGCGGTTATGCTGGCTATTCGGTTATCGCGAGCCTACACGGGAAGACAGAAGGTGATTCGGTTTTCCGGTCATTACCACGGCTGGTCGGATTCTATCTTTACTTCTTTTCCCAGCTCCGGGATGAAGCAGCGCGAAGGGGCAAGCGGAGATGGGAAGGGGAGCCCGGGAACAAACGGACAAAGCTTGAACAGCTTGGAGGATATCGTAGTTCTGCCCTGGAATGATATCGCGGCCCTGGAAGCTGCCTTGTTGGCTTATAAAGATGATATTGCCGCGGTTATTACGGAGCCGATTATGTGCAACTCCGGCTGCATCGCGCCGAAGCCGGGGTATCTGGAGCGAATGAGGGAGCTGACTTACGAATATGGCATCGTGATGATCATGGACGAGGTGATAACCGGATTCAGACTCGCGCTAGGCGGCGCGCAGGAGATCTTCGGGGTCGTTCCGGATCTAGTAACGGTCGGCAAGGCGTTGGGCGGAGGAATCGCAATCAGCGCTGTCGGCGGAAAGCGAGACATTATGAGACTGGTGGATGACGGCGAGGTCAGTATTCTTGGAACCTTGAACGGAAACTGCGTCGCAACGGCAGCCGCCATTACGGTAATCGACCATTTATCCCAAGATGATGGGTCGGTCTATGTCAACATGCGTCAAAACGCTGACACTCTTGTTTCTGGAATACGCGAATTGCTTAGGAAACGGGGGATTGCCGGCGTGATCAATCAAATCGGTCCAGTTTTCCATATGATGTTTACCGATCGGTCAAGCGTTACTGATTTCAGCGAATTTCAAGAAAGGGATGCAGCCAAGTATGCCCGATTCGCTGAAATCATGCTGGAAGAAGGCGTACTCGTTCGTCCGAATGGATTATGGTATATCTGTACTGCCCACGGACCGCAAGATGTGGAGGAAACGCTTCGAGCGGTGGACCGTTCATTGAGGAGGTTATTATGAAATTATTAACATTCATTGAGGAGCAGGAATATCGATTAGGAATCAAAACCGAGCAAGGGATTCTCGATGTCGCGGCAACGGCTGAACAGTTGAATTTGAGGGGTGTACCGTCAACGATGGAAGAGGTCATCGAACAAGGGGAGCTTGGTCTTGCCGCTTTACGCAAGCTTGTCTTAAAAGCATCCAGCGTACCAGGGTTTCCCCGCAGCGTATGGCTGGAAGAAGAAGCGCTGAGATTCGCGCCTTGCATTCCTTCTTCGAACAAGATTATCTGTGTAGGATTAAACTACCGCAGACACGCAGAAGAAACCAATTCTCCGATTCCGCAAACTCCGATCCTGTTCAGCAAATTCAACAATGCACTATCGGCGCATGGCGATGAGATTGAACTGCCTGCGGCTTCCAGCCAAGTCGACTATGAGTGCGAACTGGCTGTTATCATCGGAAATAAAACTAGACAAGTGACGAAAGAGCAAGCGATGAATTACGTATTTGGCTATTGCATCGCCAACGATCTGTCGGCACGAGACTTGCAGATGCAATCCTCGCAGTGGCTGCTGGGGAAAACCTGCGACGGCTTCTCACCGCTTGGACCTTATCTCGTGACGGCCGACGATGTCGAAAATCCGAATGATCTATGGATGAAAACGACAGTAAACGGCGAGGTGCGCCAGAGTTCCCGGACCTCCGATATGATCTTCGCTTGCGAAGAAATCGTCAGTTATATTTCCCGTCATTTCACTTTAATGCCCGGCGATGTGATTCTTACGGGAACACCGGAAGGGGTAGTAATGGGCCGGCCTCCCGAAGATCAGGTTTATCTGCAGCCTGGCGATGTGGTGACGGTCGAAATCGAGAAGCTGGGCACTTTGACGAACCGGATGGTTGCGGAGTCTATTTTATAATATAAGGGCAGACAAATCGGACAGATTGGTCTAGTATTGTATTTAATAGAATAATAGGATAATTTATCTATACGGAACAAGTCCAAGGGGGAGAGCGTAATGAGATATGTCGTCATCGGTGGAAGCGGACATGTCGGGACCTATTTGATTCCCGCGCTGGTTCGTTTGGGGCATGAGGTTATTCAAGTCAGCCGCGGTCTTCATCGGCCGTATCAGGCCGATCCGATTTGGAATGAAGTGCGAACGGTAACCGCGGACCGAACGGCAGAGGAAGCGCAAGGAACCTTCGGCCGGATGATAGCCGAGCTGCAGCCGGATGTGGTGATCGATATGATCTGCTTTAAGCCGGACGGACTTGAGCAGATGATTAAAGCCTTGCATGGTCATATCCAGCATTTTATCAGCTGCGGTACGCTATGGGTGCACGGTCCGAGTGTTACCGTTCCAACGACGGAAGAGCAGCCACGCAAGCCCTTCGGGGAATATGGAATTCTGAAAGCGCAAATTGAAAGCAATTTAATCGATCAATCGAGAAGAAACGGCTTCCCTGCAACCATTCTTCATCCCGGCCACATCGTGGGACCCGGCTGGAATCCCCTGAACCCTGCGGGGCATTTCGATCCGCAAATTTTCACCAAGCTGGCTAAAGGGCAAGAGGTCATTATTCCGAACTTGGGCATGGAGACCGTTCATCATGTACATGCGGAGGATGTAGCTCAAGCTTTTCTTAAAGCCTCGCAGGCATGGAATTTAGCTATCGGCCACAGCTTCCATATTGTTTCGCCTTCCGCTATTACGTTAAGAGGTTATGCGGAGACTGTCGCTTCCTGGTTTGGCAAGGAGGCTAATTTGAAATATGTGCCTTATGAGTCGATTCGAAGCTATGTTAATGAAGATGAAGCAGGCATCATCTGGGATCACATCGCGCATAGTCCGAACGCCAGCATTGAGAAAGCCCGGCGCCTGATCGGGTATGAACCGAGATACACCTCCCTAGAAGCCGTAAAAGAGTCCGTAGATTGGTTGATCCGCAACGGCCGGATAGAAGTGACAGTCTGATGTATACGGTATTGGTCGTGGATGACGAAGCGATTGTGTGTCAAGGAATTAAGGAGTTTCTTGAAGCATCGGATTTGAATATATCGCAAGTATTGACGGCGTGGAACGGCTACGAAGCATTGGACTATCTGAGAATGGAGACCGTCGATCTGGTGCTGACCGATATCCAAATGGACGGAATGAACGGAATCGAGTTGATGGAATCCATTCTGTCTGAAAAGCCTGAAATTCCGGTTGTCGTCATTTCTGCGTATGACGCTTTTGAATATGCTCAAAAATGCATTCGTCTAGGCGCCCGTGATTATATGATCAAGCCAATTCAGCTGAACATGCTGACCGAGGTCGTCGGTCGGGAGCTGAGCAGGCGGGATGAGAAATTTAAGCTGTTGTTAGAAAACTCGCTCGAAGCAAAGTTCTCGATGTCGGGGCTTGCCTCCTTGCGAACTTATATACTAAATGAAATGATCACTGTTCCATTCGAGGATGCCAGAGATTACCCCTACATTTTCGAACAAATCAAGCTTCCTTTGGAGGGCTGCTTCTTCTCTGTATTTGTCATCGAATTGCTGCGGAAGACGGGATATTCACTGCGGGACCGTAATTTGTTTAAATATGCGGCGGTTAATATCGTGGAGGAATCGTTAAAGGATTGGCGCGTATTAGCGTTCTATGGGCAAGGAGACCGGATAATAGCTATTCTGCAGTTTAGCGAAACTGAGGGGGAAATCGACAGTCAGACCGAGGCGCAAAGCAAAATGAATCTGGCCGGCAGGATGCTTGTCGACAACTTTAGGCAGTACCTTCATATGGATGCAGTCATTGGAATAAGTCCGCTGCTCCAAGGTCTGAAGGCATTGCCCCATTGTTACAAAGATGCCCTGGAAGCGACCAAATGGCATGGACTCTACGAAAATCATCACGTTTTTTACGCAGGGGATTTTTCCTTTAAAAAGGCGCAAACCGATGTGGATTGGCTGGAAAGAACAGGTCGGATTTTGGAATGGATGAAGATCGGAAAAAAACAACAGAATGCCCATGAAACGGTCAATCGGTTCGTGGAAGAAATTTCGAGCGTGTTTGACAGCGGAGATTCCACTGCCGGCATTCCGCTTAGTATCGCCTATCGAATCTATGCTACTTTGCTCGAAATGAAAGAAACGATCGGTGACCGTTACAAGGAACTCGATCCGTTGATTTTTTTTCAATTTCCGATGGCGGGACATGCGCTCAAAGCTAGATTCTCTGAGTATTTAATGGAGACAACAGAACTTTTTCAAAAGGCCATAATCGATCACGATCAGGCGATCGTTCAGCAAGCCGTTTGTTATATTCGCGAGAATTACCGGCACAAAGGCTTGAAAATACAGGATGTCGCGGACCATGTGCACCTGAGTCCAAATTATTTAAGCTTTTTATTTAAGCAAATCTCAGGAGAAACCATATGGGAATTCGTGACGAAAGTCCGGATGGAAGAAGCCAAGCAGCTTTTGAAGAGCACGGCTAAAAGGCGATATGAAATCGCCGATGAGGTTGGTTATGAATCGCCGGAGCACTTTACCCGCGTGTTTAAACGGTATTTCGGCGAGAGTCCGAATATGGTCCGCAATTGAGGTGAACCCCTTTGTTAAGAATATTAAAACCGCAGCGACTTATGGACAAAACAATTCTGTTCGTTGTTTTGTTTCTTATTATTCCGACACTGTTGATTTTTTGGTTCACTTCCAATCAAGCCTCGGTGGCTATTCAGCAGCAAGCTGGTCAAGCCCTGCTGGAATTGAATCGGCAAAATCTCGCTACGATGGATCGAGTGCTGGACTCAGTCGACCAGACCATGATGACGATCATGCGATCGGAGCTTGTGCAGAGCTGGGATGATGATCACAATCTGACCTTGAAGCAGCGCGTAGCGCGATATGTCGAAACGGAGAAGCTGCTGGTGAATTCTTCTTCGCAGGTGAAATTCTCCCTCTTTATTTTGACGGACATGGCTGAAGAATACGCATTTGCACCCTCGACGGATATTTCGGTTTCGGGTGTCTATTTTATAGATAATCTGGAGGACAACCCATGGTTGCAAAAAGCATACCAAGATGACGGTGCTGGCTCCCTTCAGCTCTTCGATAAGTTTGGTTATTATCCCAAGCCGCATCAAACGATGGCATACTCCCGAGCGGTCGCCGATTTTTCGCAAGGCGGAGAGACGTTTGGCATTTTGGTTGCTACCCAAATCGAGAATGTGATGGAGAGAGAAATAAACTCGATATCCCTGCCTGAATATTCGAAGAAGCTCCTAACCAATGCGACGGGAGAAATATTGTCCGGTTCTTTGAATGCCTCCTCGCATTATGTTATGCCGAAAACTGCAAATGAGCTGCTTCCGAATATAAAAATCGATAAAAGCAATGTATATATTTACAATGACAGCCCCTCCTACGGGAATAGGCTTATTTATGAAATCCCGCTTGATTCACTCGTTGGGACTTATCGGGACATTCAAACGATTTTGAAAATTACGGTGTTATGTTATTTCCTCATTGTATTCATCATTTTATTCTATTTCGGCAAATCGATTCTTCGTCCTTTGGCGCGGCTGGCCAGCCTTACCAGGTCGTACGAGCCCGGGGGCAGGCTGGTCGATTCTGCTGACCTTGTGCGTAATGACGAAATTGGATATGTCTATCATTCCATCTACTCGATGATGGAACGCTTAAATCTCCTTATTAAAGAAAAGTATGTGATGGAGCTTAAACAGAAGGAATCGGAGCTGATCCTGCTTCATTCCCAAATTACACCGCACTTGCTGTATAACACATTAGATTCAATCTATTGGTATGGAATACGGGGAGGCGTTCCGGAAGTGGCCGATATGGTGCGTGATCTGTCGACGATCCTGCGTATCGGGCTCAGCCGCGGCAAAGAAATCATCACAATCCGTGAGGAATTGATGCATGTTGAGGCGTATTTGCATCTGCAGGAGAAACGGTACAATCATTCCTTTCACTTTCATATAGAAGTGGAAGAAGGAACAGATGATTGCTTGCTTCCGAAGGTCGTGATTCAACCACTCGTAGAGAATTCCATCATTCATGGCGTTGGAAAGATGGAAGGAGAAGGAGAGGTGTGGATCAGCATGACGATATCAAATGGCCAAATGATTATTATTGTGGAAGATAACGGCTTTCGGCCTGTTAATCTGGAGAAAATTCAAAAGCTGTTGACGGGAGATGAAAATCCAGACAGCGGCTTCGGTATTCGTAATGTACATAAACGCATCCAACTGCGCTTCGGCGAAGATTTCGGTCTTTCTTTTTCAGCCAGAGCCGAAGGCGGGACTAGAGCGATGATTCGCTTGCCTGCCTTCCGCTCTATGGAGGAGCTGCCGTTGTTGACAGAATAATTTTTTTCTGCCGCCTAATCGAGGGCGGTTTTTATTTGATTATCGGAAATTATAACACATCTCATTCTTGACCTATAATTCTCGGAAAGAAACTCGCTGCGCCAAAGGATCGAGAAGCCGTTTCACCTTAGCCGAAGCAACTGCTGAGGATTCGTCATGATGTTCGGAGGAGGCGTCATGTGCATGCTGTGATGTTCTCTATACAATATGGTTTATATGGATCGTATTATGGAAGGGAAGTGAGCTTTGTGGCTATGGAATTGCCCGCGAGTGCAGCAAATAGAAAGGACCGCGGTTTGTTTAGAAAATTTAAGGATTATTTTTGGGGAATGATGTTTCTTCTCCCGGCAATCGCGGTCTTTTGTTTATTTCTTTGGACGCCAATCGCCAAAGGAATCGTTTATAGCTTTATGAATATTGATTTCGTGAACGGCTCTTATTTTGTCGGTTTTGAAAATTATCGTGAGGTATTTGCCTCTAGGGATACTGGCATAGCCGTCCGAAATACGATCTACTACATGTTTCTTGGAATCGTTATCGGTTTTTGGGTTCCGAGTCTTGTTGCGATCGCTATTTCGGAGCTGAGGTGGTTTCAGGGCTCGATGCGGCTCCTTGTTTATTTGCCGAACATTGTTCCGGCCGTCGTTCTCTATACGATGTGGCAGTATTTGTATGATCCGCTTGGTCCGATTAACCAATTTCTTTCCTGGTTCGGAATGGATACCATTCTTTGGTTGGCGGATAAAGGCATGGCGATGATTGCTATCGTCATTTCGGAGACTTGGCAAAATTTCGGGACAACCACTCTTATTTATTTGGCTGCTGTCGTCGGGATACCGAAGGATCAGTATGAAGCGGCGGAAATCGACGGAGCGGGGGTGCTGCAACGGATCCGTTATATAACGATCCCTGGAATTCGCCATATCTTTGTGCTTTTATTTATTATGCAGCTGATCGGGACTTCCCAAGGCTTTCAGACCCATATTGCCATGACGGGCGGAGGACCGAATAATGCAACTCTTACTTATATGTACCAATTGACCAATGAAGCGTTTACTCGTTTTGATTACGGCAAGGCTTCTGCGATGGGAGTCTTAATGTTTGTCGTACTGACTACCTTATCAATCGGTTTGTATGCTTACCAAGGAAGGAGCAAGAATGCATGAGCAGCCCTCGCGAAAGAAGTATTATGTCGGTGTTCGACTTCAAGAAGCCATTCGTCCTGATCGGTTACGGAATCATGCTGATTTCACTGGCGGCGTTGGCAGTATCCATGCTGTATCCATTCGGGACTACCATTTTCACATCATTCAAAACGAAGAAGGAGGTATTTACGTTTCCGCCGTCCTTCTTCCCAGAACAGCTTCAATTCAGCAATTATTTGGAGGGCTTCAAATATGTCGATTTGAATGGTGCGTTCTGGAATACGCTAATTCTCTTTGCAGGGAATGCCATTATTCCAATGATCGTGGTGGCATTCGCGGGATTCAGCTTGTCTCAGATGAAGCTGCCTTTTCGTAAAGGATTCACACTGTTTTTTATGTGTACCCTCATGATTCCTAGTGCGACCTATCTTATCCCCAATTTTTTGAATTTGCAGAGCTTGGGGTTTATCGATTCCTACTGGGCGTTATGGTTGCCTGCCGGTGCTAACGCCTTTAATATTATGCTGCTAAAGAGCTTCTTCGACGGGATTCATACGGAGCTGTTCGAAGCGGCCCGTATTGATGGGGCCTCCGAGCTTCGATGCTTCTTCCAGCTTGCCGTACCGATGTCAATTCCTGTTTTTTCTACGCTGCTTATATTTGCCTTCACGTATACTTGGAACGATTGGTATTGGACTTCCCTTGTCATTACGACGCCAGACAAACTGCCTATCGCGCCAGTGATCTATCATAATATTACGCAATCCGCCAATCTTGCTTTGAATACGAAATTCAGCGTGTTAACAGTAGTAATGATTCCTCCACTTGTTTTCTTCCTAATCTTTCAGAAAAATATCATTCACGGTCTTAATCTCTCAGCTGTTAAAGGATAGCTTCGTCGGATCTGTCATGACATAAAGAGAATCAGTCATCGAATTCAGAGAAATGACAAAGTATTATAGATTTGAGTATAAAACTCCATAAATGGAAGGGGTAATGATAGGTATGCGAAAAAACAAGACGCTCGGCATGGTACTCTTGATCGCAATAATGATTTTTATGGCCGCATGCAGTGGGAACGGAGGAAACAGCAACAAGGCGAACGAAGGCAACACGCCGACAGCAAGCAATGGAACGGACGGTAATAAGGCTACGGAGCCTCCTAAGGAATCCGATCCGCCAAAGCCTGTAACCTTGACCGTCAGTTACCCGAAATCGGATAATCCGGTAGCTATTGAGTATGCGGAAGAAGCTATTAAACGTTTTACAGGGAAATACCCGAATGTGACGATCAAGAAAAACGACTGGCAGTATGCATCCAATGAAATTGGCATCAAGATGGCGGCACGCCAAGCCCCTTCTTTCTTCAATTCACCCGCCACAGAAGGAAAAACCTTGGTCGAGCATGGTTGGGCGGCGGATCTGACGCCGTATCTCGAGAACTACGCTTTTGCCAATGATTTTAATGAGACGCTTACTGCGCCGTTTAACTTTGAAGGCAAGCTTTACGCGATTCCGCGCTACGCCTACATTTTGACGATTACGCTCAATAAGAAGCTGTTCGAAGAGAAGGGCGTGCCTGTCCCGACTGCGGATTGGTCATGGGATGAATTTTATGAAGCAGCCACAGCAGTATCCGATCCTGACAAAGGCATCGCCGGTTTTGCCATCATGGCCAAGGGGACAGAAGGCGGATGGAACTGGTCCAACTTCCTGTATCAAGCAGGGGGAGTTGCTCAGACGGTCGCCGATGGAAAAGTGACGGCGTCCTTCAACTCGGAAGCCGGTGTGAAGGCGATGGAGTTCCTCAAGAAAATCAAATGGGAAGGAAATGCTTTGCCGACGAACTGGGCGCTTAACTATGGTGATACGTGGAATTTATTCAAACAAGGCCGCGCTGCGATGATTGTAGGCAATGCGATTGAAGATGCTGTGAATAACGGAGGAATGAACAAAGACGACTTATTAGTGCTCCCTATGCCTTCGATGGAGAAGGGCGGGGATCACATCGGCGTACTAGGCGGCGACTATTGGATTATCAATCCGCAGGAATCCCCTGAAGTGCAGCAGATGGCTTTTAACTTTGTAACGGAAGACTATTTCACGGATGAGGGGCTTGAAGCGGAAAGAGCGGATCTGCAGAGCCGCAAGGAGAAAGGGCAGATCAAAGCGCCAAATGTGGCGGATTATTGGAAAGCGGATTCCGAACACGGCAAAAAGGTGCAAGCGCTGTATGATGAATTCCCGGAAACGGTGTACAAATACGATCCTGAAATGCTCAAGATCATTAAAGGAGCTCCAGAACCCGCATATCACGGTCAAGATTTCTATGCCGTTTTAACAAATGTGATGCAAGAAGTATTCACGGATAAAAATGCGGATGTGAAAAAGCTGCTGGATGACGCGGCTAAGCAATTCGACGAGGAGTTCCTGTCCAAAGTCGTAATGGAATAACTATGACGGATGGGGGAGCGGGATTCAATTTCTCGCTTCCTTTCATTAGATCGGAGGAAACAGCATGAGCGATATACATGTTAACTTTACAGAAAAGTCGGGTCCTCTTAAGAAACTGCACGGCGTCAATAACGGCCCGGTCACCTTCGGTTCGCTGGTGGATGTATCCGATTATTACCGCGATGCCGGTATCCCGCTAGTTAGACTGCATGATACCAACTGGCCGCACCCGAGGGAGGTCGATATCCATACCATATTTCCCGATTTCGATAAGGATGCAGAAGATCCTGCCAGCTATGATTTTTCCCGGACTGATGTGTACTTGGCGCAGATTTTAGCCACTGGCGCCAGAATCGTATATAGGCTCGGGGTTAGCATCGAGCACGGAGCGACGAAGTATTACACCCATCCGCCATCAGATTATGACCAATGGGCCCGAATTTGTATCGGTATAATCCGACACTACAATGAAGGATGGGCTGATGGCTTTCACTATGGAATTCGTCACTGGGAAATTTGGAACGAGCCCGACAACCCGGACTATCCGGGCAGCAACGTCATGTGGTCGGGTACACCGGAGCAGTATTATGATTTGTACCGCATTGCGTCACTGGCGATCAAACGGCATGATCCGAGCCTGCTTGTGGGCGGACAGGCGGCGACGATGGTTAATCTTCCTTTTACTCGCGGCTTCATCGAATATTGCGGAAATCATAAGCTGCCGCTGGACTTTTTCACCTGGCATGCGTATACCGACGATCCTGAGCTCGTAGCATCTAACTCTAGAATGCTTCAGGAGTGGCTGCGTGAAGCGGGTTATTTGCAGATGGAGAGCCATCTTAATGAATGGGGTTATCTTCGGTTCGACAGCGTCGAATCCATGCTGCGCTTGTGGAAGAGAGACGGAGCGGAGGACCGGAAACGGCTGTTCGAGCGTCAAAAGAATGAAGAAGGTGCGTCTTTTGCCGGAGCATTGTTTGCTCTGCTGCAAGATTGCCCGGTTGACGAAGCCAACCACTACGATGCTCAGCCGTTCAATCTGTTCAACGGATTGTTCGATCAGTACGGCGTTCCTCAGAAGATGTACGATGTGTTTTATCAATTCAACCGATTATGCGGTTACCCGCACCAAATCGATATCAAGGTGGAGGAGAAAGCGAAGGGCCTATACGCGGTCGGCGTTACGGACGGTGGAGACGAGTCGATGCTTTGGATCGTCAACTTCAGCGGAGAGAGCCGGGAATACAAGATCGGCTGGGAGGCTGGAGGCAAGTGGGAGGCACGGCAATGCGAGATGCGAATTCTGGATCAACAACATCGTTTCGATAGTCCGCAATATCTAGAATTGCATCCGGGATGTTCGGGTTTTCCTCTGTTTTTGTCGAAATATTCGGTCTGCGTCGTGAAGCTCACGGCGGCTGAGGGGAGCACACTGCCGTCAAGCCGAACATCCGAGACGGTGATCCGTCCGCTCGAGCTGGGTGACGCCAGGATGCTCAAAGCCTTTTTCCGCACGCTGTCTGACGAAACGAAGGGGAGATTTCCCGGCTATTCCTTTACCGATGAGCAGGCAGAGCGCGTAGCCGGAGAGGAGACGGACAATTCTGGGATAAGGCGCTACTTGGCGATCGATTCTTCCGCTGCTCAGTCGAGCGGAATGATCGGAACGGTATGGTTCTGGAACTGGGATCGCCAGATTCCTTGGATAGGCATCATGATCACAGACGCTAACCAGGGTAGAGGCCTTGGCAAAGCGATGATGGAATTTGCCATCCATGAAGCCCGAAAATACGGAAAAGGCGGCATTTTACTTACTACTCATAAAGAAAATGCACGAGGACAGTCCCTATACGCGCAGTATGGATTTGAAATCATCGGACAGGATGAACGCGGTGAGCTTTTGATGATTCTGAACTTCAAGGATAAGGAGAACTAAACATGGGATTGGCGACAACAAGACTGAAAATAGGCTGGGCTGAGGTTGACCTGACGCCGGCGGGACCGGTGTTGCTTGACGGACAATTCTACGCACGTATTTCTGAGGAGGTGATGGATCCGATAACGGCGACCGCGTGGGCGCTCGAAGCGGATGGCGACCATGCCGTCTTTGTGAGCTGCGACTTCATTGACATATCCAGTGAACTGCTGGATGCCGTCCGTGCTAGACTTCATGGTCAGCTGGAGGACTTGAACCCGCATAAGGTGATCCTGAATGCAACGCATACCCATTCCGGACCGGCGATTACGACTACGAACAGCGAGATCGCCCATACCGATATGGACTTGGCCTCCCTGGGCATTGATACGATGGCCGTCAGTGAGTATGTGGCTTATGCGGCCGATCGGATAGCGGATACCGTATGCAAAGCATGGACATCAAGAGCGGAAGGCGGAATCGCCTACGGTCAAGGCTATGCCGTGACCGGCCGAAATCGGCGCTGGATCGATCGCGAAGGTCGCGCCACCATGTACGGTCTTGATGCAATGAGCCGCGATAGCTTCCGCCATATCGAGGGCTATGAGGATCATAGTGTGAATGTCGTGGCCGCTTATGATTCCGAGGAGAATCTAACGGGATTGATCGTGAATGTTGCGAATCCTTCCCAAAGCAGTGAGCATGAGTACGCGATAAGCGCTGATTACTGGCATGAGACGCGGCTGGAGCTTCGGAAGAGATTCGGACCGAAGCTGTTCATCCTGCCGCAATGCAGCGCTGCCGGCGATCTTTCACCGCATGTACTCATCGATAAGGAAGCGAATGACCGCATGCTGAAGCTCAAGAATCGGACATTGCGCCAAGAAATCGCCTATCGGCTCGCCACTGAGATCGAAGACATGCTGCCCCATATCGCCAAATCGATTGACACCATGCCTACACTGCGCCATCAAGTCGGTACGGTGAACTTGCCCGTTTACCGATTGACGGAAGCCGACGCCCTATCCTCGAAAGCTGATGCCAAAGCCGCTCAGGCTTGGTATGAAAGCGAGCTCGGGAGGCTGGAGGCTCATCCGGAAATTCGCAATTCGCCGCGATGGTATTTCGATGTAACTAACGCCTTCGGACAGATGAATTGGCACAGCAATGTGGTAAGACGCTTCGAACGGCAGAAAAGCGGAGACGGTCTTACGGTTCCAGTCGGGCTGCACGCGATCCGTTTAGGGGAGCTTGCCTTTGTTACTCATCCTTTCGAATATTATGTGGATTATGGTATTCAGATCAAGGTTCGCAGTCCGGCAGCCCAAACCTTCCTCATTCAGTTGACCCGGGCGAGCACGTATTTGCCAAGCCCGCGCTCGGTGAAAGGGGGCAGCTATGGTTCGGTTCCGGGGAGTTATCAAGTCGGGCCGGAGGGCGGCCAGCAACTGGCCGAATATACGATAAATGTAATACAGGGGCTGTGGCAGACGACTGATCCAGCTGAATCCACATAACAGGGAGGTCGCAGATGGAAATCTTGCAACGTTTGAAAGTTAGCGGCAACCGCCGATTTTTGGCCCGTGAGGATGGATCACCGTTCTTCTGGCTGGGCGATACGGCGTGGGAGCTGTTCCACAAGCTGAATCGGGAAGAGGCGGAGCTCTACTTGCGGAATCGGGCGGACCGCGGATTCACAGTTATTCAAGCTGTTGCATTAGGGGAATTGGACGGTCTGGCTGCACGTAACGCTTATGGTCAAGTGCCTCTTCGAATGAATGAACAAGGAAAGTACGATCCGACGCTGCCTGATTTGCCTGTCGACGGCTCTTACGGTTACTGGGATCATGTAGATTACATCGTGGATCTAGCGGCGAAGCTCGGCATTTATATCGGATTGCTGCCTACTTGGGGAGATAAGTTCAATCTGCATGTAGGCAAAGGTCCGGTTATTTTTGACGGAACCAATGCCCGCGTGTACGGCGCTTGGATCGCGGATAGATACAAGGATAAGAGCAATGTCATTTGGATATTGGGCGGCGATCGGTTATTGCTGGAAAGAGTGCATTTTGAGGTTATCCACTCCATGGCTGCTGGTATAAGAAGTATTGTCGGAGAGCGCCAATTAATTACCTTTCATCCGCATGGGCAGCAATCTTCTTCCGTGCATGTACATGATGAGGAGTGGCTGGATTTCAATATGATTCAATCAAGCCATTTCAAACGGGACTGTTCAAATTACGAATGGGTGAGACAGGATTACAATCGTTTGCCAATCAAGCCGACGCTTGACGGCGAACCTTGTTATGAGGAGAACCCAGTCGGCTTTGATCCGGCCAATGGTTATTTCGATGCCAAGGACGTCAGGCAAGCAGCCTATTGGTCATTGTTCGCAGGGGCATTCGGCCATACCTATGGGCATCATTGCGTCTGGTCGATGATTACGGATACGGATGCTTACTTTCATATTCCATGGAAAGAAGCTATCGAACGTCCGGGAGCAGGGCAGATGCGATTCGTCCGAAAGCTGCTTGAATCCAGACCGTTTTTCGATCGTGTTCCCGATCAGGAACTGCTTGTAACGAATTACGCCGGCTCCAATCATATCGAGGCCTGCCGCGGTAAGGATTATGCTTTCGCTTACACGCCTAACGGTCTCCCGCTGCGTATTCGAATGGGTCTCCTATCGGGCAGCCGAACGAGCGCTTATTGGTTCGATCCGCGCAGCGGGACTTCCCAGCCAATCGGCGAGTTTGCCAACGAAGGCGAGAGAACATTCACGCCCCCGTCCAAAGGACGTAACGATGATTGGGTGCTGATTATAGACGATTCGTCTTCTGGGTATGCAGCGCCTTCATAATAAAGGAGTGGCCGGATTCATTTTACAAATTCAATCATAAACGGAGGCAATGAGATGAAAAAGAAAATCGTTTCTATCATCGTCGTTTTGATGCTTTGTGTTCCATTCCTAGCCGTACCGCTACATGCCGAAGAAGAAGTAAGAAATTACGACTTCGGCTTTGCCACCGGCTATTCGATTCTTGAAATGAGCGATCCGGACATGAACGAATGGCTTGACGGCATGGCAGCAATCGGCGCAGGCTATATCCGCGTTGATTTCAATTGGGCGGTCATCCAAGCAGGCGGCCCTAACTCATGGAGCTGGTCATTTACGGATAGAGTTGTAGATGCAGCTATTGCCAAAGGGTTCAAAATTCTTCCTATCGCCACCCACATCCCAAGTTGGGCCGGCACCCCCTCCACGATCGATCCGGCAGATTATGAAAACTTTCTTTACCATCTAGGTCTGCATTATATTCCAAAGGGCGTAGTAGATTGGGAGCTATGGAATGAAGCCAATATTCAAGGCTTCACGCCAGCTGATTACACGACAAGAATTTTGATTCCAGGCGCTCTAGGCATCCGGCAAGCTGCTGCGGAATTAAATGAAACCGTTACGGTCGTATCGACGGGACTTGCGCCTGCCGCAACGAACGGGACAGACACCTCCATGGTGGACTTTGTTACGGGTATGTACACAAGCGGAGGGAAAGACTATTTCGACGCATTAGGGGTGCATCCCTACACATGGCCTAACGACCCCAAGATTTCGACCCCCTATAACTTTCTATTGAAAACCCAGGAATTGCACGATGTAATGACTCTGAACGGTGACGGGGCGAAGAAGCTGTGGGCGACGGAGGTCGGCTTCCCTACTAATGCGGGTCCGCAGGGGATATCGGAAGCGCTGCAGGCGGAATATATTCAGGATTCCTATGATATTTGGCAATCCTTCTCCTATTCCGGCGGTCCTTACCTCATGTATTCCTTTAAAGATCTTGGTACGGATAACAGCAATCCGGAGCATTTCTTCGGGATTATCCGCAATGACGGCACGGCTAAGCCGTCTCTGGCCGTCGTAACGGATATGATTGCGAATATCCCGCCGGAGCCGGTATCCGCGGTACGGGTCATGCCGCTGGGGGATTCGATTACGGATGGTTACACGGATTATGAAGGCGGCTACCGGATTGCTCTCGGAAATATGTACAACGAAGGAGAAATTCAATTCGTTGGCAGTCTTGAGAATGGTCCAACGGATATGAAAGGCGGCCGTCAGCATGAAGGCCATTCCGGCTGGTTTGCGAAGGATAATCCCTTCGGATGGGATCTTTATTCCCATATTGATGATTGGCTTTTGGCCGCAGAACCGGATATTGTACTTCTCCACGCTGGAACGAATGACAAAGCGGCCGGCAATCAAAGCGACACTGTTGTCGTTCAGCGGATTGAAGACGTAATAAATAAAATTGCCGCATACGATCCAACGATCGACGTTGTAGTCGCCACGCTGATTCCTTCCCATTTCGATACCTCTGGGATCAATTCGGGAATAAGAGCGATGGTGGCTGATCTGGCTACAGATGGAAAACAGGTCTATCTTAGCGATCAAGCGGAAGCTGGTCTTGTCCTTGGCTCAGCCAACGATTATAGACTGAATGACAATACCCACCCTGGCCTATCCGGCTATGCAAAGATGGCTGCAAAGTGGGATGAAGCCTTGCGTCCATTAGTAGCGGAGCGTTTAGGAGAAACAGTCTTGCCGCCTTCTGGAATGGTAGATGCGCTGCATGTTCTAAGTCCCGTCACAGTGGATGGAAACCTGAATGAGTCTGCTTGGCGCGTTGGAACGCCGATAGCGAAATCACTTAGCGGTCTTCCAGATAACACAGCGGTTTATGATGTGCTATGGGATAATAACTATCTCTATATCGGGGCAAAGGTGTTCGATGGCGACCTGCTTAACGACTCCGCAAATATTTGGGAAGACGACTCCTTGGAAGTCTATGTAGATGCGGACAATAGTCATTCGAGTACGTATGACATTTACGACCGTCAGTTTATTCAAGGCTATAATGACAGCAATCTGTTCGAGATTGGCAGCAACATCTCTGGCGTTCTTCATGGATGGAGTTCATTTGCTGGCGGATACAGCATGGAAATGGCGATCCCTTGGAGCAATTTGGGCATAACCGCAGCCGACGATATAACGATTGGTTTTGATATTGCGGTCAATGACGATGACGATGGCGGCGGCCGCGACAGCCAATTTGTATGGAACGGAGGTATTGACAACTGGGCGACAACCGAAACTTTCGGCAATATTCGATTGTCTCCTGAAACAATCGGTTCTCCGTCAGGCCCGGTTGACTACTATCAGATTCAAAGCCGTTGGCAGCCTGGGCAATTCTTATACGACGGGGGAACAACTGTAAATTACGGTAACGGAGCGGATGATACCTATCTCTGGAGCTTTGAAGTCTATAACGGATATACGAGAATTAAAAACAAAGCAACCGGTCATTACATGCATACCGCTAATGGTCCTGCAAGTGTTGAGAGTACGGTTATTTCGGCTAGCGAAGCAGCAAGTCATTGGACGATTACCAGTTCCTCGCTTACGAGCGACGCGCAGTCTATTCAAAACGCTTTGAATCAATATTACCTCAATATCGAAGGTCAGCTGGGATATGCGGAAGGCGATCTGCCGCATATGCCTTCCGATACAGCTTGGCATTCTGCACAATGGTTTCTTATACCGCAGTAAGATGCGGTAATCAAAACGATCCTAGGATCGAGAGGAGAAACGAATATGCTTATGGGGAAAATGGAAAAGCTTCCGAGATTGTTCGTGCTAACACTGGTAATGTTACTAGCTGTATCCTCATCTTCATCTACGTTCATGTTAATTGGGCCGAGTCATGCATTTGCGGAGGGGCTGTTGCCTCAAGAGGCAACAATCAGTAATTTTGAATCGGATGATGAAGGATGGGCGTTCGTTAACGGATCTGAATTTCCTGGTTCGACTGGAGAATTCGCCATCGATGCCTTGGATGCCTATTCCGGAAGCCGATCTGGCAAACTGTCAGGTGATTTTACCGGCGGAGGCGTGTATGTGTCCATTAACAATCCGATTGTGCCTGCCGAAATGGAGAGGCTTAGTCTGCAGGTGAAAACATCGGACGCGACTTCCTTTGTGCTTCGGCTTCTGGATGATTCCGGTCAAACACATCAACAAACCGTTGATTTAGAACCGGTCGAAGATTGGCAGAGGGTTGACATTCTATCCTTAAATGCCGGCAAGAATGCGTCACATTGGGGCGGAGCCGACGACGGAGAGTGGCATGGTCCCGGGATTGGCATTCAGATTATGTTGACTGCAGACGGGTTGAACAGCGGCAAAACGACCGGGGTGATCCGTTTTGACGAGATTATCGCCTACGCACCTCCGCCGCCAATCGTCATTAAGCAAGATAAGCTAGGCAATTTGTTCAGCAATGGCAATGCTTCCTTTACAGTGCAGAAACTAGAAGGAGACAAATTGTCATGGCGTGTGACGGATTTCTGGGGCAGACAGGTTGCGTCCGGAACCAAGACAGCACACGGAACGGAGAAAAAGATTAATATCCCAAGATTGGATAGCGGCTATTATTCATTCCGCGTAGAAGCGTTATCTGGAAATGTTTCTTACGGCGCCGCCGAAAACACATTCGCGATTCTTCCCAAAATCGATATGAATCGGTTTTCGGAATCTCCTTTTGGCGTAGCTACCCATTTTGGTCAGAGCTGGGACTTGGAAATGATGCCTTTGGTGGAACAGCTGGGCGTTAAGAGTATCCGGGATGAAATGTTCTGGCATGCGGTTGAGGAGGAAAAGGGTGTTTATTCGTTCCCCGCTTTGTATGATGAGATCGATCAAACTGCAAGATTGCACGGAATCGATCCCTTTATCGTACTGACCTATACTAATCCTCATTACGACCATGACAGTACGCCTTACACAGATGAAGGAAGAGAAGGATTCGCGAACTACGGAAATGCCGTAATGAATCAATATTCGGATATGGAGTGGGTCGAGGTTTACAACGAATTCAACATCGGATTCGGTGATCGAGGCGATGGGCCAGCCGATTCGTTGCCGGAATATTATTATGAGCTGCTGAAGAAAACTTACACGACAATCAAGGCCACCCGTCCGGAGGTTATAGTAGTCGGCGCTTCTACGGCCAATATGCCTTGGGATTGGATGGAGGAATTGTTCAGTCTTGGCGGATTGCAGTATATGGATGCGATATCTGTTCATCCTTACCGTTACCCGGCTCCTCCGGAAAGTATGGAGGAGGATATTATCCAACTAAATAACCTGATGAAGGAATATAACAACGGGGTTGCACTGCCAATCTGGGGTACCGAGATCGGCTGGCCTACACAGTTGGACAGCCGCGGTGTTAGTGAAAAAGTCCAGGCTGATTATGCCGTTCGCTCCTATGTGCAGGCTTTGGCTCTCGGTGTCGATAAGCTGTTCTGGTACGACTTTATGAACGATGGTATGGACAGCAGCTACAATGAACATAACTTCGGGCTTGTTCGTCATTTTACTGACCCGTTGGGTCAATATGCGCCGAAGCCTGCATACGCGGCATACGGCATTATGACGAGACAGCTGCTTGGCAAATCGTTCTCAAAACAGGAGACGGTAGGCGACGGCATTTACGACTATGTATTTGACAGCGGCCGAAAAGAGACACGCGTCATTTGGTCGACGGAGCCTAATACAATTGCACTGCAGACGGACCGGCAATTGCAGCTCGTCGATATGATGGGCAGCTCATCCACTTTACGACCTGGAAAAGACGGATATGTGTATTTAACCGTATCGGCAAGTCCAATTTATATAACCGGTCCTGTAACCGGCATTGAAGAGAGCGGTAAGTTTGCTTTAAGCGCTGAAGCAGGAGTGAAAGGAGAACCTGTTTCCATTACGTTGTCTGTGAACGATTCCACAGCATTAACGAAGCCGTTGCATGGAACCTTCAAAATCGAAGGAGAGGCCATCCCGATTGCTGTAACGAGCGGGGGATTACAACAATTCGAAGTCGAATTGCCCGCAATGAATAATGATCAAACGGTTTTCGGCGAAATTGTTGTGAACGGACGTTCCATTGCAAAGCTGTCAACGGAGGTTCACCTGACCGAACCGGTTGCTTATAACATTAGGCATGTCGTGACTGATCAGTATGATGCGCTCCGCGTTTCGATCAACAATCTTCAATCCAAGCCTTTCCTTCTGAATGGCTATGAGTGGCAGGTTGGTACACTGTCAGGGTCGGATCTGACCGGCATGACGGTTGCCGCCCTTTCAACGGGTTCCTTCGATATTCCAGTAACTGGTCTGGAAGCGGGTCAAACTTATCCTGTCAGCGTTACATTGACGGGTGATGGAGTGGAGCCTTATACGTATACAGGGAATTGGATCGGAATCGATGCTTCAGAGATCGGGACAATGACTCAGAAAACGGTGACGATTGACGGCGTGATCGATAACGATGCAGGGACCCCCCTTGTTAACCTAGCCAGCGACGGAACGGTTCAAATGAACGCATACGGCGGCAGCAATGATTTGAACGGGGATGTGTGGTTGCATTGGGATCAGCAGAACCTCTATCTAGCTGCTAATATCCAGGATGACGTGTTCGCCCAGGACAGCGCAAACGATGCGATCTGGCAAGGGGATGCCCTGCAGTTCTCCATCTCGCAAGGCACGCCGGGTGAAAGCGCATTGTGGAGCGAGCTTGGCGTCGCGCTGACACCGCAAGGACCTCAAATGTATCGCTGGTCCGATGCTATGGGAGTAACACCGGGCCCGTTAACGGAAGCACAGGTTGAAGTCGTGCGGAACGAGAGCAACCAATCTACGATTTACGAGCTGGCGATACCATGGACTGCCATTGCTCCATTTACGCCGGAAGACGGCGGTTTGAGCGTGTCGTTGCTTGCGAATGACAATGACGGTCAGGGCCGCAAAGGCTATATCGAATGGGGCAGCGGAATAGGTGCAGAAAAGAATAATGCGCTGTTCAACTATCTTCGCTTTATGCCCTAACGCATAAGCTCCTTAGATCTGTTCTGTCAGGAGAGGAAGTAATTCGGATGAGAATTTGGTTATGGCCGCATTCGGAGAATGAAGAAATTCATGATGAAAACAGGTTGAATAATGAAGGTTGCCCGAGTATAACACCGTATCTCATGAAAGGTATGGGACCATTCCCGGTGATGATTATATGTCCTGGAGGCGGATACGGGATGAGAGCCGAGGATGAAGGCGAGCCGGTAGCCCAGTGGTTGAACCGGATAGGTGTATCTGCCATCGTTCTGAACTATCGCGTGGCGCCTTATCGACATCCGACTCCTTTAAGCGATGCGCATAGGGCGATACGGCTTGTCCGGCATCATGCAGATGAATGGAACATCGATGCGTCCCGTGTCGGGATACTCGGCTTTTCTGCCGGCGGCCACTTGGCCTCGACGACCGGTACCCATTATGATCTCGGCAATCCTCATAGCACGGATCCGGTCGAACGGGAAAGCAGCCGTCCCGATCTGATGGTGCTTAGTTATCCGGTCATAACGATGGGAAAGCATACCCACGAAGGATCAAAGTCATGCCTGCTAGGTGAACGGCAGCATGACCCCAACCTGATTGAAGAACTGTCGGGCGAGGAGCAAATCACGGCTGACACACCGCCTGTATTCCTCTGGCATACAGTGGACGACGAGGACGTTCCCGTTGACAATGCCATGATGTTCGCTGCAGGACTGCGGTCAAAGGGTGTGCCCTTCGAACTGCACTTGTTTGAAAGCGGCGAGCACGGCTTAGGTCTAGCCGAACAACATGCAGAAGCTAGTTCATGGACGATGCTTTGTGAGGCTTGGTTAAGACGAAGAAGGTTCATTCAGTAATTGAAAAGCTCCTTGAGGCTAGCGAAGACGATATGGCGCAATTGAGACGACAGTAACGCCGAATATATTCTAGCGAAGATTCATATCTGAAAATCAGAAACCAAACGGGAATTTACCGTTTGGTTTCTTTTTGTCACTTATAGATGATCCATGCTGAGCAGGGTGAGGGTCTTTTTACTATTGTACTAGTTGAATAGGCTGATATATAATATCCGAATGGTCTTATGAGGATCACAACACACAGCAAGCATATTGGCAGAAGGAGTTTTGTTATGAGGAAAGGTATTATTTATGCAGTTATAACCTATTTGTGCTGGGGGCTGCTACCCTTATATTGGCGCATGTTCGATACAATGTCTGCATTGGAAGTTCTATCGCATCGCGTCCTATGGTCCTTCGTCTTTGTTGCCATTGTCGTCACTGTAGCGAAACGATGGAAGCATATGAAAGCGGCTGTTGCAGACCGGAAAAGTAAGGTGGCAGTTACTTTATGCGCGCTGTTCATCAGCTGTAATTGGCTCATATTTATTTGGGCTGTCAACAATAATCATGTCATAGAAACAAGCCTGGGTTATTATATGAATCCGCTGATTAGTGTATTATTCGCTGTCGTTTTTTTAAAGGAAAGACTTCGTATGGGACAGTGGCTGGCTATTGTTCTCGCAGGTGTTGGAGTCTTAATTTTAGCGATTCAATACGGACATGTTCCGTGGATATCCATATCACTGGCTACTACCTTTGCATTATATGGTCTGGCCAAAAAAATAGCTAAACTAGATGTCCTGCTAGGGCTCACTTGGGAAACATTAATTGTATTTCCTATTTCGTTATTGTACTTAGCTTTTATTCACACTCAGGGTAATCCTACTCTATCTACACTATCGAGTACATCTCTTATTTTATTACTGTTAGCAGGAATAGCTACAGCTATGCCTCTTTTTTGGTTTGCCAAAGCAGCAGAACTACTGCCTTTGTCTATGGTAGGATTCATTCAATATATTGCGCCGACTACAAGCTTGCTGCTAGCTATATTCGTGTTCAACGAGCCTTTTACAAATGGGCAATTGATCAGCTTTATACTCATTTGGGGAGCTTTAGTTTTGTATTCTATTGCCACATTCAGGACAAGTAAATCGACTCAGCAGATTAAAGAAGCTAAAGCAGCATAGAGATTAAGTTCATGGCAAGAGACTTTTAGCCGCGGAATACATTCGCAGGTACTCCGTTTACTCCGGCAGATACCTGGAACACGCCACCAGCAAGCGGTTGTTTGGTTAAATCCTCATCGCTAAGCCCTGCACGAGCCGTGGTTATATAAAGCTGGTCAAGGTTTGGACCGCCAAAGGTGCAAGAGGTCACTTGGGATGCGGGAATCGGGATACTCCCTAATTTCTTGCCGGTATTCGGGTCCCATCGAGACACTTGCCATCCGCCCCAATGAGCTACCCAAATCATCCCTTCCGAATCAATTGACATGCCGTCGGGGTAGCCTTGATCTTCTGGAATTTGAACAACTGTTCTTCGATTTTGAACGTCCCCTGTGGCAAGATCGTAATCGAAAGCCGTGATCTGTCTTGTCGGTGTATCAATGTAATACATGGTTTCCCCATCTGATGTCCAGGCGAGGCCGTTCGATATGCTTACCTCAGATAACAGGTGTTTTACGGTATGGTTGCTATCTAGTTGGTATAAAGCGCCTCTAGAAGGCTGATTGGACAATGACATCGTTCCAGCCAGATAACGCCCGGCAGGATCGCATTTGCCATCGTTAAAACGATTGTCTGTTAGATGAGCCTCTGCTTCTGCCAATAAGCTTATTTGATGAGTGGAAGAATCGAATGCATAGAATCCGTCTTGCAATGTTAAGGCAAAGCCCCCGTTATGTCTGGGCACGATGGAACTAATGAAAGGTTTAATACTCAGTGCATTATGGGAACCGGAATTTCCCGCGTCATAGAAATGAAGCGTTCCTTCCAAAATATCAACCCAATAGAGATGCCCTGTTCGGTTATCCCAGAGCGGACCTTCCCCTAAAGTCGACCATGCATCACAGACAAGCGTAACCATCTTATCTTGCAAACCTATCCCGCCCTTATGCTTATATTTATCATTTGATTGAAACGAGCTGCGCTGCCAGATAGCGCATGCCGATTCACCTTGTACAAGGTTCAATAGCACGATAATTCAATTCTAATATAGCATAACCGTCAATTTCCGGAATCGTTACTGCGCCATCCCGAATCTGCAATTCAGTTCCTTCTGGAACGAGTCTAGCGCTGTGAATTTCGGAAGGCAGATTGAATGTCATATTTACATCATAAAGCTTTGTACGTTCTTCTATACTATCAATAGTTTCTGACTTTCTTACTGGCACATAAGAAAGAATGTGAGCACAATATCTACTCTTATCCGCCTGCTCCAACATGCTCACCTTTAGGGTGGATGGGCCGTTGTGACTTACAAGGAGATCCGGCAAAAGAAGCTTGATTGCATTTTTTATCAGCTTTTTACACCATGCGGGTGCACATTTTCTGTATTGCACAAAGAGAGGATGAGAGAATAATATCGTATTATTATTTCTAATAGCGACAGCGTATTTTTCACCCTTTGCTGAAGGCGTGTAACCATGGGAGCAGAATTGGTCCTTTTCGCGTTTGAAATAAGGAGCATGTGCTTCTAGGATTACCTCACCAGCAGCAGGTTTTATTTTTTCGCCTTGCTCATAGATGACATACTCATTTCCATCTTCAAGCCCCTCAGCCATTTCACCCATAGGAACAACAAAATCCGGGTACTTCTCTGACTGACCTAAATGCTCTGCACCGAAGCAGCTTGGATAGATGCTCTTATCGGATAATCCGCCCTTACCGCAGGCAATGACCTTGCCGCCTTTTTCCACATATGCATCAAGTCTCTGTTGGAAATCTTCAGTTACAATCAGATCATCCGTCAAAATAATTAAACGGTAATTGTCAAATTCAGCTACTCTATCAATGATATCAAATTGCAGGGCTAACTCCTCAAGTAATTGTACAGCTCCCATAATACTATCCGGCATTTTAGAATCACAAAGCGGGTCTTCCGAAGTTACAACGGCTGCTTCAACTACTGCTTTTGATGGACGTGCCCATTCCTCACGCTCTTTAATCTGACTGTATACGTTTCCGATAAGCTTGTATACTGCCGAATTAAGATTACCGTTTGGCTCCAACTGATCGCCTATTGAGGAAGCAAAGCCATAGCTTAGCATGCGGAAAGTTTCAAACTCTAGTGCAGCTTGACTTTTTAGTGAATGGAAATCTCCCCATGTGGTGTGGAATTTACCGGTCATGCCAACACAGTCTTTTCCCAGTGTTCTAGCATATCTTCCGGAAATCGGAAAGTGAAGATATCCCCAGCCGCCAGTTGGCAAACTTTCAATTTCAAAATGTGAAAAGGAATCAGCACTGTTTTTAGTACATGGACCAATGCCTGAATTGTAATAGATTGTACTGCTCTTGTTGTGTTTGCGTACAAGCTCTGTCATGTTTTTTCTAAATCTTTCAATGACATGTTTGGCAAAGACTTGTACCGCTGCTTCATCATCTACATCAGCTCCGAGTGATTTCATTTCGGCACGGCAGGCTGAGCATAGACATGGACGAAGATTAACGATATCAAAAAAAAGACCATCCAGCTCATCGCCAAGCATTTCACAAACCTCTGCAGTATGCTCGGTCAGGAAATCATAGTAACCCGTATTTACACAAAGGGTTTGGTAGAAGCCGGGTTTTGAGAACGAATCACCTTCATGGGAACCATCTTGCTTGCGGATCAGCCATTCAGGATGGTTTTTTGCTGATTCATAATCCCATTGAACCGTTATATACACGGGAGCCTTGATGCCTTCCTTATGAAGCGCACGTACCTGATCCAGCAATAGATTTTTGTTTTTCAGATTCGGATGTATGAGCTGCGGGAACTTTTTGGAAGGATAGTACATCCATCCATGATGGCATCGTGCAAAAACGGTTACGGAGCTTACACTTGCTTCCTTGAAGGTAGCCGCAAATTTCTCGGGATTAAAATCATCGGCGATTCCCGGAATTAGATCGGTTGTGTGAAAATCCAGATGGATCTGTCGAGGAGATAATTGCATAATGTCCACACTCACTTTCGTAGATTTCTTTTCATTTGAGTGTATTATGGTATTATGAATAGAACAATGTTATAAACCAACAGAAGGATGTATTTTTTTGACTAATGATCAGCTCACCATAAAAGTTGTCCGTTGCGTTAATTATAAAAATGACAGCAGCTGGAACTACAAAGTTAACTTATATCCTTATAATACACTCTATTTTGTCATGGACGGTGATGGATATATAGGTGTGAACGGACAAACGATCCCGCTCGAGAAGGGATATGTTTATTTGATACCTGCCAATACGGTTTACAGCTGCTGGTGCGATTCATATATCCATAAACTGTACATTGAGGTTAGTGTCGAGGTCGTTCCCGGCTATGATATTTTTTCATCTATTTACAGTGTCCGTAATAGGCAATATGATGTGGAAGATACTTCGAAGCTTGTTAAAGTGAATGAAATATTTAGTCCCAAAAACATGCTGTACCTTAAAGGGGAAGTAACCAAGGTTTTATCCGAGTTTGTTGACCAGGCCTATAGTCTTCCAGATACAGGTATACTTGAATTCAGGAATATTCTTAATGATATTGAGGAAAACCTTTCCGGCCGCCTAAGAATAAGTGATATTGCTTTAAAGCATGGATGGAATTGTTCTGTGCTTTCTAGGAAGTTCAAAAAAGCGTTTAATTGCACATTAAAACGCTATGTTGAAACACTGCTGATAAATAAAATAAAGCAGGATCTCATTATTACGAATAAAACGATAAAGGAAATAGCGGCTGACTATCAATTCAGCGACCAGTATTACCTTTCATCCTTTTTTAAGAAGCACGTAAATGTATCTCCCAGCCATTACAGGCTCGAACATAATAGTAGACAACCTTAGTGAAGGACGCCGTCAGGCGTTTTTTTTTATTTTAAATAAATGAATGACTTTCTAATGGAAAACTGCATACGAACACTTCGGTTGGAAACAATAACCACCAACATTATTGACTCATTAGTCTCTTAAGACAGCAAAAAAGGACATGGAAACGGCGTGATTTTATGACTGCGAAATTAAGCGAATATAACGATAAACGGAATTTTGAAAAAACGTTGGAGCCGGAAGGAAGAATAGAAGCTTCGGAGGATGGCCTGAGATTTGTTGTTCAGCACCATATGGCTAGAAGAGAGCACTACGATTTACGTCTGGAATGGGAGGGCGTTCTTTTGAGCTGGGCGGTGCCTAAGGGACCTTCTTATAATACTCGTGACAAGAGGCTCTCCGTTAAGGTGGAGGATCACCCGCTGGACTATCGGAATTTTGAAGGGACGATTCCAAAAGGGGAATATGGCGGCGGAGTAGTCATGCTTTGGGATGAAGGGTTCTGGGAGCCGCAAGGAAATGTAGAGGAAGGACTTCGTAAAGGTGAACTGAAGCTCGTTCTGAGAGGAAGACGTCTTAAAGGAAAGTGGGTTTTGGTCAAGTGGAAAGCGAAATCCGGCGAGGGGCAGGGGCAGGATAATTGGCTTTTGATGAAGGAAAACGATGAGTTTGTTAAAGATCATGACGGTATCTCTGAATATGAAACTAGCATCAGAACCGGACGAACCATGGATGAAATCGAGCAGGGAGCAGAAGTCAGAATCACAAGAAACCCCTTCAACATTGTCGAAGCACAGCTTGCGAAATTAGCTCACACTGTACCCGAAGATGAGGGTGAGGATTGGCTCTACGAGTTGAAATACGACGGCTACAGAATGATTGCGTTTGTGGAAGGCAACAATGTTCGGCTGATAACCAGGAACGGCAATGATTATACGAAGCGATTTCATCCGATTGCCGCTTCCCTTACTGACCTTGCTGCCGGAAGGGCGATGATTCTGGACGGCGAAATTGCCATCACGGACGAAGCGGGAAAGACGGATTTTCAAGCTCTGCAACATTATTTAAAAAATCCCCAAGCCGAAAATTTAACTTATATCGTTTTTGATCTGCTTGCGCTGGATGGTGTGGATCTTCGTGGGCGCCGCCTTATTGACAGAAAAGAAATACTTGAAGCTTTAACGCAGAATGCGCCGCCTAATCTGTACTACAGCCGTCATATCCAAGGAAACGGAAAGCAAAGCCTTGCTGCGGCCTGTGAGGCAGACATGGAAGGGATTATCGGGAAGAAGGCGGATTCCAGCTACAGCGGAACAAGAAACGGCGACTGGATTAAGCTCAAGTGCGATAAAAGGCAGGAATTCATTATCGGAGGCTATTCCCTTTCTGACAAAAAAAAGAGCGGGGTAAGCTCGCTTCTCCTTGGCGTCTATGAGGGTGAGGAACTCGTCTATGCCGGACGTGCCGGCACAGGTATGAGCGAGGCTGACAAGAAGGCGCTTGAAATTAAATTTGCGAATATAAAAAGACTAGATTCGCCTTTCAAGCTCGCACCAAAGCCCAGACCGAATGAGCAGCTTACATGGCTTGAGCCTGAACTGGTGGCGGAGATTAAATTTGCCGAATGGACCAAGGACGATCAGTTAAGACAAGCGAGCTTTAAAGGGTTAAGGTCAGATAAGGACCCCAGCGAGATAAGAAGAGAAAGGGTTGAGGACGAAATCCCGTCCCAATCATCCGCCGAAGTCGTAAAGAGTTCAAGGAAGGGGAAATCCCGCAACGTTCTAATCGAAGGAATAACAATTACCAATCCGGATAGAGTGGTATTCGACAATCCTGAGATTACCAAAGAAGACGTGATTAGGTATTATGCAAAGGTTGCGGAGCACATGCTGCCCTATGTGAGACGCAGAGTTCTTACGACGGTTCGCTGCCCCAAAGGAATATTACAAACCTGCTTCTTCAAAAAGCATCCAGGTCCAGACAGCAAAGGAATTGTCACTATACCCATTACGACCGGCAGCGGAAAAACGGAAGATTACTTCTATATTGACAACTCATCCGGGCTAATATTCGAAGCGCAAATGGGGGCGCTCGAGTTTCATACTTGGGGAAGCCGCGTCGATGAACTTGAGAACCCGGATATTATGGTTTTTGACCTAGACCCGGATGAAGGCATGAATTTAAGCAGAGTGCGCCAGGGTGCAAGGGATATTAGAAGCGTTCTTGCCGAGCTTTCGCTAAAATCATATCTGAAGACTAGCGGCGGCAAAGGATACCATGTGATTGTCCCTATTCAATCGAAGATGACATGGGATTCGTTTCATGATTTTGCCAAGCGTTTTGCCCAAGTGATGGAGCAGAAATGGCCTGACCGTTACACAAGCAATGTTAGAAAAGCCAGTCGTACCGGCAAAGTATTTATTGACTGGATTCGAAACGGCAGAGGCGCTACAAGCGTTGCTCCTTATTCCTTAAGAGCTAGACAAGGAGCAAAGGTGTCTATGCCGATCGCTTGGGACGAGCTGGAGCATGTTGCTCCTGATGGCATTACAATGGCAGATGCGCTGGTCAGGATTAGCGGCGATGACCCTTGGAAAGATTTTTTTCAACATGATTAAATACGGGTTGCTCCCTCTCATTAATCGTCTACATCGTGGACCAGTTGAATATATTTCGTTGTAAGAAGTCGGATGTACATTGAAGGAGGAATTGGGCAAATGGAAGTTTCTTCTGCTGCTCCTGCTATACTTACAGGGAACGCACCTAGGATGCAAATGGTTGACAGCTTTATTGCATTTATTTGTGAAGTAAATGAGCTTCTTCAACAAGAATTAGATTTGTCCCCCGCTAATCAGCAGGTGACGAACATCATAAGACGGTTTTTAAATCAATTGCGATCCCACTACTTACCGGAGGAGGTCGAGGCTGTCCTAAGCAATGAATATATTCGAATGAACCAAAAAAAATTGCAGGATAAGTTGTCAGAGGCCGAATATCTAGTAGAGCTCGGAGATTCTCGCCGTATTAGGGAATCAGAGAATTCCGTCTTGGAAATGATCACAAGATTGCCTAACTGGAACATTTATAAGGCCTTGGTTAGTGAAGAGCTGTCTGTTCTTAGTCGATTCACTCATCAGGATTCAGCGAAGTCGCCGATTGTTTTTGTGGGGAGCGGGCCACTGCCTTTAAGTCCTATTATGCTGCATCTATACGGCGATGTAGAGGTTATTTGCGTGGAAAAGGATGCTGCAGCCTACGATGCATCGAGCTCTTTACTCGAGCGGATGGGCTTAGGAAGTAAAGTGTCTGTCGTCCTGGTGAATGGAGCACAATTCGATTACAGTGCTTATAGCCGGATTTTCGTGGCTAGTCTCGTGATCAATAAGCGGGAGGTGCTTGAACAAATCAGCCATACTTCCCCAGATCCTTTAGTGGCTATTCGCACGGCAGAAGGGATGAAGCAAATTATGTACGAGGCGATCGACGAATCGCAGTTGAATAAGCAGGGGTGGCAGATTGTGGGACGAACACATCCTAAAGAGAATCTGGTCATCAATTCGACTTTGTTTCTTGATCGTTTTCATAACTCGAATCACTCGTAAGCTTTCATAGCCCAACTATCGATGATTGTTATCATGATGGTTGGGCTTTTAATTGTTGCGTCTATATTCATGACATTGATTTGCTGCGCTGGCTTGCTGGCAGCGAAATTAAAACGATTGACGCATACATGGCCAAGACGATAATATCGGAATATCCAGACTTTATGATGTATCCAGCTTGCAGGTTTTGTTACATAATGGCGTAATAGCTCAACTGTACTTGCGACTTTAGAGGCAGACCGAAATGTGAAAGTATTAAATTACTTCGGCAGTTGAGCATCACTTCATACGAATTGAACGTTTAGGGGGAAGGCAGCGTTATGAGCCAAGAGCAATTGAAAATCGGATTAATCGGATTGGATACTTCGCATGTCATAGCCTTTACAGAACTGCTGAATAAAGCTGATCATCCTTACCACGTTCCGGGCGGCCAAGTTGTCGCGGCTTTTCCAGGAGAGGGATCTCCGGATTTTGATCTAAGTATTTCTAGAGTTCACAGTTATACTGAAAAGCTGTCTGCTGAATATGGTATTCGCATGATGCACTCGATCGAGGAAGTCGCGGAAGCAAGCGATGTACTCATGCTGGAATCCGTGGATGGGCGGGTACATTTAGAGCAATTCTCGAAGCTCGCGCCGTTTCGCAAGCCTGTTTTTATAGATAAGCCCTTTGCCCTCAATTCCAGTGACGCTAATCGTATAGCTGATCTGGCCAAGCAACATGGTCTGCCGATTATGAGCTGCTCCGCACTTCGTTACGCCGAGGGGCTGACTACAGGACTGCGGGAAGATGAGGAGACTCCGATTATTGGAATGGATTGCTATGGACCTATGGCATTGCAACCGACACAGCCCGGTCTGTTCTGGTATGGCATACATATGGTAGATATGCTTTACTCGGGCATGGGCAAAGGCTGTTTAGAAGTCAATTGCATCCATAACGGCGACCACGACTTTGTAACAGGAGTGTGGAAGGATGGGCGCGTAGGGACGATTCGCGGTAATCGAAAGGGAAATTCTCAATTCGGTGCTGTTATCCATCGGGAGAAAGGCTCAAAAGCGGTGGATGTCTACGCGCATCAGAAGCCATATTATGCAAGCTTATTAGAGCAAATAATAGAGATGTTTCAATGTAAACTCAGTCCAATCGATCTGGATGAAACATTAGAGATTATCCGTTTTATCGAAGCGGCGAACGAGAGTCGGGCCACAGGACGAACAGTACTTTTATAACTCAGAGATAATAGCTGTTAGTTAAAACAATAGAGATTGGTAAGCAAGCAACAGGCTGTACCTGCTATAGAGCGGGCGCAGCCTGTTACTTGTTTATTGTATGTAGTATGATCGATGTGTGTATTATTGTATAATGAATACTCCCGCCACTTACCGATGCTGTCGTTTCGGCTGAATCGGGGCTCCTAATGCCTCAGTAAGTAAATATAGAACAAAGGAGAATGACATGTCCTGGAGCAAGTTAAAGCAGCAGTTGGAAGGTTTTCTCAGCCCTGCATTGTATGGAAGGGTTGAATACGTTGCTACAAGCTACCGTTATTCCCCTGATAAAGCAGGGCTTTGTAATATGGCGGTAGATAAGAAGAACATCCTCAATATGAGTGATGCGACCACTTCTATTAGATGGTATCAGACGGAGCTGGAAATTAAAAATGATTCAGATATCCAGATTCCTATTAGTACGGAGGAAATGGAAAAAATCAGAAAAGAGACGAATGGGAAGGTTCCGGAGGATCGTCTATATGTAATGGCAAGAAGCAGAGTGCTGTCAAAATATGCAAAGGAGCTTTTGTCAGCACAGTCCTCACTAAGCAAATCAAACTTTATCGTTACAGCTAATAAATTTCTATCCCTTTCGATAGAGGAAAGCATGGAGAGCAATGATATTTTATTGAATATTCTGGCTTTGGTGGACAGACGAGTGGGGAAAAAGCGTATTTTAAATATGGCAGAGACGATAAAGTTTAAGCATCCTGCAGTGCAGTTTTTTTATGAGCTGCGGCTCAGTACGTTGTGAAAATCTTATTCTTACAAAATAAAATTATTCGAATTAGGATATGGAGGCGAGGCTGTTTTGTCAACTTTAATTAAGGATTTTATAGATGGGGACGAATTTGTAGGCTTTTACATATTAAAAGAAGTTGAAGCTAAACAGACGAACAGTGCGATACCCAAAGATTATTTGGACATTGTAATGGCTGATTCCAGCAGTTCGATATCGGCAAAATATTGGGATGCGAGTAAAACAGATATTGAGACGTTCGTTCCCATGAGTCTCGTAAAAGTTCAAGGCTCTGTGCACACCTATCGAGATAAACTGCAAGCTAAAGTGATTCGAATCCGTAAAGTCAATGAGCAGGATGGGGTTTCCATAACAGACTTTATTCGTTCCGCTCCTGTGGGATCGAATGAGCTTCTGCCAATCATTGCTCAGTCTATCGATAGTATTTCTAATAATAATATAAAATCCATTGTTACTTATTGCTATGATAAGGTCAAGGATAAGATGGAGTCATCTCCTGCGGCGAAGCTGCATCATCATGCCTATTATGGAGGCCTGGCTTATCATATTGTGAGAATGCTGGAGCTAGGGGAATTTATATGCCGGCAGAGGCCATTCCTAGATTCGGATTTGGTGAAGGCAGGCATTATTTTACATGATATCGCTAAGCCCGCAGAGATGGTTTCAGAATATGGGATGGTTACCGACTACAGCAATCAAGGTAAGTTAATTGGTCATATTAGTATGGCTTCCAATTGGATTACAGAAGCCGCTTTGAAGCTAGGGATTGACTTGGAGTCCAATGTTGTTCTTGCTTTGCAGCATCTGGTTCTATCTCATCATAATCTAGGGGAGTGGGGAAGCCCGGTCCAGCCGCAATTGCCTGAAGCTGTTGCTTTGCATTACATTGATTCTCTTGATGCTAAGTTACAAATGGTAGAGGATATGCTCGGCACAACCGCCGAAACAGAGGAATGGACTTCGGTCATTCGGGGGCTGGAGAATAAACCTGTGATGAGATTAAAGCTTTAATAGTAGTTGGACTGCTAATCCATATGAAATCTAAGAGACGACTTGGGGCGTCTTTTTTTTTTAGAGTTACCCATCTTTAATCTACAGGCTACTTACTGCAAGCGCGTAAATCGACGTTGGAGAGCGGCAGGGGAGTGTGATAATGACTGCAAGAGCGAAAAACGCTGTTGGAGTAACTGGTGCGTGAGGTGGATGTTCGGCGGGTTGATTGTAAGCGAGGAAATCGACGTTGGAAAACGGCAGACGAGTGTGATAGTGATCGTTTGTAATGGTACTTTATATTTACATAATTTACATTGACATTTTTCAGATTTGTCTCAAAATTAGTAGTATTGATCTATCAGTGCAAGTCTAACGTACTATGTTATTACATAAGACAGGAGGCAATTATGCGTTTTTTCGACAAAGATAGTTAGTCCCGTATAAGATCATCCAGTTCTCCAACAAGATTAGAAAGGGGACAACATGACAAATGCAATGCATTAGTTGTCAAAAGGAAATCAAGGCTAGCTCTAAATTTTGTAAGCATTGCGGTCAGCCAACGACGTCTGCTGCTGTATCACAGTCTGAATCACTTGAAGAGCTCATAGAAACTGCGAGTATCGCGTTTGACGAAAGCTCAGAGTCAAGCGATGAGCTAATTCCAATCGCTGAGCCTGTCCAAAGCTCGGAAACTAGCGCTGAGCCAATCGCTGAGCCTGTCCAAAGCTCGGAGTCTAGCGAGGAGCTAATCGCTGAGCCGATCCAAAGCTCGGAAACTAGCGAGGAGCCAATCACTGAGCCTGTCCAAAGCTCGGAGTCTAGCGAGGAGCCAATCACTGAGCCTGTCCAAAGCATGGAATCTAGCGAGGAGCTAATCGCTGAGCCGATTCAAAGCTCGGAATCTAGCGAGGAACGAATTGCTGAGCCGATCCAAAGCTCGGAAACAAGCGAGGAGCCAATCACTGATCAAATGATGGCAGCACAGCCTGCCAAGCAGGTTGGACGTAGCGAGCAGCCAATCTCAAATTCATTTAGACTCCCATTGTTTTTGGCGCTTATCTCCGCAGTAAGCAGTGCAGTATTGATTTGGGCAGTAAGCTTTATTTTCTCATCCGTAGCGAACCGTTCTCTGATCACTGCTTTTTGGGACACGATCGTTGCGCAGTTTTTACATATTCCACTGGAAAAAGCCGTCTTGTTCGAACAACAGCTTCGATCATCTGTTTGGTTTATTGCCAATTCTTTCATAGGCGGCAGTTTAAAAGGACAATATCTCGTTGATGGCCAACAATTCGCTGTCTTTGAACTGCAAAGTCCGATTCTGCTCATTTTGCTCGGAACAGCGCTCATCGCTTGGCTTCATTTTAAAGTCATTTCATCGCAAATAACTAAAAGGCAACGTTCATTTGGACTAATCGCCAAAGCAGCTGTCGCAGTCATTTATATGTTCGCGACCTGGCTGTTAATCGTTCTGCCGCTGTTGATTTTTTCTCCTAATTTGCATATTCCATTTATAGATGCGCCTGAGCGGCTTAACATTCGTCTAGTTCTGCTGCCTAGCTTGATCAACACCGCATGTGTGATTGCAACTAGCGCTATCTTCGCATGGATACCTTGGAAACAATGGGGCAAAAGCAGACATTGCTTCTCTGTAGCTATCATTTTCACCGTATTGCTCGGTGCAGGACAGTTATTTGTTCAGCTATGGACTAAAACTGGCTTCTCTTGGCAGCATCTGTTCGGACTTCATCACTCTGGACTAGATTTGCTTTGGTTAAATCGCTTCGCAACGAAGCTGATGATGTCCTTCGGAGGAAATGCCCTTAGTGAGCATCCTTTCTATGCTTCAACATTGGGATTGCCTAATGCATTTACATGGAACATGTCGCTTATAGTTATTTTAGGAGCAGCTGTTATTGCGCTATTCCCGGTGGCGCAGGCAGCATGGAAAGAACGAATTGGCGCAGCAGCGCTTATCATTTGGATGATCTTTGTTCTGTTCCAGCTAACAGGAATTCATATGCAGGGCAATTCAACTGTTGATGGTCAAGAGTTTCTTTCAGAGACAAATTCATTCGTCTATCAATTGGATTGGATGAGAAGCATCGTTATTCCAGCAATCATCATTCTGGGTCTTTTGGGGCTGGGGAAATGGCTGGAGTCTCTGCTGTTCAAAAAGTTGGACGCAGCGAATAAAAGCTGGCTATCCCATCTATGGAAGCAGCGTATGATATACAGCAGCATATTGCTGCTCTTGCTTATCGCTCTGAATACAAGCATCGATGTTTCGCGTGCAGGGCAATCCCCTTTACGAGAATCTGCTAATCAGAGAACAAAAGCGGAGACCCTTTGGGCTCAGCAAATTTATTTGATGCAAGAAGGCGCTCCGCAGTACGCCTTGATGAAGGCGAAAGAGCTTTGGACAGAGCATGGAACTGCAGAAAGCAAGGCTCTTTTAGCAATTGCCTATCTTCAAGCCTATCAACCTGATCGGGCCTATGCTCTATTAAATGAAAGCTCGCGGACCGATAATAAACTGTTCTCAGCTGACGCGCTCTCAAAGCTTATGCAAGTTAGCAATTTATCTGATCCGCTAAGCGCGATTTATCAAGGACCCGCAGTCGCGTCCTCTGATTCCAGCGCTGTCGTATATTCACTCCAGGAAGCGATGGATGTCCATGTGCAGCCTGAAATAAATGAGCTTTTGGATGAAACCGCGGAAAAGGTGCTTCCAGCTATCGTTGGAAAAGAAATAACGACAGTTAAAACGCAAATGCAGCTTGATCCGGAATACTTGGATTTCATGAAGGTGCTCGTCCCCGACATGATGGATCAGCTTCAAGCATCCTATAATGACGCATCGTCAGCTCTAGAGACGGAAATTGATGAAATGCAACAAGGGATCTACGCTCTTGAGTCGAAAGACACACAATTACAAAGCGAGACAGCTGATGCAGTTCACAGCGAATGGACAGCCTTCATCGAACCAAAAACGGACTATGTCATGTCCTTAGCTCGTGCAGCGATTTATTTTGGAGATGTAGAACGTGCTGAATCATGGCTCACATTAATTAACCAGTATATGCCAGGACGAGAAGACGCTGCAGTGCTCCTATCCTCCCTGTATTTGAACGGAGAGCAGCCAAGCTCTGAGCATCTGGAGCAATCGGCTGCCTATGAGGAAGCAGTTAAGCAAGCGTCGGAGGCATTGAAGACCAAATTAGAAACTTTGCTGAAGGATATTAATATTACGACGGAGGAAGCTCTCCGACAAAAATTGGAGTCCGCTTATATAACGGATGATATGCGTAACCAGCTTGCTTATGCGCTGCTGCATCCTTATGAAGATCAGCCGAGCACCGAGGTGCTGTATCAGCTTGCGAAATATTATTTTCATACCGGTCAGGATCAACAGGCGGATGAAAAAATTGCAGAGCTTGAAGCGAGAGTTGATGAGCTTGAGGTTGAGCAGCAATATTTGATTCAGAAGCTGGAGCAGCTCCCTGTTCATACGAACGAAATGACAGTCGAGCAAATGCAAGAAAAACATGATCTGACGGAACAGCTTTATTTGAAGCTGGAGCCTACAGAAGGAAAAGGGTTTTCTGAACAGCCATTGACTGGCGAACAGCAGGCTTTTAGCGTATATCTCAGCAATCAGCTGCTCTCCTTTAAGAAAAGCTCTGCTCATATTACGTCCTTGCAATTCAAGGACGGGACTGTAACGGTATATGCGCGCAGCGATAACACCGAGCTTACGAAAGACGGTCTTTCTCTATTTGATAACAGCGATGAAATTAAAAACTTCGAGCTTACTAAATTGAGTGAAACGTCTTCGTTTGATCGTTATGTTATGTTGATACTAGATAAAAGCGGCAGCATGGACGGTCAAAAAATCGAGGTGGCTAAACAGTCTGCGATCGATTTTGTAAATGATTTGCAACATAAAGAGACTGTTGGTTTAATTGAGTTTAGCAGTGGCGCTCAACTGGCCCAGCCATTTACATCCAGCTACTCACAGATGTCGCAAGCTCTTTCGATGATTCAGTCGGGTGGCGGCACAGATATTGCCCCTGCGCTGCATTTGGGCATTGACGAACTGCAGCAAT